>CZKR01000021.1_pt1 | contig 153907 bp, 132 predicted proteins | sample 1122371 | NCBI WGS metagenome assembly CZKR01 (sample SAMEA3539301, study PRJEB10725) | soil metagenome | biome: tundra; feature: field; material: soil | place: USA | collected 2010-05 | depth 0.15 m
AGTAGCTTCCCTTCCCAAGTTTCCAACGTAAATGCGTCTCAAACTGAGAATTTAGACCGCGCCGCAAGGAGACCTGATGTTCAGCAAGGGTGATTATGTCCGCATCAAAATGGCTCCCCAAACCCGCATGGGTACGATTGAAGGAAGCATCACCAAGAGCAACGGGCGAGAAAAACCGGGGGCTGCAAGATGTGAAAAAATCAGCTAGGGCCGCAGATGAACTCCCATAAACGCGGATAACCTACGGTGTTTTTTATCGGCGTTCATCCGCGTTCATTGGTTCACCCACCGGATTCGCCCTGGAAAGACTACGAGATGCGAAAAGGGTTTACGAGAAAACCACAAAGGGACGAGCCCGCGACGCCAGGCAAGAACTACATTACGCGGAGCGGGCTGCAGCGCCTCAAAGATGAGCACCGGTTTCTGCTCACCAGGGAACGCCCGGCCGTGACGGAGGTGGTGGCGTGGGCTGCCAGCAACGGCGATCGCAGTGAAAACGCCGACTATCAGTACGGCAAGCGGCGGCTGCGGCAGATCGATGGGCGGATTCGCTTTCTCACGAAGCGAATCGAAGCCGCGGAAGTGGTGGACCCGGAAGCTCCGAGAGCGGGGCAGGCGGCGACGAGGGCATTCTTCGGAGCGACCGTGCGCTATGCCAATGCCGCGGGAGCGGAGCGAGTGGTGAGCATCGTTGGCACAGACGAAATCGATCTCAATCGCAACCACATCAGTTGGGTGTCACCTCTGGGGCGCGCGTTGATGAAGTCGGCAGCGGGTGACAGCGTAGTCCTTCAATTGCCGGGCGGTACAGAATACTTGACCGTGCTGGAAGTGTGTTACGAACGCATTTCTGTGGAACCGTTCCGTGAACCACCTGGATCCGAGGTCTCGGCAAAGAGACTCCCTCGCCGACGCTAATCCACTCCTTAGGTTATGTACTCGGGATCATTGCAGAGTTTGGTCGCGGTTCGGGTAGCCGCGCCCGCGTTTCCTTCAGGAGCCCATGTCCACATTTCTTGTTGTCCATTAGTAATGGACATGGCATAATAATGGACGCTATGCGAGTTGAACCTCCATTGACTCCTTTTCTAGAGCAGCTCCGGACCCTGCACTTCATCAGCGATCTGGATTTCTCTCCGAAGAACCGTGGCGGTGATCAAGGAATCGACGGCACCCTCAAGGTGCGCACTCCCAAAGGAACCTACTCCTTCCTCGTGGAACAGAAGCGGTCGTATCTGGACCGAGGGATACTCAATGCCCTCGTCGCTCAAGCCAAACTCTATGCAAGAGTACATCGCAAGCCCCTCTTGCTGTTGGCACGCTACATCCCCCGGCCTTCTGCCGAGCGATTGATCGAATCACGAATAAACTTTGTGGACCAAGCTGGCAACATGCACCTCGTGCTCGGTCAAAACTATGAGCGTACGATCATCGGAAACAAAGAGAATGCCGTTTCAAAAGAAGGCAAGCGGGTCAGCCCCGCAATCGCTCAATTGTTGTTCACCTTTGCCACGAAGGAACTAGCGGGAAGCTGGTCCGTGCGTCAACTGGCTGAAGCGTCCGGGTTGAGCAAAAGCAATGTTGCGAATGTTCGACAGCAGTTGGTCGAGCGCGGAGTACTGCGAGAATCGGGGCACGGCTTTGATATCAGCGACAAATCGCGATTACAGGACGAGCTGTTGAGAGGATATGAGTTCGCTCTGCGTCCGAAACTTCTAATTGGGCGTTTCCGGTCCTCCGACAGAGACCTAGACGACATGCTCGCCAGCGTCCGAAAGCCTTTTGCAGACCTATCAATTCGGTGGTCGGTAACTGGCGGGCCGGCTGCTCAGGCTCTCCAGAAGTTTTATCGAGGGTTGGAACTGCCAATCTTCGTCGACTCGTTCCCTGACCAACTTCGTCGTCAGTTGCGGATCATTCCTGACAAGGCAGGGCCACTCATTTTTCTGCGTTCCTTCGGTACCATCCCGTTTTGGCGAGAAATCGAGCCGTTCCCTCTCGCGCATCCGTGGTTGATCTATGCCGAGCTGATGTATTCTTCCGATCCAAGAGCGCACGAAGCGGCGGAAGAACTCAAACGCGAGTTCCTCTCCTGAGCGATGCCCGAACTTACCGACAACCAAATCGCTGACCTCCGAGTCCTGCAACACCGTTGTGCGGCCCTCGGAGCGGAGCTTGTAATCATCGGGGCCATTGCGTACCAGATACATTTTCCAGCGGAGTCCCGGCATACCGGAGACATCGATTTCGCCGTCGCCTTGGACCTTGACGAATTCGCAGAGCTGGAACGCCGACTTCTTGCAGACGGCTGGGTCCGTCTCGCAAACCATGAGCACCGATGGCGGAGCGCCCAGGCAACGATCTTGGACCTGATCCCAGCTGGACCCAAGCTTCGGGAAGCCAAGCAGATCACGTGGCCCATTAGTCAGTTCAAGATGAGCCTCGTGGGATTCGACCACGTATTCGCGACCGCTCAGACGGTTCAGCTTGCGCCGGATCTGACGCTGAAGGTGATCTCATCTACCGCACTGATGCTCCTGAAAATTGTCGCATTCATGGACGATCCGCAGCGGCGAGTCAAGGACCTGGATGACATACGGGGTCTGCTTCTGCAATATGAAGCCGACAGCGAGCGGATATTCTCGGACGTAGTGATAGATGCTGCGCTCCAGGACTTTGGATTGGCTCCTGCCTTTCTGATGGGTCTTGATCTGCGTGCGCTTTGCGCGGACGACGATGCGCAGATTGTCTACACGTTTCTCAATGCGATGAACGAAGTCAATCCAGCATGGATGGCGTTCGTCCGCGCCAGAGGCGTCGGCGACCATGTCGAGGAAGACGCTCGCGCCCAGATCGACACCTTCAGACAAGGTTTTGACCGGAATGTGTGAAAGGCAGCAAAACAGTGCTCCGGTATGGACGTAAAACGCCCCCCGCAACCAACGCAATCATAAGGTTACGGGCAATTGGGCAATTGGGCACTTGCAGCGACTGTCCAAAACTGTCCAATAAGGGGAACTGCCTCACAGTTCCCCTTATTTATTGAATGGAGGCCTGTTGGTAGACAGGCCTTTTCAGAAGACGTTGCACAATTGGCCGATTGGCCTTGCGCTTGGCCAAGGCCGAGGCATTGCCATACTGGTCCATTGTGGTTGAGACGTGCGCGTGTCGCATGAGTTTCTGCTGTACGCCCACGGGTGCTCCGGTCTCGTCCAGCCACGCACGATATGTGTGACGGAACGTGTGAAACCCGATCCTGCCAAGTCCCAATTTCAGACCTGTAGGAACCAGGTAGTCGGTGCGAATCGAGTCGGCGTGATACGGTCGACCTGTCACCGGACTCGGGAAGAGCCAGTGTCCTTCGGAATCGAGACAGAGCGCTTGCCATTTCCTCAGTTCGAGAATAAAGCCCCGCTCGATTGGAACTTCGTCCTGCGAATACTCCGTCTTCAATTTGTTGAGCCGCTTTCCGACCGCTGATCGTTGAATCAGAACCACCGATCGCTTGAAGTCGAAATCCGTCCAGCGCAAACCCAGGATTTCGCTGATTCGCAAACCGAAACACAGGCCAATTAGCACGATGGTTCGAAAGGGCTGAACCAGCGCGTCGAGCATTTGCCAAGCATCCTTTACCTGAAGGACGCGAGGACGCTTCTTGCGCTTGCTGATGCCCTTCACTTCGACCAAGTCCATTGGGTTTCGTTCCACATTCAGCAATTCCCAAAGCATCGCCTTGTCGAAAAGACGATACATCAGGGATCGAATATGTCCCTTGCACTCTGCTGCGCACGTGGCCGGGAGATTGCACAGACGGGTCGGAGGATGATCGCCCACAAGAAGATTTCTTAATTTCGCTATCTATCAAGGAGAACGACTATGCCATTGCTTGAAATCAACCAGACCCGCTACATCAGTGCTTCCGTTCGACTTGATGAGGCCACCGCCGAGCAGGTCGATCAGTACGCCGCTTTCGTCCACGCATCCGCGGATGATGTTGTGGACAAAGCGCTCACCTATGTCTTTTCGAAGGACCGTGATTTCCAGGACTTTCTGAAGACGCCACAGGCTAAGCAGGTTGCCTCCAGATTGCGCGTTCGTAAGGGTCCGAGGGATGGTGCAGCGGAGGAGCCAAAGAAGATCGTAGCTGGGTGGAGTCCACGGCTTCTGTGCGGGCGGTGAAGGCGTGATCCAGCATTCAATTCCGAGGTGGAGTAAAAACGGTGCTTCGCACCGGAAGAATGTTGACACTCCACCCCTGGGAGGGAACTGTAGGGAAACCTGCGAGTGCTCTCGGGGAACCATCCTGGCATCCGATAGATAGCGTATTCCGGGGTTCCGTGGGGAAACTTGTGTATACCTGCGCAAAAAACGCGGGTGTCGGGAGGGTGGAGCGATGGCGCTGCTCGATGAGAAGAACCTGGCAGCGGAGGCGGCCAAGCGCGCGCGATTCCGAGTGCATCACGTGGGGACGAAGCTGAACCAGGGGGAGCTGCATGAACTGGAAGTGCTGGCGGCTAAGCGGAAGCAGACGCAGGCGGAGCTGATCCGCGGGCTGGTGCTGCGCGAGACCGAACAGGACCAGACAGGCCTTCGACCCAGTGCGGAGATGGTGGAGATCACGGCGTGCCGGCTGCGGTTGGTCAACCTGCTGGGTCCGCTGGCGAAGGGGCAGGCGATAACGCAAGAGAGGTTCGACGGGATCGTGGACGAGGTCAAGAAGCAGAAGGCGCGTGTGGCTCGGGACCGGCTCAAAGACCACGAAGCGCGGCGCTGAGCCTCGGTAACGGAGTACCCTGCGCTGCGGCCGCAGGCGGACAGAAAGAGAGCGCAGCGGGAAAAACTCGCCGGCCACGGGAACGGGTGATCTCCCATTTTTCCGCTGGCGAGTGTACTGAGCGCGGGAGGCCAGTCAAGGCTCTGCGCTTCGCTCCGACCGCTACGCGGCGCAAAGAATGCGGCCTTGACTAACCTCCCTCTCCGCTCCTGTGTTGCTTCCAGCCATCGAAAAAATGTGAGGAACAAATGGGGGCCGATTAAGTGATCTGGGGGAGACACCATCCCGCCTTCGGCGCAAGGCACGCGCACAGCCGGAACATGAGTTCCCTAATCGAGCGTTGCAAACTGGCGTCCGGCGCAGCAATGTGCCGGAAGATCACTCGTCAAAGTCGGTGGAACCTACGTCGCGCGAGCGATAGGGCAATACCGAACCAAGCCCCTGGAATGGTGGGGGAAGGCGTAGAGACTGGACGGCGAGCATCCCTCGTGGATGAAGGTACAGTCCGACTCTCATCGAATGGTGAGTCAGATCGCATAACCCAAAGGTCGGCGGTTCAAATCCGCCCCCCGCAACCAATGAACGCCACTGCCGAAATGCAGTGGCGTTCGCCTGTCCACAGAAGCGCCAACTCCTTAGAAGCAGTCCTCAGATTTCCTACGAGCGCGTTCGGCGGTACTGATTCGCACAACCTGTGAGACCGCTGCAGTGACAGGGCAGCAACGACGTGTAACCGATTGATATCACACGGTGTCGGCGGACTTCGTTTGGTACGCTGACCATCTTCTATGGATCACCAGACTCGGCCGAAGAAGACTGAATAGGATTGCAGCTTCCCGTTCACGTTTGGACGGATGCCCGATGTGTTCCAGATGGTGTTGTCGGTATAGCTTCCGTAATTGAAACGGAGGCCGCCATCGAATCCGGCGCGAAGATGGTAGTTGCCGGTGGCTGCGACAAGGGTCTGGGGCACATTGACCTGGGAGACTGGGCCCGCGCCAGTGGCTAGGGCTCCGGAAAAAGCCGCAGCAAAAGCAGATTCAGATGGGTAGCCAGCAACAGAAACGGCTCCGGGGAAATTGGGATAATCCGCCGGATTGAGGTCGGGGCGCCAGCCGCTGTGAGCCAGCGATCGCGCGACATTCAGGTTCAGTCCGAGACGCTTTTTCAGTTCATAAGTGGAGTGGATGGAAACGGTCTGGCTTAGCTGCTTATAAGGGACTAGCGGTTGGGTGTAGACACCGACGGCGCCATCATTGGCGAGTTGCATATCAGTCCGCAGATCGTCTTGCAGGTATGTGTATCCACCCCCGATGCTCCACTGCGGGACCGGCTTGATGGTCACAAACGTGGTGTCCGTGTAGAGGTGATTGCTGCGCTGCACCACCGGGAATGACTGCTGCAGAATCACGCTAGCGTCGTTGCCGATCGTAAACCACGAAGCCGGAGTTATCGTGATGTCACCAAATACGCGGTGATTGGTGTGCGGGTCTGTGACATAACCCGGATCATGTGTGCCGGTCCATTCATAACCGGCACGTGCATTCCACAGTTGTGGGCTGTGAAAGTGCAAAGCTGCGCCCGCGATATTGCTGAAAGTCACGGGAACGATGTAAAGCGGGTCGGTATTGTCGGGCGATGAGAACTGCGGCCACAAAGTTGAATTTGATCGCGTAATGTTCATGCGCGTGTAATGGGTTTCCAGGTCGAGCTGTTTTGAGAGGCGATATGCCAGCTTGAGACCGGACCACTGGCGATGCAGAGACGGGTTTCCAAACATATAAAACAGCGTGGGATCAGAGAGTGAATACGAGGAAACAAACTCGTTTATCAGATTCTGCTCATGAAAGTCGACGACTGCCCGCAGCGGTGAAATCAGATTCCATGTCAACGTGGCGTCAGCGTTAAACGAGTTTTGGGAGTGATTGCCGCTTAGCAGAACCCTCGGATCGGAAGGAGTATACAGATTGTTCGTCCGTGCGTAGCTCATGTCGCCGTTGAAGGTAACGTGATGGGCTACAGCCATCGTGATCTGCAACGAGTCGGCCTGAGTTTGGTGGCTCGGGAGCACGCTATGAACGTAATAGCCCGCCGGAGTGTAAGGAATGTTCGCGGGCGGGTTGTCTCCGTTGGGATCCGAGGTCCCGTAGATGTCTGTCGGATTCGTCATACGGTCGTTAAAGCTCCGAAACTCGTGCTGGTAGACGAGTTTCATAAGCTTTCCTAATTTAACCTCAGCGCCGCCGGCGATATTGCGCGTTGTGTAATTCAAAGTTCGGTACTGCGAAGCGGAGTGACAGTTATCACACCCGGTGTCTGTCAACGTTCCGTTTCCGCCCATGTCGAAATACTGCATCTGGCTATTGCCGTCTCGCGCCTGCCAACCGCCTTTCACAAACAATTTTACTGGTACCTTGGGCAACTGCACCTTGACGGCAGCATTATTCATCCTCCGTCGGACACCCAGCAACGAATCCGGAGAAACCGTATCGATGCGAATGATATCCGGAGAAATCACCGAGGCTCCGAAATAGGAATTGTCATCGAGATGACGGATAAAGCTGCGATTGTCGAGCGTGAAGTCAAGCCATTTCCCGAAAGTAACCCGTGACTTCATGTCGTAGTCGTCCCGGTTTATGACATCCCAGGTGGACCTGATGGTCATGTGTTGCGGAACGCTGACGTAGTCAAAGGACAGATCGCCGCCCAGCGATTGTTGCAAGGAGTCGTACTCGCCCACTCGTCCGCCGTATCCGCTGGTATCGAGAAAGCGGTATTGCGGCAGCATTACGGTAACGTGATAGTTGACTTCGGGGACATTCTCAGCTGGCTGGGAGGGAGTTGTGCTTGGCTGCTGAGCCTGGACCGAGTAGGTTGCGGCCGCAACTAGGAGTGCAACCACGAGGAGTGCGGAGACCTTATTCATTGCGTGACTCCTTGCCCGAACCAGTCCTGATGGCCGGGTACTACTTGTCGATGAACTTACTTCCGCCAGTTGCCGAAGGAATGTCACTTCCATGAATTGCGTTATGGCAATTGGTACAGCGGTCCACCAACGGCAGACTCACGCCGTTGTGGTGCGCGGAATGACATTGCAGGCAGAGCGCAGGCTGGCTTACCGTTAACAGGTTTTGATTGGGTGACCCATGGGCGGAGTGGCACTTCACGCAACTCTCGGTTACGGGAGCATGCTGGAAAGTAAAGGGCCCCTGATATTCAGCATGACAACTGAGACAAAGTTCGTTGGTGTTGGCCAATTTCAGATTGTTTCCCGCGCTGCCGCCATGCGGATCATGGCAATCCACGCAGGTCATCTTGCCTTCACGAATTGGATGGTGATACGGAAGATCCGCTTCGGCGTTCTGCTTCTGATGGCAGCGTAGGCAGTTCTCATTCTGCTTGCGGCGAGAATCGATCGCTCTCGGGGTACCAAGCGAATCGCCCTGGAATTCGAAACCCGTCTTGCCGTGGGTGTCACCATGAATGGTGTGGCAGTCGCTGCACTTGATGTCCTGCGCCTGGTGGGCACTGGCAAACCAGTTCCGCACGTGATCGGATTTCGCGTGGCAACTCAGGCAAACGCCGTTTGCTTTCTCGGCGGAGCGGTCACGGAAGCTGATGATCTTATCTTTCGATTCCGTCGAATACCCGCCCGCCGCAACATGCAGACTACCCGCTCCGTGACACTGTTCGCAGGCCACTTCCTGAATCGCGTGTCCGCTTCGGCGATAGGTCTTCGAGAGATCAGCATGACAAGCAGCACACTGTTCCTCTCCCACTTTCTCCGCACCAGGAATGTCCACGAACTTGCTGAAATCTTGTCGGATCTTGTCCGATGTGCCGGTCTTGCTTTTATCCTTGGCGGAAAGCGTGGGAATCACTATCAACGAAACGGAGAGGAACAGCGGTAGGAGCAAAGCACGTCGCCGCATAGCGACCTCCAAAACTACTCAGACTAGTAGGTCCTCTGCGGTGAATTATGTGACTCAAAACACGTCGTTTGGTGACGAAAGGTACACGGCGGTAGAGAGCTTCTTTGTTCTGGAGCCGTGGCCTTGGCCTGGAATGTTTACTCCTCAAGGAACCCCGTTTTTTCAGGGCAAGCAAAGGGCGGTCTTGGGGCGGTGCAAACGACACCGGCGTGATCCCCGTCCGCGTCGCACTGGTCCTGTACCGTATAGATCCACACTTCAGCGCCATGATCGGCGCGAGCTGGGACGGCAAGGTAGAAACGATTAAATCCTTTTCTGCCCTTTCCGAAGTACCCGGCAGTGCGTGCGCCCAAAGCGGAATGGACTTTGGCGAGAAGCTTGTAGTGATCGGCATCGTTCTGCTGGAACACGCTGATGTATCCATCTCCGCCGGGGATGTACACGCGCTTCCGGGTGGAGTCGTAATACAGATCGTCCGCATCTTGAACGGCCGGAAGCGTAGCAACCAATCGGCCTGAGTTGGTTTCAAACACTGCTAGTTGAGGCGGCGTCCGTGTCCCGACGAACAGGCGATGATCGAGCTCATCCAAAGCCATCGGAAAATTGCTCTCGAAGTTTATCGGCCAACGGGCGATCGAATGCGTGCGGCGATTGACGACGGCAATCTGCTTCAAGTCCGGCAGGTTCACATATATGTTTGCGCCTGAACCTGACAACTGGAAAGATTCCGGATGCGCTCCCAGTTTGTATTCGTCGTCGATCCGCTTATTGGTCGCAGCACTCGACCATCCCGATCGCGCCTGTCTTTTCGTCTCCATAGCCGACGTTTCTGAGCACACACCTGGATGGTGAATGCCGCAGTCAGTACGAAGGCAAGACCAAGACCACCCACTTTTCTCAAGCTCTCCTCCACCTCAGATAATCTCGCACAGATTTCACGTATGCCGGAGGGCCAGCCCCGCTACTGCCGCACAGGCGACGAAAAACGGCTCAGGGACTTCCAGCGGAACGGCCAGACTGACGGCGCAAATCGGAATTGTAGCGAGATCGCAGATGGAACGTCGTGCAAGAACGATCACTGCGCCGGTAATCGCACGAGTTGCCACTGCTGTCACACCTCGCACGAACGCATTCAACTGCGGGTTCTTCGCCCACCATTTGTATGAAGGGGCTAGTAGTACAACCACCGATGCACGGGCAAAAATATTCCGAGTGCTGCCGCCGTCGCTCCCGCAACACCTGCGACGAGATAGCCGATAAAGGCGAAGGTGATGACCACCGGTCCAGGCGTAATCGTCTGTCGAAGGATCTCTTGGAGAAACTGGAGCGCATTGAGAATGCTTTCCAAACATCCCCGCAGCGAACTGGCGCGGTGATGCAGCAGGCCTCGCAGCATGACCACGTCTTTCAGGATTCCGAGATGTGGCCTTTCCCGCGTAGTCAGTTCAAAGCTATGCCGATGAAGATGGATGAGGGTGGATGTCACCGCTAGAGTTGTACAGACGAATCCGGTGGATTTTTCCTCGCTTCAAGAGGTTTGACTTCCGTGGCCGCTATTAAGACTCAAGAAAATCCTCACCCCGGCAAAAGGAGAGAGATCAAAATGCCGGGGTGAGGTTCGGACACGCTACGGCAAATAGTAGCGGAACGAGGTCCATACCATGTTGTCCACGGCCTTGGGCGAAATGCCGACTGTAGTGGCACCGGCGTTGTTTCCAGACCAGCCACTCCGCGTAAAATAGGAGTACTGAATTCCCCAGCGAAGGCCGCCTTTCGGTCCTTGTGTCAACTTATGCCAGAACCCAAGGGTTCCCTCCATGATGAGGCGAGTGTCTCCAGCACAAGTACCGCCGCCGGATGGAGTGAGCTGATTGGACGGCGGATTTTCCGTGCTGCAACCCGAGTTATTGGCGAAGGGCGAACCGTATCCACCGTACTGGTTTAGTTTGAACGCGGTCGTTGTTGTGGCAGGAATCGCCAGCGTCGTGGCGGTGGCCGGGATTGCCGGCGTCTTGGTGATCGTGATGCTGTCGTACCCCTGATATGCCGTGCGCCATGCGTACTCCCCACCGAAGTAGGCGTAGATATCAAGCTTGGGGTTGGCGTGGAACTCCAATTCCCCAAGTGCATGGGCCGTACGGATCGGGGCTTGAGTACCGGTGGGACGCAGCGTTATATCGGGAAGCTGCGCGGAGCCATATCGGCCGATGCCGTCTCCTGCCATTCCCTGGAGAGCGAAGTCCAACTTCTTCGTAAAGACGGGAACGCGTAAGTTAGCCCCGAACCCACCACCCCCTCGTGTGTCGTTGTACGCGCCAACCGCACTCAGGGAAGTGGAACCGTTTATCGGGCAAGAAATCGTGGTGGGGGTTGCCGGAGGAGCCGTATCCTTTGCATTCGTGCCCACCACGCCGCAGGGATAGACTCTATTGTGGAACGTACTGAAGATGCCGAACAGTTCGTAATGGCCGTACCCGGGATCCGCCGCCGCCTTGACGATGAAGTCAGGCGTTTTGTTGAAGGAATATCCGGTTGTGTCGACGAAGTTATACAAGCCACCGCCGCTGCCCGGACCATCGACGAAGGCATTCCCGGTCGTGGTAACCGAAGCAGTTCCCACGGTCGTTGTTGTAACGGTAGAAAAACCTCGTCCACCGATGGTTGCCTGTGGTCCTTCCACAGCAAGGCCTAGAGCGAACTTGCCGCCGAAGTCTTTGACCACCCGGAAGCCGTACTGCCGCTCCCAGCTGAAACCCACTTGATACTGCGAGTCAATGGTCTGCGGAAGTACTTCTTGACGGTTGGTAATTCCTTTTCTGGTTTCCGTCGCCAAAGACCACTGCTGACCGCCGGTCACGGTCCACCCACTATCAAATGCGGCCTGCGCGTAAAGAATCCGCTGGCGAAACACATAACTGTTGCTCTGCCGGTTATTGGAAGTCACGCCAGTACCAAGAAAATCACCTTCCCAGTATCCGGCCAATTTGGTAGTGCCGACCTTGCTTTCCGCAAGCAGGGCAAGGCGGCTCTGACGAGCGGTAAAGTTATTCTCGAAGATCTTGGACAGTGAGTTATCGGGATACGGAATGCTGTTAAACGGGGTGTTGATGTCGGAACCAGTGGCCCGTTGGCGGCTAACCGTTTCTGCAGCGACGAAACCGCCCGGCGTAAAGCTGATCCCCTTGTAGTGAATCGCCATCGGGCTCTCGAGGGCAGAGTTGATGTTCTTCTGGGTTTCTTGGAGACTCAATGCTGCACTTGTGGCGTTGCTCTTCAGGTCGGAAATTTCGTTCTTGACCGCCACAACGTCGGTTTGCTGCTGCGCCGCCACCGAGTTGGCACTGTCGGCTTTCTGCTGAGCCTGACTCGCGGTGCTTTGCACCTGATTCATCTGCTGCTGCAGTTGCTGGAGCTCGGCGTCTCGGCTCTGCAATTGTTGCATAAGCTGCCGAATCTGGAGTTGTTGCGCCTGAATCGAATCTTGCATGATCTTGAGCTGCTCAGAAACGCTCGGATCGCCTGCCTTGGCAGGGCTCTTGCTGCGTGCTTTGGACTTGCCGCTAGTTGCGGCCTGCTGAGCGGGCGCTGTGAAGGCGCTGAACACGAGCATGGCTGTTAGCGCTGCAGCCATAATTCTTTTCATTTCATCTCTCCTTAGGTAGTTTCAAACGAACAACAATGATCCACCACAAATGCTGGCCAAAAATACTGGCTATGGGCCTCTTGTTCGGAAACAGCCAAGACTACTGGCGCTCTGTTAAGAACTTGTTAATTTCGGATGAATGTCCGATGAATATCCAAAGGAAAAGAGCCATGTCAACCAACTTCGAAATGAGACTTGTCCTCCTGTCGCTTCGTGTTGAAGTCCCGCGATTATCAGCGCGCTACCGGCCGAACAGATCGCAGGCAGTCAGACGAACACGACACAGTGCTCGCGTGAGATACTCTTCGTGCTGCCACTGCAAATGCCACACATGCGATTCTTCCGAGCACAACCTTGTCACCACGCTAACGATGGCGCAACCGACTTTCGCTCGTCTAACAAGACGGGCGCGCCGCGATTTCACTTGGGACGACCTCTGCCGGCTTTTCTTGCCCTGAGCGCACTGATCTTTTTCCCGATCACAGCCGACGCTACAATACATCATCGTTCTAGACAAAGGTGAGATTGCAATTGCATCAGATGGAAAGTGGCTGACGGTATCCGGCGACAATAGCGCTCCAGTCTCGCACTTGGAAGAGAAGGTAGTCCGTATGGGGCCCCGGCTGGCATTCATGTGTAGTGGACTGACGGAAATCGACACCGCGACCGCCAAGATCCATGCGGCAGACCTGGCGAAAGAACTCTACTCCGTCCATGGGACAAAGCAAGTTTTCGACCACACGATGACTGTTTTGGCCGGTGCATTTGGACAAAATATGTCCGAACATTTGAATCAGCTTTCCCCGGAACAGAAGAACCGAATCCTTTTCTTTCGTCAGCAGGTTGCAACCTCCCAGGCGGGAATTACTGGAATGTGTTCTTGCAGGTCGTGATGCTGATAACAAACTGAAGACCGAAACGGTTGACGTTTATTTTGATCTGGCGGCAGCCCAAAACCAATCTTTTGCTTACCATGTGGACGAATCCGTCGGCAGTGATTCTCCGCATCTCATTCTGAGCGGTGAGGTAACGACTCTAAAGGCGGCATTTGAAGACACCCAGTCACCGCTCGGATCTCTGCCCTCCTTTCAGAAATGGGAGCGCGCATTCCAGTCGCACAGAATGAATCCAGAAGCAACGGCAGAGGCCTTAGTTGACCTTGCGATCAAGTATTCGCCGCATGGTTCGACAGCTCTCCCCGGCTATCCAATCTATGTCTATCGGTTGGACGCTACGGGGAGCCTAAAGAGAATAAGAGTTGTCTCACGCGGACGGGCCGTCCCCTTACCTGATTAACGTCTCCAATCCAAGTTTTCCTGCCAGTTGGGTTGTTCGCGGTCGGGAGCACCTTCTAGACACCGCCGAACCCAACGAGGAACAACGCGACCTTGGCTGTTAGTGCGAACGAGTAGGGAGTGAACAAGTCCTCGCAGTTGAGACGTCAGCAGCTGTACTCTTGCTAGGTTCCCGGCGCTGGTGATGAGACGGGTCGGGTAGACAGGCTGGTCCCGGGCCGGATCGCGTCGGTGGCATTTGCTACCACAATGTCACCGGGTTGCAGTTCGCCGAACACTTCGGTCTTACCGCTGACAGTGACACCGGTTTTGACATCCACCCACTCCGCTTTGCCCTGTCGCACACGAATCACGAAAGTCCGCTGAAGGTCGGTTGTAACGGCAGTGGATGGAACCAACATCGTTGGATAGGACCGCTGAATCGGCCATTCGACGGTAGCAAAGCTTCCTGGGGTGATCTGCGCGTCGGGGTTCCGCACCTCCAGTTCGACCGCCATGGTCCTGGTATTTTGCGTGACATCATGGGCAATGCGGGCAATGGGAGCGTGAAATGTGCGTCCTGGATATGCCGGCACACTGAACGCGGCCTGCTGGCCCTCGCGGATGCCGGCTGTATATGCTTCTGGAACGGGAACCACAAGCCGCAGACGGTCGAGATCTTCGACTTGGACAATAGGCTGGGCGCCGGGAGTTCCGGACGCAGGTCCCACCAACGCGCCCGGATGAAGGTTTCGCAACGTGACCACTCCGTTAAACGGGGCGCGAATTTCGAGATACGACTCAAGCTGCTGCACGCTGCGCAGCGCATCTTGCGCAGCCCGGATATTGTTTGTAGCTGCCTCTACCTGTGCACGATCGGCTGCTGCACCCTGTTCGGCAACCTGCAGGTCATTGCCTGCGACCACTCCGGGAGTCTTTGCAGCTGCAGACAGATGCTGGTAAGTTCCCTCGTCAGAGGCAAGCTTTGCCTGTGCTGCCGATAGCTGCGACTGGGCGCTCTGAAGGCTGGCTTCCGCCTGGGCGCGCTGCGCTAACAGTTCCGGAGCGGACAGGCGAATCATAACCTCGCCGGCGCGGACGTGCGACCCGCGATCCACGCGAATCGTTTCGATGAATCCCGTGACCTTCGGATAGATGTCCACGGTTTCATACGGAATGATTTGCGCCGGCAGAGAAAGCACCGTGTCGAGCTTCTGCGATTCGACCGCAACCACGTTCACTGCTTGCGCCGACTGAGCGCCAGCTTGCGATGGCGAGGGTTCGGTGCAACTCGCCAAAAGTAGAGTTGATACCAGCACAAGAAAAGACAGCAGCTTCATCGCGCGCCCTCCGGCGAACCAGCGAAACCAGTCTCTTCAAAATCAGGATCATCAGGATCGAGCGTTGCCGAGGCTAGCGGGGCGCGCCGCTGCACGATCGCGAAGACCGTGGGCAATACCAGCAGCGTGGCTGCGGTGGCAAACAGCAGTCCCCCAATCACCGCGCGGCCCAATGGCGCAGTCCCCTCGCTACCACGCTCAATAGCTAGCGCCATCGGGACCATGCCAGTGATCATGGCGAGGCTGGTCATCAGCACTGGCCGCAGGCGTTCGCCCGCAGCATTTCGAGCCGCGGTTTTGGCGTCTGCGCCAGCTTTCCGGTTCTGCTCGGCAAAGGTCACAAGCAGGATCGCATTCGCGACGGCCACTCCAATCGCCATGATCGTGCCCATGAAGCTCTCCAGGTTTAGGCTAGTTCCCGTGATGAGGAGCATAAGAATTGAACCGGCCAGAACCGCGGGCGTAGTAGAGAGGACAATCAGCGAAAGACGAACCGACTCGAAGTTTGCGGCCAGCAGCAACAAAATCACGACCACGGCAATTACCAAGCCAACAAAAAGATTCCCGAATATCTGATTCATTGCGCTTATCTGGCCGCGAACCTGGACGGCCACTCCGCGCGGTGGTGTCCCGGCTCGCACGATTGCCCGATTGATGTCACGGTTCGCAGTTCCCAGATCATTCCTGCCAAGGTTGGCGGAAAGCCCAATCAACCAAAGTCCGTTTTGCCGGTCGAGCTCTCCGGGCACCGTTCCCAAACGTACGGAAGCCACCTGGTTCAGAAGCGGATGTGCGCCGGTCGTGCTTGCGACTGGAATAGTTTCAATGTCCTTGGTAGAGGTCATTTGGGCCTGTGGTACTTCTACTTGTACCTGGTAGCTCACTCCGGATCGTGGGTCTCTCCAGTAGTTGGGAGAAACGAAGCGACTCGACCCGGTAGCGGAAACCACCGCTTGGCCGATCTTATCGGCAGTTGTGCCAAGCTGTCCTGCCATGACCCGGTTGACGTTGACGTTCACTGTCGGATAATGAAGCGGCTCTTCGTACCCGAGGTCGCGCAGTTCGGCGATTTTTGCGAGTTCCTGTTGCATCTTCCCGGCATAGCTCAACACATCGTTATATTGCGGACCAGTCGTTGCGATCTCAATCACAGAAGGAGTCCCGAAGTTGAGGATCTGGCTAACGAGGTCTCCAGGATCAAAAGAGAAGTGCGATCCTGGAACCTCCTGCGGCAGCGCCTTCCGCAGCTTCTCCTCTAGGTCGTGAACAGAAATGGTGGCGCCCGGCTTGAGGGCGACATTCAGGATTGCTTCGTGCGGTCCGCTCGTCCACAGAAACACCGTATTGATTGGATAGGATGAGCCCTGGACGCCGACGTAGCCCAACGTTAGATCCACGTTGCCTGGACCGGCCTCGCGGTTGATGATATCGAGCACCCTTCGCGCCATCTCTTCGGTAACCGGCACGCGCGTTCCATCGGGCGCGTCAAAACGCAGCCGGAACTGATTGGAAGCGGCCGAAGGGAAAATCTCCCTGGCCAGTCGCGGCGCAATTAGCAAGAGCACCAGGCCGGCAATTAGGGCGTAGCTGCCAAGTAGGATCGCAGGGCGCTTCGTCACCCGGTCTAAGACACCCAGAAATCGCTTGCGGAAACGGTCGAATCCCGTCTGCGTCGAATTCTCCGCGTGGCCGGTCTCAGGTTTAATCAGCCAATTGGAAAGCACAGGCACCAGCGAACTGGAGAGCAAATAGGAAGCTCCCATGGAGAAGCCGACTGCCAGCGATAGCGGCAGAAACAGCGATTTCGCCGGGCCGGTCATAAAAAACGACGGCAAAAACACAGCCAGCACGCACAGCATCGCCAGTAATCGCGGAATTGCGACTTCGCGGCTTGCATTGAGGATGGCGTGCGCCTTCGGCTCTCCTTGTGCCAGGTGGACGTGAATATTTTCCAGCAGCACGGTGCCTTCATCGACAAGCACGCCGACCGCGAGCGCGAGCCCGCCTAACGTCATAATATTGATGGTTTGGCCCGTAGCCCAGAGTGCAACCACCGCACACAGCAGCGCGAAGGGGATGGTGATGACCACAATCAGAGAGCTGCGCCAATCGCGCAAGAAGAACAGAATTGTGAGTCCTGTGAGTAGCGCTCCCAGCAAGCCTTCATGCAACACTGAAGACAACGCCTCGCGCACATATACGGACTGGTCTAACTCATAACTGATTTTGATGTCCTCCGGAATCAGCGATTGGAAACGCGGCAAGCTGTTGCGCACTTCATTCACGACGGTGATGGTGGAGGCATCGGGTCTCTTGGTGACTGGAATGTAGATGGTCCGTTTCCCATTCAACACCGCATACCCTGCGAGGATATCCGAGGAGTCGGAAACGCTGCCGACATCGCGCAAGTAGACGCCAGGACCCGATCCAGTGTGGAGCGGAATATCAAGCAAGCCAGTGATTTGCTGCACCGTAGAATCCGTGGTCACCAGCATCTGGTAGTCGCCGATGTTCGCGTTGCCGGCCGGCTCAATGCTGTTCCCGGAGATGAGTGCTTGCACGACATTTTCCGGCGAAAGTCCATACGCATGCAGCTTCGCCGGATCGACGTTGATCACGATCGTGCGCTGATTGCCCCCGAACGGCGGCGGCGAAGAGACGCCCGGCAAGGTCGCGAATACTGGCCGCACACGGTTCAGTGCGAAATCCTGGATTTCTCCCAGAGTGCGCGACGAGCTATTAAAGACGAGATATCCGACTGGCAGCGTGCCGGCGTCGTAGCGGATCACAAATGGCGAAACCGTTCCGGGCGGCATGAAAGCCCGTGCGCGATTTACGTAGGAGATGGTTTGGGCTAACGCCTGACTCATGTCGGTGCCGGGGTGGAACGTCAGACGCAGTAGCGCCGTACTCTCAATGGTCTTGGCCTCGACGTTTTCGATGCCGTTGATGTAGAGAAAGTGGTACTCGTAGTAGTAGGCAAGAAACCCTTCCATCTGCTGCGGGCTCATGCCGCCATACGGCTGCGCCACATAGATGACTGGCAGATCCAGCTCGGGAAAGATATCAATGCGGGTGCGCAACAAGGCAAGAATCGAAGTCAGAGCGAGCGCAACGACAATGACAATCACCGAAATCGGTCGCCTTAGCGCTGCACGAATGAGCCACATGAGTCTAGTTCTCCTGGTTCAGAATTCATGCCTTATGGTTGCGTTAGCTGCGCAAGAAATGGGGCGAGATCGCCGCGAGCGGCAGCAACACCAGCCAGGGCACGCCAGACGTTTAGTCGCGCCACCGCGTCGTCGGCTTCAGCCTGGGTCAGAAGACTTTCCGACACTGCGACTTCGACGACTGTGGCCAGTCCAGCTTGAAAACGGGCACGCTGTTGCTGCTCACTAGCACGCGCCGCTGCCAACTCGACGGGTGTGTTCAGAGCAATTTGTTTTGCTCCCTCCAACTGCGCTTGCGCCTGCTGAACTTGTGCGGAAAGGTCGTCTAATGTCTGCTGATACCGGGCCTGCTCCGCTCGGACGTTGGCTTCCTGAACTTTTTTCTGTGCTCTTAGGGAGAAGAAATCGAACGCAGGAAATGTCACTTGCACGCCCGCTGCCCAATTCATCGTATCTGGCGCAAGCCCATTCGTACCTCCCGGAAAGGGTCCACTCAGTGCGGTGCCGGTGCCGCGGCCAAAGAGCGCGGCTTGCGTGTTGAATTGGGGAACATAGGAGTGAGTGACTACCGACAGTTGCGCTTGACGCTGGTTGACCAACGCCGCTTCCTGTTCCGCCAGGGGATGGGTCGCAAGCGATGCTGGGGCGGATTGTTCGCCCGGCTCCGCAACTAGCAAATGGGTGTCCTCGACTTCGAGGTTTGCAGTGGGAATCCCGACGAAATTCGCCAGGGCCGCGCGACGAACCGCAACGTTCGTGTTCGCCTGGATCAACTGGGTCTTGCCCACAGCGAGACCAGCATCGGCCTGGGCCGCGTCGGCCCCCGCGCGTAACTGGTTGTCCACCAGCACGTGCACAGCGTTGGCGAAAACCTGCAAACGATCCAGATTCGCCCGCGCAATACCCAGCAATTGCTCGGCCGTAACGAGGTCAAGGTAGGCATTGGCGGTGGCCACTTCTAGGTCGAGGCGTGTCAGATTGAGGCCGGCAGTCGCTGCCGTTGCTCCCTGCTGTGCGCTGTTGACCTGCGCCCGACGCAACCCAAAATCAAAGGGTTGCCACGAAACCAACGCGCCGCCTGCGCTACTCCATGCGCTTCTACCATTGTCAGCCGCGAGCACCGGTCCAGAGATTGAGGGGACTACTCCCTGTGGGAGAAGCAATCCATAGACATTGTTCGCCGTAGCGCGGTTTGTCTGCCACAGAATATCCGTCCTTGGAAGATACGCGGTGCGTGCAACAGAAACGCCGCCTTGCGCGGCGACCTGCTGTTCCACACTGGCACGGATGCGCGGATAATTCTTCTCTGCCAAGGCAATTGCTTGCGCCAGAGACAGCTTCGGCTGGGCCGTGCCGGCTGGCAGAGTTTGAGCGAGTGTCGCAATTCCCGTGGAGAGCCAGACAAACGTCACTGCAAGTAGCATGAAGTTTGCGGGCTGCCTGGCCAGTTTGGCTGCGCGCTGCTTTTCGAAGTTCCTTGGCCTGCTCGTAACCTTCAGTAGAACCTGCTGCCATAAACGAGTTTTTCGTTCTCTCAACTGCGTTTTCTCCGTTTTACTAACGTCTCACCCGCTGTGTTCATCACGTCTTCAAACAGCTCGCTAAAGAGCTCGCGGACCCTGTGTTTGGCCACCGTGAGTGCACTCCGCCCCGCAGCGGTGGCACGATATACAAGTCGCGAATTGGGTCCTCGCCCCGAACGCGACGAGCGCAACAATCCTTTGCTCTCCAATCCATGCAGCAGCGGATACATTGTGCCCGGGCTGAGACTGTAGCCATGGCGCCCAAGTTCTTCGATCATTTCCAAACCGAAGATCGGTTCTTTGCTGGCGTGATACAGAACATGGAGCCGAATAAGGCCGGAATACAGCTCCCTATGTCCGGATTTGTTGGAATGCTTCAATCGCTCTCTCGATAGTGGAATCCTAGTCGACATTCGATACCCTCGTGGGCAATTCGGGGCACATCAACGGACCGATTTAGAATCGCAAGACCTTCTGGAAAACGGAACGCTGCCGCGGCGCTCAAAGCCCAAAACCGAATCCATGACTCCCAAGTACTTCCGTTACAATATTATCGAAATGCGACAACGAACATCGATAATGTAGCATCTTTTGCTATCGAAGCTGCTTCCAGAGGCACTTTCACAACCAGCTTATTGAGGCCACCCTTAAATGAGCACAAAGCTTCAGTTGCTATTCGGACCCACGCGCGGCCCACGCAGCATATTGCTAGTTCGCCTTGCGGTGAGTCTAATCTTCTTTACCCAAGGCATTCTGAAGTACATTGACCCGAATATGGGTGTGGTCCGCTTCACAAGGATCGGCTTCCCACATCCGTACTTCACCGCTCATTTTGTCGGTACATTCGAGATTCTGTGCGGCCTCCTCCTACTAGTGGGGCTGTGGACAAGACTCGTGTCCATTCCGCTTCTCATCGTCATCACGACGGCGATTGCGACAACAAAGATTCCAGAGTTGTTTCGCGCCAACCAAGGTTTCTGGTACATGGTCAGCGACGCGCGCACGGATTTCGCTACGCTGGTCATCGGCGGCTATACGCACTTCCTCACCGCTGGCTCGGATAACGTCTTCCGGATGCCACCAGGAGCACTGAGATTGCCGTTTCAAATAAGTGCGGTGCTGCTGGCACTCTTAGAATCGCTGGGTTGCTTCGTCGCCCTGCGGACGTTTGCCGCTGCCAGAGCTAAGCATGCGGCTTCATAACGATTGTGACGCCCGTGATCTTCAGCTGTATAGGAAGTCGCCTTCTCGGAAGTGTTTTCCTAACCATTGCGGCCGGATCACGGGCAAGTCGATACTCATACCCCACGATGGACTCTTCGACCGCTGGCAAGAAGCCGCCTCGAGGGTACCGGGCAGATCAGTGCCGGACTGATCCCATCCTCTGCCACAGATGTTCCGGATTAACGCAAGCACAGCGCTCGTTCGCTGTCCTGTAACTGTCCCATAACGATTCCTTAACGCTTCTTACAAGGTTTTTCGAGGGCCACCCGCGTCTTGTAAGTTGTTGAAATTCCTATTCATTTTGGGCTCATAACCCAAAGGTCGTGGTTCAAATCCACCCCCCCGCAACCATCCGAATACGCCCGTCTGCGGGAACGCCAAATATCGGCGCAAGTGGATCAGTACCAAGCAAATCCCATGTGCCCTCGGCGATGTAGTACCAGCCTTCCCCACCTTCGGTGGGGAACATCCGAATCGCGCTCAGGTGGCTGTGCAACTCCCGTTTGGCTAGCGGCGAGTTCTCGTTAGGCGCCCCGGCTAGCTTCTCAATACCCTTGCTGACAAATTCCTTCATCTCCTCAATTCGGGTCTGGAGGGAGTCAGGAGCCGCAGAGAGCAGGCGGTCGGTGATCGCCGAGAGCTCTTTTTCTCGCACCGCGATTTCTTCGAGGATGTGCTTGGAGTGCCCGCTCTCCCCTATTGCTGCGGTGCAGTTGCGAATCTCGCGCTCCAGTTTTTCCTTTCGAATCCGCATTTCTGCAATTTCATCCGACAGCCCAGCGAGCGAGGATCGCACTTGACGACCGAACTGCCCAATGGCGCGGCTTATTGAATCAGGTTCCAAGAGTTCGCTCTGCAATCGAGCAAGGAGCCGTTCTTCCAATTCATCTTGCCGGATGTACAGGTTGTTAGAGCAGATGCCACGGTTGAAGTACCCTGAACACACGTACTTCGGTTTCTTGCCGCCGCCGCTCGCAATTATGAGATTGCCCCCGCACAACCCACACTTTAGGAGGTTGCTGAAGAGGTATGGGCTGGTCAAGGAGCGCGAAAGCAGCCCTCTTCTGCCGGAATCCGGGTAAGCGCTAGCAAGGGTTCCAAATCTGCTCTGTACCTTGTTCCACTGTGCTACTGAGATGATGGCTAGCTCTGGCAACAAAACCATATCGAGCCGGTTATTTCGCGTGCGCAGGCCGTCGCCCTTGCCGACCAGTCGCATCTGAACCAAGCACAGAAGGGCGTGGTCGTCGACGCCAGTTTAGCCGGTCAGCTTGAGTTGAGAATGCCGAACATATCGCTCGGTGTCGCCTTTGCGCCTGCCGCGATTGGATCGACGCGGAGATAGTGTGACCAGCAGCCGCGCTAGAACGAGCCGATAATTTGCCCCACGGCTGCTCGGCTCGGACTGTCCCCCATTTTGTTTCTTCAATTCTCGGCTTCGGAGCTGTCCAGAGTTGCGTGGGGTTTCAAGCACAAATTTTGATTTTCCCATACGTCGAGACTCCGTTCACACTGGTGCAGTTGTAGCACCCAGGAGTCCCGCAAGCATCGCTACGAAACCGCATACCGCGAGCATGGTCTTGACGGGATTCTGCCTGTGACAATCACGAAAGAAAATTTCGACAAGGAGGGCACTTTGCCGGTGTTCATCCTGCGCGTGAAAGACGATGAGGGCAATCTCAGCGAGCTGAGAATACAAACTCAACACGCCGATTGTGAGAAGAGTATTAGCGCCCGGGGAAGTGCGTCCTAACATTCCAACCAAACGTCGGCGGCGCTGACAATGACCTAGCCCCCGAAAACTGGACCGCCTAGAATGTGAGTTCTCCCCAACCCAGGAGAGGAGAACTGCAATGAAAGGTACACGACACAGTGAAGAGCAGATCATCGCCATCCTGAAGCAAGGCGAGGCAGGATTGACGACGGCGGAGTTATGCCGGCAGCAGGGGATTACGGAGCAGACCTACTACCGTTGGAAGGCGAAGTACGGCGGGATGGACAGCGGGGATGCGAAGAAGCTGAGGCAGTTGGAAGACGAGAACCGGAAGCTGAAGCACGTGGTGGCCGAGCTGACGCTGGATAACCGGGCGCTGAAGGATGTGCTCTCAAAAAACTTCTAGCGCCTGTGGGACTTCGGGCCGCCGTGAGCTATGTCGGGGTGGAGTACGAGATGAGCGAACGGCACGCCTGCAGGCTGCTGGGATTGGGACGATCGACGCTTCGCTATCGGGCACGGAAAGCGGAACGAGATACGGCGCTGCGAAGGCGACTGAAAGAACTGGCGGCGAAGCGCATGCGGTTCGGTTATCGACGGCTAACGGCGATGCTGGTGCGCGAAGGGATGGCGGCCAACCACAAGCGTGTGTATCGGCTGTACTGCGAGGAAGGATTGGCGATGAGGATTCGGCAACGACGGCGGATCCGCTGGAGCGGGGTGGTGACCAGCCCGGCAGCGACCAGGCCCAATCATCGCTGGTCGATGGATTTTGTGAGTGATTGTGTGAGCACGGGGAAGGTGATTCGGATGTTGACCATCGTGGACGATTGCACGCGGGAATGTCCGGCCATCGAGGTCGATACCTCGCTGGGTGGATTACGAGTGCGCCGTGTGCTGGATCGGATCGCGCTGGAGCGCGGACTACCAGAAGCCATCGTTCTGGACAACGGGCCGGAGTTTCGCGGTCGGGCACTGGCCGCCTGGAGCGCAGAACGTGGTGTGAGACTGCAGTTCATTCAGCCGGGCAAACCGGTGCAGAATGCCTACGTCGAAAGCTTCAACGGCCGTTTGCGAGATGAATGCCTGAATGCCAACTGGTTCACCAGTCTGAGCGACGCACGACGAAAGATCGAAACTTGGCGGCAGGACTACAACGAACAACGTCCGCACAGTTCGTTAAATTACTTGCCGCCGGCAGAGTTTGCACGGACAGTAGTGGAGATGAGGGCATGAGCAAAGCTAGTACAGAGCTGCTGGAGCAGGGGACTCAAACGCCGTCCCCTGCTCCAGACCTCATCCCCGCTCAAACCGAAAATCAACCGAGGACTCACATTGGGATTGGTACTGCAAACGGGGGCACTTCAACAACATAACGTTAAACATGTGTGGGACCAGCCTCTAAAAGCGATTTAACTCACTCTCCGCGGCCGGGCGAGAATTCCAAGTTACATAGATCGGTTCAGGATTGTTATGCATTTCTGTACGTCTGCCCCTGCCACCACAGCAGACTGACTGAAAACAGGAGTGTTTATTGATTACGTGTTTGGACCGTTGTTTGCTCTAGCTTGTTCTACGTTGTCTTAGAAAACAGTTAAGCATCCGGGCTCTCCCTGCGGTCCGGCTTCTTGGAAGTCGTATTAAGTCCAGAAAGATTGGGCTCCGAACAAGTCAGGCAGGCCAGCACTTCCGTTTGTTTGAGGAGAAAATGAAGAATATGAAACAGGGATTGAACAATTTCAGATTTCTTGCACTGAGTGCGGCGCTAGTTGCCCTGGTAGCAACCTCGCTATGCGTCCCCCCAGCCTTTGCTGACAATGTTTACGCAAGTATTCGAGGAGTCGCTACCGACCCCAGTGGTGCGTCGGTAGCGAATGCAACGGTCACGGCGGTCAACACCGATACCGGCATTGTGACGAAGGCGACTTCGTCCGCCGATGGGATTTACGTGTTCCCGCAGCTTACCATTGGCACTTACGCGGTAAACGCGACAGCGCAGGGTTTCAAGACCTTCCAGACAAGCCAGTTCGTGCTTACGGTGAACCAGATATACAACTTACCCATCAAATTCGATTTAGGTGCGACATCGGAGGTGGTCGAAGTGCGTGCCGATACCGCGCAGGTAGAAACGACCAACATCCAGCTTCAGACGCTAGTCGACGAGAAGAAGATTGTTGATCTGCCACTGATTAACCGGAACTGGACGGCGCTCGAGCAGTTGACACCAGGGGTGGTGGCCCAGTCCGACCGGTTTGGATCATATTCGGCGAATGGCAGCCAGTCGAACCAAAGCAGCTATTTGATCAATGGCATCGATTCTAACGATCTCCCCCTGAACACGGTATTGATTATTCCCAGCGTCGATGCGCTTGAAGAATTCAATATCATCACCAACACTATCAATCCGGAATATGGGCGTAATTCGGGGGCGGTCGTCAATGCCGTCATCAAGAGTGGCACCAACCAGTTCCACGGCGACGTCTTCGAGTTCTACCGCGATACGTTCCTGAATACCGCCAATTGGCTTACCCACACGGCCCCCCAGTTCCACCAGAATGATTTCGGTGGAACCATCGGCGGTCCGATTTGGAAGAATCACACTTTTGCTTTCTTTTCCTTTCAAGGAATCAAGAACCGGGCTCCTCAGGTTGGCGCACCCAGCCAATCGACCGTGTTCAGCAACGCACAGCGCGGCGGGGACTTTTCGAATGGGAGTGGCACATGCCCGTTTGCCGCCACGGCAACTTCACCATTTCCGCTGCAAGGCAGCAATGGGGTCACTCAACCGACCGGAACACCCTATTGCACTCTCTTCCCGACAGGTGTAATTCCGACGGCGGATTTCGACTCTGTCGCCTCCAAGCTGATGAGCACGTATATTCCGGCTCCAAACGCGGGCACGAATCAATTTACCTTCAACCCGACCGAGCTCGGAAGTGGGAATTATCAGGAAATCGCGCGCATCGATCATACTTTCAATTCGAACGACTCGATCTGGGGAACGATGTTCCTGCAGACCAATCCAACTTCGGATCCCATACCCCTTCCCGGCGGCGCAACAGTTCCTGGCTTCGGCATTGTTGCGCAGCGCCACTACAAACAGTTCATTGTCGATTGGAGTCACACGTTCAATAGCACCACCATCAACGAGTTTCGCTTGGGATACACGCGCTTTAATTTCGTTGCGGACCAACCGTCAAACCCGATTGCTCCGTCCTCGGTGGGTTTCAATATCAATTCACAAATCACGTCGGGCGAGAGCCTCCCATTCATGAACATTCAGGGTTCGTACAATTTCGCGATTGGGTTCACAACCAACGGACCCCAGCCGCGAAAGGACCAAACCCGCGAACTCACGGACAACTTCTCCAAAGTGATCGGCAACCACGCGCTCAAGGCAGGATTCGACTTTCGTCGTTTTGACGTCTGGAATCCGTTCGCCGGCAGCAACAACGGCTCTTACAGTTATAATGCGGCGGGTGCTTTTACTACGGGAGATGCTGGAGCTGACTTCCTGCTTGGAATTCCCGACACGTTCTCCCAGGGTTCCGGAGGATTAATCATCGGCCGAGCATACGAATACTACTCGTATGTTCAGGATCAATGGAAAGTAAGGTCGAACCTGACGCTCACCCTCGGCACAGGGTGGCAGATAGACAAGCCACTTGCGAACCAGCAGTTCGGGGGAAAAGATGTGACCTGCTTCCGCGTAGGGCAGCAATCTACCGTATTCCCGAATGCTCCGCAGGATATGCTCTACCCTGGTGACAGGGGTTGTGACAGCACGGGTGGCTTGAAGGTGCCTTACACTCACTTCGGGCCGCGGATAGGATTTGCCTGGTCTCCCGACGCGGGGCGGCTAAGCGGAGGTGCCGGGAAGCTCTCCGTCCGCGGAGGTTGGGGCTTTTACTACAACCGCGCGGAGGAGGAGGGCATTCTCCAAAACTTGGGTACGCCGCCGTTCTCGATCACCTCGCATGGTATTCAGGATGTGAGCGGCACACTCAGTCCAGCCTTCGCCAATCCGTATGCAGATATTGCAGGCCGAGCCCCTGCAGAGGCCAATCCGTTCCCCTTCGTACCTCCGACAGGCGCAGCCGCACCCGCCGCGTCCTGGACTCAATTTGAACCGCTGTCTCTCAATGCTTTCAGCCCAAACTACACTACGCCGGAGGCCATGAATTACAACTTGACTGTTCAGCGTGAGTTCCCTGGCAACACCGTGTTCAGTGTTGGATACGTTGGGGCGTTGGGTCGCCACTTGATAAGGCCAATCGAGGGGAATCCCATTACTCTGGCTGGTGCCGCGGCCTGTCTAACGAATACCGGATCCGAAGCCGGCTGCCCGGCCAATGCCGTGATCCAGCACCAACTCTACCCCCAGAACGCTTTATTGGGGGTAGCTGGGGCCGCCTTCGGCTCCGTGGGTACACAGTCGACAGATGGCAATTCCACCTACAACGCCTTGCAGGTGGGCATCAACAAGGGAGTCAGCCATGGTCTAGGACTGCTGGCCAACTTTACTTGGAGTCATGCCATCGATGACGGATCGGGATTTGAAGACAGCGGATTCCAAATCCGTGCGGTGAATCCATATCCACAGTTTGCCTATTTGAATAAGAGCAACTCCTCGTATGACGCGCGGAAGCGATTTGTTGCAGGGTACACCTATCAGGCTCCGAGTCTGCATGGCGACCATACGCTCTTGAACATGCTGGTGGGAGGCTGGCAGTTGAGCGGTATAACGACGTTCCAGAGTGGTTTCCCGGTGAACATCTCTGATTCGTCATTTACGTCCCTCACCTGCGATGCTTTTGTGTATTACGACTGTTGGGAATCGCCACAGCAAGTTGGAGCCATCCACACGGGCAATCCAAGAACGCTCGCTTACACAAACCAAAGGAATAAGGTCGTTCCCCACGCTTGGTTTGTGGGTACCCAATCTAGCGGGCCAACCACGTTTGCGCCTGCGGCAATCGGCACGTTTGGTGGGGTCCGGCGTAACAGCTTCGCCGGTCCTGGCATCAATAACTGGGACATGGCGTTGGAGAAGGACCTCCATTTCCGGCCCGCAAACGAAAGGCAGTATCTGCAACTGCGACTGGAAGCCTTCAACGTCTTCAACCACACCCAATTTTGTAACCCTGCGGGTCCGTTCCCCTGCGTGAACGGCAACGTGGAAAGCAGCACTTTCGGACAGGTCACAAGCGTGGCGCCTAGCCGACTGGTGCAGCTAGGAGCGAAGTTCTATTTCTAGTTCGAAATTGGTTCATTCCTGATCGGGGGCTCGAACGAGCCCCCGATTTTTTTATGCGCTGGACTTGGGTAATCGGGAACCGCCTGATTTTCCGAAGGCAGGCTGTGGGTAAATGGCGCGGCTTCGGCCGCGCCATTTTCTTTCGTTCAGCGAATATTTCCCGAAGAGTTACTTCCGGAAGATCACGGTGCTGGAAAATCACCCGAGTCCGACTTGCAGGCCCTGAGTCCGACTGTAAGCCCTTGAAAACGAGTGGCGGCGAGAACGATCCATTTGCTAACGGCACGCATCAGGTCACCTCTAGCTCAGGTGCTCGAAAAAGATGGAAGGAGCTCGGAAGCGGTGACCGAGCTTAAGAGCGCGCTCAAGCTGCAGCCAGATTTTCCGGAAGCCAAGCAGGAGCTAAAGCGACTGGAGTAATCGACACGAACCGATCTTTCGCCGCAATCGTTGACTATTTGATCGGAGAAACAAAAGTCATTGGTCTCTCTTTTTTCATCACGGCTCCTTCCCGATGTTGGATTTATTGACGCTGCGACGTTGCACGTATGCGCCAGGATCGAGGTCGACCCAAACCGCGTGTGCGTGAGGATGGAAAACGCCCCTTACGCGACCAGCACCTTCACATTCCCGCGAGAGACAGTCACATCTCCGGATTCTGCTCAGACATACAACTGTTTTTCTAGTTAAATCGGATAAACAAATGACAGTTTTTTTACATCCAGCGGACAACTTGCGTGTGTCGTGAGATCAAGCTCTTGGTCTGCACAATGTCGGCTATAGATTTGCCCTCTAGTCTTAGGATCGAACCAGTAATGCACGGATTTAACAAGAATGTGACATTTCTGTGACAAGCCGTCGGGTCGCCAGCGTTAAGTTATGCCTCAACGTTGATTCCACGGTAACCGCAAAGCTGAACATGACAGAGTTTCACGCCGGGAGAATTAGTCAGGTGGCGCAGTTTGGCGAGATCTCCCTGGATTTCAGAAAAATGGAGCCCTGTCGGGCTGATCAGCCGCTTGTGTTAACTCTCCAGGAGTTCAAAGTACTGAAGTTCTTAGTGTCCAGGTCGGGAATTGTCGTGTCACGCCAAAAGCTGATAACTGCCGTCTGGCCAAAGCGGAAACGCTCTAGTTACTGCACTGTAGACAACTGCATCCTGAAACTGCGGCAGAAGATCGAGAACAATCCTGATTGCCCCGTTTTTCTTCTAACCGTTCATGGGGTTGGCTACAAGTTTGTTCCTCACGAAAAGCTGCAACCCTTCTGGCAGAGTGTGCGCTGAGTGAAGGTTAGGAGGAAACATGGAAATGCTGCCTTTCAGAAGGATCGGAATGCAGCTGTTGGCTCTGGGAATTCTCTTGACGGGCGTACAGCCGGCATATGGTATTCCCGCCTTCGCGCGCAAGTACGGCCTGCCGTGCTCCGCTTGTCACGAGGCATGGCCCATGCTCAACAATTTTGGTCAGACCTTCAAGGATAACGGATATCAGTTGGGCAACGGTCGTGATGCCCCAATCTACCAGGAACCTGCCTATTGGCCCATCACGTTTCGCATAAACACGTCGTGGCATCGTGAAAGCAATAATCGCAGAGCTGTGGACATAATTCCCGGGAACGCCGGCGGTGGGCAGGTGGAGCGGGCCGTTACTACATCGGGCTTCGACTTGAATAGTCTCGATATTGTGACGGCTGGCACACTTTCCAGGAACATTTCGTTCTTTGTTCAGCCATTCATCAATAGCGGGAGCAGTTCACTGGCTCAAGCCTGGGCCCGCCTGGACAACCTCGGCGGTTCGCGCTGGCTAAACCTGAAAATGGGAAAATTTGAACTGGATGAGCTAATTTCTCAGGAGCGAATCCTGACGCTCAGTGGTACCGGAGGCACTTATTTCAACTACTTCTTCACACCCCTGGGTGACAGCAATGTTTTTGGGGGCATCGGCGGACCTCAGCTTGGCGTGGAGCTTTCCGGACACTCCGATGATGACTACCGACGTTACTCGGTATCCGTGCTAAGTAGTAACAACGGTCAAACCGGGCTGCCCTCGAATAGCACCTACGACGTTTACACCAACCTCAACCAGGCTTTTGAGGTTCCCAAGCTGGGTATGCAGCGAATTGGTATCTACGGATATTTCGGCCAGTCTCCGGCGTATTTTCAGACTAGCGGGGGCAGAACAATTCCCGGAACCGGCGCGGGAGACCGCAGCTTCTACCGTGTGGGAGCTTATGGGCAGTGGTACCTGGGGAAGTTTGATTTTCAGACTTTCTATATGCACGGGCAGGACAATGTGTTTCTGGGAAATTCAGTGCCGGCCAATCAACCAGGGAGTTTGCCACTGGGAGCTGCGGGGCCGACCTGGAATGGTGGGTTTGTGGAAGCTCATTACGACTACAGTCCGCGATTGATCCTGATCGGAAAATACGAGCTGATCTGCGTTCATGTGCGCGATGTAAAGGCGCCCATGAGACGCGTCGAGACTCTGGTAGTCGAAGCGCACCGCGGGGCCTGGCAGAGGCACGTCCGCAACCTGCTTCAGTGGCACCGATTCAGGGTTGTCGGAGGGAGTCGCGGCTGTTGTGCAGCCGAGTACCGAAACCAATATTGCTAGCGCCCCAACATGACTCAGACCGCGCCGTCTTCTCATCGCAAGCCTCTCAGTGAATTCGTCTTCACGTGGCCTTCAGGTAATCATCAGTATATTGCTTGTGTGCCACTACGCCTGACCGTCTCCGCAGACTCAGTTCTACGAGAACCGATTTATTGTCAAGTACACTTATCCTTTCCGGCAACGGCGCGCGAGGAGGCGGTGGAACTGTGAACTACGGAGCGCTCTTTCGATCCGCATTGGTTGCGTTGCTCAGAAACAAGATGCGAAGCATCCTGACGGTTCTGGGAATCACCATCGGGATTGCGGCGGTCATCTGTGTCGTGGCAATCGGCAACGCAGGACAGGCGCGAGTCCAGCAACAACTGAACAACCTCGGGGACAACTTCGTCTGGATCGAAGCTGGGGGCCGGGCGGTCAACGGAGTGCGCACGGGCACGCATGATACGAGCACGCTGGTGATGGCCGATGCCATTGCGATCAAGAACCAGATTTCTCTTATCAAGAGTGTTTCGCCGAATGTGGACGATCCAGTACAGGTGGTCTACGGCAATCAGAATTGGCATACCTCCTACCGTGGCGTTTCGCCCGAGTACTTCGACATCAAACGTTGGTACGTGGATCAGGGGGCGATCTTTTCACAGGAAGATACGGACCGCGCGGCCGACGTTTGCGTGATTGGCCGAACGGTTCGGGATCAGTTGTTCGGCGTTGAGAGTCCGATCGGAAAAGTGATGCGAGTGAGTAACCTTCCCTGCAAAGTGGTGGCGACCCTTCATCCGAAGGGGCTTTCGCTTTCCGGGCAGGATCAGGACGATACGATCATCCTGCCCTACACAACTGCGATGAAGAAGATCAAGGGCATTACGTGGCTGGACGACATTCTTTGCTCGGCAGTGTCAGCCGACGTAGTCAAGATGGCCGGACAGGAAGCAACTGCTGTACTCCGGGATCGACATCACCTGCGTCCTGAGGAGGAGGATGACTTTAATATCCGGAATCCGGAGGACATCATTCAAGCGCAGCTCGACGCGAGCAAGACTCTCACCATTCTCCTGATCGCAATCGCATCGGTTTCTTTGATCGTTGGAGGAATTGGGATTATGAACGTGATGCTGGTTTCCGTTACCGAACGTACCCGTGAGATCGGAGTGCGAGTGGCTGTGGGAGCAACCGAAGCAGCCATCCAGCTTCAGTTCCTGGGAGAATCGATCATGCTGAGCCTGGTCGGGGGCGCCGCCGGAGTGCTTTTTGGGATCGTTGGCTCCTATTTGGTAGGACAGACCCTGGGTTGGCCCATCGAGATGTCGGTTGAGGCGGTCGTGGTGGCCGCGATGTTCTCGGTCGCTGTCGGAGTATTTTTCGGATATTACCCCGCGCGCAAGGCGTCTCGGCTTGATCCGATCGAAGCGCTGCGATACGAGTGAAGGGTTTGTGATTTTCGGGACCATACATAAATGACAAAACGCAAGTGGCTCATCTTAGCGGCCGTTGTGGCCGTGGCCGGATTGTTCGTCGCGTTAGGACTGCACCGGGACACGCAAGTGCAGCATTTCACCGCGAAGGTGGAACGCGGGGAGATCCACGATGTTGTGGAGGCTACGGGAACCATCAACTCCGTGATCACTGTTCAAGTGGGATCGCAGGTGTCCGGGTCCATCGCGAAACTGAATGCGGATTTCAACTCTCGCGTGCATAAGGGGGACGTTGTCGCTCTCATTGATCCCGCGTTGTTCAAGGGAGCTCTGCTGCAGGCCGCGGCGGATTTGAAAAACTCAGAGGCCAACCTGGCTGCGGCCCGAGCCAATCTTGAAAAAGCGAAATCCGCTTTGGTGCAGACCAAGGCCGACTACGATCGCGCCGTCGGCTTGACCAAAGATGGCGTCATGAGCAAGCAGCAACTGGACCTTGCTCAATCGAACTACGAAGCGGCCAAGGCATCGGTGGACGCCGCGGAGGCGAACATCACCCAGGCAGAGGCGCAAATCAGCCTCAAAGAGGCTGCGGTCACCGTCGCCCAGACCAATCTCGATTACACCGTGATTCGCTCTCCGATCGACGGCACCGTGGTCGCGCGAAATGTGGATGTAGGGCAGACCGTAGCGGCGTCCCTGCAAGCGCCAACTATTTTTACCATCGCGCAGGATCTTACGAAGATGTGGGTGTATGCCAAGACCGACGAGTCGGACGTGGACAACATTAAGGTCGGCAAACCGGTCACTTTTAAAGTGGACGCCCTCCCGAAACAAACTTTTCAGGGGGTTGTCAGCCAGGTCCGGATGAATCCGACTATGGTGCAAAGTGTGGTCACCTATGACACCATCATAGAATTCGCGAACCCTGAGTTAAAACTGTTCCCAGGCATGACGGCATACGTGACCATTCCAGTGGCCACGGTACAGAACGCATTGAAACTGCCCAACACTGCACTGCGATACAAACCCCCGATGGCTCCCGAAGAGATCTTGGCGTTTTACAAGCGCTATGGGATCGAAGGAGTAGATGGGGCACAGGCTGCGTCTGAATCTGCGGTGACAGGGGGTGAGAAGGCCGCGGGAGCCCAGAATCTGCCGCGTGCACCAAAAGCTGAGACTGCCGTAGTGTGGAAACTGCATCCGGACAAAACGATGGAGCCGGTGAAGGTTTCTCTTGGAATAACAGACCATGCCTACACGGAGGTCAGCTCAGTTCTTAAAGGGGAACTGAAGGAATCGGACGACGTGATTATTCGATCCGTGGGGCCCAAAGGCCAGACTCTGGGCGCTTTACGGCGCTAAGGCAACAGTTCCAAGCCAACCATGGAAACCGTACCCGCTGTCAACCAACTCGACGCCACGAGAACCGCTTCTGCGGCGAGCGCGGTTATTCGTGTAGAGGACGCGCACAAATATTACGAATTGGGCGAGACACGGGTGCACGCGTTGCGCGGTGTAAGCATTGAAATCCACCGAGGCGAATTCGTGGCGATCATGGGGGCGAGCGGGAGTGGCAAATCCACCTTCATGAACATTCTTGGCTGTCTGGACCGACTCAGCTTGGGAAGATACTCACTCGAAGGGATCGATGTTTCCAAACACGACAAGAAGGCCCTGGCACTCATCCGGAACGAGAAGATTGGATTTGTTTTCCAGGGCTTCAATCTGCTGGCCCGCACGACGGCCCTTGAGAACACGGAACTACCCACGCTGTACGCGAAGATCGACAAAACAGAGCGCCGAAAACGTGCCGCCGATGCGTTGACCATGGTCGGTCTCGCTGAACGGGCACAGCATTTCCCATCTCAGATGTCGGGCGGACAGCAACAAAGGGTGGCGATAGCCCGGGCTCTGGTGAATCGTCCTTCCATCCTGCTGGCAGACGAGCCTACAGGCAATCTCGACAGCCGTACTTCAGTCGAGATCATGGAGATCTTTCAGAACCTGAACGACAAGGGGCTAACGATCGTGCTGGTGACTCACGAACTTGACATCGCACAATTCGCTAGGCGTGTGCTTGTCTTCCGGGACGGAAAAATCCGCAAGGACGATCCGGTCCTCAGTCGGCCCAGAGCTAGTGAGGTGCTGAAAACATTGCCCACGCTCGAAGACTGAGATGATGATTTCGCCGTAACCATAAAGCTTGTCGTTCCCTGTCCTTTAGCTGTCCACTAACGGTTCCTTAACGTCACTTACAAGGTTTTTCGAGGGCCACCCGCGTCTTGTAAGTTGTTGAAATTACTAATAGTTCTGGACTCACAACCCAAAAGGTCGGGGGTTCAAATCCACCCCCCGCAACCAAATTCTCCATTTGGTTTCAATGGGTTGAGCCAATCTCATGAACTGGCTCGGTGACTCTAAACCCAACTTCCCAGCCTAATTTTCAAGAATTCTTTACGCACAGTTTTACGCAAGCCCTAGTGGTGCCCCCGTGCTGTTGGCTTATTCTGTATCTGTCCGCCTTGGCATTGAGCCCCCGCTCAGCCGTTCACGACTGCCGATCCCTGCTCGGAACCCACGTCGATCTTCTGCCGTCCCGCCCGAATTGCCGAATTGCTGCCTCGATAGCACCCTCGTGCAGACGAGTTGATGGAGTCGACGACTCCCGTTATCTTTCGGGCTGTGAAAAGGCGCCAGAGCTTTTGGGTATGACGCTATGCTGCTGCCGATGGTGCGTACGTTTCAGCACGCGGTACAACGCGAGCCGCGATCGCGGTGGAGGACCTTTGGGCCGGCGGCCCAACGATGATCACTGCTCAAGAGGTCGTTCCGGATAGCGTTTGGGCGGATGGTCGCTCAATGGTTCTCTTAGGCGTAAGATGAGCGCCGCGGCTGTCTACTAGAGATGGGAGATAGAAATCGCCATGCGCGTTGGAGTCTTTACGCCTTTGTTGTCGCAACTGCCGTTAGCCGTAGTTCTCAAGAAACTTGCGGCGCTCCAGATTGGTACCGTCGAACTTGCCACCGGAAACTATGTCGGCGATGCGCATTGCAAGCTCTCCATGCTTGAAGACGCTTCGGCCCTTGCTGATTTCAAGAGCATTCTTAGCGATCATGGCGTCAGCATTAGCGCCTTGAGTTGTCACGGCAACGCGCTGCATCCCGATATGTCCCAGGCGCAGCAACACCGCGAGGTAAGCCGGAAGACGATTCTGCTCGCTGAAAAGCTTGGCGTCCCTGTGATGGTTGACTTTTCAGGATGTCCTGGCGATTCACCGCATGCTAGCGCTCCCAACTGGGTCACCTGCCCTTGGCCTCCGGACTACCGCAAAGTTCTCGACTGGCAGTGGAACGAGGTGGTTGCGCCTTATTGGATTGGCCACGCCAAATTCGCCGCGGACCACGGCGTCAAGATCGCCGTCGAGATGCATCCCGGGTTTGTAGTGTATAACCCGGAGACAATGCTCCGGCTCCGCTCGATCGCAGGAGAGACCGTCGGCTGCAACTTTGATCCGAGTCATCTCTTCTGGCAAAGCATCGATCCCATCGCCGCCATCCGCGTCCTCGCAGGCTCCATCTTCCACGTCCATGCCAAGGACACGCAGCTCTATCCTTTGAACCTGGTTCGCACGGGCGTTCTCGATACCAAACCATACACCCAAGAACGCGATCGCAGCTGGATCTTCCGCACTTGTGGCTACGGGCACGGGGCCGAGTGGTGGAGCGAGTTTATCTCCACGCTACGTATGTTTGACTATGATTCCGTACTCTCCATCGAACACGAGGACAGCCTGCTCTCACCGGGCGAGGGTTTGACCAAAGCGGCGAACTTTCTCAACAGCATTGTGATCCGCGAGCAGGCTGCAAGTGCCTGGTGGTCCTAGTACGAAACGGATGGGAACTTAGGATGAAAACAATCAGAACGGCAATTTTCGGCACCGGCTTTATGGGCCGTGTACATCTCGAAGCAGTTCGGCGAGTGGGATTTGTGGAAGCCGCTGCGATTGCAGGCAGAAACGAAGAAGCGGCACGACGCCTGGGCGCCGCTTTCTCCGTTCCTGCAATGACTGACTACCGCGATGTCCTTCGCGATCCCGCGATCGATGCAGTCCACATCTGTACGCCCAATGCGCAGCACTTCTTCATGGCGAAGGATGCGCTCCAGGCCGGCAAGCACGTAATTTGTGAGAAGCCGCTGACCACAACCGTGGCGGAGGCGGAGGAACTCGTCTCGCTCGCCACCCGGCAAGGAGTGCGCAACTGCGTTTGTCACAATTTGCGTTATTACCCCATGGTGCAGCAGATGCGCCGCCTGCGCGAAGACGGCGATCTGGGTGAGATTCTCGTCCTGCAGGGCACTTATTCTCAGGACTGGCTGCTGTACGACACGGACTGGAACTGGCGTGTCGACGCAAAGGCCGGTGGTCCTTCGCGTTGTATGGCTGATATTGGATCGCACTGGTTTGATATGGCCGAGCACATCACGGGATTGCGCGTGACTACTCTCTGCGCCGATCTTCAGACCTTTCATAAGACGCGCAAGCAGCCGAAGCATTCAGTGGAGACGTTTGCCAACAAATTGATGGGGCCGGAAGACTACATTGAGACACCCGTAGAGACCGAAGACTTTGGCGCAGTTCTCTTTCGAATGGGCGCGCGCACGCGCGGCTGCGTTACTGCCAGCCAGGTCTCCGCCGGACGAAAGAACCGGCTCAGCATCGAGATCTATGGCACAAGGTCTTCTGTCGCATGGGATCAGGAGCGGCCCGACGAACTCTGGCTAGGTCATCGCGACGGCGGCAATGAGATCTTCGTGAAAGACCCGTCACTGCTCAAGCCTGGAGCCCGCGGCTACGCCGATCTTCCCGGCGGCCACAGTGAAGGCTACGACGACACATTCAAGCAAGTCTTTCGGCGCTTCTATGGCTCGATCAGCGCACCGGGCGCAGCCGAGTATCCGCAGTTCACCGATGGATTGCGCCAGCTAACGATCCTCAACGCTGCACTTGAAAGCCATCGGAGGCGAGGCTGGATGGATGTCCCCGGCGCGTGAGCGACTCGATTCCTTACGCTTCCGGAAGTGTCCATGCGAACAATACGCCGCCGCTACTCGTCAGCACGTATTGGCGACCGTCGAGTTCGTAGGTGATTGGAGAACTCTGGATGTGCGAGCCTGAGCCTGCGTGCCAAAGCGTTTTGCCGTCGCTCGAATCCAACGCAAGGAAATTGCCCATAGCGTCGCCGGTGAAGGTGAGCCCTGAATCCGTCGTCAGCACGCCCGCGCCTGACCCTTCGGGTCCAAGTTCGTGACTCCAACGAATCTTGCCGGTCTGGTAATCGATGGCGTCGATCACGCCCTTGCCCCAAACGTCGTAGTCTGCGCCTGCCCATCCGTAGACGCCATCGGCTGGCTTGGCAAAGTAGATGCTCCAGCTAGGATGCGCATCAACAATAAACAAGCCGTTCTTGGTGTCGAAGCTGGGGGAACGGTAATTGGTAAGACCACCCTCGTCGGGCGCAATGAGACGTCCATCGGGCGCCGGCTCCTTGGCGGGATTTGGAATCGGACGGCCTTGCTTGTCGACTCCTAGCGACCAATTCACGGGCCCGAAAGGAACAGTCAAGAGATTCCTTCCGTTGGTGCGGTCAAGCACAAAGAAGTAGCCGTTGCGCGAGGTCTGCATGAGCATCTTCTTCGGCTCGCCGTGGAAGTCTCCGTCGACCAGCACAGGAGTCTCAACGGCATCCCAGTCGTGCGTATCGTGTGGAGAGACCTGGAAGGACCACACTAGCTTGCCCGTATCCGGATTTAGCGCGACGATGGTGCACGTGTAAAGATCATCGCCCGGCCGCGTCGAGCCCTTCAGGACGGGAGTAGGATTTCCGGTTCCCCAGTAGACAAGATTGAGATCGGGATCATAAGTTCCCGTCATCCACGTCATTCCTCCAGTCGTTTGGTCAGGGGTTCCAGCCGGAGGAGTGGAGTTCCATTGCCACTGGGTTGCGCCCGTCTCCGGATCAATCGACCGTATGTAGCCGCTCAGGTTATCGAAATCTCCGGAAACACCAATGAGCACGCGGTTCCCCACGACCAGAGGCGCCATGCTGGTCCAATAGCCCTTTGTTACATCTGCAACTTGTACTTTCCAGCGCACGCTTCCATCTTTGCAATTGAGGGATACAAGGTGCGCATCGGGAGTCATAAAGAATAGATACCCCTTGTACATAGCGACGCCGCGATTCCCAATGTGCTCCCCCTGGCTCGTCGGGACGTTGTAGTGCCAAATCTGGTGGCCGGAGCGTGCATCCACAGCCCAAATATTGTCCGGAACCGTAAAGTACAGAATGCCATCTACCAGCAACGGCGAGGACTTGATTGGCGCGGTCTGGTCGGTCTGGAACGCCCAGGCAAGAGCCAGACTCTTTACGTTCTGCGGAGTAACCTGATTGATCGAACTATGACGTCGGCCGGAATAGTCACCGTGATACCCCGGCCAACTGTCGGCTGGCGGATGCAGAAGCATACGCTCATCCACCCCTTGCGCCAGCATCACGCCGGGAGATGCGAGCGCGATGAGTGCGCTCACAGCAAATAGAAATCCATTCAGAAAATTCATGTTGATTGGGATCCTCGAACTTCTCGTAAAGAACGAGCCAGAACTCAGCGGCCTAACGCAAGGTTTGCAAATACGCCATCAGGTTGTGGATGTCGTCATCTGTGTACTTACTGAACAGTTCAACATGGGCGTTCACAGGCGCGTCGACCTTGTACTGCACATCGCGGGTCCGCCAGGATCGATACGAACCCGTAGGATCCGTGAGTCCAACCGTAAACTCATCCAGGTATGCCAGGGTACCGGTGATCGCTTGACCGGAAGCAAGTGTTACCGTAACTCGCGATTTCGCGTGCCTGGGATATAACATTTGCTCTTCGAGTCTGAGGCCCTGGTGACGCGATGCGATCCCGGCAAGATCCCCGGTTGGCGAGTGGCAGGTTGCGCATCCGCCTGCACCGTTGAAATATTGCTTGCCGGCCTCGGCGTTTCCGGTTTGGAGATCCGAGGCATCCACCCCCTTGCGTCCGCCGGTTTTCGTGAGCGCATCGTTCTGCCGCGTGTGGATAAACGCTACCAGGCTGGCAATCTCCTCAACCGAACGGTCAAAGCGAGGCATGCCTTTGTCGGGGCGTCCATTACGCACCACGGGGCCGATCTTGTCTCCATCCACGTCCTCCGTCACCAGCTTGGATCGTGTGAGATCCGGTCCACTCTCCCCACCCCCAGCATTGCGGCCATGGCAAAAGGAGCAATCTTGCCGGAAAAGCGCGCTGCCTTTCTGGACCAGATCCGGCGGGTATGACTTGGGCACAGGCGTGACGTCGTGTTTGACTCCGCTTCCTGCTTGTACCTTGGGGGTAGGTGTTTGCGCCGCGGAAACTGCGAGGCTCACGAGCAACGGCCCCGCCAACAGCACACTCCAATGCAAAGTTGAACGAAGAAAATTCATTTCAGGGGCTCAGTGTTGATCGCCGGGCGATTGCGGCCGCGGATGAGAAGCCGTACTCCCCCCCGTCATGCCCAGCACCCATTTAATCGCTTCAAAATACATCTTGCGGATATCGGGGTCGTTCCAAGCCTCTTCAGTGTGGCCGAGGGTGGAATAGAAAACACGCCCCTTGCCATACGTCTTGTCCCATGCCACGGCGAAATCATGGTCCGTTCTATGCACACGCGGATTGTTCGCATAATTGAGTTTCGTGGGATCGAGGCTGAGAAGGACATGAACTTTTTCGCGCGACCACTCTTTGGGCTGATAGATTTCGTCGTACTTAACGAATGCTCCAGGAAAGTGACGGACCGCGGGGAAGGTCGGGTCTTCGTTGACGATCGGCGCGTTGAACGTGGACCACGGGTGCTGGTCGAACCAGCCGCCAATCATCTCGCCATATTCGGGCCACTTGTAGTTGGTGTCCAAGGCAGCATGAACGCCGACAAAGCCTTTTCCATCGTCCTCGATGAACGACATCATATCTTTCTTCTGGCTGTCGTCCAGGTCAAGTTCACCGGTCGTGCTCACAAAGACTAGGGCATCGAAGTAATTGAGGTTCTTCGCGTTTCTTCCCAGGTCTTTCTTCGTGATGAGTTCGGCATCGGTGCGTAGCGTGGCATCCCAGAGACCGCTGTCGTGGCCCATGTTGTAGATTTCAGCCATGCCATCCGAAACCGAGTCGTGCTCGAATCCCTTGGTCTGGCCAATCACCAGGATGTGCTTGAGATGGACCTGCTTTTCGTGCGGCGGAGGTGGGAGCGAAGGATCCCCGGCCGGTTCATTCTGGGCGGCCATCAAGGCTGCCAGAACTGGCAGTAAGAAAAAGAGTAATGGGGCTATTCGAGCTGGGCGCAAGCGATCTCCCTCAAAGCATTCGTTCCGTGACACTGTCTGGCATGAAGGGACGCTTATCGGAGTCCTGAGATGCCGTCGAACCCTAAAGGTAACACAAGGAACACCGCGCGGCTTGGCCCAGTCTTTGCCCTTGCTTGGCGCTTTCTCAGGCTATTGCGCAATCTCTCTTCGGGCGGGGCCTGACAACCTTCACGACTGTTTCAAGCGAGTCGAAAATCCAACCCTTTCAAAAAAGGCCACGAGATCGTATTACCCGGTACACGCTTTCGCGGCCGCAACTCGCATCGGCGTCGCCTCAGTCTCGGGATCGGGGTGCAGGTGGGCGATGTCGGAACTTCGCGGTCAGGATGCACCAGAATGAGGATGATGGTAAGCCGATCAACCGCCTGCAAGGTGAGTGACCTCTGCTGCTCCATCTCCTGTCTGCGAGTCTCCAACCTCTCAGCTATCGTGTGGCGGGACTCCGGCGATCCAACTGAGACACCCGCCCACCGGGGCGGGCGCACTCCCGCAAGGCTGCCTCTTGCGTGGCTGCCCTCGGAAGCATAACGTTAATTGAGTGATCCTTCCTCGGTGTAGTGGAATCCTTGTCCATGTAACATCTCTTCCCGGTGGCCACGGTATTGGCGATTTCGGAAATTCTGCTCACGAGTTTGTGGAGTTCTTGGCCGAGTCAGGGCAGAAGATCTGGCAGGTATTGCCATTGAGCCCTACCGGATACGGCGATTCTCCTTACCAGTGCTTTTCAGCATTCGCCGGCAATCCTCTATTCATCGATTTGCAAGCCCTCCGTGAGCAAGGCCTTCTGTCCACGCAAGACCTGACCAATTCACCGAACCTCCCTGATGAGCACGTCGTGTACGACCGCGTAATCGACTTTAAACAGGGGCTGCTTCGCAAAGCCGCTCATGCTTTTCTTGTGGACAGTACCCATGCTGACCGTCGCGCTTTCGACACTTTTTGCCAAAGCAACAGCGATTGGCTGGACGATTATGCGCTCTTCATGGCGTGCAAGAAGGTCTACAAGGACGCGGCTTGGGTGCATTGGGACGCGGGAATACGACAACGGAACTTCGCCTTGCTAAGAGAATTGGGGAATCAATTGTCTTCCGAGACTGAGATTCACAAGTTTGCGCAGTTCGAATTCTTCCGACAATGGCAGAAGCTGAAAACTCACTGCAGTCGTTGCGGGATAAGCATCATGGGCGACATCCCCATCTACGTCGCACACGACAGCGCTGATGTATGGGCTCATCGTGAGTTGTTTCGTTTGGACGAGCAGGGCAGACCCACCGCCATTGCAGGCGTTCCACCCGACTATTTCAGCGCGACAGGTCAACTTTGGGGAAACCCTCTTTATCGCTGGGATGTGTCGGCCATTTCCGGTCACCGATGGTGGATTGATCGCGTCCGGGCATCGCTCAAACTGTTTGATCTTGTCCGACTGGATCACTTCCGCGGTTTCGACGCCTACTGGGAGGTCCCAGCCAGCGCCTCGACGGCAGCTGGAGGTAAGTGGGTAAAGGGCCCCGGGGCGGAGTTCTTTCAAACTCTGCAAACTGAATTGAAAGAACTGCCGTTCGTTGCGGAAAACCTCGGTGTGATCACTCCCGAAGTAGAAGCTCTTCGCAAGCAATTTGGCTTCCCCGGTATGAGCCTGCTTCAGTTTGCGTTCGGAAACGATCCGCAAGGGCCCAGCTTCCGTCCTCACAACTATTCTCGCGAACTTGTGGCGTACACAGGCGGACACGACAATGACACCACTGTTGGGTGGTGGACCAGTTCGGGTGTAGGGGAGAGCACCCGAACCGCGGAAGACATTCGCAACGAGCACGATTTCACCCGGGCATACTTAGGATTTCAAGACGAGCCGGTCAATTGGGTATTCATTCGCACCGTCTTGGCGTCTGTGGCAAACACCGCCATCATTCCCTTGCAAGATGTATTGGGTCTTGGCAGTGACGCCCGAATGAATTTACCTGGCACAGTCAGTGGAAACTGGAAATGGCGTTACAACTCGAAGACTTTGACAAAGGAAATTAGTGATCAGTTACGACGGCTAACACTTCTGTACGATCGTTGACGGTCTTTGCGTCTGGCTTTCACCAAAGTTGTGTTGGCATTAATGACACATGAATGCTGATACGGTCCGTTACGATGCTATGCCATCGAAGCCGGAACTGATCCAGGATGAGAGCCTTCCGGTGACGTGCGCTGAATGCAATGTCAACTATATCGTCTGCATTACGACGGCGAAGCAGAGGCTTCGGCCACATTCTGTAGCGCACTGGCTGACGAAATTGTCACGGCTCGACATTCGGACCACAGCAGCATGTTGTACTGGATCTAGCCGCAATAGACCGGGTGCAGGGACGGAAACGAGAGTGGTATGGTCCATCCGAATTCCCCTCGTGAGTCCGCTGAAGAAACCGGGCCTTCTAGGATTCTTCCCTAGAGGGGCGAAAGTTCGTCTTCATTCTCCTCCTCCTCCTTTTTTCCCCGAACAAACTTCTTCTCCAGAAAGCGCTGCGCCAGCTGTCGGCCCCCGATGCCGAATGCGATTGCCAACCCGAGCATCAGGGCTCCGAAGGCAATTCCGAAGGCAACCAGCATGGTCTGTTCTGCCAGACCCAGTTCTTCAAAGACAATAGACAATACGAAAACAATAATGATGCTGCGGATAGCCAGGCTCAAAACCCGGGGTGAAGGCACATTCGCATTCACGGCAGCCAACAGAGCGGCGCGAGAAAAAAAGCTAGCTGCCAGCAGTCCGACAAACATGATAATCATCGCTACGAATAGTCGGGGCAGGAAGAGAAAGAATCTTGCGATTTGCTCCTGCAGGCCCAGGATCCCGAGCACACTCACACCCAGCAGAATGAAGCCGAGCCAAGTCACCCAGAAGACGAACCGGCTCAAAATCTCCGTCGCCGACGGTAGAGCGGCTTTGGTGAGCAGTTGCGCGGCGCCGGCGTTTTCTGAAAGCTTGTCGAACTTGATGAGCCCCAGAATGCTGCGCAGAACCACTTTTACAACGTACGCGATCACCCAGCCCACAAAGGCAAGGATCAGCATTACGATGAGACGAGGAAGGTAGTGGGCGAAACCCCTGGCAAGCTCGTGCAGCGCCTGAGTCAGCTCGCTGATAATCATTTCCCGCATAGTTGCCTCACTCTCTCGATTTCCACATCTGCAGTAGATACGGTTTTAAGCGCTCGAACTCAAGGCATAAGGCTTCGATATTGCTCTCGACATCGTTCGCAGAAGCGTTGCGGTTCTCGATCAGGAACGTGAACACTCTCCCGCGGAAAAGCGGTGCCAGAGCCTGGATGATATGATCTCGACTGATCACAGATTTCTGATACGACGCGGCAAACTCGTAGACCGTCCTGACCCACAATTCCGAAGGGTAATGAAACTCCTCTTCTCCCAGGCGGGCGATTCGCTGGAGTTCTGCGCAGGTGGAAGGGGAAAGGATTAATTGAAAGACGGATTCCAATTCGGCAACTCCGGTCGAGAACATCTCGCGCATTCGTTTCCGATTTACCCGCACGGGATCCAGAAGGAACTCCTGGTCGCTCCCTGTAGTCGGAACCGGCTTGGAACCGGTCACGGCACTCCATACGGGAAAGTCTGACTCTAGTGCGGAGAACAAGGCGCCGACAGTTTGCCGCAGCGTGGGTACCAGGTCAGCGGCGCGTCGCTCGATGTGATCCTTTTCTCCAAGGAAGGACTGGCAGACACGGTATCCTCCCGTGATCGCAGCCAGTGCGAAGCGGAGTTCGACACCGGTCCCGCTGGTTCCGTCATTCCAGCCATTTTGGCCAAGGAACTGGCTTCCGAGACGGCCGGAAAATCCGAACTCAGGCGTGTATGCCTCACGGATTCTTACCCCGTAAAGTGCGCGGATCATCGGGTACAGCAGGTTGGTCATCAGTAGACCTTCGAACTTGTGTCTACGATAGGTGGGCGTAACCAGATCGAAGCCGTCGCGATAAATGGGGCGCAGAAGCTTTGAGAGCCATTCGGAATCAATATTCGCGGACTCGGGTGACATCACGATACAGGCCTTGGCGCGGAGCAGTTCGGCCGCAGCCAGAATAGTGCGCAACGCAATTCCGCTCTCCGGGCTGCTGGCGTACTTCGTGCTTATTGAGTGCAGCGTGCGGAGCGCGTACAGATTGGAGCCTGGGCGGACGTCGTCGATAGAAATACCCGTTACTAATTCCGGAGTACCGTCACGCGAACCCCCATCGACATTAATGATGACGGCTCGCTCCCGGGGAAACCCGCTCAGGATGCCACTTTGAATTTTGTGCACGATCGACCCGATGGTCTTGGCGTTATTGTGGGTCGGCAAACCCACAAGGATGTCCACCTCGCCGACGTTGATCAGTTGGCGAAGAAAATCATCCGTAAGAAAGGTCTGATCCTCCACTTTCACTCCATGCGAATTACCGCCGAAACGCCCCCGCAATAACGCACCCTATGTCACAGTTTCCATTATCTACGTTCGGCTAGACTCGTCGCAGCCGGAACCAAAAAAACTGATAGGGACCCAGCGTCAGCAGATAGGGCAGGTCGCCCACACGCGGAAATATATTGTTGCCAAACATCTCGATTAAAATATTTCCCTTGTAGCGCCGCAAATCCAGTTCGACAGCTTGCGCGCTGCTCGAAAGATTGTTGACCACCAGCACGGCTTCCTTGCCCAATCGCCGCAAATAGGCCAGTATTCTATGATTGGCTGGATAAAGAAACTCAATCGATCCCCGGCCGAACACTCCGGTCGATCGACGGACCGTTATGATGCGTTGCATCCATCGGAGAAGCGAGTGTTCGCTTTCTCTCTGCGACAAAACGTTTACGGCAGGATAACCATACACAGGATTCTGAATCAGCGGAGCATACAACCGCTCTGGTTCCGCGTTAGAAAACCCGCTGTTCCATTCCCCGCTCCACTGCATCGGAGTCCTCACTCCGTTGCGGTCGCCTAAACTAATGTTGTCGCCCATTCCGATTTCATCGCCGTAATAGATGATAGGAGTGCCCGGCAACGACATTAACATCCCGTTCATCAACTCGATGCGTCTGCGGTCGTTGTTCAACAATGGAGCGAGCCGTCTCCGGATTCCGAGGTTCAGCCGCATGGTCTTGCTTTCGGCGTACATGTCATACATGTAGTCGCGTTCCATGTCGGTTACCATTTCAAGGGTCAGTTCGTCATGGTTGCGCAGGAACAGGGACCACTGGCAGGAGGACGGTATTTCGGGAGTCTGCTGCAAGATTTCAGTGATGGGCTTGCGGTCTTCCAACTTCAGCCCCATGAACATCCTGGGCATCAACGGAAAATGAAACGCCATATGAAATTCATCTCCGTCCCCGAAATATGGGCGAAGATCCGTGGGCCACTGATTGGCCTCCGCTAGCAGGATCCTACCGGTGAATTGTTCATCGAGTTTTCGCCTCAACTCCTTCAGAATATTGTGGGTCTCCGGCAGGTTCTCACAATTTGTGCCCTCTCGTTCCACCAGGTACGGCACCGCGTCGAGCCGGAAGCCGTCTACACCCATATCCAGCCAGAACTTCATCACATTCCACATCTGTTCCCGAACGGCGGGATTGTCGTAGTTGAGATCGGGCTGGTGACTAAAGAAGCGATGCCAATAGAAGGATTTCGAAGTCGGGTCCCATGCCCAGTTGGAGGTTTCGGTGTCGAGAAAAATGATGCGGGTTCCTTTGTACCGGGTGTCGGTATCACTCCAGACGTACCAATCGCGGCGGGGATTGTTCTGCGAACTACGCGACTCTTGAAACCACGGGTGCTGATCGGAGGTGTGATTCAACACCATTTCGATAATGACCCGGATTCCTCGCTCGTGGGCCGACTCCAGAAGCTTGCGGAAATCCTCCAAGGTTCCGTAGCTTGAATGGACGGAGTTGTAATCTGCGATGTCGTAGCCGTCGTCGCGCAGAGGCGAGGGGAAGAATGGCATCAGCCATATCGCGCTGATCCCCAGTTCCTGAAGGTAATCGAGCTTCTGTTCAAGTCCTTGAAAATCACCGATACCATCCCTGTTGCTGTCGTGGAAAGTGCGGACGTGCACCTGATAGATGATCGCGTCCTTGTACCAAAGCGCATCCTTATTGAGTGGCAAACCACTTTCTCCGAGCAATTTCGTTACCTCCCAGCAGAGCAGGGCAATATGCAAGTTTATATGAAGCAACAGCCCTCGAATTTTATGGCGCCAAATGCCAGGTCGAAAAATACCCTCGCAGGTGAAGCCCAGGTTGCACGGCGTGGACGTTCGGTGAGTGCGTGGCACTCCCACTCAGGTCGACGAAGTGTGGTGGTCGGCAGCGGAGCGCTTCCCTTGGCGACTTCGGGGAACGACGGATTACCCTGTGCTGCTCATCAACGACCAAACCCACACGCTGCTGGCAAGAGTGATTGGACGGGAAGATCGGAAGGGGATAGCTCTCCGAGCCTCGCGAAGTGGCCAATGGATTGAGCAACTGCGGCGTATCGGCAGACTAAGCGCGAGACAGTCTGCGTACCCAGTTCTCGGTCAAAAGCAAGAGTTTCTCCTCCTGCGGACGAGCTTGGCTCGTCCATGTCCGTTGAGGCTTCCCGCTATGTCTCTGTAATTAAATGGATTATTTAGCGTATAAATTTGAGCTTTTTGGAGTAAAATTGCACACCGTGTCTCTTCACGGGCTTGCCGGCCTGGAAGGCTCCTCGGTTGGACTAGCGCCGTGGAGCAGCACATCCCCCCTAAATTTCGTTTAGTCATCCTGCCTTTGCGAAGGGGTATCATGGTTTCCCATGTTTTGCCGCAGAAACTCGCGGGCCGCTACGATGTGAAGGACGTCCTGGGCCAGGGCGGTATGGGTCTGGTCTATCGCGCATATGACACAGTAATCAGGCGCGACGTTGCGCTCAAGACATTGCGCGACATACCCGAATCCAGCTCCCTCCAACTTTTCTACAAAGAATCCGATGTGCTCGCTTCGATGAGCCATCCCAACATCGTCGAGATTTTCGACATTGGAGAGTTTGAAGAGAGCGGCCAGAAGAAGCCTTACTTTGTTATGCCCTTGTTACCGGGCACAACTCTCGACAACCTGATCCGCAATGCTCGTCACCGTCTGACCGTGCAGCGCACGGTTGAGATCATGTCCCAAGTCTGCCGCGGATTACAAGCAGCCCACGAACGCGGTCTAGTGCATCGCGATCTCAAACCCAGCAACATCTTCGTAATGGAAGATGACTCGGTGAAGATTATCGATTTCGGTGTGGCTCACATGACGAATGTTCACACGACGGTGGGCCTGAAGGGTACTTTGCTGTACATGTCGCCCGAGCAGCTTGAAGGTAAGCCTTTGTCCGGGCTCTCGGATCTGTTTTCGCTGAGCGTGGTGTGCTACGAAGCGTTGACTGGAAGGCACCCCTTCCGCCGCGCCAACGAAGAAGAAATTGTCGACGCCATCCGGCATCAAATCCCTCCGCCGGCGTCGGAACTCAATAGCGAAGTGAATCAGTCGATTAGTCGCGTAATACATAAGGGGATGGCGAAACAGCCCTGGCACCGCTTCGCCAACGCGCGTGATTTCGGCGAGAGTCTCAACAAAGCGCTGCGCAATGAGCCGATTGAGTTTTTCGACGCCGCTCAGCTCCGCCCCAGGTTGGAACGTGCTACCAAGGCCCTGGAGGAAGGCGATTATCAGTACGCCGGAGAACTTCTGTCGGGATTGGAAGCAGAAGGCCACATCGATACTTCCATTGCGCTTCTGCGCCGGCAACTCGACCGATCGATTCGGCAGAAAACCATTGCTCAGTTGCTGAGCAGCGCGAAGGCCCGCTTCGAGGAAGACGAAGATCCCTTGGCCCTGCAAAAAATTCAGGAAATTCTGCAATTGGAACCGAGCAACGCGGCGGCCATGGGCTTAAAGAGCAAGATAGAAAGCCGGCGCAGCGAGCGTCAGATCGAGAACTGGTACCGTCTGGCACAGCAGCACATCGACAATCACGCCTACCTTCATGCCCGTGAAGGTCTGCAGAATGTGCTCCAGTTGAAGCCTACGGAAGCGCGCGCCATGCAGTTGCTGGGTGAAGTGGACCGCCAGGAGCAGGAATATAACAAGCTGCGCCAGGAAAAAAGGCAACTGCATCATGCTGCCATGGACGCCTGGCAACAAGGAGAAATCAGCCACGCCCTGACCAAGCTGGCGCTGGTATTGGAACTGGACCGGCGGGCTCCGGATTCTTCCAGTCCGGAGCGAACCAGCTACCAGAACCTTTATGATCAGGTTCGCTCGGAACACGATGCCCTCAACAATGCTTATGCGGAAATGTGCAAGCATCGGGCCGACGGCAATCTCAGTAACGCTTTGCAGCTGTGTGACACATGGCTCTCGAAATATCCGAACAACGCTCTTTTTCAGGCTCTGAAGTTCGACCTTGAGGAACAGAGAAGGCAAGAGCTGTCGGCCTTTATCGCCACAGTAGACCGGCAGGTGGAGGGCGAGCCCGATCTTGACAAGCGGGTTGGCATCCTGAAGGAAGCGCTCAAGGTCCACCCCGACGAACTCCACTTCCAGCGAGCGCTCCGCCTGGTCGAGGACAAGCGCGACTTAGTGAACTCAATCGTGGCCCGAGCTCATTTCCATGAAGAGCAGGAACAGTTCGGGGATGCGCTCGGCGACTGGGAAATTCTGCGCACCATCTACAACCGCTATCCGGGTTTGAATTTCGAGATCGAGCGCTTAGAGAAGCGGCGCGAGAATCAATCGCGGATCGAAGCCAAAGCTCGCCTTGCGGAGCAGATCGACGCCTGCCTGAAGTCCGCTTCCTACGCGCGAGCCCTGGAGTTGCTGCAGCAGGCGGAACCCGAATTTCCCAATGACGCCGAGTTAGCCGAACTGAAAAAGGCTGCGGAGGCGAGTCTCCAACAGGCCACGGAAGTTCAACGACTGATGACCGAAGGGCAGGGGTTATGTACTCAGGGTCAGTTCCCTGAAGGCGTTCAACTTCTGCGCCAAGCTCATGAGCTCGATGAAAAGAACCCGGTTCCTCGGAACGTTCTATTCAATACTCTGATCGAACGAGCGCAGCTATTTGTGGAGAACGATTGGCAGGCTGCCGAAGACCTCATCCAGCAGGCATTCGAGCTTAACCCTGGACATCCCTTGGCCAGGAATTTGCAAACGGTGGTGCTCGATCGGAAGCGCGATCATCTCGTCAATGAATGTTTTTCACAAGCGCGAAAACTCCGGGCTACGGCTGACTTCGCGGGCGCGCTGGCGCGGATCGAAGAAGCCCTCGCTACTTATCCCAATGAGAAGCGCCTGCTCCAGACGCGCGAGAACCTGCAAAGTGAGATGGCTCAGGCAGAACTGGCCAAAGCGCGCAGCCGCGATCTGGAAGAGCTTCGAAACCTCAAGCGGGAAGCCGAAAAAGTCACAGACATCTCGGCCATACGATCCTATCGGGATCGCGCGAAGGCTCTGGCTGCAAGATATGCGGACGATCCGGAAGTTCGATCGCTGGTGAACAGCCTGGATCAGCTTTCAAGGCCCACGGCAAGTAGTCAACCGAAGCCCCCGAACGTTATTGCAGATGGCGCAGGGGGCACAGAGAGCATGCCAAGTGCGACTCTGCTTTTCTCGCCAGGCGCCATGGCCACCAAGCCTCGACCTCATCCTCCGTCCAGCCCAGGAAAGCCTTCGGCGCGATCGTTGCATTCAATGGAGGTCGAGTCCGAATCTGCGCCGTCAGCTACGCAGAGCAGCAGTCCTAGCCCACATGCGGCTTCCGCGCCATCGCGCTTTTTCTCCAATCTGGGTAGTTCCGTCCAGGCATTATGGGCTTCCAAAGCCAGCGGGGCTGCGGTTCTAAGCCGTCTGCGCGGGCTCCAAAACCCGCTAAATAGGCTCAATAAAAAGATAACGGCGATTGCAGCCGGAGTTTTGGTGTTGTTGTTGGCTATGACGTTGGTGCTGATGAAGGTTATTCATCATCGCCCATCTCAGCCTCCGGTGGCGTCAATGAGTGTTCACATCCACGCTTCACCTCCAGGCGCTACCATTCGGATCAACAACGAAGTACGAGGCGTCTCCGACCTCGATGTCACCTTGCCATTCGACAACTACCAGATCGAAGCACAATTGGACGGGTATCAAACGGCCCAGACAGGGTTTGAAGCTCGGTCGGGTGCACCTGGCTCCGTCGATCTGACATTGCAACCACTGCTTCCGGTAGTAAAGCTAACGTCAGATACGGGTGCCGGCAAAGTTTTGCTTGACGACCAACCTGCCTTCGAACTGGATGGTGCGCAGTGGACTGCCGACCATCTCGCACCCGGACCGCACCAGCTAAAATTTACCGGATCGCAAGCGGAAGCTTCGTTTACTTTCACCGCCACGGCAGGCTCCGTCCCAATTATCAGCGGCCCGCTCAACGCCAAGGGTGGGCACGCGGTTGTGGTGAGTAATTGGGGAAACCGCTTACACGTCTATTACAACGATCCTCACGCAAGAATCTCGTTGGATAGCCAGCCCGACGCTGAGGTCGGGGTTGACGGGATCGACATTCCTAATGTTCTCGCCGGTCCCCACCAGTTGAGCCTAAGCCAAGGTATTGACCGTCACACCGTGGCCATCGATGTGGGAGCTGCGCCCACGCTCACTGCGTTCCTGTTATCAGATCAGGATATTGGAACTCTTCTCGTCGTGACTGGCGAGGACGACGTCCAGGTTTACCTGAACAACCAACTTCAAAAAAGGACCACGAAGGGCGGACAATTGCGAATTCCCAATCTGGCGCCTAAGGATTACACGGTCCGCATAGCCAAGAACGGATTTCAAAATCAGCCAGAACGGCAAGTTGCGATTCGCAAGGGGGATCTCGCCCGCCTTAATTTCGTGTTGGCAGCCGTCCCGCATGCGGCTTCTCTCGCCATCGATGGCGGAGTCGCCGGCACTTCGGTCTTGCTCGACGGAGTGGTTCTTGGAACGCTACCAGCGGATGGTAAATTTCGGTACCCAACCGTCACTCCCGGCGAGCACGCCATTGAACTGCGCAGGGAGCGCTTCAACCCCAAAATACTTCATAAGCGTTTCGTTGCTGGTTCGACCGTTACTGTGAGCGGCTCGGAAGGGGCTATGGACGCCGCGACAGGCCAGTTGAAGGTCACATTCTCGCCTGCCGATGCGATTGTGACTCTTGTGAAAGATGGAGAGAGCCCCACCAACGTTACCAGTGGCACCCCAGTTGTTGTGGCGCCCGGAACCTACCAGCTTACGGCTCGCGTTGGGAACTTTCCCCGCTCGGCCACACTGGAAGTGGTTGCCGGGGAATCACGTACGATTGGTCCTCTCTCGCTTGCACCCAGCGGGATGCAGGACTTCGCCGATGCCGCAAGCTGGAAGCCCAACCAGGGCTGGTTCGTTCATCGCGGCGGAGGTTTCGTGCTGAATAACTCTTCTTCGACCGCAGGGACGTTTATATTTAGCGCCATTCTCGACAAGGGGCACCTTCTCCAGTGGGTATTCAACTACACGGATGACCGCAACTACGCACTGTTCCAGATGGATGAGAATTTTTTCTATCGCAGCGAAGTGCGTGACGGTAAGAAAACAGAAGAAGCCAAAGTTCCGTTCAAAACGGACAAGAAGAAATCACGGACCTTCCAGATCGTGGTTACATCCAACCGGATCGTGCACCAAATCCAGCAAGGCGATGGCTGGTTTTCCCTAGACTCTTGGATCCAGTCCAGCGGCAACCTAAGCTCCGGCAAATTTGGTTTCTATCTACCCGGCAGCGACGAAGTCAAGGTGTCAAATTTCAACCACTATGGCGAGTTGAAACTGCGTTAGGCGGACAGCACGGTTGCGATACTTTTGCGCAGGTCGTAAACGGCGAAATCCGCCCGGGCCCGACGCCTTCGATCCCACGCGAACAGCTCAAAAAAAGAAAGTTCGCCGCAGCGGCGAAAAGATAGCCAGAACAGAGCGCGGGAAGCGTGAAAGTAAGGATCAACTGCCTGGCCAGACGGCACATGAAGTCTCCGTGCGGTAACGCAATTTCAAAAAGATGTCTTTAGCCCTGCCGATTCCCGGATCCTGGCATAACCAGGCTTGATAGCGGAATAGATGAAATTGCAGCGCTCTTTGTACGGCAAGAAGGCGCTCTTCATCGCATTGATTGTGATCCTCTCAAAATCGTCCAGGGACAGGCCAAACGCATCTGCGGCGGCTTCAAATTCCTGGCTCATCGTGGTATGACTCATCAGCCGGTTGTCCGTGTTCAGGGTAACGCGGAATTTCTCTTGATAAAGAATCTTGAATGGATGCTCCGCCAAGCTGGGCGTAGCGCCAGTGTGGACGTTGCTGAGCAGACAGATTTCCAAGGGGATGCGTTTGTCGAGAACGTATTGAGCGAGATCCCCCAACTTCACTGCCTTGCCGTCGACGACCGCAATATCGTCGATTAAGCGCGTCCCGTGCCCGATGCGGTGCGCCCCGCAATATTGAATTGCCTGCCAAATCGATTCTTTTCCGTAGCCTTCACCAGCGTGAATCGTGATGTTGAAATTCTCGCGCTGGATGTAGTGAAAGGCATCCACATGTTTCTTTGGGGGATAGCCGCCTTCTTCGCCCGCCAGATCGAAGCCGACCACTCCGCGCGCGCGAAAATCTACGGCGAGTTCCGCCATTTCAAGCGAGGTATTCATGTTGCGCATCGCGCAAATGATCAACCCGGAGGAAATCCCGAAGTCTTTTCTTCCCCGTTCCAGGCCTTTCAGTACCGCCGAGACAATCTGCTGATGGGTCAGTCCCTTCCGGGTGTGAAAAACGGGCGCAAAGCGAGTCTCAAAATACACAATCCCATCTCGACTCAAGTCTTCGGCCTGTTCGTACGCGACGCGCTGCAGCGCATCCTCGGTCTGCATCACCGCGATGGTGTGCGAGAAGCCTTCCAGATACTTCGCGAGATTCCCTTGATTCGCTCCGCGAAAAAACCACTCGGAAAGGGCTGGGGGGGAATCGGTTGGAAGGTCTGTATATTTTGCGTCTCTTGCCAGCTCAATCACTGTTTGCGGTCGCAGCACCCCGTCCAAATGTTCGTGCAAAAGGACTTTGGGAAGGCTTCGCAATATTTCTCTGTCAAGGTTCATGGAATGAGGTCTACTCGCAGCAATGATGGTGTCCAAACAAGGCAGCGAAACGTTGCCAGATGATACACCACTTCTCCAATCAGGCTCCCTCTGTATCCCTGCTGCGCGAGCGAGGTGTTATTGGGATTCCACCATTGCTCTTGGCAGGGTGGCCAGCGTTAGCTTACTCTACCCGCCTATGCCATTTAACAAAACTCGCTTGCTCATCGCTCTTGGTCTGATGTTGGGATGCACGACGGCGGTTTGGGCGCAATCTCCTTTCACTCTGGAGCAAATCATGAGCTCGCCCTTTCCCGGCGAACTTGTGGCCGCGACGCACGGCAACCGCGTCGCGTGGGTCTTCAATGCAAAAGGAATCCGCAACGTGTGGGTGGCTGACGGTCCGGACTTTATTCACACCGCACGCCAGGTGACTCATTACAGCGCCGACGACGGCCAGCCTATCGCCAGCTTGCGACTCACACCCGACGGCAAGACGGTGCTGTATGCGCTGGGCAGCGAACTAAACGATTCGCAAGAGAGCGCCAACCCTGAAAGCTGGACGAAAGGAGCTAAACAGCAGGTCTTTGCGCAGGACGTGGATGCCAAGCACGCGACGCCCCGCCTGTTAGGCGAGATGGGTTGCCCGGATGAGGGCTGTGAAGATGTAGCGATTTCGCCCGACAGCAAGTGGACAGTATGGTCAGCAAAAAAGAAGTTGTGGCTCTCGAGCGTGGATGGCAAACAGCAGGCCAAGGAACTTGCTTCGGTTCATGGAGCGGCGGTTCAGCCCAAATGGTCGCCCGATGGCAAACATATCGCGTTCGTCAGCCGGCGGGACGGTCATAGCTTCATCGCTGTTTACGACTTCGATGGGGACTCGATCCGTTACCTGCTACCGAGCGTGGACAAAGATTCCATGCCGCGCTGGTCGCCTGATGGCAAGTGGATTGTCTTTGTACGTACCGCCGGAGATGAACAAAAGCTACCCCTGATTCCCGTGCGGACCGAGCCGTGGTCATTGTGGATTGCAGATGCCGTGACCGGTACGGGTCGCTTGTTATGGCGCAGCGGCGGCAGGCCGGAAGATTCTCTGCCCGAACTCACCGAAGATGGTTCGCTCAACTTTGCCGCTGATGGACGAGTAGTGTTGGCCTCCGAACAGGATGGACGCAATCACTTATATTCGATTGCCGCCAGCGGCGGTGCGGCCACGCTGCTCACGGCCGGCGATTTTGACGTAGAAGACGTCACGCTCAGCTCGGACAAGACGTGGGTGATTTATTCATCGAATCAAGCTGATGTTGACCGCCGGCACCTGTGGCGCGTGTCGGCAGCCGGCGGTACGCCGCAGCAGGCGCTGACCTCGGGCGACAACATCGAGTGGTCTCCGGTTCAAACCGGAGACGGTAAGAGCATTGTTTGCCTGGGCTCGACGGCAACATCACCGGGTATGCCGTATGAAGTTTCGGCACAGGGCCGCGAAATGATCGCGAAGCAGGCGCTGCCGACTGACTTTCCCTCTACCGCGCTGGTGACGCCCAAGCAAGTGATTTTCCAGAGCGATGACGGAATCACGCTCCACGGCCAGATTTTTCTGCCACAAAATGCTAAGGGCAAGGTTCCCGGGCTGGTTTTCATGCACGGCGGCCCCATCCGCCAAATGATGCTGGGCTTCCATTACATGGATTACTATCACAACGCGTACGCCGAGAATCAATATTTGGCCAGCCGCGGATATGCCGTGTTATCGGTGAATTATCGCCTGGGAGTCATGTACGGACGCGCATTCCGCGAAGCGCCCAATACCGTCTGGCGCGGAGCCGCGGAGTACAAGGACGTGGTTGCCGCGGGACGGTATCTGCAAACGCTTCCGGACGTTGACGCAGAGAGGATTGGATTGTGGGGCGGTTCCTACGGCGGCTTTCTGACCGCCATGGGTCTGGCGCGGAATTCAGACCTTTTCAAGGCGGGGGTAGATTTTCACGGCGTGCATGACTGGAGCGTCTTTCTTACGGAGCGGCCCTATTTCGGCAATCTGGCGCTGCGTCCGCCAGACTCGGATGCTGCTATCAAACTGGCTTGGGAATCCTCGCCCGATGCCTACGTAGGCACGTGGAAATCGCCAGTTCTGTTCATCCATGGCGATGACGATCGCAACGTGCCCTTCAGCCAAACGGTGGACCTGGTGCAGCGGTTGCGGGCGCAGCACGTGCCCTTCGAACAACTCATCCTGCCGGATGAAATACACGGCTTCCTGAGGTGGAGAGACTGGGTGCGAGGCTACTCCGCGACTGCCGACTTCTTTGACCGGACCCTGAAACGCGGTGAGAAGATCGGGACCGGCGACTAAGGTCTCGCCCCTGACTAGCAGCGCCTGCCACATCTGCCATCTTTGTAAAGTATTGTGATGCTCTCGGCATCGCCAGCCAATTCTCATATACTGTGGAGTCCGCGCCGTCTTCGGCTTCATCAAATTCAGTGTCGCTGATGACCGCTTGGAAGACTTTCGCCCTACCCGGCCTGGAGATCAGTTAAACCGATGTGGATTGTTGCGTTAGCCCTCAGGCGCCCTTATACGTTTACCGTCATGGCGTTGGTGCTCATTCTCCTGACGCCGCTGGTCATTCTACGGATGCCGGTTGACGTCCTGCCCGACATCAACATCCCCGTGATCAGCGTAGTGTGGAACTACGCCGGCCTGGCCCCCGACGAAATGGCCGACCGCATTATCACCAACTCCGAGCGCGGCCTAACCATCACCGTTAACGACATTGAGCACATCGAGTCCCAGTCACTAAACGGTATCGGGGTCATCAAGATTTTTTTCCAGCCCACGGCGAATATCCAGACCGCGTTGGCGCAAACCACGGCGATGGTACAAACCATCCTCCGCGGCTTGCCGCCCGGAACCACGCCGCCTCTGGTCGTCAGCTACTCGGCCTCCTCGACCCCGATTGTCCAGCTTGGCTTGAGCAGCAAGACACTGCCGGAGCAACAGCTTTTCGATCTCGGTCAAAACTTTCTGCGCACGCAGTTGGCAACGGTGCCCGGTGCGGCGACGCCTTATCCCTACGGCGGCAAAATACGCCAGATCCAGGTAGACCTCGACCTGCCTAGACTTCAGGCCAACGGCCTTTCGCCCAATGACATCGTGAATGCGCTCAACGCGCAGAACCTGATTCTTCCTGCCGGCACCACAAAGATAGGTTCGTTGGAATATCAGGTCGAGATGAACGGCAATCCCCAAACCATCGCGGAACTGAACGAACTGCCGGTCAAGACCGTGAATGGATCGACCATCTATATGCGCGATGTGGCCCACATCCGCGACGGCTTCGCCCCGCAAACCAATATCGTGCGCATGGACGGCGCCCGCGGCGCCCTGATGTCGATGTTGAAGGTCGGCAGCGCTTCCACCATCACCATCGTCGAGGGTGTGAAGCGCATGGCTCAACTTGCATCTCAGTCGCTCCCGCCGGAGATGAAGATCAGCCCGCTCTTCGATCAATCGCTGTTCGTCCGCGCCTCCATTCGGGGCGTGGTCCTGGAAGCACTGACCGCCGCCGCCCTGACCGCAGCGATGATCCTGCTTTTCCTCGGTGACTGGCGTCCCACCATTGTCATCTCCATCTCGATCCCGCTTTCGATCTTCGTATCCATCCTCGTGCTCAGTGCGCTCGGGCAAACGATCAACATCATGACCCTGGGCGGTCTGGCGCTGGCAGTTGGGATCCTTGTGGATGACGCCACCGTGGAAATCGAAAACATCGAGCGCAACCTTGCCCAGGGCAAAGAAATGAAGCAGGCGATTCTCGATGGCGCGGCGCAGATCGCCGTCCCCGCCTTCGTCTCCACGATTTGCATCTGCATCGTGTTCGTGCCCATGTTTTTCCTGACGGGCGTGGCGAAATTTCTCTTCGTGCCGCTAGCCGAGGCCGTGGTCTTCGCCATGTTGGCCTCTTATTTCCTTTCTCGAACGCTCATCCCCACCCTCGTGATGTACATCATGCGAGGACACGAGCATAAGGCGTCCGGCCCGAAGACGTTCATGGGACGATTTCAACGCGGATTTGAAAGGGGTTTCGACAAGTTCCGCAGCGGCTACTACCAACTGCTGGAAACTACGATCGAGCATCGCGGGCTGTTCGCCAGCTTTTTTCTTGCGTTCTGCCTGCTGTCGCTGGTCTGGGTGTTCTTCCTGGGACAGGATTTTTTTCCATCGGTTGACGCCGGCCTGATACGGCTGCACTTGCGCGGCCGCGCCGGTCTGCGGGTGGAAGAAACAGCCCGTCTTTGCGACCAGGTGGAGCAGTTCCTGCATCAATACCTCCCCAAGGGCGAGATCGTGAACGTGCTGGACAACATCGGATTACCCAACTCAGGTATTAATTTGTCGTACAGCAATTCGGGGGTCATTGGAACCAGTGACGCAGAAATCCTGGTTGGCCTGAACGCGGACCACCGTCCAACCGAAGAGTTAGTGCAGCATCTGCGGCAGGAACTACCGCGGCGCTTTCCCGGGGTTGAGTTCTTCTTCCAGCCGGCGGACATCGTCACGCAGATCCTGAACTTCGGATTGCCCGCGCCGATTGATATCCAAGTGATGGGTGCGGACATGCAGAGTAACTACGGGATAGCCCAGCAGATTGCCAATAAGCTACGCCGTGTTCCCGGTACTGCTGACGTGCATGTGCAGCAGATGCTTGGCCTGCCGACCTTGCATCTCGACATGGATCGCGATCTGGTGACCCAGGTTGGCATGAACCCGCGGGACGTCGCGCAGAGCGTGCTCGTTTCCCTGAGCGGCAGTTTTCAGACGGCGCCCGCCTTCTGGCTGAATCCCAAGAACGGCGTGACCTACCAGGTAGCGGTGCAGTCACCCCAGTACCGCATGACGTCGCTGCAAGACTTGCTGAATATGCCGGTCAATGATCCAGCCGTCCCGAACTCGCAGGTGCTGGGCAACCTGGTGCGGTTGGCTCCGACGTCGCGCCCGGCGGTGGTCTCGCACTACAACGTGCAGCCCGTCATTGATGTATACGCCAGTACGCAAGGGCGTGACTTGGGTGCTGTAGCCAAGGACACGATGAAAGTTCTGCAGCCCTTCATGAATCACCTGCCCCGCGGCACGCAGATTATCGTGCGCGGGCAAGTGGAAACCATGCAGTCCTCGTTCCTCGGATTGGGGATTGGGCTGATGGGAGCAATCCTGCTTGTCTATTTCCTGATCGTGGTGAACTTCCAATCGTGGCTCGACCCATTCGTCATCATCACAGCCCTTCCAGGGGCTCTGGCGGGGATTGCATGGATTTTGCTACTGACGCACACCACGCTGAGCGTGCCGTCGCTGACCGGAGCGGTGATGTGCATGGGTGTTGCGACCGCCAATTCGATCCTGATGGTATCGTTTGCGCGGGATCGGATGCAGGTCGGCGTTCCGGCCGTGCAGGCGGCGCTGGAGGCGGGTTACACTCGAGTTCGTCCCGTGCTGATGACGGCACTGGCCATGGTGATCGGCATGTTCCCCATGTCGCTCGGCCTGGGTGAAGGCGGCGAGCAGAACGCCCCACTGGGCCGTGCGGTCATCGGAGGCCTGCTGTTCGCGACTCTGGCAACATTATTCTTTGTACCCTGTGTCTTCGCCATGGTTCACAGCCGTCGGGAAGCGCGGTCGAGAGAATTTCAGCGATCCTGAATAAAGAAGGAAGAAGAGCCAGCAATCATGCAGACGGAACCAAAAATAGAGCAGCCAACGGAGGGATCGCACCACACGCCTCCGCAGGTGACGCCCCCTCCTGAACTTCCGGCAGCGCCGCCGCGCACCGCGGTGATCATCGTCGTGCTAGTCGTGGTCGTTCTCGCGTTGAGCGGTGCCGCAAGCATGTTCAGCCGCATTCGCGCCGGGCACGCATTGGCCAAGGAAACGGAAATCGATTCCGTCGCCACCGTCGTGGTCGTTCATCCCACGGCGGAAAAGCCCGACGAAGAACTCGTGCTGCCCGGATCGTTGCAAGCCTACGAGGAGTCCCCCATCTACGCCCGCACCAGCGGATACTTGCTGCGCTGGTATAAGGACATAGGCAGCCGAGTTAACAAGAGCGACCTGCTGGCCGAGATTGATACTCCGGAGGTCGATCAGGAATTGTCGCAGGCCCGCGCTGGCCGCCAGCAAATTGCGGCCCAACGGGATCTGGCGAAAATTTCTGCAGATCGTTGGCAAAATCTGCGCAAGACGGATTCCGTTTCCCAGCAGGAAGCCGACACCCAGTCGAGCGCGTACCAGCAGGCCCAAGCCAACCTGGCCGCGGCCGACGCCAATGTCCGTCGCCTCGAGCAGTTGGAGTCGTTCAAGCATGTGTACGCGCCTTTCTCCGGCGTGCTGATCAAGCGCAATGTTGATCCCGGCGCGCTGATCAATGCCGGATCTGGGGGCGTTGAGCTATTCATCCTTGCCAAGGTTGATCCAGTGCGCGTATTCACTAACGTTCCGCAAGCCTACTCCCCCGCCATCAAGAATGGAATGCAGGCCTATGTCACGCTGCAGGAGATTCCCGAGCAGAAGTTCAGAGGAACGGTGGCGCGCACCGCCAACTCTATTGACCCGGCGACGCGCACACTGCTGACGGAAGTGGATGTTCCCAACAAAGACGGCCGCCTGTTACGAGGTTCTTTCGGCGAAGTGCATTTCTCGCCCAAGATCAACACTGCGAAAGTTACAGTGCCGGTGAATGCCATGCTCTTTCGCCAGGAGGGCGCGCGTTTGGCCATCGTGGGAGCAGACAACAAAGTGCAATTGCGGCCCATCACGATTGGCCGCGACTACGGCGCGACGCTGGAGGTTCTGGGTGGGGTGAGCCTCGAGGATCGCATCATCGTTAATCCCGCCGATTCCCTGGAAGACGGACAGACGGTGAATGTCGCCCCTGACAGGCAGGAAGGTCATTCATGAAATGGTTGGTAGCGGCGGCGCTCGGGGCCACCATGTGTCTGCCGGGATGCGCCGTGGGGCCCAAGTACCAACGCCCGCCGGTCCAGGCTCCCCCCACATGGAAAACGGAAGGCCCTTGGCGCGAGGCCGTACCGAAGGACGCCATTCCCAAGGGGGTGTGGTGGGAGATTTTCCACGACGAAGAGCTCAACCACTACGAGCAGCAATTACTGGCAGCGAACCAGTCACTCGTGGCCGCGCGGAATCGCCTGGATCAGGCTCGTTCATTGGCCCGAGTGGCTTCTGCGGGACTGTTCCCCACGGTGAGCGCAGATCCCAACGCATCGCGCAATCGGTACTCCGGGAATCGCCCCGAAAGCACGGTTTCGACGCCGGCACTCACGCAAGGTTTGTATCAGATTCCATTCGCTCTGAACTACGAAGTTGATCTCTTCGGGCGGGCACGAAAAAATCTACAGGCCGCCAACGCTAACCTACAAGGCACGGCGGCTGATCTGCAAAATGTTCAACTGGTCTTGACCGCGGAACTCGCTGCCGACTACTTCAGCTTGCGCGAACTCGATGCCGAAACTCAGGTGGTGCAGGAGTCGGTCAAGATTCAGCAGCAAGGACTGGTCCTGGTGAACCATCGCCATGAAGGTGGGGTCGCCTCGGGATTGGACGTGGCGCAACAGCAAACGCTGCTTGACTCCACGGTCACGCAACTCTATCTTCTGCAGCAGCAGCGCGCGCAATTTGAACATGCCATCGCGGCGCTGACGGGATCCCCAGCCTCCTCATTTAACGTTCCCGTCGCACCGTTGCGCGCCCTTCCACCGCCTGTTCCTCTGGGAATGCCGTCGGATCTGCTGGAGCGCCGGCCCGATATAGCCACCGCCGAACGGGCCATGGCCAACGAGAATGCGCTTGTAGGAGTTGCCCGGACTGCGTTCTATCCACAATTCACTATTTCTGGTAGCGGTGGTTTCCAGAGCATCAGCCTGGGCTCGCTGATTAGCGCTCCCAGCGCATTCTGGTCGCTTGGTGGCGATCTGCTGCAGCCCATCTTCAATGGCGGCCGCAATCGGGCCAATCTCGCCGCCACCCAGGCCGCTTACCAGGAGTCTGTCGCCAACTACCGCGAGTCTGCGCTCACCGCGTTCCAGCAAGTGGAAGACAGCTTGTCGGGCCTTGATTCTCTGTCCCGCGCCGCCGAGACTCAGAATGCGGCGGTCGCAGACGCGCAGCGCGCGCTGGATATCGCCAACGATCGCTATGTTGGCGGCCTGACTACATTCCTTGACGTCATCACCGCGCAATCTGTGCTGCTGACGAACCAGCGTCTCTCGACCCAGTTGATCGGCCAGCAAATGGTCACCTCGGTCTTGCTGGTCAAAGCGTTGGGCGGAGGCTGGGACGTATCAGCGATCCAGAACGAGCAGGTCCATCCCACGGCGACCCAGGCTATTCAGCCCTAAAGCCGGAGGCTCAACGCGCATCGACCGCCGCACTCGGGCCCGCAGACGCAGGAGGCTGGCCCGAACGGCTGGTTAAGTTGAAGGCTGTATTCACCAAGCCGACGTGAGAGAACGCCTGAGGAAAATTTCCTAATTGGCGTTTTTCGACGGGATCATATTCTTCCGACAGCAGACCGACATCATTCCGGATTTCTAACAAGCGTTCGAACATCCGCACTGCGTCTTGATGGCGACCCTGCAACTCGTAATTGTCCGCCAACCAGAATGAGCAGGCCAGAAACGTTCCTTCTCCATGGGGCATACCATCGACCGCGGGGTCTTGTGTGTACCGTCCTACAAAACCATTCCGCATGAGGTGTGTTTCGATGGCTTTAACGGTCCCGACTACGCGCGGATCGTCCGCGGAAAGAAAGCCGACCAGCGGCATCATCAGGATGCTGGCGTCGAGGTGTTTGGATCCGTAATACTGCACAAACGAGTTCATATCCGCGTCAAAACCCTGCCGGCAAACCTGTTCATGGATGGCCCCTCTGAGCTTCTTCCATCGAGCGACATCTACTGTGAAGCGACCCAGTTCTGCCGACCTTAGCAGGCGATCGACGGCGACCCACGCCATCATCTTGGAGTGGACGAAATGTCGGCGCGGGCCGCGCATCTCCCAAATGCCCTCATCGGGCCGCTCCCATCCCGTCTCCAGAAACTCCAGCATCGCCAGGGCTACGTCGTGGCGTGCATGCTGCGCCTGTCCCAGTCCTGCTTCGCGCGCCAGGAAAAGTGTATTGGCCACTTCGCCAAAAATATCCAGTTGATATTGTTTATAAGCGGCATTGCCGGTTCGGACTGGGGCCGATTTCTCATATCCTTGCAGCCACGGCAGTTCCAGTTCGGTAAGTCTGCGTTCGCCCCGAAGTCCATAAAGAATGTTGAGTTCTGAAGGGCTGCCGGCCACGGCTCGCAGAAGCCATTCCCGCCAATCTCGCGCCTCATCGAGATATCCAGCATGGAGCAAGGCTTGGAGGGTCAGGGTCGCATCTCGTACCCAGCAAAAACGATAGTCCCAGTTCCGCACCCCGCCAATCTGTTCGGGAAGGGAGGTTGTTGGCGCCGCTACGATCCCGCCTGTGGGCAGAAATGTCAGACCTTTTAGCGTGATCAGCGAGCGCAGCACTGCGTCCCGCCACTTCCCCTGATAAGAACAGCGATCCGACCATTCTCGCCACCATTTCTCCGTGGTCTGAATTGCCGTGTCGAAATTCACCGCTGGAGGTTCATTCTGGTTTGACGGATACCAGGTCAGATCAAACGAAACCTTTTGCCCCTCCTCCACAGTAAAGTCTGCCCCAGTCTTCATGTTTTCGCCGTGAAGCGGCGCATCCGAACGCAGCCTGATCATGTCTGGCCCGGCAATGGCAGAGATACCACTCTCGGTCCGCCGAACCCAGGGCACCACCGAACCGTAGTCGAACCGGATCACCAGCTCCAGTCTCATGCGGATCTGCCCTTTGGTGCCCACGACAACGCGCAGAAGTTCAGGCATTCCGTCGCGAACGATCATGCAGTCGGTCAGCGTGGCCGATCCGCTTTCGGTCTCAAACTCAGTCTCGAGAATTAGCGTGCCGTCCCGATACCGGCGGCGAATGGCCCGGATTGGTTCCGCTGGCGAGATGGACCAATGCCCGTTTTCAGCAGTTCCGAGCAGTGCCGCAAAACAAGCAGGGGAATCGAAGTGCGGAAGGCAAAGCCAGTCGATCGAACCTTGTCTTGAGACTAAGGCAGCTGTGTGGCAGTCGCCAATCATGGCGTAATCTTCGATGGGAATGGACAGGAATTACGCTCCGCAAAATCGAAATTGGATTAACTCGAGCTTATCTTGGAGTCGTCGACACTCGTACAGGCAGTACACCATTCTCGTAATCAGTGCGTGGTCAACGCTCAGTCAACATTTTCTCACAGAAATTTATTCGTCAAGAAAGACGGCGATTCCCAGCTGCGCGGATGAGTCTCGCCTGAGGTATTTTATCCCTGGGTCGATTGTTAACTTTAAGCGATGCCCGCGCCATCGTGCAGTGAACCCTCATATGCGCTCCCTCTGCTGCCCCGACCATCGAAAGTCGTAAAGGGCGGTCAAGGCAGTCTGTCTCCTCTCCAAACGTGCTTCAACCCATTCAGGCCGCTGGGTGATACTCTCTGTTTAGGGAGCGGATTACCAACAATCGATGAGAATTCTCATTGCCGACGACAATGATTGGGTCCGGCGCGGCGTTAGGAATATTCTGGCTTCCATGCCCCATTGGGAAGTCTGCGGCGAAGCGAAAGACGGGCCTCAGGCAATTCAGAGGGCGACGGAACTTCTGCCCGATCTCATCCTTTTAGACGTAAGCATGCCTGGCTTAAACGGACTGGACGTAGCGCGTCTTCTCCGTGAAAAAGTGCCCGCCACCAAGATTTTGATCATGAGTCAGCATGACCCGGTTCTACTATTGCCACGTGCGCTGGAAGCCGGCGCGCATGCCTGCGTCGACAAGGGTCGCCTCAGTGCCGAACTGTGTCCGAGTATCGCGAGCGTGATGGATACTCTCGATCACAGTGGTCCGCGAAGGTAAAACCTTCCGATAACCGATTCCGCTCCGGTATTTGTACGCGCCGAAAAACGCTTAACTCAAAGATTCTCTCCGTTCAGCTTGCAATTCCAAGTCGAACCAATCGATCGCACTGAGATTGCTTCAATCATATTGAAAAATAGCTGTGCGTCCCGAGCACGTGCGATTACGATGAGACATCGGTACGACCCCATGCCCATTGATGCCCACCAGCATTTTTGGATGTACAGCCCTGCCGAATATGATTGGATCGACGATTCGATGGCCATGCTGCGCCGCGATTTTTTGCCAGACGACTTTAAGCCCGTACTAGAAAGCAACGACTTCCACGCATCGGTTGCGGTTCAGGCGCGCCAGACGCTGGAAGAAACCCGCTGGCTGCTCGAGTTGGCCGAGCGCTCTCCGTGGATTCTCGGCGTGATCGGATGGGCCGACCTGCGCTCGCCGGACATCCGATCGCAGCTGAACGTCATCACTCGAAATCCTAAACTCGTCGGCATCCGCCACATTGTGCAGAGCGAGCCCGACGATCGCTTCCTGCTACAACCCGATTTCCTGCGCGGTATTTCCGTCCTCGAAGAATTCGATCTGGCTTACGACATTCTGATTTACACCAAGCATCTTCCAGTAGCCGCCGAGTTTGTAGAGCGGTTCCCGCGCCAGCGCTTCGTCCTCGATCATCTTGCCAAGCCGCCGATCAAGAGTGGCAACATCGATTCCTGGGCGCAGGGAATATCGCGGCTCGCCGCGTTTCCGAATGTGTTCTGCAAACTATCAGGGTTGGTCACCGAAGCCGACTGGCTGCATTGGAGTCCGGAGCAGATCACTCCGTTCCTCGACGTCGCCTTCGAATCGTTTGGACCAGATCGGCTGATGATTGGCTCCGACTGGCCCGTGTGCCTGGTGGCCGCATCGTACGCGAGAGCAGTCGAAGTGATAAAAAGCTATCTCCTCCAGAAAAAGCCGGAGTCTCAAGATCGTGTTCTCGGCGGTAACGCAGAGCGATTTTGGCGGCTGGGGACGAGCTAACAAAGACGCGTTAAGAAACCTGCGGCTGCATCCCACGACCGATGTTTTACAATAGCCGGACGAATTAGAGACCTCGGTAAAGTTCTGACTGCGATGCATCTCAACGTGCTCCAACTCGATCCCCGTGACAACGCTTTGATCGCACTCACCGACTTGAAAGCCGGCGAGCGAGTTGAATTCGGAGGCCTGACCTACACTCTCCTTAAGAATGTTCCCGCCAAACACAAATTCGCCATGCGAGCCTTTGGCATCGCCGACGATGTGATTATGTACGGCGTTTTGGTTGGCAGAGCCGTCAAACCAATCGCGGCCGGAGAACTCCTGACGACGAGCAATATCCAACACCAGGCTGCGCCTTTCCGCGAGCAATTGAGCGAATTCCGCTGGGCGCCACCGGACGTTTCGCGCTGGAATCACCAAACTTTCCTGGGATATCACCGCTCCGACGGACAAGTGGGCACCCGAAACTATTGGCTGGTCGTCCCTCTCGTTTTTTGCGAGAACAAAAACATACAGGTTCTTAAGCAGGCATTCGAAGAAGAGCTGGGTTTCGCCACGCCCCAAGTCTACCGCCGCCAAGTCGCCGAACTGGCAAAACTCTATCGGGAAGGAAAGACAGAGAGTGTCGATCTTCATGCCTTCCCCGCAGATGCGGTTTCACCTCCGAGCAGCCGCCTGTTCGAAAATATAGATGGCGTGCGCTTTCTTCTGCACGAGGGCGGCTGTGGGGGAACGCGCGAAGATTCCAACAATCTCTGCGGGCTTATCGCCGGCTACATCCACCATCCCAACGTTGCAGGAGCCACGGTCCTAAGCTTGGGATGCCAGCACGCGCAGATTGCAATCCTTCGCGACGAGATTCGTAAGCGCAATCCCAAGTTCGACAAGCCTTTGTTCATCCTCGAGCAGCAGCGCAGCGGCTCGGAGGCGGCGATGATGTCAGATGCGATTCGGCAAACTTTTCTCGGGCTGGTCGAGGCCAACAAGGCTGAGCGGTCCCCCGCGCCCCTCGCCGATCTGTGCGTAGGCCTGAAGTGTGGAGGGTCGGATGGCTTTTCCGGCATCTCGGCGAATCCCGCCATCGGACACACTGCCGATCTACTCGCCGCTCTGGGTGGCAGAACGATTCTGTCTGAATTCCCGGAACTGTGCGGAGTGGAACAGGAACTCATCAATCGCGGCAAGAGTAAACAAGTCGGCAACCGGTTCATCGAATTGATGCGCGACTATGCCGCCCGCGCCGCGGCCGTGCGCTCCGGCTTCGACATGAATCCTTCGCCCGGCAATATGCGGGATGGGCTGTTGACGGACGCCATGAAATCAGCCGGCGCGGCCAAGAAAGGCGGCACTTCTCCGGTGGCGGCCGTCCTCGACTATCCCGAGTATTCCATCGAACCCGGCCTGAATCTTCAATGCACGCCGGGCAACGATGTGGAGTGCGTGACGGCACAAGTCGGCGCCGGCGCAAGTGTAGTACTGTTCACGACCGGGCTTGGCACGCCGACCGGGAATCCGATCGCCCCGGTCGTGAAGCTTTCCACCAACTCGGTTTTGGCGCAACGCATGCACGATATCATCGACATCGATACTGGAGCGGTCGTCTCCGGGCAGAAGACGATCGAACAGATGGGCGAGACCATCCTGGATCTCGTCATCCAAGTGGCGAACGGCGAAGTCCGAACCCAAGCTGAGATGAAGGCTCAGGAAGATTTCATTCCCTGGAAACGAGGCGTTTCGCTCTGACCAACGAAGACACCAAGGCACGGGGTTTCCGGCTGGACGGCAAAGTCGCCGTGATCACGGGCGGCGGCAGTGGCATTGGGCAGGCCATTGCTTTGAAACTGGCGGTGCATGGCGCAGCAATTCGTATTCTAGACGTAAACGAACCCGCTGCGGCCGGGACCTGCCAGCGAATCACCGCCGCTGGTGGCACCGCCTCCGCACACATCTGCGATGTGACCAGCCAGTCGGAGGTGAAAGCCAGATTCGAGGAGTTCTTCCGCCGCGACCACATTCACATCCTTATTAATAACGCAGGAATCTCGCATATCGGCACCGTAGAGAGCACGACCGAGGAAGACTTCGACCGGCTTGTTCGGGTGAACGTCAAGGGCTTCTACAACTGCATGCACGCCGTTGTTGGACACATGAAGAACTCCGGCGGTGGCGTGATTGTGAACCTGGCATCGATCGCCGGATCGTCAGGTCTTCCCGACCGCTTCGCTTACTCGATGAGCAAAGGAGCGGTCGTCGCGATGACCTATTCCGTTGCCAGAGACTATCTCGCGCACAACATCCGCTGTAATTGCATTTCGCCGGCGCGGGTTCACACGCCCTTTGTCGACGGCTATTTGCAGAAGAACTATCCCGGACGCGAGAAGGAAATGTTCGAAAAGCTGGCACAGTCGCAACCGATTGGACGAATGGCGGAGCCGGCAGAAGTCGCTTCCCTTGCCTTGTTCTTGTGCTCGGACGAAGCCGCATTCATTACGGGCGTGGACTATCCCATCGATGGCGGCTTCTTCAACCTGCGAGGCTAGCGCATGGAACTGCAACTAAAAGATAAGGTCATCATTGTTACTGGCGGGGCCAAGGGAATCGGCGCAGCGATTGTCCCTGCCTGCGCTGCCGAAGGTGCAATCCCAGTGATTGTGGGCCGCGATGCCGAAGCTGGCAAGCAACTGCAAGCCGAACTGCAAAACAGAGGCGCCTCCTGCGGACTCATCACAGTCGATCTCGCCACTCCGGAAAGTTGCTCGGAATCCGTAGAGCAAACTCTGAAGAACTTTGGGAAGATCGACGCTCTCGTGAACAATGCGGGGCGTAATGACAAGGTCGGCCTGGAATACGGCAGTGTCCACGAATATGTGGCCTCGCTCAACCGCAATCTCGTCCACTACTACGGCATGGCCCACTATGCTTTGCCCCACTTGAAACGTTCGCGGGGAACGATCGTCAACATCGGTTCCAAAACCGCGGTCACCGGCCAAGGAAGCACGTCCGGGTATGCGTCCTCAAAAGGCGCGATCATGGCGCTGACGCGCGAATGGGCGGCTGAACTGCTGCCCTACGGCATTCGCGTCAATACGGTCATTCCGGCCGAGGTCATGACGCCGCTCTACCGGCACTGGCTCGACACGTTTCCCAATCCCCAAGAAAAACTGAAGACCATCCTCACCAAGATTCCGTTCGAGCAGCGTATGACCACTTCGGAGGAGATTGCTGCGATGGTCATATTTCTGATCTCGGCCAAGTCCAGCCATACCACCGGCCAGCACTTATTCGTCGACGGCGGCTACGTTCATCTGGATCGCGCGCTGACATGAGGATCTCCGCATGAGCGCATCGACGCCCATCACGGAACGACGCTACGTCGTGCCGCTGGTATTGGTCACCAGCTTGTTTTTTCTGTGGGCCATTGGCGTCAACCTGAATGACATCCTCATCCAGCACCTCAAGAAGGCATTCGGTCTCACCGATTTCCAGTCGTCGCTGATCCAGTCAGCGTTTTTTGGCGGCTATTTCCTCGCTGCTCTGCCCGCGGGTTGGCTGATGCAGCGACTGGGCTACAAACGAGGAATCCTGATCGGGCTGCTGGTCTGCGCCACAGGCACAATTTTGTTTATTCCTGCCGCTTCTGTGAGGGCCTACGGCTTCTTCCTGTTCGCGCTGTTCGTGATGGCATGCGGACAGTCGGTGTTGGAGGTCGCCGCCAATCCCTATGTGACCACGTTAGGCCCCACAGAAAGCTCGGAGCGCAGACTGAATCTTGCGCAATCGTTCAACGCCGCGGGCGCCGTGCTGATCGCCCTACTCGGATCCAGATTCATTCTCTCCGGCATCGAGCACACTCCCGCGGAACTGGCAGCCATGAATCCTGCGCAGTTGTTGGGCTATCGGGTAGCCGAGGCCAACATGGTGAAGACTCCATATCTGGTAATCACCGGAGTCTTCCTGTTCGTGGCGCTGCTCATCTTCCTGACGAAACTGCCGGAGATCCGCGAAACCAGCGTTGAAGGTCTGCAGTCTTCGGACGCGAACCTTGGCGGGACTTTTGCCTTTCGACATCTGGTCAAGGGCGTGATCGCCCCGTTCTTCTATGTAGGCGCCCAGGTTGGCGTGGCGAGCTTCATTATCCGATTCACCGAGTTCACCCTGCCCGGAACTCATGAAAAAGCAGCTGCTCACTATCTGCAAGCCCACCTGGCAGGCTTCATGATCGGACGTTTTACTGGTTCGCGATCATGCAGAAAGTCGCGGCACCACGCCTGCTCAGCTTGTTCGCTGGCGGCTCGCTGCTCTGCCTCCTGGTCGTCCTGCTCGCTTCGGGCGCCGCGCCAGTCTGGGCGATTGTCTTGATCGGCTTTTTTCATTCCATCATGTTTCCGACAATTTTCGCGCTGAGCTTGAAAAACCTTGGCCCATACACAAAGCTGGGATCGTCCCTGCTGGTCATGTCCATCATCGGAGGCGCGGTCTGCCCCGCGATCATGGACAGGATTTCCGATGCCTGGAATATTCAGCGCGCGTTTGTGGTCCCGCTGGTCTGTCATGCTTACGTGTTCTACTTCGCAATGTGGGGATATCGGCCCGCCGTCGCGAGCGCGGGCACACCCTTGCCTATTCCCGCTACAGAGGCCGAATGAAACGACGCTTTTGCCTGACCCTCGACTTGAAAGACGATCCGGACCTGATCGCCGAATACAAGCGCTATCACGAAAAGATATGGCCTGAAATTACTCGAAGCATCAAAGACTCCGGCATCGAAGACATGGAGATCTATCTGCTCGGAACGCGCATGTTCATGATCATGGAAGTGAATGAGTCTTTCGCGTTTGAGGCGAAGGCCAACGCCGATCGACTTAACCTGAGAGTCCAGGAATGGGAGAGGCTCATGGGAACGTTTCAGAAATCGTTACCCCAAGCCAAGCCCGGCGAGAAATGGCGATTGATGGAAAGGGTGTTCAAATTGGAGGACTAGAGACTCCCTGGCTGTTTCAAGATCTACTGGCGAGCGATCGATTCCGTCCGTCTGAACAAACTCAAGGGGTTGCGCTTTACTTTTCCGCGAGCCCTTTTTACCTTATCTCTAATGCCCGTTTACTTCACCGCCGAATTCTTCCGCTTTCTTGCCCGTCTCAAGCGCAACAACGACCGCGAGTGGTTCCTCGCCCACCAAGAGGAATTTGAAACTTGCGTGCGTCAGCCAGCCCTGCGTTTTATTACCGAGTTCGCGGCACCCTTATACGAAATTGCGCCGCATCTCATCGCCGATCCGCGCCCCTCCCGCGGTTCCATGTTTCGCATCTACCGCGACATGCGATTCTCCGAAGACAAGCGCCCTTACAAGACCCACGTCGCCATGCGCTTTTCCCATCGCGGCAAGGACGTTCACTCTCCCGGCTTTTATCTCCATCTTGAAGCCGGTGGCTGTTTTGCTGCGTCCGGCCTGTGGCGCCCCGACCCCCCGACTCTCCTCAAAGTCCGAAGCGCCATCGTGTCGCGTCCCGAGGAATGGCGTGCCGTGCGCCAACTCCTCAACTGGGACGACGCCGGCAAACTCCGCCGCCCGCCCCACGGCTTCCCGTCTGATCACGAATTCGTGGAAGACCTGAAGCTTCGCGATCTCGGTACCGCCGTGGACTTCACCGACAAACAAGTCTGCAGCCCCAGGTTCATGGCGATCTTCGCCAACGCCTGCCGCACAATGTCGCCCGTCGCTGCTTTCCTCAGCAACGCCGTCGGACTGAAGTTTTAGGGGAGATCCGCTTACGCCACGCTGGAGGTTTCCGCTTCCTCGTACAGGTCATCGATCTGCTCGCGATAGCGCTCAGTGATGGCCTTGCGTCGGAGTTTCATGGTCGGGGTGAGAGTACCGTCGAGTGCCGTAAATTCGTCCGGCACCAGCAGAATTTTCTTCAACGTCTCGTAGCGGGCCAGGCCTCGGTTCAGCTCGCCAACAATGCCTCCATACAGCGCCTTGACTTTCGGGTTGGCAACTAGTTCTTCGCGGTTTGAAAACGAGATGTGGTTCGCACGCGCCCATTCCTCGAGCAGAGGAAACGCAGGTGAAATAATCACGGAAGCGAATTTCCTCCGGTCTCCCAATACAACGGCTGTTCCTATCAATGCATTGAGCTTAAGGTAATTCTCGACCGGCTGCGGTGCGATAAACTTTCCACCTGATGTCTTAAGCATATCTTTCTTGCGATCTGTGACTGACAGAAATCCGTCCGCATCCAGGCTGCCGATATCTCCGGTCTTGAACCAGCCATCCACAAAGGCGTCTCTGGTCTCCTCGGGCCGGTTCCAGTAGGCGCGGAAAACCGACGGACCCCGCACCAGAATTTCCAAGTCGTGCGCAATCCGGACTTCGACGTTGGGCAGAGGACGACCCACCGTGCCCAGTCTGTGGGCGCGCGGGTTGTTAATCGCGATTACCGGCGACGTCTCGGTCAGGCCGTAACCCTCGTGAATCCGAATTCCCATGCTCGCATACCACGCCGCTAGCTCCTTACCTAGAGGCGCTCCGCCCGATACGAAAATTTGAACTTTGCCTCCCATTCGGGCACGCACCTTTGCATAGACCAACCTGTGGGCCAACTTCCAAGCCCGAGAGGTTGGCACCTCGCCCGCCAGAATCTTGGGACTATGGGAACGGCCCACCGAAAGGGCCCAGCGGTAAATGGCTCGCTTCGCAAATCCCTTAGCTTTCTGTTCTACCTGACTGTAGATCTTCTCGTAGACGCGTGGCACAGCTACGAAGACCGTAGGCATCACCTCCAGAAGAAACTGAGGCAACTGTTCGAGGAAAGGGCAATAAGCCAGCGTGACGCCGCGATAGAGCAACGCGATATCAGCATGACGCGCTGTCACGTGCGATAGCGGCAGAAACGAAATGCTGACGTGTCCGGGATGAACGTCAAAACCGTTCAGCGAATTGAGTACATTTGAGGTCAAATTGCCGTGAGTCAGTTGCACCCCTTTTGCGGTTCCCGTGGTTCCGGACGTGTAAATGATGGAAACCAGATCGTCAGGTGTGATCGCCCGCGCCCGGGCTTCCAGTTCCGTATCCTTTCCAGCGGGTCCTTTGTGCATCAACCCCTGCATCTGCACCGCATCGGCAGTTTCCACGGGATCCATCAATACCACTTTTTCTATGGCAGTTTGATCCTTAATGGAGAGGACTTTTTCCAGTTGCATCTCTGTAGAAACAACCGCGACTCTCGCCCCGGAATCGCACAAAATGTATGCCGTCTGCTGCGCCGTCAGCGTTGAGTAGATGGGCACAACCACGACGCCTACCAGGAAAGATGCGAAATCCGCGACTGCCCACTCGAATCTATTTTCACTCAGGATGGCTAGCCGATCGCCCTTGACCAGGCCCCAATGGCTGAGAGCTCGGGCCATGCCAGCCACGTCACGGTAAAACTGACGTGTGCCAACGGGAGCCCATCCGGATGCCTCGCGAACCAGCATCACCGGGTCTTGCTTGCGTTCCACAATGGCAAAAAAGATGTCGTTGAGGGTCCGAGGATTCATGGCAGGCTACCTCCTCACGCCACGAAAGGAAAGCCTTTCGCCTTTCCTGAACAGCGGATCGAAAGATCATTCGAGGTGCTGCTCCGCTATCTCAAGTGTCCCCAGCGAAAAGTCGGGCCAACCGAGAAACGGATATAGTTCTGCCGGGGTGTCAGCAAGTTAGAAAACAGGTGAGTATTCACCCAGTCAGCCGCAAACCGCACGCCCACTTTCCGAGAGACGTTGAGGTCGAAACCGCCGCCCAGGCCAAAGAACAGTTCGGTGTCAGTCTGGTGAACGCTCGGGATCGGTGCCCCCAGTTCCGTCAATATGAATCCCAATTGCGGCGGGAAAGCGATATCTGCGTTCTCGTGGATACCCCCGAAACCAGGGCGGGCAAAGAAAGTGACTTTGTCCCATTTGCGCAGGTAGAACTGCGGGCCTGCGGCAAAGGTGTAAGTAGTCGATTTGAACGCCACGTGAATCGAGTTTGGGTCGATGTTGATTTGGGTCAGCAAGGGAGCATAGACCGTTTCGCTTCCACTGATCGTCCCAGATCCACTGATGACGTCGCTACCCAGGGCACCGAAATCACCGCCGAGGCCTAACCAGGGCTTCACGGTCACACCGAAATCGGCTTCGAATCCGCGCTCCGTGAGGTTGCGAGCCGGGCTGATCATGTAATCGAACCCGGTAAACAGGGTGTAACGGTTGATATCAGTCTGCTGCGCCAATGCTGGCAGACAAATAAGAATCATAAGTCCGCAAAATATTAAACGTCTCATTGATCTCATACGCCACCTTTCTTGAAGGACAATCGCGCTGCGGAAAAACGGGGAAGACGATTCGACTGCGGTACAGATGAGACTTGTAGTGAGGCCTTCCACCGCCCTATCAGAATTCCAAACTCTTCCCATATCGGTCCACGCTGATGCTTGTGTTCCCTACGCGACGATCAACTGTGTCAGGGGATTCTACTGCCCGGTGGTTGGCGCGCGTTCTGGTATTCGTTTCGATTCAATGGACGAAAAGCTGCTGACAGTTGGAATCGGCACGGGCGCGCTCTTTGACGGCGCGGAGACGGCCGACGCTACTCTCCGTTTCCTGCGCGGTCTTTTCCTTTCCGGCGGCCTAATTCCAACAGCGGCCCGCAATTCCGTGAAGCTTGTCATCAGCAGTTTTTCAAGCCGTCGTAGATCGGGCGCTGCGTGCACATCCCCGCTGAAGCCGAAGTACACCGTGCCGTCGTAGCTCAGGATGGCGCAGTTAACCGCCATCTCGCCTCCGACCGGAACGTAGGGATAACAATGCAGCATCTTGTGGCCGAGCAGATAGAGCGGGAATTGCGGTCCCGGCACATTCGTACAGACCAGGTTGAACGGCGTAATGGGCAACTGGCTTGCAATCGGTCCAGCCAACCCCTGGACGGACGTCGGGAACATCCCGATCAAACCTCCCGCCAGACTGACCAACTCGGCGGCGTGCATGCGCTTGAGAAATTCCGTCCGCTGATGAACCGCGGCCAACAACTTTCGCGGCTGCCGAATACTCAGCGGAATGGTGACGGGAACCAGCGAAATGCGGTTCCCCAACTCCGACGGGTTGCCGTTGCCGCGCAAATTTACGGGGACCATGATCCGCAGCAACTTCTCCTTGATGCGGTCGCCATGCAGTTCACAGTAGCGGCGAATGGTCGTGGTCACGAGAGTGAGAATAATGTCATTGATGCTGGTCCCGGATTTATGCCGGATGGCTTTGACTTCCGCCAGGGGAATCTCGGTGAAGGCAAATTTCTGCGGTCCCTGGTAGATTACATTGAACCGGAGACGCTCGGTAAAGGCTGTAATCTCGGGAAACAGGGCCGCAAACTCGTCGGTGTTCACGTTTCCGCCGTTAGCGGCCGCGCGTTCCGTCATACTCAGAACATCGGCCATCGCGGAAAGAATCCGTTTCACGAAATCAGAATACGAATCGACGAACCCCGCTGTAAGTGAGGTCAGCGGGTCTCGTGGCGGCGGAACGCGGAACCTAATCTTCTTCTTCGGCAGACGCGGCGCTTCCGGGTTCGCATCCAAAAGCGCGTTCAGAATGCCCACTCCTGCAATGCCGTCGGTCAGACAGTGATGCATCCGCAAGATGATCCCGGTGCGATCGCCCTTCAACCCGCGAATCACCGTCATGTCCCACAGTGGGTGCCGCCGTTCCATCACTGTGCTGAAAAGCTTTCCAGCAACTGCCTTCAGCTCAGTATCGGTGCCGTGCTTGAGTTGCACTTCGCGCACATGGCGGCGCAGATCGAATTCCGGGTCATATTCCCAGCTGGGAAGGCCTAGACCAAACGGCGCGGGCACAACCCGCTTGAGATAGCGGGGAAGAACCGGCAGTTTCGACTCGATGAACTGGACGGAGTCTTCAAACGCAATCTCACCCTCGAAGATACACACGCTCGCCACATTGAGCGGCATGCCTTCTCGTTCGAGATGCAGGAAGACCGTGTCCCCCCAGGAAAGACGATCACTCTGTTGATGGTTCTGCATCACAACTCTCCTAGTGGGTCGCCGCGCGAGCCCGTTCTCAGTTCACGAAAGAAAACCGCCTCGTCAGCTTCACCAGCTTGAGCACTTTGTAGACATCGACGTTGACTCCGCGCAAGGCGACCTTCACGGATTTCTCGTCGGCGATGCGGGCAAGCTCTTCCATCGCTCGCAGCGCACTCGAATCGATCCGGCGCACGGACGAGAAATCCAGGACGGCTTCGCCTTCAGTGCCCTCCAACTTCTCCCCGGCCTCTCGCAGGGCTGAGACCATGCGCGTTTCATCAATGTTCAGAATCACAGCAATCATTGCCATACGCTCCACTCCTCACACGGTTTGTTGCTGAGACGCGCCAGCATCCTTTGCCACTCCTCGCCCCTCATAAGCCTTCCAGAACAGTTCGACCAGTTCCGTCATCAGCGGCATGCGAGGGTTCGATCGCCAGGAGGGATCGTCAAAGGCGATCCTCGCCAGGTCGGGCACCGCCCGCTCAAATTCTTCCTTCGAGATTCCCAGTTCGGCGATTGACCTCGGAAATCTCAGTTGGTCGAGCAACTGTTCCGTCGCCTCGATCAGTTTGTTCACCTTTTCTTCCACCGTGTGACCACCCAAGCCCAGCAAGTCCGCGATCGTGGCGTACTTCTTGTGTGCCACATACCCTTGGGTGTAGGGCGACGGCATGAACTTGGTCGGAACCGCGGCGTTATATGCAATGACGTGCGGCAGCAGGAGCGCGTTGGCGCGTCCGTGCGCGACTCCAAAACGCGCACCGAACGCATGGGCCAGCGCATGATTTACTCCCACTGACGCGTTCGAGAACGCCATCGCCGCAATGCAGGCGGCGTTGTGCATCATGCAGCGTGCCTCTTCGTCGCGCGGATGCTCATAGGCAATCGGCAGGTACTTGAACACCAGCCGAATCGCCTGCATGGCGCTGGAGTCGGTGTAAGGTGATGCATAATTCGAAACCCCCGCTTCCAATGCGTGGGTCAGGCAATCAATCCCGGAATCCGCGGTCAGCCCCTTTGGCATGGACATGACAAACTGCGGATCGACGATCGCCACATCCGGCGTCAGGGAGTAATCGGCGAGTGTCACCTTGCGTCCCCGCTCCTTGTCGGTCAGGACGGCGAAAGGAGTGACTTCGCTCCCGGTTCCGCTGGTCGTGGAGACGGCGATCAGCCGCGCCCGGTTAATCTTTTCCGTCGGATATTCCACCACGCGCTTGCGCAGATCCAGAAAAGGTGCGGCCAGATATTCCAGGTCGGCCTCCGGCGATTCGTACTTGAGCTTCATGATCTTCGCCGCGTCGATCACCGACCCTCCACCGAGCGCGATGATCTGGTCGGCTTTATAGAAATTGAGCGCCTCCACTCCCAGCGCAATCACCTTGACCTCGGGTTCCGCATCAGGAATGACCTGGACATGAACGTGAGTCTTAGGACAAATGTGGCGCCGCACAATATCCACGTGGCCGATCTGCTCCAGCGCCGGACTGGTCACGATGATGGTCGAGAGCGAGGGGAACTGGCGCAGATTCTCCACCGCGTTCATGTTGAAGTAAATCTGATTCGGAACCCGGAACCACATATGGGTCTGCGTCCTCCGAGCCACGCGCTTGATATTGAGGTAATGAAAGACGTTTACGTTATCGGTAGTGCTGTTGCCGCCGCCGGTTCCACATCCGAAAGAGAACGTGGGCACCAGATCGTTGTAAACCGCGCCTAGCGCGCCGACGGATCCCGGAGAATTCACGATGATCCGCCCCGCATTGATCACGTCACTAAACTTGCGGATAACTTCATCGTTGCGCGAGAAAACGACTGCCGTATGTCCCAGTCCTCCGGCATGGTTCACGTCCACACACACCCGCAGCGCCTCAGCGACGGACTTGGCTCGATAGACAGCGAGTACCGGAAACAGCTTCTCGACCGACAGCGGATGTTCGCGGCCTACTCCGTGAATCGGTGCAATCAGCAGCTTGGTGTTTGGCTTCACGGAAAGACCGACAAAGCGGGCGATATCGGTGGCCTTCTGGCCCACGGCCATGGGCTGCATGAATCCGGTCTGAGGATCAATCACCGTGCGCTCCAGTTGCCTGGTCTCTTTCTCACTGCAGATGTGCGCGCCCAGGTCTGCGAATTTCTTCAGCGCCAGTTCATAAATCTCGTCGTCAATCACTACCGTCTGTTCAGAAGCGCAAATCGTTCCGTTATCGAAAGTCTTGGAAACGATGATGTCCACCACGGCCGTGTTCAGATCCGCGGTTTTTTCCAGGTAGACTGGCGTATTCCCTGCACCCACACCCAAAGCCGGCTTTCCGGAACTGTAGGCGGCTTTCACCATGCCCGGTCCACCCGTGGCATCAATCAGGCCCACATCTTTATGCCGCATCAGGCAGGCGTTGTCCTGTAGCGTGGGCGATTCCAGACATGTAAAAACTCCCTCGGGCGCGCCATGTTTCACCGCGGTCTCATACATGATCCTTACGGCCTCGGAGCAACAAAGCCATGCCTTCGGATGTGGACTGAAAATCACTGCATTCCGCGTCTTGATGGCCATGATGCACTTGAACAAGACCGTTGACGTGGGATTCGTAATCGGTGTGAGTGAGAAGATGACCCCAATCGGTTCAGCCATCTCCACCAGGTTGCGCTCGGGAAACTCGCGAATGATGCCAACGGTGCGTTTGTCCTTGACGTAGTTGTAGACGAACTCAGTGGCGACCATGTTCTTTAACACCTTGTCTTCCATCACTCCGAGCTTGGTTTCTTCAACCGCCAGACGCGCGAGATGTTGAGCTTGTTCCAGCCCCACCATCACCATCGCCTTAACGATGCGATCGACGTCCTCCTGCGTGAATTGCGTAAACACAGCCGCGGCGGTTCGGGCCTGACTGACCAGCCCGTCGAGATAAGCGATTCGTTCCACGCTGAGGTTTTCTACGGCAAGCGGAATCTGAACCCGCTCCTTCACTGCTTCACTGGCGATCATCGCTACCTCCCGTGGATCTTGCGGCGAACCATCGCTGGTGCGAGCGTGTCTGCTCGGACACTGAGCCTCCGGATGAGTTCCGCGCCAGAACTTACCTCTAACCTCTTCTCTGCCCGCACGATTTTCTCGATTGCTTCAGGAACCGAGCCGTGGTGGGATTCGCGCAAGGTGGGAGAGAAACGCTGGAGGTAACGGCTGTCTGGGGTCCGGCGAGCACTTTAGTTCAGCCTCGTTCCCAAAGTAGAACTCTAAGGGTTGGCTTGGTCTACAACTGCTGTCACGTGGCGTTGTGACGAACATCACACGCTTTCACAGGAGGAACGGAGAGGCCAGGAAGCTCACGAGGCTTCGCACGACACCGTCATGCAACGGCGTCATGCAAGGGAACGCGTGGATGGGGAATCGGCCGCTGCGTCATTCCACGTCGTCTCTGCCGCGGGACGGACGAAACTCATCGCGCGCTCGGCCAAAGCGGTGATGGTCAGACTTGGGTTGACACCGAGGTTTGCCGCCACAACGGACCCGTCGCAGATGTACATGTTGCGATAGCCAAAGACGCGGTGGTGATCGTCCACCACGCCCCGCTCCGGTGAACCCGCAATGACACAACCTCCGATGCAGTGCGCCGTACCGGGAATATCGAAGAGGATCTCAGGAAGCATGCTCATGGCGGTGCCTCCCGCGACTGTCGCGAATTCTCGGGCAAACTCGTTGGCCTTAGGAATATACGTAGGCACCCTGTCGCCGCGACTGACCAGCATCTTGGAGAACGGCCAGAACCAGCGCCGTTGCCATCGCATCTCGATATGCCCCTCCAACGCTTGCATGCAGAGCAGAACTGTGGCCTCTCGCGCCCAGCCCCAGGGCCGAAACAGGCGCAAAGTGTTGACCGGGTGAAGCAGCAGAGAGCTCAGGTTATTTTTCAGCCAGAGGCCGATGCGCAGGAAGCCCGGGCGGCCATCGGTCAGCATCGTGGTGAGAAGGCCCATGGTGTCAGAGCCACTTGGATAGCGCACGGCCTCAATGTGCGTGTGTTCGTCGATGTAGATGCCGGAGCCAATGGCGATGCCTTGCGACAGATCCTCGCTGCACCCGGGTACGCGCGCCCCGATGATCGACTCCGAATTCGTGCGAACATGTTTGCCCAGACGGCCGCTGATCCCCGGCAACGAGCCGTTCTCTTTGAGCCGGAAGAGCAGTTCCATGGTTCCCAGCGAGGACGCGGAGAAGACCACGCCGCGGCAGGTGAGCTTCCGAGGTTGCTGCCGAACCCTGGCAGTGGACTTCACCGTACGGATTTCGTACCCGGCGCCGCCATCGCTCGCGCCGGCCAGCGGTTGGACGTTCACCACCTTCGTTTCCGGGAAGACTCGGGCCCCATACTCTTCCGCCAGATACAGGTAGTTGAGATCAAGCGTATTCTTCGCGCCATACCGGCAACCCATCATGCAACCGCCGCAGCCGATGCATGTGGTTCGCGGTGGACCTTTTCCCCCGAAAAATGGATCGGGGAAAGTCTTATTGGCTGCTTCACCTTCGGCGGCCTGGAAGATGCCCACACGCGTGCGATAAAACGAATGGCCGCAGCCGGCAGCGTCCCCCGTTTTTTTGAGGAATCGATCGGCAGCTCCAAGGATCTGATTTTGCGTTACGCCCAGCATGCGTGACGCGGTCTGATAGTGGCGAGGCATCTCCGCCTTCCAGTCAGCCAAGCCAGCCCAGGATCCGGTTTGCCACACTTTGTCCGGCGGAGAAAGAAGAGTGCCGGCATAGGTGATCGATCCACCGCCAACAGCACAGCCGTGGAAGATGGTGGCATGACGGAAGAAACGCATGTTGAAGAAGCCGCGCAGCCCCAGCTTCGGCCGCCAGAACCAGCGATGAATGGACCAACTCGTGCGCGGAAAAGATAGGGGCGCCCAGCGGCGCCCCATCTCGATCACGGCAACCCGATATCCCTTCTCTACCAGTCGAAGGGCGGAAACACTGCCGCCGAAGCCGGACCCGATCACGATGAAGTCGAAATCGAATTGCGGGCTGCCGATTGCCATACAGCACCACCATCGCGCTTCGCCGGAATGACGCGATGCTATGCGACCAGGTACTTCCCGGTCTCGATGACTTTCTGAGCGATGGCCTGCCGCAGCGCCACCGTGTTGAATGGTTCGTACTTGCACAGCCGGCGCAGGATTGCCAGTTGCGACCTCAGCATGTCTCCCTCGCTGCACGCGGCAATGACCATTCTCGCCGCGCTTTCGATTTTCTCCATCGCGCCTGACATGTAGACGCGGGTCATTGCAACCGCATGCCCAGCGCCCGCTTCGCCGTTCCGCACGGCCAGTTTCTGCGCGCGCAGCACCGCTGACTCCATGGCATAGGTCTCGATGGTCATGTTGGCGATTCCGCCCATGATCTCCTGCTGATCCTGGATCGCTTGCATGTATCTCTGGGTGGCAATGCCAGCCGCAAATAGGCCAATCTTCTTGGCCGTCGCGACCAGTCTCCGCTCCTGGGCAAGAGGACCTTCCTCGCCCTCGTCGGCCGTTCCCGACAGCACCTCATCCATGAGTTTTTTGATCGCTGCCATCAATGGGAGTTGTCCGGACATGGCCCGTTTGAGCAGAAAGCCGGTGATGAGCAGCCGGTTGATTTCGTTCGTGCCCTCGAAGATCCGATTCACACGAACATCCCGGTAATTGCGTTCGGCAGGATATTCCTCCACAAACCCGTACCCACCGTAAATCTGTACGGTTTCGTCGACGACGTAGTCGATGAACTCCGATCCCCACACCTTGAGAATCGAACACTCGACGGCGTATTCATCGATCACCTTGCGCACCTGCGCCATGTCTTCGTGCCCTTCACCGAGCTGTGCAATGGCCGCATCCATCATGCCGACGGTGCGATACGCCATAGCTTCACCGGTAAAAATGCCAGCCGCCATGTTGGCTAGCTTCTCGCGAATCAAGCCGAAATCCGCGATCACCTTCCCGAACGCCTTGCGCTGCTTGGCGTACGCGATGGCGCTCTCGATGCAGTTGCGGGCCGAGCCCACACAGCCTGCCCCCAGCTTGAACCGCCCTACGTTCAAAACATTGAAGGCAATGTGGTGCCCTTTGCCGATCTCGCCGAGGACATTCTCCGCCGGAACCTGGCAGTCGTTAAGAATCAGCGGGCAGGTGGAAGAGCCGCGGATCCCCATCTTGTGTTCCTCCGCTCCCACTGAAAAACCGGGAAAACCACGCTCCACAATAAAAGCCGTGAATTTCTCGCCGCTCACTTTAGCAAACACGATGAACAGGTCGGCGAACCCTGCATTGGTGATCCACATTTTTTCGCCGTTCAAAATGTAGTGCTTGCCATCGCCCGCAAGCTTGGCCTGGGTGCGGCAATTCAGAGCATCCGACCCGGACGACGACTCCGACAGCGCGTACGCACCGATGGTCTCCCCACTGGCCAGCCCGGGCAGATACTTCTTCTTTTGCTCCTCCGTGCCGAAGTAGACGATAGGAAGCGTGCCGATGCAGGTGTGAGCACCCCACGTCGTGCTGAAGCCGCCGTACTTCGCCAGACGATCGGCGATGATCGCGGAGGTGACCTTATCCATCTGCATACCCCCGTACTGTTCGGGAACATCCACGCCGCTCAACCCAAGCTCTCCTGCCTTCCTCACCAGCTCCCGGGTAATGGCGAAGTTCTTGTGCTCCATGTTCTCAATATTGGGCACGATTTCCTTGTTGGCGAATTCCTCCGCGGTTTGCGCAATGAGCAAGTGTTGCTCGCTGAAATCTTCTGGAGTGAAAACTTCCTCCGGCGCGCGCTCCTCGATCAGGAAGCTGCCGCCGCGGATCTTGCTAGCCGGTACTGCGGTAACCGTAGCCATATTCCCTCTCCCTCAAAACATTGATTCGTGTGTTTCGGTTAGTTAAAGAAACGGACAGGAGTCAGCGAAATCATCACGTCCACCTCTACGCCATACGCGTCCAGTCACCCGGTCGGAGCCGGGCATGCTGATGAATGATCGCGACTCTCGTCCATCCGAGAGATTAGCAGCCTCGCGTTATAACAAGGCTCGCCTCCCCGACATCAAGCGGAAAAGGCGACTTCGGGCGAAAGCGCATCTTTCACCCGAAGCCGCGTTAAGACGTAACCTTGCGGCAGACCAAAGCATTTCGACCGCAGGCGGATCGCGCGCTAGCCTTCGCAATCGTTTCCTGGTCCCTAGGCAACGGCCGCTGCCACTTTCGCCCTCTTCACCGGCTTCCGAGTGTGACGCACTGCCTTCGCAGCGGTCTTCGATCCATTCAGCGGTTTCACCATTACATCCATCAAGGCCTTTTGGGCATCGACGTAGCTCTTCACTGCCTCCCGCGTGAGCTCGCTCACCGGAAGAAACGGGAAGGGCTTCAGAAGTTCCAGCGTCTTGCCTGCAGTTTTCACGTTGGCATCCATCTGGCGTCCAGCGACATCAACCAGCCGCTTTTGCGCTTCCATGAACGAGTCGGTGGCCTTCCGCGCCAAGTCCGACAACTCGGTCTGTTTCATTTTCTTTCCAGCGCCGTTGGTATGTTTGCCGCCAGTTGCTTTCGCAGTTTCCTCTGCGATGACGTCCATGAACCGCTTCTGCGCCTTGACGAAGTTCTCCATGGCCTCGCGGGCCAAATCCACCATGTGCTCCGGCTGGTACGGCTTGCCGGCTTTGGCGGCGTCCACCCATGTGCGTGTTTGCTTGCTGGCTATCTTCAGGTACTCTTCCTGCATCTGGATGAAAGTGTCCACGCTGCGCCGCAGCAGATCGGCCATCGCATGCGCCGCGGGCCAGTCTCCCATCCGCTCTTTCACGCCCGTCATCAGAATTTCGTTCTGTTGTTTACCGAGTTCAAGCAGAACTTTCTGTCCATCCAAAAAGTTCGTCATGCCTTCCTCGGCGACCTCGCTGAGAATGGCGGTTGGAGAATGACGGGGATCCGATAGCTGCTGCCGTACGGCCTGCATCACACTGGCATTCTGCCGCATCGCCAGATCGATGAGGATCCGCTGTGTCGCGAACAGCGTTTGCACCCCTTGCTGCGCCCAACCCGAAAGCAGAGAAAACGTCGACGACTCTTTCGGGTGAGTGGATTCATGCTTTGTTGCCGCTGCCATAAATTGCCTCCGATTGCTGCATTGCAGCATCGAGTAAAATATACGAGCCCAAAGGACTTGTGTCAAGATATTCCTGCATACGGGTGCAGAGCAGCATCGAGACTAATCTATGAAGCCCTCCGTAATCCTTATCAAGAAATACGGCAACCGCCGCTTGTACGACACAACCGGCAGCCGCTACGTGAACCTCGACGATCTGGCTGCCCATATTCGTGCGGGCAGGGACGTGCGTGTAGTCGACGCGAAGACCGGTCAGGACCTGACCCGCGTCATCTTGACGCAGATCATCACGGAAGACGCCAGGGGTAAACCCACGGGTCTGCCGCTCGAGTTGCTGCGCCAGTTGATCATGGCCTCCGATGAAGTGCGGCAGGAATTTCTCATGTGGTATCTCAAGTCCGCGTTCGACACCTATCAGAAGCTGCAAGATACGGTGCAGAGCAGGCTGACCGAAGTCCAGTCCGCCATCTTCTCGCCCGTGGACATGATGAAACGCTTCCTGGGCACGGCCGCGTCGTCGCCCCCCCAAACTGATACAGAGTCCGAGGTTAAGGCCCTGCGCAAGCGAGTGGCGGAACTCGAGGGTCGGACGGGAAAGTCTCAAAACCGAAAACGCCGCTCCCGCAAGAAGCGTTGAGCCTTCGTTCCCCCGGTGTTCGAGCCGAGTTTACGGGTGGAAATCTCGCTTGGATCGGCGAGCACCGCGCGGTATAATTCCGCAGTGCAGCATTCGCCCTCTCCGCGTGCCGACGTGGAGATCGGGCAGGCCCAGGAACGAACTTGCCGCGTAAACATAAAATAGCAGCAGCGCGGCCTTCCACGACTAAGCGGCGCAGGACTACTCCGCGACCCTATCCCAAAGCCAACACTTCCAGTTTTTGGACCGAAGCTCTATTCGGGGCTGAGATTCTCCTGTTGCACGCCACGCCCGTGTACTACGGCCTGGGTGTACCGCGCGGAGATGGATCCGCTGTCGTGATCATTCCCGGGTTTCTCGGCACCGATCTTTACCTTACCGAACTCCACGCCTGGCTCCAGCGGATCGGATACCGGCCCTATTTTTCCGGCATCGGCGTCAACGCAGAATGTCCGAACCTGCTCATCCAGCGTCGCCTGAACCAGACGATCGAAAAAGCATTGTCTGACACCGGACGCAAGATCCATCTGATCGGTCATAGCCTTGGAGGCGTGATCGCACGCTCGGTCGCGGGCGCGCGGCCGAAAGACGTGGCTTCGGTCATCATGCTGACTGCGCCCATCCGCGGCACGGTTGCGAATCGAGCCGTTCTCCGCGCCGCCGAAGCGGTTCGGCTCCGGATTCTCGAGGAGCACGGCCGCAGAGTACTCCCCGATTGCTATACCGGACGCTGCACTTGCAATTTTCTGGATTCTCTTCGCCGCAAGATTCCCCAGGCGATGTTCGAGACTGCGATTTACACGCGCCAGGACGGCATCGTGGATTGGCGCTATTGCATAACCACGGACCCTGAAAAGGACGTGGAAGTTCCCGGCACTCACATCGGAATGGCATTTAATCCAGCCGCCTATGCCGTCGTCGCCGAGCGTCTGGCCAGAGCTCAATCGCCCGAGTAGTCAGCCAACCATTTCGAGAACCGCCCCCGTAGTCGTCTCTAATTTCTCGGGCTGTCCGTCGGCACTATGTATGAGAAGTGACGCTGACGCCAGACTATTGTTCACCACCTCGAAGCTGCCCGTGCAACCGGTCTTTATATAAGGAAGACGATGCACACTCGGACCGCGTCCGTCGATCGCAACCTCCAGCCGTAATCCGTTTCGCGCGGCGCAATGAAAATTCCACTGCAAGCTTTCTTGACTGCCTCTGGTCTCCCGCAAATCCCGGAACAGACACTTCTGTCCGTCGTGCCAGAGCACCGCTTTGCGAAAGACCAGTCCGAACGGCATCTCGTAGACTAACGCTTCCAACGCGCTTGCAGGCCGGTCGGGCCGAGGAAAATACGCGTGCGTCCATGTCCAGAAGTTGCGATGCCGGTATCCGCAGTTATGCCCCTGCACTCCGAATCCAAGTGGGTCTCCTGCAAAGCTCCGCCCATCGAGCGTGATCTCTCCGGAAAAAACCGCGTCGCAGTGCGGCGTCCGCGAGAACCCAATCCACCCCTTATTGCTCAGGGTCACGCGAAACGTCGAACGGTAGCGCAGGTTCCAGGAGATGGCATGCCCGTCCACTTCCAAAGATCCAGTGCAGGAATCATCGTCGATGCCATTGTCTCCAATTCGAAAGTGAAACGGACTCTGCCCTCTGCCGCTGATGTCCAATCCCTCTAGCGGAAATCCCTGAATGAAGCTGCGCGGCTTCCCGCCCGCCGGAAACCACGTGGCCCACACTTGCACCGGCATCCCCTGTGGCGTTCCGGGGCAGCCGCCGCGTCCGGGATTCATCACCAAATAGCGGAACCACCACGCACCGCTGCCGTCCGCCAATCCCACACGTAGAAACCAGACTTCATAACGGCGCCGGACCGATAATCCGGAAAATACTTCGTTCAGAGTGGCCAAGGCTTTCCTGCTCCAGATCTCCTAGACTATCTCACGGCCCCTCTGAGATCGGTGATGGAGGTCACTGCGGATCCCTATGCAGCGGAGCATAGTGTGAACGGTCAGCTCACCCCTATGCTGGATGCGTCCGCCATGGCAGCGGGCTTTCGCCTGCTCGCGCCCGAACAGTTGCGCACCGCTCTGGAGAATTTCCTGCCTCAAGGCGCGACGCCGGCCGAAAGAATCAGCACCATTGAAGCAGGACTGCGAAGCCCCGCCGGTCAGTCCGTTCGGGACGCGATGGCGCGATGGATCGTGGACGAGGTCGTACCGGTAGATGCGCTCGTTCCGGAAGCCTACAAGCAGTGGCGGCCGCCGGTGCGCGACGCCATGATGTTCGTTGTGACGCGCCTCTCCCCAGCGCGCCTCGCTCCAAAGCTCCTGGAGCAGATCGAACTTCCAGCCAAAACGTCGCCCGAAGTGCGCTTGCTACGGCTCATCGCCAAGGTGCCAGGCCTGCAGAAACTGGGCCAGGTCATCGCGCGCAACCAGCATCTCCACCCCGCTCTGCGCAATGCGCTCGCCAAGCTGGAAAATGGAATTCGCGACGTCAATCCGGAAGATATCAGCGCCATCGTCAAAAAGGCGTTGGGGCCGCGGGCCAAAACCTTCGCCGTAGAGATCGCACCCAGGATCCTCAAGGAGGCCAGTGTCAGTGCGGTCGTGCGCTTCACTTGGCGAAATCCCGACACCGGACGTCGAGAACGCGGCGTTTTCAAAGTCCTGAAGCCTCACATCCCCGAATACTTCGCCGAAGACATGGACTACCTCCAGGGACTGGCCCAGTACTTCGGCGACCGGCACCACACCTACGGATTTGCAGCTCATCTCATTCCCGATACCTTTCGGAAAGTCCGGCGCTTGCTTAGGCACGAGGTCAACTTCGCCCGCGAACAAAAGACGCTGATCGAAGCAGGGACGCTCTATCGCTCCTTCCCCGGAGTTCGCATTCCGCGCGTGATTCAGCCTTTGTGCACGCCCACGATCACAGCACTTACGGAAGAAAGAGGAATCAAGGTGACAAGCGCGGCCGCCCGCTTGCCTGCCGCGCGTCGTCGCAAAGTGGCCGAGCAACTTGTCGAAGCGCTGGTCGCCGTGCCTCTTTTTTCCTCGACCCAGGATGCGCTCTTTCACGGCGATCCCCATGCCGGCAACTTGCTTTACAACAACAAGACCGGCGAACTCGTCATCCTCGATTGGGCTCTAAGGGAACGCCTGAGCCGCGAGCAGCGTCGTCATCTCGCGCTCTTGTTTCTGATGGTCAGCTTGCGCGATCCCGTGGGCACCTCCAACGAAGTCTTGGCGCTCAGTCAACGTCGCATCCGAATAACCTCGCCCCGGGGCCGGAGGGTCCGCGAGTCAGTGGCCAAATTCCTCAACGAGATGCCGGCGTCCCGCATGCCCAGCGGCGCTGACGCCATGCGACTCCTGGAGCGCGTCGCGATTGAGGGCGTCAAGTTCCCCAGTTCACTGATCATGTTATCCAAGGTGATGTTCACACTGGAGGGAATACTGGGCGACATCGTTGGCTCCGACACGGGGATGGGCTTCACCCTCGCGCGTCACGTCGCCCAGCACTGGCTCGCTAATCGCTTTGCGTTCCGGTCGCCACTCATGACCCGGGACTGGCTTGCGCTACAGTGCAGCGCGCTCCTCTACACCAGCCGGTTGTGTGTGCTGTGGGAGCGAGTGCTTCTGAACCGCTTGCTGATGCCAAAGGCGACGGCAGCGCCCGCGATCACGGAAATGGCAGTGTGATCGTTCTAACTGCAAGGGCGCCCGTTACCGATTCAACCCTGCTTGCTTAAGCCGGTACTGCCTTGTGCCGCCGGGTTGTGCGGGCCCGGCCCTGCTTGGCACGGCCGACCGCCTTCTTGCCCGGCTTGATGAGCGACCCGACCAGCGACTTTTCCGCGTCGAAAAAGTTCTTCACGCCTTCGCCGGTCCGGCGCGCCATCGGTAACAACCGCGAAGGCGACATCACTTCCATGGTTCGAGTGGCAGCGTCCAGGTTCACGTTCATCTGCTGACCCATGACATCCAGCAGTCTCTTCTGCGCCTCGATAAAAGCGTTCACTGCTTCGCGCGCCAGTTGCGCAAGTTCGGTTTTCTTCGTAGCCTTGCCGTCGTGGGCCTTCCTGCTGCCGGTCGCGGTCGCGGCCTCCTGCGCCACCAGGTCAAGGAATTTTTTCTGCGCGCGGGTGAAAGTTTCCACGCCTTCACGGGCAAAATCAACCAGATGCGCCGCGCGATTGCCCTTCCCCGCTTTCTCTAACTCCAGCCACTGGATCGTCTGCTTGCTTGTGGTTGTCAGCAATTCTTGCTGCATCCCGATGAAAGTATCCAGGCTGCGCTGTGCAAGATCGGTCATTGCAACGGCTGGGATGAAGCCGCTAATCCGTTCTTTAACTCCGTTGAAAATGATGTCATTCTCTTGTTGCACCAGGTTGAGAAAAGTTCGCTGTGCTTCCACGAGACTCGATGTTCCCTCGACGGCCAGTTCTTTCAGAATCGCCAGGGGGGAGTTGTCATCGTGGGGCTTGCTGTGGGTTGGCATAGATTGCCTCCAATTGCTGCATTGCAGCATTGACCTTACTCTAGTATTTGCGCGGCTCCCAGTCAATAGCCACCGTGCAGGGATTGCGTCGCGTCACTACGAAGTGTGATTCCCATCACTGGAATGAATCGAGCCCGAGAGCAGCCTATTTTGTTATTAGAAGTGTTCGCCGGCAGCCCCTGGAACAATGCAATGGAAAAGCTCCCCGAAGTCGAAACTGCGAAGGCGTTAATGACCGAGGCGGTGACTTGGTCGGTGATGAGGTGGCTGCGCGAAAAGAAACGAGTGCGGAAGACCGCCGACCAAGCCAATGCCGCGCTTGATCAATTGAGCGAGGCAATCCGACAGCGCTGGCCGGATCAGGTAAGAACTGCTTACGAAGCGCTAGTCGCGCAAAATGCACGAACCGCCGCGCGTAACCACGAGACGCCACCGCCGCCAGTGAGCGCCCCAGAGGCAACGCTCATCGCCAAGAAGGTCAAGGAAGCGGATGACGAGGCCTACCGCGCCAGAATGGACGCCGAAGAAGCTTTCGACCAGGCAGAGAAACAACTAAGCACGAGCCTCGCGCGAGACGGATGCCGAAAAGCAATCCATTCCTGGGAGTTGCACGAAAAGGCGATTCGTAAAGCGGAAACCGTCATTCGCCCGAAATGACAAACCCAGGCAGAAGGCCCTTGTAGAGAGCCATTCCGACCACCGCATCCACGCCCATCGCATCCAATTCGTCGATCTCTTTTTGTGCTTTTATCCCGCCCGCCGCAATGAGTTGTCTGGTCGTGGCCTGTCGCAACGGACGGATCACATCCTGCGGAAAGCCCCGCAACAAACCCTCCGTCTCCACGTGCGTGTAGAGAAACGCGCCGCACCAGGGCTCAAGCGCCTGCACCATTTGTAGAGGGGCGACATCGGTCACCTTTCGCCATCCGTGGATGGCCACTCGCCCCCCAATCGCATCGAGAGCGAACACCAGCCGCCTTGCACCGACCGCGCTGGCCATCCTTTCTGCGAGGCCCTTATCCAGTTTCGCCTGGGCAAACAGCGCCGATCCGATGATCACCCGCTGCGCTCCCGCCGCGATTGCCGCCTCAGCAGCCGCTACCGAGCGGATTCCCCCACCAACCTGGCACGGTAGTTGGCGAGCGAATTCTCTGACCAGTTCGACATTGTCCCCCGTCCCAATGGCAGCGTCGAGATCAATCAGTTGTACCAGCGGATACTTCGCGAAGCGCCCTACCCACGCCTCGAAGTCGTCGAACTCCAGCGCCTTCTTCCTGCCCTGAACCAACTGAACGATCTTACCGCCCATCAAATCGATCGAGGGAATCAGCACGGCCACCTCACCGGAATTCCCCGAGCGGCGACCTGTTGCTTGAGGTCCACGAGCCGGCTGAAACCATAGTGAAAAATCGACGCCGCCAGCGCAGCGTCGGCGTGCCCCTCGCGAAATACCTCGACAAAATGCTGTGCGCCGCCCGCGCCGCCGGAAGCAATGACGGGAATCCGCACCGAGTCAGCCACGGCTCGCGTCAATTCGCAATCAAAACCTGCGCCCGTGCCATCGCGGTCCATCGATGTCAACAGGATTTCGCCCGCGCCGCGCGATTCCGCTTCCTGCGCCCAGGCAATGGCGTCACGCCCCGCCGACGCGCGTCCTCCATGCGTGAACGCTTCCCAGCGCGGTGTGCCCTCGGAGCGCTTGGCGTCAATGGCGACAACCACTGCCTGCGAGCCAAAGCGCTCCGCGATCCGCGTGATCAAAGTTGGATCAGCAAGAGCTGCGGAGTTGATGCTGATCTTGTCCGCCCCAGCCGAAAAAACCGCCGCCGCATCCTCCAGCGTGCGAATGCCTCCCCCCACCGTGAAGGGAATGAACAATTCGCGCGCGGCTCGGCGCACGGTGTCGAGCAGCGTTGCACGCTGTTCGTGCGCCGCCGAAATATCCAGAAGCACGATCTCATCCGCTCCCGACTCGCTATGCGCCTTCGCCAACTCGGCCGGGTCGCCCGCGTCGCGCAGATTTTCAAACTGCACGCCCTTAACGACGCGGCCGCCGTCCACGTCCAGGCAGGCGATGATGCGTTTCGTCAGCATTTCAGAGCGCACAAAAATTACCCAGCAACTTCAACCCAATCTCCCCGGATTTTTCGGGGTGAAACTGCACTCCAAATAGATGATCTCGTTCCACCGCCGCTGAAAACCGCCCGCCGTACTCGCAGCACGCCACCGTCGTCTCGCCCAGCGGGGCACGAAAGGAATGCGTGAAATATACAAACGATGACGACGGCACGCCGCGCAACAGCCGGCAGGACGAGTCCACCTCAAGCTGGTTCCACCCCACATGCGGCGATTTCACGCTTGCAGGAAAGCGCTCGCATTCGCCCTCCATTACACCCAGCCCCGAAGTCTCCGGAGATTCCTGACTCCGCTCAAACATCCACTGCATGCCGACGCAGATGCCCAGGAACGGAATGCGACGGCCGATGGCATCGCCAATGGTATCTCGCAAACCCGATCGCCCGAGGGCCGCCGTCGTGGCAAAATGACCCACGCCGGGAAGCACGATCTTTGTAGCTTTTGCAACCTCCCCAGGATCGGAAGTGATAGCGCACTCCTGTCCCAGCCAGTCCAGCGCCTTCTTCACCGAAACCAGATTCCCGGCGCCATAATCCACGATCGCGATCATCACAGCACTCCCTTGGTGCTGGGCAGCAAGCGCGCCATGCGCCGGTCGCGCCAGCAAGCCGCGCGCAACGCCCGCGCAAAAGCTTTGAACAGCGCCTCAATCTTGTGATGGCTCGATCGCCCATAAAGCACGCGCACATGAACATTAGCCCGCGCGCCCCGGGCAAAGCCCTCAAAGAAATCGTGCACAAGTTCCGCTTGAAGGTCGCCAACCAGCCGCGTGCGCACCTTGGTGTCCACCACGGCGGCGGTCCGTCCGCAGAAATCCACGGCGGCCATTCCCATGGTTTCGTCCATCGGCATCAGAAAATATCCGGCTCGAAGCATACCCCGCTTGCTACCCAGCGCCTTATCAAACGCCTGCCCCAGAACGATGCCCACGTCCTCCACCGTGTGATGCTGGTCGACATCGAGATCGCCGCGGGCCTTGAGTTTCAGATCGAAGCCTCCATGATGAGCGAAGAGTTCCAGCATGTGGTCAAAGAACCGGATGCCAGTGGACACCTGATAGCGCCCGCGCCCCTCAATGGTGAGTGAGATCTGAATCTGCGTCTCTTTGCTGACGCGCTTGATGCTTCCTTTTCTCATCGCCGCGATGCTCCTTGCGCAATGCCAAGCTCGTCGCACGTTTCCTGGAGTGCGCTGAGCAAACAATCAACATGCTCGCGCGGGCCAAGCGTGATGCGCACACATCGCTCACAACCGTGATCGCTCGAACGGTCCCTCACCAGGATGCCGCGCCGCCGCATGTGCTCGACAAAGGACGCCGCAGCCCCCACCCGCGCAAGCACGAAGTTCGCCTGGCTCGACCAGAATTGAATCCCGCTGGCCTCAAGCGCGCGTTCAAGGCGGCCCCGTGACTCGCGAACTTCGCTGACATAATGCCGGATGTACGCCTGATCGCCGAGCGCGTCCGGCAGGCAAGCCAGCGCCACCGCGTTCACGTTGTAGGGCGAACCGACTCGCCTCACCGCGCGCATTTGATCCGCATCGCCAACCAGCGCCCCAATGCGCAGCCCAGCCAGACCATATGCTTTAGAAAACGTGCGCGCCACAAACAGGTTAGAGAACTCGTTGCGCATAGCCAGCATGCTTTGCCCGTAAAACTCAAAGTAAGCTTCATCCACGAGCACCGCCGCGTCCGGCGCCGACCGAGCGATTCGCAGCAGGTCTTCCGGAGGCGCGACCGTTCCAGTGGGATTGTTTGGATTGGCGATGGCGATCAGTCGAGTGCGCGGCGTAATGCGGTTGCACAGGTCATCGGCAGGAAAATGAAAATCCCTGCCCGCGGGAACGCTGATGACCCGCGCCGCCGCCGCCATCATATAGATCCGGTACATCGAATAAGTGGGCACAACGATCAGCGCTTCGTCTCCGGGTTCAAGATAGGTCTCACAGAGCAAATGGATCGCTTCGTCCACGCCATTCGTCAACAGCAGTTCCGCCGCTGCAATCCCCAAAAAGTCAGCCACCCCCGCTTCCACCGGCTCGCGCTCGGGATAACTGGCAAGTTGTTCCGGACCCAACTGCCGCAAGCGTTCGAGCACTCGCGGCGAGCACCCAACCGTGTTCTCGTTGAAATCGAGACGCAGGCCAGTCCGCCCCGCCAGCGGAGGGTGGTACGAAGGCAGCGTGCGCACCGCCTCGCGTGGACTAAGCATGTTCGCACCTCACGTGGATGGACTGTGCATGCGCAGGCAATCCTTCCGCCTCGGCAAGACATTCAACTGCCGGCGCAATCCGCCTCAAGCCAGCGGCAGAAAGCTGCTGCACCGTAATGACCTTCACAAAATCCACCACGCTCAGACCTCCTCGAAATCGCGCCTGCCCCATAGTCGGCAACACGTGGTTCGGCCCGGATGCGTAATCGCCCGCTGCCTGCGCCGAGTAGTTCCCCACGAAGACCGAGCCCGCATTCTGAATAAACGGCAAGTCCTCCGCAGCAACCGTGATGTGTTCGGGCGCAATCCGATTGGCCCACTCCCGCGCCTGTTCGCGAGACGCTGCGGCGAGAATTGCTCCTCGCCCTCCCAAAGATTCCAGCGCGCAAGGATTCCCTTTCGCGAGGCGTCCCACGCTCAACCTTACCGATCGCGCTAACTCACGAGACGTCGTGATAAACACAGCCAGCGCCTCAGGATCATGCTCGGCCTGCGCAACCAAATCGGCCGCAATGAACTCCGGAACCCCGGAGTCGCTCAGAACGACGGCTTCCGTAGGCCCGGCGAGAAAATCAATCGCGCAGTCGAACGAGACCAGCTTCTTCGCCACTGTGACATAAGCGTTCCCGGGGCCCACAATCTTGTCGACCCGCGGAATGCTGCTGGTCCCGTACGCCAACGCCGCAATGGCCTGTGTCCCGCCCACGCGGTAAAACTCGCGAACGCCCAGCATCGCCGCCGCGGCCAAAACTTCCATTGACGGCTTAGGCGACACCACACGGATGTCCTCCACGCCCGCGACCTGAGCGGGAATCACCGTCATCAGCAAAGTGGAAACCAGCGGATAGCGCCCGCCCGGCACGTAGCAGCCCACAGACTCTAAAGGACGCACCAATTGCCCGACAGAGACTCCGCCGCGAGTCCGCGTCCAGTTGCTGGGCTTTTGCCATTCGCAAAAACGGCGGATGTTCTGTGCAGCGCGGCGCAGAGACTTGCTCAACGCTGGAGGAAGCATTCGCCACGCCACCGCCATTTCGTCCTCAGACACTCGCAGAGATTGTTTCGCACCCAGGCCATCCCACCGCTGCGCATAGCGCCGAAGCGATCGCTCCCCCCCGCGACGGACACCATCAATGATTTGCCGTACTCGCGGCTCCAACCTACTGAGGCCAGCCCCTCGTGCGGCAATGCGTTCCACCATTGCGCCAGCCTCGCGGCCTGAAACGATCCGCATCACAGCACCACCTTATTCAGCGGATACTCCACGATGCCTTGCGCCTGGGCCTCTTTGAGCCGAGGTATGACGTCCCACGCTGCGCCCTCGTCGATCACCGTGTTCACCGCGAGCCAGTCCTCGTCACTCAGATGAGAGATCGTCGGCTTCTGCAGCGCGGGCAACACCGCCAGCACCGCCGCCAGATTTTCCTTGCGGACATTCAGCATTAATCCCACCCGGTCCTGTGCTTCCATCGCCCCCTGCAGCATCAGAGCCAGATTGTCGATTTTTCGTCGTTTGTCGCGATCGGCATACGAGCACTTGTTGGCGATCAACTGCGTGTTCGATTCCAGCACCGTCTCCAGAATGCGAAGCCGGTTCGCTTTCAGCGAACTGCCGGTCTCGGTCACTTCAACAATGGCGTCCGCCAGCATGGGCGGCTTCACTTCCGTGGCCCCCCACGAAAACTCCACCCGCACCTCGATGCCTTTCTTGCGGAAATACTCGCGCGCAACTTTCACCAGTTCGGTGGCGACGATTTTCCCCGAGAGTTCCTCCGCCCCCTGAACGGAAGAATCCTCCGGCACCGCCAGCACCCATCGCACTTTGCCACGGCTTCGCTTGGCGTAAATCAAATCACTCACCGTGATGACTTCCAGTCCGCTCTCAATCACCCAATCGAGCCCGGTCAGGCCCGCGTCAATCGCGCCGTGCTCCACATAGCGAGCCATCTCCTGCGCCCGGATCAACATGCATTCGATCTCCGGATCCGCCGTGCTCGCGAAATACGACCGCCCATTGGTATATGCCGGCAGACCGGCTCGCGCGAATAGCTGTAAGGTCGCCTCCTGCAGACTGCCCTTGGGAATTCCGATGCGCAGCTTCATCGCGTCTCCTTCGGCAAGGCCGTCGTTTCCGACACCCGCTGGGAAACGGGTTCCGTGAAACAAGAGCGAGTACCGCGGTGGCAGACCACTCCCGCTCCCTCCACCTCGACGCGCAGCAGCAAAGTGTCGCGGTCACAATCTGTGTGAGCGGAGACGACCCGCAGCCGGTTCCCCGAACTCTCGCCCTTCATCCACAACTGCTGGCGCGTTCGGCTGAAGAACGTCACGTACCCTCCCTCCAGCGTGCGCTCGACAGCCTGACGATTCATAAACCCCACCATCAGGACTTCCCCGTCGGAGGAATCTTGCACCACAGCGGGAAGCAGTCCGCTCATTTTGTCGAAGTCAAATTCTGCATTCATATCCGAACTTCCTCTCTCGGAGAAACAAAAAGCCCGCTGAGCGTTGTCGCGTCAGCGGGCCGAAACTCCTGAAAAGTGCTGGTTAGATCAAGGATGCAATCTCAGGTGCACATCGCCGCCGTCGCGCTATGCGCGTGGTGGTGATGGCGATGATGGAAATGAGACAACATCCTGCAGGTAGAGTACGAGAGCGTGCCGCCCTGGTCAATACGTTTAAGCTCTCAGCCGCAGCTATTTTTTGGATGCAGCCAATTCGGATTTTGCATGCTCCCTAGGATGCCGCAACAAGTCCTGATACGATTCGGATTCACACTCGGCAATCTCTGCATAGTATTGACGGAGCAATCATGAAGAGTTCGTTTCCCGCATCTCGCCTTCTGATTCAAGCTGGAATGATTTTAGTTTGCCTGGTCGCACCTGCCCTTCGCGGCTACTCGCAAGCGCAGGTCACGAACGATCCTCCTTTCTATGGCCCGTTTAATGCGGTGTTTTTACCTGACGGTGACGGCCTGAAGAAACCCCTTGTGAAAAACGACACGGTCCTGCGGGCGGATTCGCCCTGGTCGCTCTACGGCTGGGTGAACCCTACCGAAGCGCTGAAATTGCCGAGCCTGGTGGCGGGCTTGGGCGACCCGGAGGAAGAGTTTTCAAGGTATCTCGGGCTGGGCGACGGGTACCTGATTCTGTGGATAGGCAAGGACAACAGTCTCTTCGGAACCACGTCGCTCGCCCCCGGGAAATGGCATTTCGTCGCGGCGACATTTGATGGCGAGGCGTTCCGGATTTACAGCGATGGCGCCCAAGTCGCCAGCGGAAAATTGGCTTCGGGAAGCGTCAGTCCCGTCCTCGAGTTGGCCCCCTCTTTGCCTTCCCCAAATTGGCGTCACTTCGGAGGATCAATCGCTTCTCTGACTGTAGTTCGAAGCGCGTTGAGCAGCGATGAGATTAAGCAGCTCTTTCAAAAGCCTGACGATTTTTCAAGCATTCCATTCGAAGAGGGCTCGAAGCCCTGGCCCGTACAAACCCGGGGGCAAGCCGGATATCGCGCGCCTCAGGATCCAGCGACCATGCCACGCAGCAAGGCGCCATTCTCGGCGCCAGCAGCGAAGCCACTGCAGGCCCAGGAAATTCTCCCCGCAAACGGCGATCACCAGTGGACGCTGGCCGCTGGCTGGAGCATGATTCCCGCGCCGAAAGTAAATGCGGACCCTCGGACGATATCGCAGACCGGCTTCAACGCTCGAGACTGGATGCCCGCAACCGTTCCCGGAACCGTGCTCACGACGATGGTGGATCGCGGCGTCTATCCCGATCCCGATTACGGTTTGAACAATCTCGCCATCCCGGAGAGCCTGAACAAGCAGGATTATTGGTATCGAGTGGAATTTCACACACCCAAGGCGGCCAGCGGACGGCGCCTCACCCTGACCTTCGAAGGCATCAACTACCACGCAGACGTGTGGCTGAATGGCCAGTCCCTCGGCTCGATCAAGGGAGCATTTATCCGCGGCGCCTTTGACGTGACAGATATCATCAAGCCCGATCGAGCGAATGTTCTGGCCGTGCGGATCTCGCCTCCTCCTCATCCAGGAATTCCTCAGGAGCAATCCGTCAAGGGCGGTCCCGGGGAGAACGGCGGGATCATGTGTCTGGATGGCCCCACCTTCGTGGCGACAGAAGGCTGGGATTGGATTCCTGCCGTTCGCGACCGTGATACCGGCATATGGCAACCGGTAACGCTCACCGCAACCAGCGCAGTGAAGATTGGGGACGCGCAGGTGGTGACCTCCCTGCCCCTGCCCGACGCCGCACGCGCTGACGTCGAAATCAACGTGCCGCTCAAGAACCTTTCAAGCTCGCCAGTGACCGGAATGTTAAAAGCTGCATTCGGTGAGATCGTCGTGACCAAACAAGTCACCTTGGCCGTGGGCGAAAATGCAGTGCAGTTGGCGCCATCTGAGTTCGCTCAACTGACCGTGCAGCATCCGCGCTTGTGGTGGCCGAACGGCTATGGCAAGCCGGAGTTGTACACCCTGCATCTCAGCTTCTCGGAGGGAAACGCCGACTCTGACACGAAACTGCTGCGATTCGGAATTCGCGAGATCACCTATGAACTGAGCCTGCTCGACAGCACGGGCCACCTCCGCCGTTTGGAATACTCGCCCACCACAGCAAGGCTGAAAACAGAAACGGTCGTGGACGTTCGCCACGAAGGCATGCGCGAAATTCCCGCTGCCGACCCATTTCCGCCGACCTTCCCTCCGGAATGGAAAGACGGATGGAAGTCCTGGGTTGCGTCGCTAGCGCCTGGTGGCGAGTTGTCTCCGTCGGTAAAGATGCTTGAAGATACGAAAACTTCCCCATACCTGGTGATCAAGGTCAACGGCGTGCGCATCGCTTGCCGCGGCGGCAATTGGGGCATGGACGACTCGCGCAAACGTGTTTCCCGAGAGCACCTCGAACCTTTTTTCCGCCTCCACCGTGATGCCAACCTGAACATCATCCGCAACTGGGTCGGCCAAAACACGGAGCAAGCCTTCTTCGATCTCGCCGACGAATACGGATTGATGGTGTGGAACGACTTCTGGGAATCAACGCAGAACTACAACGTCGAGGCCCAGGATCCAGCGCTCTTTCTGGACAACGCCCGCGACACCATCCTGCGTTTCCGTAATCATCCCTCGATCGTAGTGTGGTGTGGCCGCAACGAAGGCGTGCCCCAGCCCGTCATCAACGAAGGACTCATCGGGTTGATTCGTTCTTTGGACGGAACGCGCTACTACTTCCCGAGTTCAAACCAGATCAATCTCCAGAACAGCGGCCCGTATAAATACATGGACCCGTCGCTCTACTACACCGCACTAAATCACGGGTTCTCCGTGGAAACAGGAACTCCGTCGTTTTCGACTCTGGAGTCTTTCCGCGCGTGGATTCCGAAGGAAGATCAATGGCCGATCGGCGATGACTGGGCCTATCACGACTGGCATCAGAGCGGAAACGGCGACATGGCTCCGTTCATGGCGCAAATGCAGGCGGAGTTCGGCGCTCCCCTGAGCCTGGAAGATTTCGAGCGCAAGGCCCAGATGCTCGACTACGTCGATCACCGTGCGATTTTCGAAGGCATGAACGCACATCTCTGGTCGCCGAATAGCGGACGCCTCTTGTGGATGACCCAGCCCGCATGGCCCAGCAATACCTGGCAGATTTTGAACGCGGATTTCGACACCCAGTCTTCTTTCTATGCCGTCAAGAAGGCTTGCGAACCACTGCATGTGCAACTTGATCTCTCCAACTTCAACGTCGCGGTGGTCAACACCACCAATGATCCCCATGCAGCCTTGCAGCTCAGTGCAAGCGTATATTCCCTCGAGAACAAGCTGTTGTTCCATCGCGAAGAGAAAAGAGATGCGGGCGCCGATGCCCTCACGGATGGGTTTCGGCTGGAACTGGCTCCGTTGCTCTCTTCGGAAGGGATCGTGCTGGTGAGTTTAGAGCTGCGGAACTCAGCGGCCGAAGTTGTGTCCAGAAATTTCTATTGGCTGGGAGCGGACAATGCTTCCTACCGACGTTTGAATCGTCTTCCCCCTGCTTCCCTGTCGGCAACCGCCAAATCCACACGTGCGGGGGACGATATACGCGTGCAAGTTGAACTGCGAAACACCGGAACGACGGTCTCGCTGGCCAACAAGCTGACGCTTTTGAACGCCACGGACAGTTCGCGGATTCTTCCTGCATACTATACCGACAACTATGTCTCGCTACTCCCGGGAGAGAGCCGGCAAATCGAAATAGAGTATGCCGCGAAATCGGCAAATGGCCCGGCACAACTAGCGTTGCGGGGATGGAACCTCGCGAAACAGGTGGTTCCCGTCCCCTAGCTCCGTATCAGTTTGCTTGAAACACCGATTTTGGGTGTCGCAGCAATTCTTAGTGTCTGTGTGAGAACTAAATTTCGAAGATGCGGTCGGGTAGAGTTCCTGCTCTTAGCCGCGAAGCGGCGTAAGAATGCAGCCCACGGCGTAAGCATTGGGTGAGCAGTGATAGTTGAGTAAGCCCCGGAGGGGCGAAAGAGTAGTCCTCGCCCACACACTTTTAACGCTGCGATACCGTTCCTGTTATAACTGCGAACTCCAGTGCTGAGGTACGCTGTGCGAGTTTTTCGCAGCCTGTTGGGCTTACGTTCTGCCAGGCAACAATCTGAATCCTGACATCCAGGGCCCCCAACGTGCATTCACGATCCCGGCGAACCCGCCTTGATCTCTGCCGCCTTGCCGTCGTGATAGACAATCACCAGCGGCTTTCCCCCGTTCGGATAGCGCACCGTTTTTTCCTCGGAACTATTGCCCGCGTCTGGCACACCCATGCCGATCGCAAAATCCGCCTGCATCTCGTTCATCCCGGCCTTCACCTGGTGCTGCTCCACCGCTTGCCAGACATCGGCCGGCCAGTGCTTGTACAAGTCGTGCGGATCCTCCACGAAAAGCATCTCATCGGAATAGATCTTGTATTGCTCGTCCGCCTCATACCCAATCGGCACCGCGCAGGTCTTCCCTTCCTTCTGAAACACGGCCATCACCTGCAGTCGCTGTCCCGCGCCCGGCGGCTTCGCCGTTACAACATCTTTGATCTCCAGCTTTTCGATCGGCAACAGCAGCCCCGCATCATGCGCGAAGTCCACCCGCTTGTTCGCCGCGTCGTACGAATAATACGTATAGCGATAGCCCTCTTTCACCCACACCGGCTGCTGGGTAAGCTGCTTCGCGCTTTTCAGGTCGTAGGGATAAAGCTTCTTGGGATTCACGTAGTAATCGGGATTCGAATACCCAACGTTTTGGCCCTGCTTCACCTTCTCTGCCGCAACCTTATCTTCATGCCGCTGGTACAGAATGTAGCCCGCGCGCAATCCCGCAACCACCATCGCCAGCAGCAGCGCCAGTTGTAACTTCTGCTTCGCCTCTGGACTCATCATGGGAGAACTGTACCAAGTTTCCAGCCGCAGCCGGAGTCAGCCCGTCGGGCCGCAGCTATAAGGTAAACTGGAAGAAGAGGTATTGCTGCAATGCCCGCGATCACTGAACAAGATGTCCTGAGCGCTCTGAAGAGTTGCTACGATCCTGAGATCCCGGTCAACATCGTCGACCTGGGCCTGATCTACAAAGTGGACTTTGCCTCCGCGCCCGCCGACAATCCCGACGAATCGAAGCAGGACGTCACCGTCGAAATGACCCTCACCGCGCAAGGCTGCCCCGAGCACGTCAACATCAGCGCGCAGGTCAAATCCCGCGTCGAGCAGTTGCCCGGCGTCAGCAACTGCACCGTGAATGTGGTGTGGACCCCGCCCTGGACCCCCGAACGCCTCAGCCCCGAAGCCCGCAAACAACTCGGCATCGAGTGAACAAACGGCTGCCGCTGACCGCCATCCGGCTCCCGGCATTGCTCTATCAGGACGTTGGTAACCAACGGTAGACTTATCCTCTGAACCCGGCAGCCCGAAACCGACCGCCGGAAGCCGCTTCATCCCCCAATTTCTTCCCGGGGATCCGCCGCGCTCTGCCCCGCCGCTTCGGTAATTCGCTTCCCGGCTCGCCCAGCCATCTCCATCACGTGCATGCCGCGTTCGAAATAATCCGGCAGCGATTGCCGCACTCTTTCGAACTGTTCCGGATATTCCGACGCCAGCATCGCCAGACCAACCCCCGTGGCCAACACCCCCGCCGGATATCTTTTCTTCACAAACAAAATCGCTGCCGCGCCGGCCGAACCGAGGACCACCGCTTTCTTCCATGAATCCATAGTCTCTCTCCCCAAAAAAGTCCTACGTTGCTGCGATTGTAGCGCCCCGCCGCCCGGAGCGCACCAAACGCCGCAACCTTCCTCTCCTTCGCATGCCTTATACTTCCTGCTTTGCCGGAGGCCCGCATGTCCCCGTCGCAAGTTCGCCTGACCAAATTCACCCTCTTCGTCGCTCTGGCCACAATCGTGTCAGCCCAGACCAAGCCGCGCGCCCGCGATATGGGCGTCCCTTTCGATGGCACTCCCGGTCCCAACAATGCCATCACCGATGTGAAAGGAGTCGAGGTCGGCCACACCACGCTCATCTCCGGCGAAGGCAAACTCGAAATCGGCAAAGGCCCCGTGCGCACTGGCGTCACCGCCATCCATCCTCGGGGAAAAGCCAGCAACGACGCCGTCTTCGCCGCCTGGTTCACCCTCAACGGCAACGGCGAAATGACTGGCACCACCTGGGTCGACGACTCCGGATTCCTCAATGGCCCCGTCATGATCACCAACACGCACAGCGTCGGCGTCGTCCGCGACGCCGTCATCGCCTGGAAGGTCAAGCACGGCTCCCCCGACATGGAAGGCTACTGGTGGTCTCTTCCCGTTGTCGCGGAGACTTGGGATGGCTATCTCAACGACATCAACGGATTCCACGTCAAGCCCGAAGACGCCTTCCGCGCCCTCGACGTCGCGCACTCTGGCCCCGTCGAAGAAGGCAGCGTCGGCGGCGGCACGGGCATGATCTGCAACGAATTCAAAGGCGGCATCGGCACCTCGTCACGTGTGCTCGATGCAAAATTGGGAGGCTACACCGTCGGCGTCCTCGTGCAGTGCAACTACGGCTCGCGCGAACAACTTCGCATCGCCGGCATCAACGTCGGCCGCGAGATTCCCGAGCACACCGTTTGGCAAAAGGACGTTGGCTCCATCATCGTGGTCCTCGCTACCGATGCGCCTCTGATTCCCACACAACTCAAGCGTATCGCCAGGAAGATTTCGCTCGGATTGGGCCGCGACGGCAGCTATTCCGGCGACGGCTCCGGGGATATCTTCATCGCCTTCTCCACTGCGAATCCCGGCGCCGTCGGCACCAAGGAACTGCACCAACTCACCATGCTCCCCAACGATTCGCTCGATCCAATTTTTCTGGCAACCGTTCAGGCCACCGAAGAAGCGGTGGTCAACGCCATGGTCGCCGCCGAAACTATGACCGGCATCGACAATCGCACAGTGATCGCCCTACCCCACGACCGCCTTCGCGAAGCCTTAAGAAAATACAATCGCCTGGTAAAGTAATCGGCGATCACTCGTGGTACCCACCGAATGCGGGTCCCAACCCTAATCTCGCCGTCCTTTGGCGAGATTAGGATGAGGATTTTGACTTTCTATTCTGAAGGAACTTTCTTGCTCTAACTGGGCCCAAACGTCCCGCTTCCGCGCCGGTAGTCCTGCAATTCAATTCCGAATCGCTTGAGCATCGACTGCAGCGTCGTGCGCTTGATCCCCAGTCGGCTGGCAGCCCCATCCGCTCCCGAGAGCACACCATTGGTCTCCCGCAGCACGCGAAGGATGTGATCGCGTTCCATTTCCGTGAGATTGTCTGATTTCTTGCGGCGCATCCAATTCCACTGGCGGCGCAGCCAGCACCCGGCCTTTGCTCAAGATGACCATGCGTTCGATCATGTTCTCGAGCTCGCGGATATTGCCGGGCCAGTTCCAGTTCTGCAGCACAGTCATAGTCTCGTCCGGGACGGTCTCAATGTGTTTGCCCATGCGTGCGGAATGCTTGCTCACAAAATGATGAACCAGGATTGGAATGTCGGTTCGCCGCTGGCGCAGCGCCGGCAAGCCGATAGGAAAAACATTGAGACGGTAGAACAAATCTTCGCGAAACTTTCTGTCCGCAATGTCCTGATGCAAATCGCGATTGGTGGCGGAGATGATCCGCACATCGACGCGCAATGTATGGACCCCGCCCAGCCGTTCAAACTCGCGATCCTGCAGCACCCGCAGCAGCTTCGGCTGCAGTTCGAGCGGCAATTCGCCGATCTCGTCCAGGAACAGCGTCCCCTTGTCCGCCAGTTCAATGCGCCCGACTTTCTGGCTGACGGCGCCGGTGAACGCTCCTTTTTCATGTCCGAAGAGTTCGCTCTCCAATAATCCCGCAGGCACTGCCGCACAATTGAGCTTGATAAACGTCTTGTCCCGCCGCGAACTCAGCGCGTGCACCGAACGCGCCACCAGTTCCTTCCCGGTGCCCGTCTCTCCCAATAGCAAGACTGTAGAGTCGGTCGGAGCCAACCACCCGCACGTTTTTCAACACTTCGAGCAGCGCCGGACTCTGCCCAATGATTTCTTCAAACCCAAGCTCCGCCTGAATTTCACCTTCCAGATACGACTTTTCCTGCGCCAGCTTGTCCCTGGCGTCTTGCAGCCGATCGGTCATCTCCCGAAGTTGCGCGATGTCCGTGGAAGCGCCTGTAATTCCAATAACCTTTCCGGCTTCATCGAACAGAGGCTCAACCGTGATATCGAACGCGTAGCTCCTGCCGTCGTGCGGGATCGCCACTTCCTTTCGCACTGCTACCCCTGTTTTAAGAACCCGCCGTTTGAGTTCAGTCAGGCTTGCGGCCTTCTTCGCCCCGAGAATTTCTGCATCCGTTTTGCCGACTGCCTCGTGCTGCCAATAGAGCTGCGGGTTGTAAATCCAGGTGTAGCGCAGCTCGCAGTCCTGATTGAAAACCGTAATGGGAGAATCCTTGAGAGCCACCCGAAACCGTTCTTCGTTCCGGCGCATCGCTTCCTCCGCCTGCCTGCGCTCGCTGATGTCGCGTAGAATTCCCTGCAACCGTCCATCCGGCAGTTGTTTTCCGCAAACCTCTCCCGGGAACACCGATCCGTCCTTACGCCGGAATTTCCACTCGCTCAGGGCTATGGCGCCTCCTGCAAAGCGAGCCACTTCGGGCGCTATTCGCGGACTCTCCTCAGCCTCAACAATGTCAGGAATGGAAAGTTGCAGCATCTCCTCTCGCGCATACCCCAACATTTCGGCGCCAGCCGAGTTCACGTCGATGTATTTCCCCTGCGCGTCGGCAATGAAAATCCCGTCCGACGCCTGTTCCACCAGAAGCCGGAAATGCGTTTCGCTCGCCTGCAGCGCCTCTTCAGCCCGCTTGCGCTTGGTGATGTCGATCGATGTGGCCTGCACCAGCAGAGTGCCGTTGTCACCCTCAGCGAGTATCGCTGTATTGAATAAGACCCACACTGGCGTACCATCTTTCCGCCGGAGCTGCATCTCCTGGCTGGAAAGCGCACCTTCTCGCTTCAGTTCACCCAGCCTCGGTTCCCGGTCGGCTAAGTTGACATAAAGATCCTCCGTCCGGCGGCCGCGAACCTCCTCTCCTGTGCTATATCCTAAGGATGCGCGCTCCCGCATCGTTGCAATCGAGGATCTCCCCTTCCATGCTCGATATCGAAACTCCTGCGACATTTTTTTCAAACAGTAGCTGGTACCGTTGTTCCGACCTGCGCAGCGCTTCCTCCGCCTTCCTCCGCTCCGTGATGTCCTGGACGGTGCCAACCGCGGCAACGCGGCGGCCCTCCGCGTCGAATTCGATGCCGGCTTCGCAGCGAATCCACCTTATCTGGCCTCCTGCCAGAACCCGGCATTCAATCTCGAATTTCCCGTCCGCCCGCGCGCTATTCCACGCCTGCTCGGCACTCTCACGATCATCAGGATGTATGAGGTCTCTCGCCTTCTCCGCAATGACGTGCAGCCCTGACGGCAGACCCATGATCGGACCATGTGACCCTCCCCTTCTGTATGTCAAAGCGCCAGCTCCCGATGTGGCCCACCGCCTGGGCACGGTTCAGGCTAGCCTCACTCCTAAGCAGCGCCTCTTCCGCCCGCTTGCGATCGCTCATGTCCTGGGCCATAACCAGGTACACCTTCTGGGGTTCCTGCTCACGCCACATGGGAGCGACGCTCACGTTCGCCCAGACCTCCCCACCATCGGGACGAAGATAGCGTTTCTCCAGTTCGAAATGCGCAAACTGCCCTTCCAAAAGTTCTTTTCTTTTTGAGATACTTTTCGCCACGTCGTCGGGATGACTCACACTCTGGAAATCGAGCTGCAGCACTTCCTCCTCGGTCCGCCCGAGAATTTCGCAGAACTTGGGGTTGACCTCGAGAAAGCGTCCGCTGCCCGCGTCTACAAGAGCGATGCCGACTGGAGATCTCTCATATACCGCTCGGAATCGGCTCTCGCTCTCTTCCAGCGCCTCGTCCGCTCGTTTACGCTCTGTGATGTCTTGCAGCACGCACGCCACCCGGTCGATCCTACCCGGCCCTTCGATGGGAAAGTACGAGACGAACAGGTCCCTCTCACCCCGCGACGGGTAGGTGTATCGCATTTCGTATCGCACGATCTTGCCCTGGAAGCACTCATCCAGCTTTTCCTTGATGGTTGTCTCAAAGACTCCGGAGTTCAATATTTCCGGAATGCGGCGGCCAAGCAGTTCCTCTTTCTTCATCCCCCGATAGTTCAGGAAGGCACGGTTCGCGATCACGCAGCGGTAATCGCGATCCACCACGGTTATCATCTCTTCCAGACCTTCGACCGCCTTTTCGAATTCCTGCAGCCTTTTCGCCCGCCGCCGAAACAGATCGCCCATCCCACTAATCGCGACTCCGATTACCCCAAACAACACCAACCCGACGATGTCGCGCGGATGCCTGACCACGAACGAATTCAGCGGCTCCATGAAGAGATATGCGGCAATCACTGCCGAAAGAAGAGTCGCAAACATACCTGGGCCGAACCCGCCCAGCAGTGCGATCAACATGATCGTGGGACAAAACAAGAGAAAGGGATGGGTGAACCCGAGAGCAACATCCAGACGGTACCGCACCAGAGCTGCTGCAGTCACGGCCACCAGCGCAAACCCGTACTGCCGAGGCCAGGTGTGCAGCCAGTATGCGGACGCTACCATGGTTTCCCTTCGATCGGCAGAACTCATAGCCAACCTCTCACTTCATGGGATTCCCCTAGGTCAAAACCGCGCGCCTTCGCAGCTTAGACGACTCTCTGCAAAGAGCAACAGCCTGCGCAACGTCTTCTCCCGCAAAGAAGCGTCCCGCCCAACACCTTGCCTATTCGATGATCCGGCTCAACTGCCTCGGGGGAGGCCGCGAGCCAATGTGCTTGGCATCATGACCGGAAGCACATTTCCGGTCTGTGATTCAAATCACAATTCAACCGAGCTTCCCAAAATGGTACTTCGGGCCACTGGTGTTTCAGCACGTTTTCTCTCATGAAGGTCTCTGAGCCAGTATCCGCTTGTTGCACTGGGAAACCTGAGCAAAAGTGACCCGATTGCAAAAACGGGTGGGCGGCGTGGATAGGACTCTAGAATGACTCCAGGTAGAAACGGGGTGGCCGGAAGCCTGACCCGTGGCCTGTGGTTGCTGGCGCCACGGTTTGCTTGAGCAGTTCTGTGATTTCTGTCTCGAGTATCTGACGCTCTTCCGCGCGAAGACCGCTAAACCGGAACGGCTGCAGATAGCCGTGCAACCCTCGCATCGGAAACAGCATTTCGGCTTGGGGGCGCAAAATGCTGGAACCAACCGGAATCGTCAGGTCAACCTTGGCTCGCTCGTCCACGTACATAGCGAGTTCCAGCAACCCTCCCGTGATGGAGAGCTGATGGAGTTTGGCTGGAATACGCCGGAGACTTTCGAGCTGAACTAGGACTGAAACACTCCCGCGCAAACTCACGCGCGGCGCGCGTGTTGGCCGTGATTGGGCGATGTGAGTCATTGCTGGCTCAATACTTCACGACCGCAGACCGAATATGGGAGCAGCTATCACCCTGCAGCCCACGCTGGATGACTGCCGTCAGCAGCCGATCCGTTCGGCGCATCCCACTCCAGTCGTACTCATAGGCCGTGCCACAAGCCAGGCATATCTGATAGTGACGGCCGTCGTCGCCAATCCGCGGCCACGAGAACCGGTGCGTACATCCTCGTCCGAGAAGACTCTTTAAGAAGTTCAATGGGTCACCACCTGGTTTCGGCTCTTCCAGTGATCGAGCCACCGGGAGAAGAATGGTTTGGGACGGCCGCCCAGCAGATCCTGGAGCGTAGACAGGAGAATGTTCGGCGGTTGAGATTTCGATAAGAACGAGTCGACCGACCGCAACTTGTTCTTGGGTAAGGGTCCATAGGCCGACAACAGCATGATCGGGATCTGGGAATTAATGCGCTTCATCTTCGCCGCTACCACGTCCCCGTTCATCCCGGGCATTTGGTAGTCGAGGACCACCGCATCCACAGGGTGCGAGCGGAACAACTTCAACCCTTCGTCCCCGCCGCTAGCTTCTAAAACCTCATAGCCGCTCTTTTCGAGCAGCATCTTGCGCCCAATGAGCCCGTTCCAGTGGTCGTCAATACAGAGAATGGTTGCCTTTGCGCGAGACATGACTGCTCAACTTCCGTTCCGGCCAGGTTTGATTTAGTTCAGCGGCGCAACCCTAGACGGCAAGCTGCGAGTGCTGGACTGCGAAGTGGTGGGCAGATTGATTCTGCCTGCAGCATCACGCACTTTCAAATTACGAATGTGCACTCCAGCAGCAGTTACCCTGCCCAGCAGAAAGAGAAGAGAGCAGTGAGATGGATTCGTAACGGCAGAAGCGCCTTCCGGCTTCCGGCGCTCCGGCGTCCGGCCCTTCTGGCCGAATGCTGAGGGCTCGATGCTCTGCTCGTCGGAAGCCGAGCGCCGGAAACCGGAAGCCGAAAATGAAAAAAGGCGAGTCTCATCGACTCGCCTTCTCGCTCTTTTACAGGACTTCAGTGTTGCACGGAACCGACCAGATCATTCTTCATCACATTAATTTCCACCCGTCCGCCGCTGCCGTGCTTCGCCATGGTTCCATCTCCGCCGGCAAGGGGCGCATTTCCCATGCTCAGCACGTAAATGCGGTAGACCGGGATCGCATGGTTGAGCACCAGGTAACGCACTACCGAATCCGCTATCTTCTGCGAGCTGGCAATCCCAGCCTGGCCGCGGCCCGCAGCGAACCCGCGAACTTCGATGATGTAGCTGCGCTGATCCTTCAGCGGAGTGGCCATCTCGTCGAGCGCATCCTTCGCCGCCTTGCTCAGGACGCTCTGACCTGCACGGAATCGAATTTCAGTTTGCGCGCCCCCTTTGTATTGATCAAGGTTACTCACCATCTGTTCCGCCGTCGAGACTCGAGTCGTAGCCTCGGTCGCAGTCGTCTGCGCCATCTGCGCCTTGGTGCCGGCATCAGTCGCATGCTGGTCCGCCAAGCTGACCTTTTCCGACGCTAGCTGAATCCCTTGTTGCGCGCGCGTATCCACGTCCTTGATCGTCTTGCTGTTTTCCGAGGTCAACTGGTCCAGTTCGTTGATGCGATCCCGAATAGGCCCCACCTGCCGCTGCACGTACTTCTTGTTCGCGAACGGGTGCGTGACCAGATTGACCAGGTTGGGATCGTCGCCGTCCCAGAAGTTCTTGGAGGTCGGGGGGGGAATCGGTTCTCTATCTTTGGTGCTCGCGCTCTGAGCCGCAGGAGCAGTTTGATCTCCCGTGACTGTCGCCTGTCCGCTTGCGGGTGCGTTGGTTTGCTGCGCGAGCCCCGAAAGCGCAAATGCGGTAGACAAGAGCAGCGTTATGAGTATGTGATGTTTCATTTTCGACCTTCTTCCGAGTGGCACATCGGAGGGCTCCACTCCAGCCGGATGGGCATCTTGCGTGACCACCCTAGATTGTGCACTTAGAGGGCCAAAGCTGCAAGCGTTACATCAATATGGGAGCGCTTTTTTTGCGCCAATAAGTGCAGCATGTGTGCAGAACTCTTCATCTCCGCGTGGCAAATTCCTCGACCGGTCATCGCTCCGTGTTCGCTCCCCAATCCGATTGTCCCCAAGGATCGAATATCTTCTCTGCCTTGTTCGCCGTAGGCCGCCTGCAAACAATCGGGTAACCGCTGTATTAACTCGTAGGAACTGCGGTATTTAATGCAGCGTGCGATCTAATTAGTATATGTGCTATTAGTCGACCGCTTCAGGTCGCCCAGGTTAACCGTTTGGGGGAATTCTAATGCCTTCGTTGCGTATCCTCATCGTTGACGACAATCCGACCGTCCTGCAGGGAGTCCGGTCTTTGTTGTCCTCGCGGACCGAATGGCTCGTCTGCGGCGAGGCGCGGGATGGCGTCGAAGCGGTTGAAAAGGCCAAGACCCTGCGACCGGACGTTGTCCTCATGGACATCGCCATGCCCCGAATGGACGGCCTGCAGGCAACCCGAATCATCCGCCGAGAAGTCCCCGATTCCGAAGTGGTTCTCGTCAGTCAGAATGATCCCAACCTGGTGGCAAGACAGGCTGCCGCAGTAAATGCCAGCGGATTCGTTGCCAAGTGTGACCTGTCGCACCAGTTGCTGCCCATGGTCGACAGAGTAGTTGCCGAACGGAACGGCGCAAAAGCTAAAACTAAAACTAAAAAGGTTCGTCAGACCCAACCGTGGCTGACAGAGGAACTGCGCTTCTTGCAACCGATGGAGCCGACTCCCGCGCTGCAGGAGAGTGAACGACGCTTCCGCGAGATGATTGATGCGCTGCCCGCCGCCATTTATACCACCGATGCCGAAGGCCATCTCACCCACTTCAACCCGGCCGCCCTGGAATTCTCCGGCCGGGTGCCCGAACTGGGTACCGACCAATGGTGCATAAGCTGGAAAATGTTTCGGGCGGATGGAACGCCTTTGCCGCTCGACGAATGTCCCATGGCTATCGCGCTTAGGGAAGGCCGCATCCACGATGGAATAGAAATGATCGCCGAGCGACCCGATGGCACGCGAATCTGGTTCACGCCCTACCCGAGACCCTTGCACGATGTCCACGGTAAGGTCGTCGGCGGCATCAACATGCTGCTGGACATCACGGAACGAAAGAAGTCTGAGGAAGCCGACAGTTTGTTGGCTGCTATCGTGGATTCCTCGGACGATGCCATCGTCAGCAAGAGTCTGAATGGCATTATCACGAGTTGGAATAAGACGGCGGAGCGAATGTTCGGCTACACCGCGAAAGAAGCCGTCGGCCAGCACATTACCCTTATCATTCCGGCGGATCGCCGTGACGAAGAAACGCGGATTCTTGATCAGCTCAAGCGAGGCGAGCGGGTCGATCATTTCGAAACTATCCGCATACGCAAAGACGGAACCCTGCTCGACGTCTCCCTTACAATTTCGCCCGTGAAAGATGCAGCAGGCACTATTGTCGGGGCGTCCAAGGTGGCGCGAGACGTCACCGAACGAAAGCGGGCTGAACGGGCATTACGCGAAAGCGAAGAACGTTTCCGGGCTATTGTCGAGACCACGCCGGAATGCGTGAAGCTCGTGGCTGTTGACGGCACTTTGCTTCACATGAATCCACCCGGCTTAACCATGGTTGGCGCCGATTGTGCTGAGATGGTCGTCGGCAAAAGTATCTATGCCGTCATTGCCCCCCACGACCGAGACACGTTTAGTGCCTTCAACGAAAGAATCTGCCGCGGAGAGAAAGGTTCGTTGGAATTCGACATCGTGGCACTGGACGGCAGAGGCCATCATGTGGAAACCCACGCTGCCCCGCTGCGCATGGCTGATGGAAGTGTCGTTCAACTGGCCGTGACCCGCGACATTACTGAGCGAGTCCAGGTGCAGGAGCAATTGCGGAGAAGCGAGGAAGGGCTGCGAACACTGGCGGACCAGCTCGAAAAACAAGTGCACAGTCGCACCCAGGAATTGGAACTGCGAAACGCCGAAGTTCTGCAACAGTCGGAACAGCTGCGCGAACTCTCGAACCGCTTGCTGCAAACTCAGGACGATGAGCGGCGTCATATTGCCCGCGACTTGCACGACAGCGCCGGTCAAATCATAGCCGCGCTAGGCATGAGCCTGGCGGGCATGGCTCAACACGTGACCAAGAATCCCATGCTCGGCAAAGCTCTTGACGACAGCCAGACCCTGGTCCAGCAGCTGAACAAAGAGATCCGCACCACATCTTATCTCTTGCATCCTCCCCTGTTGGATGAAAACGGTCTGCCCGAGGCCATTCGTTGGTACCTGCACGGTCTCACGGAACGTAGCGGGCTGAGTATCGACCTGAACATTGCCGACGACTTCGGCAGACTCCCCAGCGAGATGGAACTGGCGATGTTTCGCATCGTGCAAGAATGCCTCACCAACATTCATCGCCATTCCGGCAGCAAGACCGCGACGGTTGGGCTATCCCGCAGCGCCGACGCAGTTGCCCTGGAAATTCAAGATCAGGGCAAGGGAATACCGGCCGAAAAGCTGGATCGGATTCGCGCCCAGCGTTCCGGCGTTGGTATCACCGGGATGCGAGAGCGGGTTCGCCATTTCAATGGCGCTTTGGCCATTCAATCGAGCCGCCTGGGTACGAAGATCTCGGTCACTCTGCCCCTCCCGGCGACCGACATTGCGGAGCCGGAAAACATGCTCCAACAGCAGCCGTCCGGGATTGCCGGATAGGCCTCCTCTAGCCCCTCGGAACTGCTCCACCTCTTAAATCTCACCTTCCTGAAACGCTTGCCCCTTCCGTCTCACTATTGAAGAATGGACGCGACTGCCCAAAGAGCTTAGACCCGGCTGACCGCAGAGGTGCACGCAAGACTGTTGTTTGGAGTGTGCGCTTTGGCCGCAGGCGGTCCGCCCCTCCGGAGGTGTTGTCATGGGAGTGACATTCCGACGCCGCATCACCTGGCCCAAAAATGACCTTCTGTTGCCGCCCGAACTCTTCAACGTTAACGTTCCCCCGGGTTTGGGCTCGATGGATGTGCGAGCCCCGAACTTTGTCGACATGACCAAGATGATGCAGTTAGACCCAGGGGCCGGCTCTTCCTCCTCAGGCAGCCTGGCCATCACGGAAGGCCTCGTGAAGTCAAATGTGACGGTCAGCTTTCCCAACCCGGCAGCGCAATGGCGCCGGAGTCCAGCACCCGGTGTAAAGGACACTAATCATGGACCATGTCAGTTCCAGTTCTCCGGCGGTGAAGTGCTTCTCGATCTCACACTCGAAATCTATCTCCTGGATACGGCGAACTTCGACCCTAAAGACGATCTTTCCGTCCAGATCTTTGCCTGTCTCTACGAACACGAACTCTTGCACGTCCTGGACGCACTCGACATTGCCAACAACTGGCTTACGCCCCGCTTGAACACAGAACCCACCGTAGCGCGCTACTTGGTGCAGGGCCAGCCGTATGTCTACGGCACGCCCAGCATGGTGTTAGCCCAATTGGAAAAGGAATTCCAAACATTTATTGGTAGCACCATTCAGGTCGCCATCTTCAACCTCTGGGCCACAGAATCCAATCGCCGCGAGCATTTGCGCGATGCCCCCGCCCAATACCAGATCGTCCATGACAAAGTCGACAACCTGCGGGCCAGGCAGATTAATCGCCCTCACCACTGAAGCCTAACCGACCAACCAGTCCCGAGTCTGTGAACCGCAGGGGGCCTGGTGCGCCATCCCTTCGCGTTCTTTGCGAAAGGGTGGGCCGACCCAGCTTCGCATACAGCGCGTGCGGAGACTTCTTCTACGAGGCGCTCCTCCCGTCGACGGTTACCGCTTCGTTCGCGCCGGCCGCAAGGTCGCCGCCGCAGTAGGGACAGAACTTATCACCGGCATGCACTCCGCGCTGGCATTGCGGGCACACCGGACTCAGGCGGCACCGGCATCGCGGACAGAAACCAAACCCCGGCTCGACGATTGCACTACATTGCGGACAGTTCGCGATGAGTGGCTTCCGCAGAATGAAATACAACACGATGCCGAGCGCGTTAGGAATGAAGATCGCGAGCAGGGTCCAGAGAACGCGGCTCATTCCACGGCGCCCCGCATCCCGGTTCACGTACCCAATCAGCAGGATGTAACATCCGGCCGCGGTCCCCGCTACGATTCCCAGTAGTGCCATCACTGCCATCGGTGGCGCCTTCTTGTCCGAGAGAGCGGCGAACACAATTACCGCAACCATCGACGCAAAGCCGATGAGTGCGATGACCAACGCCCACGGCGAGATGATGCGGACCTCGTCCATAAACCGCGTCGAACTTTCATGCTTGATCGGCATACCCACCTCCTCAGTTCGTTCCCGTTCCTTCGTTTTCCTTAACGATCTTCCCCATCACTCTGGATAGGATCCGTTGCGATCCACCAGATGCGTCCCCCGCGCCAGCAGAAGAATTCCCGCCACAATCCCCGGCATGCAACAGAGCACCGCGAATGCAGCCTCCCACACCGGTGCGGAAAGCCCGGCCTGCTGCCCCATCCACGCAAATCCGCGCCACAACACGGCAGTCGTGAAGCCCGTAGCCAGAGTCACAGCCGCACAGCAAACCAAGACCAGCCGCAGCCGTTCTTCCCGGCGCTGCAATTCCTGCGCGCGCTGGCGCACCCGCCTCTTTGTCGTGGACACAAGCATTTCGTCCGCAGGGAACGCAATCGCACGGAGTGCGCGTACCGCCTCCCGCGAGTTCTCCGCAAACTCGCGACATGCTGCGCAAGAGTCCAAATGCGCGGCCAGCCAACCTTGCTCCTTCCTGGCAATGCCTTCCGGCCCCGATAAGGCAATCAACATCCGCGCACGCTCGTGCAGGTCAGTGTTCACAGTCGGGCTCCCTTCAACCACGGCTCCAGGGCGCTCAGCCCGCGGTAGATTCGCGATTTCACCGTTCCAATAGGCGCGCCCGTCACGTCGGCAATCTCGGCCAGCGACATCCCTTCCTCGAAACGCAGTACCAGCGCCTCGCGGTATTTCGCCTCGATGTGCTGCATCCCTGCAGAAATCTGCTCGTTCTGCTCGCGCTGGATGCTTAAGTCCAGCGCAGACGACGAACCTGTGGCTGGAATCTCGAACCGCTCAGCATCGTCGTCATCTGCCAGGCTGCAAAGGCTTGCCGGCTGCTTACGCCGCATGTGGTCGATGACCAGATTGCGGGCGATGGTGAAAAGCCAACTACTGAACTCATGCCGCCCGTCATACTGGCGCCCGCGTTCGAGCACGCGAATCCAGGTTTCCTGGAAAATGTCCTCGGCAAGCTCGCGCCGGCCGGTCAGATGCATGAGGTAGCGCAGCAGACGGTGCTGATACTTCTCGATCAGGCTGTCGAACAAATCAGGGTCGCGTCGTCGAAGTCCACGCGCGATCTCAGTGTTTTCGTCCGCCATCGCACTCACGAAATAGCAGGCAGTCGCGTTCATGCTATCCATACATACGGGCGAAGTCCAAAAAAAGACGCAGGCCCGCCCACAAGAGGGTCGTCCTACCTCTAAGTCATTGACGAGATTGAAAAACAGGCCTGGGCGCCCCATCCCTTCGCGTTCTTTGCGAAAGGGTGGGTGAACGAGCCACAGCAAAGCCCACCTTCACGCACGGCAGGTCGATTGATATCCCCAGCAGAATCCCCGCGCGCCGAAAACCGCGGGGGATGGGCAGCCTAAGTCGTGGCGCAAAGCTGGGCAAGCCCCGCACCTTTCGGGTCCACCAAGATACGCACATAGTCGAAGTACTTCACTCGCGGCATGGGGCGCGGAAGCCCTCCGGAATCTGAACTCCGGCCCAAACGCGCATAGGCCGCGAGGTCTGGAATCTGCCCGACCTTATGGCACGAACTGAAACGGATTGAACGCTCCAACTTGAAACTGCCGGAAGTCTCGCTCGTTCCGCGTGGCCACATCCAAGCCGTGAACGCGCGCAGTTGCGGCAATCATTGCGTCTTCAATCAACTCCGGGGACTTTCCCACCATAAGCCTTGCCCACTCCCGAAAGCAGGCCGAGTCCATGGGCAACGCCGTGAACGAAGCCTCCACCATAGTGAGCCAGGTTTCAATCTCGACAGCCTTAGGGGCATCGTTTCTGCGTGTCAGTTCCACGCCCGCCTGCAGCTCTCCGATCGTTACGGCAGAGAGAAAAATTTGCTCCAGCCGAAGCGTCTTCATCCACGCCACAACCGCCCCGTGCGGTTTAGGCTTACGCAACTCCGAGACGACATTCGTGTCAAGCAGATATCGAGTCACTTGAAGTCTGATTCACTGAAGTCGACCGCCGGGCGACGCTTCCATGCGCCGCGCTTGGGCACAACGTCCTCAAAGCGAGGCCCCGGACCGAGAAGCAACTCTTTAATGTTTGGCCGGCTTTCGCGTTGCAGGCGACGCCATTCTTCAATCGGAACAAGCACGGCAGCCTCCACTCCTCGGCGGGTCACCACCTGCGGACCTTTTTTCAAAGCCGCGTCCAGGAATTCGCTGAAGCGCGCCTTTGCTTCTTGCAACTGCCACGAGTTCATGGTTGCGCATCCCTCCAGGGACATTATCTAACTAGTCACATAACTAGTCAACACCTTACCTTCATCCCCTTGCGAGCACCGTGTGAAATCCACAGAGGCCGCACTCCTCGTGTGACATCTGACCTTGCCTTCCGCCCGCAAGGAAGCAGAATATGGTCAAGGCGGAGGCGGTACAAGTAGCAACCGCGAAAAAGGCCGTAAGTCCTTTGTTGTCAAGATTTTGACCTCTAAGTTCCTTGCCCTCAAGATTTTGCGGACCATTTTTGCAGGACCCGCGCCAGTCAAGGCTTTCAGAGGTGGTGGGGAGGGGGGCATACCCGCGGAAGCCTAGGTCTTCCCAGAATGAAACTCGCTCGCGCGCCGTGGCCGAACCCCCTCGTCAAAGTGTTTTTGCGGCAGATTTCCACAGACTGACGGAATCGTCAGCATGGTCGGGAAGGGCACGACAGTCGTGCCGTAAGGCTAACAATAAAGACTTCGGCTTCAGCCCCTCAGGCTGGCTGCTCGTCGTGAGAACGCCCGAAACTCTACTTCCCCTCCAGACGAATATCTCCCACCCCAACATGCGCCCGCAGTGCGTACTTACCTTCCCCGTGATACTTCAAAGTCTTGCCGAGCCAGCCGCTAGTCTCGCCGTAGCCATCGCCATTCACATCGCCGATGCCAGCACTCGCATTGACCAGCCGATATCCCTCGCGCCCATTGGCCACGCGGATGTCGCCGACGCCCAGACTCAAGTCCTTGTCCCCCTCAACATCTTCCACGGTTACGTCGCCGACTTTGTTATGCACATCGAGATTCGTCTTTTCGGGCACTTCGATTTCCACGTCAAACTGCGTATTAGAGCCAGATGTCGCGTGAAACTCGATCGTGGCATCGCTGCCGTGAACGTCGAAATCCACATGCGCGTCTTTGACGTTGCTTTCGTGCCGTGACTTGATGGTGTAGCGCAGGCTGATCTTGTTGGAATCCCCGCGCCTGATGTGCATGTCGCCCACGCTCAGCCGCACGTGCACGAAGCCGCCGGCAACAAACTCGCGGGCATCGCTGTGCGTCTCTTCGTAGTTCCAGTCGCTGGCCGCGTTCACCGGAACCGCGCAGAACGGAAACAGGAACAGACACATCAGAATTGTTTTGTGGAGCGGATTCAAACGGACACGAGACTTTCCGGGCATGAAGCACCTCCCGGGCGCATGAACGCCTAACAATGCTACGCGGACGGAAGGACCGAAGTTCCCGGAAACTTCCAGGCCAGATCAATTCCCGAAGTCGGCAACTCCGTCCCACACCAACTGGACGGCAATGGCCAGAATCAGAAAGCCAAAGATCTTGTTGATCGCACCCACTGCGCTGGGACCAAGACGCCGCACCAGCGGTCCGCCCATGCAGAAGAAGAGAGCGACGCTAAGCGCGATTCCTGCGACTCCGATGACCATTCCGAGATAGGCCGCCGCGTTGTCAACATGAGCCGCAAGCGCCATGACGACTCCAATCGCGCCCGGTCCCGACATCAGCGGCATGGCCAGCGGAGTGAGAGAGATGTCCTGTTTGCTTTCGGCTTCGTGACTTTCTGCGGCAGTAATGCGTGCGGTCGAGGTCACCATTCCCCACGCTGTGTTCGCCACGATCAGTCCGCCCGCAATCTTCAGCACCGGCAGCGAGATGCCAAAGAAGTGAAGCACGAAGCGTCCGAAGAAAAGAAACGTTACCAGGATAACGAACACCCACAGCCCGGTCTTGAACGCAGTGCGACGCCGGTCCTGCGCGCTCCAGGTCGAGGTCATGGTGAAAAAGATGGGAACGCCGCCGAAGGGATCGACAATCGGGAACAGCGCAAGGAACGTCGCCGCCGCCGAAGCAGGCAGCGTGCGCAGGAACTGTCCGAGGGCGTGAGCTGAAGTCATGCGCTACCGGTATCCTTCCAGCGCCTTCGCCGCGCGATCAAGCGCAGCCGCCAGCGCAGCCAACTGCTCGCGCGCCCTCTCGCTGTCGCCCTTGTCGAGAGCCTCATTCACGCCAGGAATCACTACCGCCGCGTAACCCGTGTATTCGCCAGGAGCATAAATCACGTGGCGAAACCACGGACGATGCGGCAGTCCCTCCGGCTCCAGCATCGCCCGCTCAGCCCCGCGCAAAGCCTGGTTCAAGCGCGCAGCATCCTGCGGCGGATTCTTCTGCTTTGCCAGGATCTTCACTCCAGCAGCCTCAAAACGTCGAGCCGCCGAGTCCACCGCGCGAAAGTCGAGCGCGTGCTCCCCGAATTTGTCCTCCGCCCGCTTGCGGGCCGCGTCCAGATACGCGGCAATCTCTTTCCCGTATTCCTCGTAGTCATAAGGCAAAACGTCGGCATCGGCCATACGCACGGCTTCCAGTCCAAAGACGCGTGCCATCTGCTGCTCGTAGACAAAGTCCGGATCGCCGAATTTCTTGAACCATGCGAAGTTGTCGAACACCGAGTGGTACACGCCGTACGGACCGCTCGAACTCACGTCGCTCGACGGGATTCCCAGATGCTGCAAGAATGCGGTGTAATCGGAACCGCTGCCCAGGTCTCCGACCGGAACGTCTCCCTTCACCTGCACCGCCGGGAGGCGACGGCTGTCTCCAATCGCCTCAGTGGGAGATTGCGTCGAGGGCGCGTCAGGCTGCGCCGCTTTCTGCCAGGCTTCGTAGACGGTCCCACCTTTCGGGCTAGGCACAACCTTGGTGACGTCGCGCAGAAACTGTTTGAGACTGGGCACAGCCGACGCGCCAAACTTCGGCCCGGAAACCGCGACATCCATATTGAAATATGCCGCCGCACTCGCCAGTTCCGACTCGTGCTGCTCCACCCACTCGGTCGAGCCCATCAGGCCTTCTTCTTCGCCATCCCAACTGGCGAAGATCAGAGTGCGTTTCGGCTTCCACCCCGACTTCAGCAGGTCGCCAACGCCGTGCACAGCCTCGAGCATCGCGGCGGTACCACTATTGGGATCGACTGCTCCGTAGACCCAGGCGTCGCGATGATTGCCCGCGACCACCCACTCGTCCGGCAGATTGCGCCCAGAAACGCGACCAATGACATCCCAGAGCGTGCGGAACTGGTAGTCCTGCCGGAGATGCATCCTCAGTTTCGACGGTCCTGGACCCACGTGGTACGTGAACGGCAGCGCGCCTTGCCACTCGCGCGGCGAATCCGGTCCACCCAGGTGCTGCAGCACAGGCCACACGTCGTGATAGGACAACGGAGTCACTGGAATCTTCGGCATCTGCGAAGATTGCTGCGGAGAAATGCGCTGCGACTCGGGCAGCGACGGCAACGACGCGACACCCGGAGTGGTTGGGTCACCGGGAAACTCGAACATGTATCCCACCGACCCGCGCTGCACGCCGGTGTCCGGCCGCCACGGCCCCTCCGGATATTTATCGCCGCGCCGCCAGCCATCATCCGCGGGATCGGAATAGATGATCACGCCCGCGGCGCCGTGCTCCTGCGCCACAAACACTTTGACTCCGCGAAAATTCTGGCCGTAGCGCACCAGCACGATCTTGCCGCGCACATCGACCTTCAGCTTGTCGAGTTTTTCGAAGTCCTCGGGAGTCCCGTAGTTGGCGTAGACCACGTCAGCCTCGGCGTCGCCGGAGGGCGACATGCCGTTGAAGGGCATGACCACGCGAGGATCGTCTTGATAGGGATCATTGTCCACGCGTTCGCGCGTGGGACCATGCATCTCAATCCCGGCAGGCGCGGTCAGATCGACCCTGATTTCCGCGGGATAGTTCATCCAGACTTTGTACTCGACGATTTGAGTGTCGAGCCCGGCGCTGCGGAATTTCTGCGCGACATAATCGGCCGTCGCTTTGTCCTCGATGGTACCCGCCATGTGCGGAACCTTGGTCAGGATGCGCAGATGCTCTTCCGCAAGTTTGGAATCGGGCACCGCCAGGAAGCGCGATTCCGCGGCTTGCTCCGCGGCCGCGTCGCGAAAACCGAAGATGGTTGTGGCTGGACTGGAAGACGCAGCCGCATTACCACTCGACCGCGTCGACCAACCGGAGAGCAATATGGCAGACGAAAGCAATGCTGCAGCAGAAATTTTCATGGGCTCCGAGGTGAAAGTTAGTAAGGTAGCACAGGTAGTCGCGGCAGGCGCGAAATGCCAGACAGGCAGTCGCTTTGTTCGCTTAATATTCGCCTATAACACCAACTTCACCATTCTCACCACATGGTGCTAGAAGTGATATAATACTTCTATGAAGCGTGCCACAATGACCTTTCCCGATGACCTTGCAGAGGCCATGGATGAGTACGTACGGGCCCAGGAGGCTCCGCCCGCGCTGACGACGGTGGTCCAGGCGGCCTTGCGAGAGTACTTGCGGGAACGCGGGTTTCTGCGGACATACCGTCCGTTGAAGATCACGCCTGTAGGGCGCAGCGGACGCAGCGATGTGAGTGTGAATCACGACCTTTATCTGACGGGCATGAAAGAATGACGCGCGCCGTGTTGGCCGACAGTGGCCCGCTGTATGCAGCTGCCGACGAGGATGATGCATTCCACGAACAAGCCCTACAACAGTTACAGAACCTAGCCAGGGATGGGAGAGAAGTGGTCATTGCGTATCCGACCTTGCTCGAAGCCTACGCCCTTGTGCTCTTCCGCATGGGCACAGGAGCCGCCCTAAAATGGTTGGCATATATGACGGATGCAGCCTTGGTGAATCCGACGCAGGAAGACTACAGGCAGGCTTTCACAAGGGTTCGTGCGCTACCGGATCAGCGTATCACCTTGGTCGACGCGACGGTCGGCGCTCTGGCGACGCGCTTGGGATTCGAAGTATGGACCTACGATCATCATTTTGACGTGATGAGAGTCGCCGTTTGGCGCTAAGGGCGGGTCTTGCTGACGCCAACGCCGCGCGCTATCGCTGCTGAAACGACCCAGATTCGATCTTTCTTTCTACCGCACCTGCCCCGTTCCTACAATTTCGTACTTCGACGAAGTCAGTTCTGCTAGCGCGAACGGCCCGCGGCAATGCAGTTTCTGCGTGCTGATGCCCATCTCGGCGCCGAAGCCGAATTCGGCGCCGTCGGTGAAGCGGGTCGAGGCGTTCCAGTAGACTGCAGCCGAATCCACGCCGCGCAGGAATTTGCGGGCGTTCGCCTCATCGTGAGTAACGATGGAATCGCTGTGCTTGGTGGAATAACGGTTGATGTGGGCGATGGCTTCGTCGACGTTGGCGACGACGGCCACTGCCATACACAGCCGCAGATACTCCTCATACCAATCTTGCTCGGCCGCGGAAGCGACGTGCAATCCAGTTGCGAGTGTGCGGGCCTTGCCGTCGCCACGCACTTCGACGCCAGCTTCGATTAACTTCTTCACGATGCGCGGCACATATTGGGCAGCGATCCGTTCGTGCACCAGCAACTTCTCGGCGGCGTTGCACACCGATGGACGCTGTGTTTTGGCGTTGATGACAATGCGGTCGGCCATGTCGAGATCGGCCGATTCGTCCACGAAGATATGGCAATTCCCCGCTCCGGTTTCGATGACCGGTACCGCGGAATTTTCGGCGACGAATGTGATGAGCCCTGCGCCTCCACGAGGAATGATGACGTCGACCAGTCCGCGGGCTTTGATCAATTCCTGCACGGATTGCCGTGTACTCGAATCGAGCAGTTCGATTGCGCCCTCGGGCACGCCGGGAACCGCCGTCATAATCTGCGCTTTCATAATCTCAACCAGGCGCTGGCTACTCTGCGCCGCTTCTTTGCCGCCGCGCAGGACAATGGCATTCCCGGTTTTGAGCGCCAGCACCGCGGTGTCGACGGTCACGTTCGGACGCGACTCGTAGATGATTCCGACCACGCCCAGCGGAACGCGCACCTTGCGGATGCGCAGGCCGTTCGACTTGGTCCACTCCGCCAAAGTTTCGCCGATGGGATCGGGCAGGGCCGCGACCTCGCGTACGCCGCGCGCCATGTCTTTGATTCGAGATGGAGTCAGCAGAAGGCGGTCGCGCAGGGCGCTTTCGAGACTGGAACTTTCCACGTCCTCGCGGTTCGCGGTGAGGATGCTCTCCTCGTTCGCTTCGATCGCATCGGCAATCGCCAACAGCAGCGCGTTTTTCTCGTCCGTGGACAGCAACGCCAATTTGGCAGACGCGGCGCGGGCGTGCAGCAATTTCTCTTGCGTCGAAGCGGGGGTGGTGAGAGTCGTAGCCATTTGTCTCTATTATCGGTCCTTCTGCGGCGGAAAATAGGTTCCTATCTTCCGTTTCATGCCCAGCGTAATCGCCTGAGGATGCCGCCCATTCACGATAGAAACATGGACACCGCCTTCGCTCGCCAGCTTGGCCGCGCGCAGTTTCGAAATCATGCCGCCGCGCCCCAGCGAGCTCTTGCCGTTGCATTTTGCTTCGAGAGCCGGAGTAAGTTTGCGAATTACCCGCTGCAGACGCGGCTTCTTGCGGCCGTTCGGAACCAGGAATCCGTCGACGTTGGTCAGCAGCAGCAGCCAGTCCGCTTTAACGGCTTTGGCCAACAGCGAGCTCAGTTCATCGTTGTCGCCGAAGGCGCCTTCCAGTTCGCGTACCGAGACGCTGTCATTCTCGTTCACGATGGGTACGACGCCGAGCGCGAGCAACTCGGCAACCGCGTTCTGCAGATTGCGATAGCGCACGGGGGAAGTGAAGTCGTCGCTCGAGAGAAGCAATTGCGCGACCACCTTCTTGCCGAAGAACAGGCGCTCGTAGGTATGCATCAGCTTGCTCTGGCCGACGGCGGCGCAGGCCTGCATGCGTGGGACATCCCCGGGGCGCTTCTGCAGGTCGAGGCCCGACATGCCCGCGGCGATTGCTCCCGAAGTGACAATGAGGTATTCGTTCTTCGAGAGATCGAATTGATCGACTATGCCGCGGAGCAGGTTGATATCAATCTTCCCCGAGGGAGCGATAAGGCTGGTGCCGACTTTGATCACCACTCGCATAGTTTGGAGGGACTGCGGGCCGGGGCAACCTGCAATTCTTCGCTGCCGCGAAACTCCGACTCGGAGAACCCGGCGACCTCCGGCGGGAAGGGACAACATCTCTATCCTGCCGTTAGAATGGCTTTCTGGCAAGGTGATAAATTGCCGAATTGGCTCCTTATATGCCTGCTTCGAACGCCACCAGCCGCTTTTCCGATCGCGTGGAAAACTATGTGCGCTACAGGCCGGGATATCCTCGGGAAGCCTTGCGAGTCCTGGAACGCGAATGCGGACTCGCGCCGGGCCATGTGGTCGCGGACATTGCTTCGGGCACGGGGATTTGGACCCAGATGCTGCTAAAAAATGGAAATATGGCTTTCGGCGTCGAACCCAACGCCGAGATGCGCCAGGCGGGCGAGCGACTGCTGGCATCGTTTCCGAAATTCACGAGCGTGGCGGGAACGGCGGAAGCTACTACGCTAGCCGACGCGAGCGTCGATTTCGTCACCGCAGCCCAGGCGGCGCACTGGTTTGATGGCAAGCGCGCGCGGCGCGAGTTTGTGCGCATTCTGAAGCCCGGCGGATGGCTGGTGCTTCTGTGGAACGAGCAGCTCACGGATTCGACTGCGTTCCTGCGCGAGTACGAACATTTGTTATTGAGTTATGGCACGGACTACCAAGACGTGCGGCATGAGCGCACCAGCGACGCGGTGAATGAATTCTTCGATCCGGCGCCGTTTCAGGAGCGCGTATTTGCGATGCGGCAGGAGTTCACTTACGCCGGGCTCGAGGGCCGGCTACTGTCGTCGTCGTATGCGCCGGGGCCGGGGCATCCGAATCACCCGCCGATGCTGCTTGAACTGCGGCGCATCTTCGAGGCCCATACCGTTGCTGATCGCGTGCAATTCGATTACAAAACGCGAGTGTATTTTGGACAGCTAGCATGAGAGCACTCAAGAAAAATGGCGCGACTTTTCCCAAGGTGACCTTAAGAATCCTGCGAGGCGCTCCTCTGTCTGTCCTGGTTCTCCTCTGCTGTTCCAGCCAAAGCCGGTCGGCCGACCGAAAGGGGACCTATGACTTCCATTGTTCTGGGTATACCTTTCGCCTCGCCGCCCCGCGCGGGTCAGCCCCTAAAGACGAACTGACACTCATCCTCGAATGGAACGGCGGTCTCTACCCGCCCGCGTGGGTTTCGTCAGACTGGCATGACGTAAAGGCGAGACTGTGCCCAGGCGAATCCGGCAAATGCGAGGACACGGCAATTGCCAAAATCCAGTTCGACGAGATCGGTAAACACATTTCCGGCAGCTTCATGGTCGAGTTCGCGAACCGACGCCAAGAGGGAAAGTTCAAAGTTAAATATCATCACCAAGGGCCCAGGGTTATCTGCGAATAGGCCGTTTGTGAGTTTCGCATTGGAGTGGGGCGCAAGAAGAAATCATGACCTCCGACGAAAAATCCTTCCATATGACGCCCGACGAATTCCGCCGCCACGGCCACGCCGTGGTGGACTGGATCGCCGACTACCACGCGCGCATCGAATCGTTTCCCGTGCTCTCGCAGGTGAAGCCGGGAGAGATTCGCGCTTCGCTTCCGGCGACTCCTCCGGCGCAGGGCGAGCCGTTTGAGGCGCTGCTGAAAGATGTGGAGCGGTTAATCCTGCCGGGCGTCACCCACTGGCAATCGCCCAATTTCTTCGCATACTTCCCGTGCAACGCGTCAGGTCCGGGGATTCTCGGGGATCTGCTTTCTTCCGGTCTGGGCGTGCAGGGGATGCTGTGGTCGACCAGTCCGGCGTGCACCGAACTCGAAACGCATGTGATGGACTGGCTCGTGGGAATGCTTGGTCTGCCCGAGAAATTCCGGTCATCGCACACGGGCGGAGGCGTCATTCAGGACACGGCTTCGAGCGCCGCGCTCTGCGCCCTCCTGGCCGCGCGGGAGCGGGCCACCCACTATGTGAGCAATAAGAAAGGGTGCGACGGACGGCTGGTCGCGTACGCTTCGACGCAGACCCATTCCTCCCTGGAAAAGGCCGCGATGATTGCCGGCATCGGCGTGGAAAATCTGCGGCTGATCGAGGTCGACGAGAATCTCGCCATGCGGCCTGATGCCTTGGCACGGCAGGTGGACGCCGACCGGCACGCCGGGCTCACTCCGTTTTTCGTGTGCGCAACTGTGGGTACGACCTCTTCGAACGCGATGGATCCGGTTGGCGCGATCGGTGAAGTGTGCCGCCGGCACAATCTTTGGCTGCACGTGGATGCGGCCATGTCGGGCACAGCCATGCTTTGCCCTGAGTTCCGTCACCTGCAAAGCGGAGTCGAACTTGCCGATAGCTACAACTTCAATCCGCACAAATGGATGTTCACCAACTTCGACTGCAACTGCTTCTGGGTCGCCGACCGGAAGGCGCTGATTCAGACCTTAAGCATTCTGCCGGAATATCTGCGGAATCGAGCTACGGAGTCAGGTGCGGTCATCGACTACCGCGACTGGCACATCCAACTCGGACGGCGCTTCCGGTCGCTGAAGCTGTGGTTTGTGATTCGCCACTACGGCGTGGAAGGGCTGCAGCACCACATTCGTCAGCACGTGAAACTGGCGCAGCAGTTCGCGGAGTGGGTGCGGAAGGATGACCGCTTTGAATTGGCCGCGCCGGTGCCGCTGAATCTGGTTTGCTTCCGGCACAAGGGCGGAGATGCGGCCAATCAGGCCATGCTGGATCGGCTGAACCGCAGCGGTGACTTGTTCCTGACGCACACGAAAGTGAACGGCAAACTCACGCTGCGGCTTTGCGTAGGACAGACCAACACGCAAGCGCGGCACGTGGAGAATGCGTGGAAGAGAATTCGCGAAGAAGCGGAGAAAGCGGCGGTTCCAGGGTAAACGGTCAGACTTCCCACGGGTTCAGAGTGGGCACTTGCGTGTTGGCGAAGTCGCTAATATTGCGCGACAGAATGGTCAGACTGTGCTGAAGCGCGGTCGCTGCCAGTAGACCGTCGATGGCTGATAAAGCCCGTCCCTTACGCTTCGCCTCAGCCGCCATCAGACCCCATCGGTCGGCGATGGGCGCATCAATGGATAGAATCCTCCCGGAAAAGCGGGCCTGTAGGTCCAACTCTAGCCACATCTCCAGTTGTGTCTGGCGTTTGCCCCGGGGCAGTCCGGCCACGCCTTTGCGAATTTCCCCTAACGTGAGGACGCTGAGGTAGAGCAGACTTTCATCCGCGGCCTCCATCCACTCCAGCACGCGCGGTTCAGGCTTGTTGCGGACCAACTCCGAGATGCAATTGGTGTCCAGCAGGAATCCGCTCATATCTCAATGTCGCGTCCCGCGTCGCGGTCTCGCTCCAAGTCAAGGTCGACGCCTACCAGGGGAGATTGGCGGAAAAACTGCACAAGATTTTTCGGCTGATGAGATTTACCCACAAGCTGCTCGTATTGCTCCTCCGCCACCATCACGACACCTTCCTTGCCTTGGCGCGTAATGCGCTGCGGCCCCTCGGTTCGCGCCCGACGGAACACCTCGCTGAATCGGGCTTTCGCGCTCTGAATCTGCCAGGATTCTCCGGCGACCTGGAGGCTGCGAGACGGAGTTGACGGAACTCGACGATTGGGCTTCTTCAATAATTTTCTCATGAGACTCAACCTAGATAATGACTAGTCTGACTAGACATAATATAGAAGTTTCGTCTTTCCGCAGTCAAGCAAAATTGCGCAGATGTAGCCCGGCTACTGGATTCTTGTGTAACGATGAATTGGACCACGTGGTGGCTAATCGGCCGGCATGGGCGCGGGGTGCGCCACCGCGGGACGGGCTTTCGTAAGCACCGATGTTTCTTCCGGCGTCGCCAGCCACCTGCGCACTTCGGGTAGCGCCTGTCGCATGGCCGCTTCGCCGACGCGGATCAGGTCGGCGGCACGCTTGAAATCATCATAGGCGAATCCCGCGACGTCGGGTTCGATGACCAAATCCGCGGCTTCGCGCCACAGGCAGGACATCGCATCCTGGGCGATGGCGAACGATTGTCCGATGACGTCGAACAGATGGCGCGGCGCTCCGCCCTTGGCCCATGTGCCTTTCAAATGCACGGCCAGCACGCGGTCGGCGCCCATTTCACGCACCGGACGCGTGGGCACTGGATGCGAGAGCATGCCATCGACCAGGTAGCGGCCGCGAATCTCCACCGGCAGAAACATTCCCGGATAGGCGCAACTGGCGCGAACCGGGTCGATGATCGGACCGGAATGAAAGACCACGCCTTCGCCGGTATTGAAGTCGGTGGCGGTCACGCCGAGAGGGATGCGCAGCTCTTCGAAAGTCTTCACCTTCAAGAGGCGAGTGAGGAAGGAAATCATGCGGTCGTTGGAGGCAAAGCCGCAGCGCGAGAGCGTCCAACGCGCGAAGGTGGTGAAGCGGACGCTGGCCGCCATGTCTTCCAATTCCTGGAGCGAGACGCCGCTGCAATAGGCCGCGCCGATCAGCGCACCCACGCTGGTGCCGGCGACGGCGCGGACAGGAATTCCTTCTTGTTCGAGGACTTTCAAAACTCCCACGTGCGCGATGCCGCGGGCAAATCCCCCGCCCAAAGCCACGCCAATGGCTGGAATCCGGGACGGCAAAACAGGGGCAGCTTGGCGGGAGAGCTCCCGCCCAAAGGCTTGTACGGACCGAATAATCTTCCCCAGACTATTCACAGCAAACCCCACGTTTCCCGCCCGCTCCCGCCGACTGCTAAAACTTTACCTAGCATCTATGATGCCACAATTGCGCAGAGGGCTGTAAGGGCACAACGGTGCCACATTCTATTACTTTGGGGAGGGCGCCGCGCACGGTAACTGTTACCGTGGAACCCGCATGCGTGTGACGAAATTCCTGTAGACCTGCTAAGTTGCGGACAGTATGATGCGCGAGATTTCAGCCGGTGGCGTTGTCATCCGGAAGGAAGACGGGGTCTGGTGGGTAGCCGCCATTGAGTTGCCCGCGGCGACAGCTGCTGTTTCCACCCCCAGCCAACGAGCAGTTCGCTCGAAATCGAAGGCGGTTTTGTGCCTGCCCAAAGGCTTGCTTGATCCCGGCGAGAAAGCGCTCGATGCGGCCCTGCGCGAAGTTCGCGAGGAAACGGGAATCACCGCGGTTCCGATCACTAAACTTGGGGACATCAAATATGTGTACGTGCGCTCCTGGGGCGATGGCGAGCGCGTGTTCAAGATCGTCAGCTTCTACTTGCTGCGCTATGAATCGGGACAGATCGATAGTATCGCCGCCGAGATGCGCATCGAAGTCGGGCGCGCGAAGTGGGTACCCCTGGAAAACGCGCCCCAGCTATTGGCCTATGGGGGCGAGAAGCAAATGACGCGCCAGGCGCTGGAATATGTCGGGGCCCACGCGGAGCTGTGAAAGGGGCTCTGGATAAATTGTCCTCCGAGCGATTACCATTGCAGGTTCACAAGTCCCCGCCGGGACGAGCCCGATGCCATCTTCCCCCATTACAAATCCACCATTTTCTCCGTGTCCTGCGTGGTTCGAATGTATTCATCTCGAGGCCTGATTATGAAGCGCATCAATAAAGTCGCCATCCTCGGCGCCGGAACCATGGGCGCCCGCATCGCCGCGCATTTTGCCAATGCCGGTGTCCCCAGTTATCTGTTCGATATCGTTCCTCCTGACGCCGACGGCCCCGCGCGAAACAAATTCGCCGCCGCCGGACTCGACGCCGCAAAAAAATCCAAGCCAGCCGCGTTCATGGAGACGTCGCTTGCCCGATTGGTCACGGTGGGCAATTTCGAAGACGACATCAAGAAACTCGCCGACGTCGACTGGATCATCGAAGCCGTGGTCGAGAACCTCGACATCAAGCGGGCCTTGCTGAAGAAAGTGGAAGCCGTCCGCAAGCCCGGGACGATCGTCACCACTAATACCAGCGGCCTGCCCGTGGGCAAGATCGCCGAAGGATTCTCCGACGACTTCCGCTGGGCCTGGTTTGGCACGCATTTCTTTAATCCGCCGCGATACATGCGGCTGTTGGAAATCATCCCTACCCCCGAGGCGGACCGCGCCGCCATCGACGCCATCGCTCACTTCTGCGACGTGCGTCTTGGCAAGGGCGTCGTCATCGCCAAAGACACGCCCAACTTTATCGGCAACCGCATCGGCACGTTCTCGGTGTTGAACGTCATCCGCCTGATGCAGGAAATGGGCCTCACCATCGAAGAAGTGGACGCCCTCACCGGACAAGCCGTGGGATGGCCCAAGTCCGCCACCTTCCGCACCATCGATCTGGTCGGTCTCGACATCCTCGGCCACGTGGTCGGCAACATGACCACCAACGTCCACGACGAGCGCAGCGACCTGCGATTGCCTGAATTCTTCGGCAAGATGCTGGAGCGCAAATGGCTGGGTGACAAAACCAAAGGCGGCTTCTACAAGAAAGCTAAGAGCAGTGAAGGCAAGGAAGACGAACGCCTCGCCCTTGATTGGAAGACGCTCGAATACCATCCGCGCCAGAAGCCGAAGTTTCCCGCGCTCGACATGGCGAAATCCATCGAGGACACCGGCACACGTCTGCGCACCCTGCTAGGCCTCGATGGCAGTGGTCCGCAGAAGGGCGACAAGGCAGGAGTATTTCTCTGGTCGGCACTCTCCGATCTTTGGACGTACTCCGCCAACCGCGTGCCTGAAATTTCCGATTCCATCGTTGAAATCGATCGCGCCATGCGTCTCGGCTTTAACTGGGAACTCGGCCCCTTCGAACTGTGGGACGCCGCCGGCGTCGAAGCCACGGTGGCTCGCATGAAGAAGGAAGGCAAGCCGGTGCCAGCCAATGTCGAGAGGCTGCTGGCCTCGGGACAAAAGTCCTGGTACATCGATGACCCAAAATCGCCCGCGGGACGCAAGTACTGGGAACTGGGAACGGAAAGCTGGGAATCGGTTCAAGTCCCGGCTGGAGTATGGTCGGTCACGGTCGCGAAGAAATCCAACGGCGTGGTCAAGAAGAACTCCGGAGCATCGCTGGTGGATCTGGGCGACGGCGTGGCCTGCATCGAGTTCCACAGCAAGATGAACTCGCTGGGAGCCGACATTATTAGCCTGATTACGCAATCCCTGAAGCCCGGCGGTCCGGGGGACGGATTCGACGCGTTCGTCGTCACCAACGACGCGACGAATTTTTCCGTCGGCGCCAACCTGATGCTGCTGCTCATGAGCGTGCAGGAAGAGGAGTGGGATGACGTTGACCTTGCCATCCGCCAGTTCCAGGGGATGACGCAGGCCATCAAGTTCTCGCCGAAGCCTGTGGTGTCCGCGCCGTTCGGGTTGTGCCTGGGTGGCGGCACGGAAATTTCTTTGCACGCCGCGGCACGCCAACCGCATGCCGAACTGTATACCGGGCTGGTCGAAGTCGGAGTGGGCTTGCTGCCGGGCGGCGGAGGCTGCAAGGAGATGCTCCTGCGTGCCGTGAACAGCGCGGCCGCATCACGCGGAAAAGTTTCGGGCGAAGCTCTCGCCGGCTCCGTCGAAATGATGGAAGCGATGAAGAAAGCTTTTGAGGCCATCGCCACCGCCAAGGTCGCCACGTCGGCGCACGAAGCCCGCGCTCTCGGCTTCCTCTCCGATTCCGACCGCATCACCATGAACCGCGAGCGCGTGCTCTCCGATGCCAAGGCGCGCGCGCTCGAACTGGTGCGCGCGGGATACGAGCCGCCGGTGCCGCGCACCGACATTCCCGCGCCGGGAGAGAATCTTCTGGCCGCGCTGAAGATGGGCGTTTACATGATGCGGCAGGGCGACTTCATCACCGACTACGAAGTAAAACTGGGCGGAAAGATTGCCGAAGTGCTCTGCGGAGGCAATGTAACTCCGGGCACCCCGGTGAGCGAGCAGTACATCCTTGACCTGGAGCGCGAGGGCTTCAAATCCCTCTGCGGCGAAAAGAAAACGCAGGAGAGAATTCAGTTCACGCTGAAAACGGGAAAAACACTGAGGAACTGAGAGAGTGCCCCATCCTAATCTCGCCGCACTTTGGCGAGATTAGGATGGGGACTTTGATTCCCCCGCAATCTCCGTGCCGCTCCCCGCATTTCTCTTGCGCTACAATCGCCTCATGCGAAGACCTCTGCTAGCTGCTGCTGCGGTCATCGGTCTGACCGTCCTCATTTCTTCAACCCCACTCGCCAACGCCCAATCCAACCAACAAAAAGACGCTCCCGCAAAGGAATCTGCTCCCGACGTCCCAGATGCGATCGCCGTCCCTGCAGGATTGGAGCCTGTGCTGTTCGTGCGCGCCAAGGGATCGCAGATCTACACCTGCCAGGCTGGCGCGGACGGCAAGTTCAGTTGGACGCTCAAAGGTCCCGACGCGGAGTTGAAGGATCGAAAGGATAAAGTGATTGGGCAGCACTCCGCCGGTCCAACCTGGAAACTGAAAGATGGCAGCGAAGTCACTGGTAAAGCGGTGGGACATGTCGACTCGCTGGACGCAGACTCGATTCCCTGGCTGCTGGTAAATGTCGAGAGCCATGCGGGCAAGAGTGGTGTGTTGACCAACGTGACGACGATTCAACGCGTACATACGCACGGCGGCAAACCCGGCAACGACGCTTGCGATGAGTCGCACAAAGACGCGGAAACCAAGAGCGATTACACCGCCGATTATTACTTTTACGCGCCGGCGAAGTGATGGTCGTGCGCTTGAAGCCGGCGCAGAACCGTGGGCATCTAATCGATAGCCTGCCGAGAACGGAGAAATATTATGCGTGAAGTCATCATCGCTTCTTCTGTGCGTACGCCCGTGGGACGCGCCTACAAGGGCACGCTCCGCGCCACTCGTCCCGATGAACTGGCCGCAATCGCGATCAAGGGCGCGCTGGAACGCGTGCCGCAACTCGATGCCAAGGAAATCGAAGACGTCATCCTGGGCTGCGCCATGCCCGAGGCCGAGCAAGGCATGAACGTGGCCCGCATAGCCTCCCTGCGCGCGGGATTGCCCGTAGAAGTCTCGGCGCTCACCATCAACCGGTTCTGTTCCTCGGGACTGCAGGCGATTGCCATGGCGGCTGAACGCATCATGAGTGGCGGCGCGGAAGTGATCGTCGCCGGCGGAACGGAATCCATGTCGATGATTCCGATGGGCGGTCATAAGATCTCTCCCAATCCATGGCTCGTCGATCACTATCCGGACGCGTACCTTTCCATGGGACTCACGGCCGAGCGGGTCGCGCAGCGCGTGGGCATCACGCGCGAAGCGGCGGATGAGTTCTCGCTGCGTAGCCATCACAAGGCGCTGGCGGCGATTCAAGCGGGAAGGTTCGACGAAGAAGTTGTGCCCGTACCGGTGAGTTTCAGCACGCCGAATGGCTCCAAGCCGAAGCGTCAGGAGATTGTATTCAAAGTAGACGAAGGGCCGCGCGGTGACACTTCGCTCGAAGCGCTGCTCGCGCTCAAGCCTGCGTTTCACATGAAAGGCACGGTGACTGCCGGGAACTCGTCGCAGATGTCGGATGGCGCTGCAGTCGCCGTCGTGATGTCCGCCGAGCGGGCGAAGGCCCTGGGCATCAGGCCGCTGGCTCGGTATGTGTCGTTCGCGACCGCGGGATACAAGCCGGAAGAAATGGGACTCGGCCCGGTGTTCGCAATTCCGAAAGCGCTGAAGATGGCGGGGCTGAAGCTCTCTGACATTGATGTGATCGAGTTGAACGAGGCCTTCGCGGCGCAGTCGCTGGCGGTGATCAAGGAAGCGGGACTGGACCCGGAGAAAGTGAATCCGAACGGAGGCGCAATTGCGTTGGGACATCCCCTCGGATGCACGGGAGCCAAGCTGACGGCGACCATAATCCGCGAACTGAAGCGGCGCAATGCTCGCTATGGCATGGTGACGATGTGCGTGGGCGGAGGCATGGGAGCCGCCGGAATTTTCGAAAACCTAAACTGACAACGTTGTTATAATTCGCCTCAGGAGGTTCCTATGACTCTCGCTCGCCTTCTGCTCGCCGCGCTGCTGATTTGCTCTCTGCCTGCTTTCTCTCAAGATCAAGAAATGAGCACAGCCCAGATCCCGGCCAACGGCGCTTCTGTTTCTGGGGCGAACAGAAATGCAGCGGCCACGCCTTCGGAGCCTTGGAAGATCATTCCAAATCCGCCTTCGGACTTGAACTCCGATTCGGCGGACCACGTTCGTGTTGACCAATTCCGTTTGAATCAAGGACCAGTGATCTCGCCCTGGGTCGTGCCACTGGATGCGGATACGACCTGCTATACGATGCGCAGCTATGTTGTAGCGCGCGATTCCAAGGACTCGGAATCTACGCATCCGGCGGGCTATTCGACCTGCCAACCAGCATCCCGGTATCGTGTGAAAACCACTGTGGAAGGGCCTGTTTTGTTGCGACGCTGAGCACTTTTGCGTAACATTTCTTTACCCAATTGCAACGCTCTTTGACACGGTTCAGAGGTACGCTTTTATTGGACTAACAGTCCAAAGAAAACAGGGCATCCTCAGCCCTGGTCTGGTTGGTAAGAGGTGCTTTATGCGGCTCTCCAGCCTTTGTTTAGTGGCAGTTCTCGTCTGCTCATCGGCAGCATTCGCACAACATTCCTCGGGCGGCGGCGGAAGTTCCGGCGGCTCGGGCGGCTCCAGCGGCGGCGGATCCCACAGCAGCTCTTCTGGCGGATCGAGCGGAGGTGGCTCTCACAGCAGCTACTCCGGAGGATCCGGTTCTTCCGCGAGCAGTCACAGTTCCGGTGGTTCGGTTTCGCGTGGCGGATCGGTTTCGCACGGCTCGAGTGTGCGCGCTTCGAGCTCGGGGACGACCTCTTTCCGCTCCGATATGCATAAGTCTCCCTCGAATACTTTGCACTCGATCCGTGAGCCGAATGCGGGGGTACGAACCAAGTCTGAAGCGTCTGGCAAGAAGAGCTTCTTCTCATTCTTGCGTCATCCCTTCCGGAAACCTGAGTCGAAGCCCAAGCCGGTAGCTGACTTGCGGCGCAGGATTTGTTTCAAAGGCCCCTGCCCTGTCTGTCCCACAGGACAGGTCGGGGTCCGCGGCGGATGTGTGGGAATACCAGTCCCGAACCACAGGCACAATTTCTGCTCACAAGGGGAGATTTGGAATGGCGGCGCTTGCCTGTTGCAGACCCGTTTTCTGGATGACTGCAGTAGCCTGCGCCTGGCCATGGATCGGCAGGCTCAGCGAATGCATGCCGCTGAGGCGGCGCAGCAAAGCGCCTGCTACACGGGACCGAGCCGGCAATGCTCGGACTTGAGCAGCTCGGCGCAGAGTGAAAGCAGCCTCTATCGATCGTGGCAGGACCGGTACAACCGGTGTCAGCGGCGCTCGATGATCGCCTATCCATTTGGCGGCGGGATCTGGAGTTATTCGGCGGGCCTGCTGTTTGATCGGTTGGAGATGGACTGGGAGTATCCGTAGAGGGCGGGCAGATAGCAGCAGTTTGGAAAGCAAGATTCGAAAGTGCCAAAACTGCGGCACAAAACCCCCATAAACACGGGGATCCTCGTATATCTTTCCTCTGCACTTCCGCATTAGAATTGTGGTGTTCAGTCCGCCGCGTCCTTCATGGGCTCGGCGGTTTCTTTATCGAGGGATCGACATGGCAACGACCACGGCAGTTCCGAAGAATAAGATTTCCGGCGGCAGCTTTCTGCTGGAATCCAGACAGCCCGAAGAAGTTTTTACGCCTGAAGATTTCAGCGAGCAACACCAGCTTATCGGGCAGACGGCGGAAGAGTTTGCCATGAATGAAATCGTGCCCAACATCGAAAAGATTGAGCACAAGGATTTCTCGGTTTCTCGAGACCTTCTGAAAAAGGCCGGGGAACTCGGTCTGAGCGGGGTCGAGATCCCCGAAGCCTACGGTGGCCTCGAAATGGATAAGGTGACCGCCGCAGTCATTGCCGATCACATCGCGAAATATGCGGGCTTCGCCACGACCTGGGGCGCGCACAGCGGCATTGGCATGTTGCCCATTGTGTACTTCGGCACCGAAGCACAGAAGAATAAATACCTGCCGCGATTGGCTTCCGGCGAGATTGTGGGTGCGTATGCCTTGTCGGAAGCCTCGTCTGGCTCCGACGCACTCAACTGCCGCGCTCGCGCCGAGCTTTCGTCCGACGGCAAACACTACATCCTCAACGGCGAAAAAATGTGGATCACCAACGCCGGCTTCGCCGACCTGTTCACGGTCTTCGCCAAAATCAACGGAGAAAAGTTCAGCGCATTCCTGGTCGAAAGGAATTTTCCCGGTTTCTCCGTCGGCGCCGAAGAACATAAGATGGGCATTCGCGGGTCGTCCACGTGCCCCATCATTCTCAACGACTGCAAAGTGCCGGCGGAAAACCTGCTGGGCGAGATCGGCAAGGGGCACGTGATCGCCTTCAACATTTTGAACGTGGGCCGCTTCAAGCTGGGTGCGATGTGCGTGGGCGGAGGCCGCGTCTCGCTGGAGAACGCCATTGGCTACGCCAAGCAGCGCAAGGCGTTCAATAAGGTCATAGCGGACTTCGGGCTGGTGCGGGAAAAGATCGCCAATATGGCAACGCTGCTCTATGTTGGCGAATCGCTGGTTTATCGCACCGTCGGGATGATGGACGTTGCTCTCGGCGAGGTCGACAAATCGGCTGCCGACGCCGGCAAGCAGACCCTTAAAGCCATCGAAGAATACGCCGTCGAGTGCTCGATCATCAAGGTGTGGGGCTCGGAGATGATCGACTACGTTGTCGACGAGACGGTACAGATTTACGCGGGCTACGGGTTCGTCGAGGAGTATCCCGCCGAGCGGGCGTATCGCGATGCCCGCATCAATCGCATTTTCGAAGGAACCAACGAAATTAATCGGCTGATCATCACCGGCTTCCTGCTGAAGCGAGCGATGACGGGGCAGTTGCCGCTGATGCCGGCGATTAAGAAGTTGATGGATGAAGTGCTCTCGGGTCCGTCGATGGCCGACGAACTCGACGGCGCGTTGGCCGAAGAACGTAGATTGGTGGCGCAAGCCAAGAAACTGGGATTGTTTGCGGCCGGCGCGGCCACGCAGAAATACATGCAGGCCATTCAGGATCAGCAGGAGATCATGGGCGCGATCGCGGACATGACGATCGAGACTTACGCCATGGAGTCGGCCGTATTACGGGCGCAGAAAATTGCGCAGATGAAAGGCGAGGCGGGCGCGGCTTTGCCGATTGCGATGACGCGGGTCTATCTGTCGCAGGCGATGGAGAAAGTCGAGTCCGCGGCCCGGAAGGTGATTGCGGCGGTTGCCGACGGCGATATGCTGCGTACCCAGTTGGCGATCCTGCGTCGGCTGGGGAAGTACGAACCGTTCAACACCATCGAATTGCGGCAGCAGATCGCGCAGAAGATGATCGAGCGGGGGAAGTTTACGCTGGCGTAAGAATCTGAACTACAGAGGACACAGAGTTTCACAGAGCGACTGAGAATCCTCTGTGCGTGCCCTCTGGGTTTAGTTTTCGCCTCTGCCCCGTCCCTCTGGTACAAATGTCCCCATGAAAACCAGAGTGTTTTATTTCATTGCCGCAATCGCGATAGCTCCGGCACTGGCCGCGCAATCGAACGCAGCCCCGCAGCAGGACTCGGCGACTTTCGACCCTGACGGTACCGCCCACATCACGCGGGTGGTGCCGATGCCTTCGACTATCAGTCCCGAGGCACAGCACTGGCTGACATCTCTTACGCAGAACAAAGGCGGATCACAGACGCTGGCGGAGCGGCGCGCGAGTACGGATGAATGGCGGAAGTTTGGCTCCGGGGAAGCGCGCAAATACTATCCTGCGAATGTCGAGGAAACGACTACTGCGGGCGTTCGCACGGACATCATCACACCGCTCACGATTCCCGAGGCGAATCGCAACCGCGTGCTGATCAACCTGCACGGTGGCGGATTCAATTCAGACTCGGGCTCTTTGATTGAAGGCATTCCGATCGCGAATCTGGCCAAGACGAAAGTTGTGTCCGTCTATTACCGTCTCGCGCCGGAGAATCCTTTCCCTGCCGCGGTGGACGATGTGGTCGCAGTCTACAAGGAACTTCTGAAGACGTACAAACCGGGCGGCATTGGAATCTTCGGAACATCGGCGGGGGCGATCTTGACTGCCGAAGTTGTAGTCCGGCTCAAGCAGCTGGGAGTGCCGCTTCCCGCGGCGCTCGGTATTTTCTCCGGCCTCGGCGACTTCAGCCGCGTGGGAGATTCCCGGCAGTTGTTTACTCTGAATGGCCTTTCGGGCGACATGCAGCCGATCGATCCCAATCATCTGCCCGACGATCAATATGTGGGCAAGACGGATCGGAAAGATCCGGTGCTGTCGCCGCTTTTCTCCGATCTGCACGGCCTACCGCCCAGCCTGCTCGTCACCAGCACACGGGACATTCTGTTGAGCGACACTACGATATTTCATCGCGCGCTGCTGCGGGCGGGAGTTGATGCGCACCTGGTCGTCTTCGAGGCACTGCCGCATGCCTTCTGGTATCACTTTCAGTTGCCGGAAACGAAAGAGGCGCTGGAACTGATGGCGAGGTTCTTCGACGAACGAGTTGGTCGGTGAACTCGTCTCACCCATCAGATACAGAGTCAGCTGTGCCATGGCGAGGTTCGACAAACCACACACTCACGGTGCAATTTCTCCGCGCAAATGCTTTGCCAGCTTCTGGATGCGCTTCAGCTTCTCAATCGTGTCTTTGGGGTGCAGCCCCCGGTTCACCGATTCGATATCAAGCTGCAAGGACTGCGAAAGCTCCAGGAGTTCCCGAGCCTCGCGCTGTAGCTGGGCTGGGTCCTGCTTGATTTTCGCCTGAGCCTTGGGGTCTATTTGTTCCTCCTGGGGGTTCAGGCGCGGCACATTACCTTGCTTGGTGGGCATGTGAGTCTGCCATGCAGGAACTATCAGCGCCGAGTTGGGCATATTTGTTGATATGTATTCCAGCACGTCTTGAGCCGGAGACAGTCGACAGAAAGCTGCGACGAGGATGAGTGAACACGGAATGAGTAGACCCACGGCAGGCCTCCTTAGTTTTCAGACTGAAGTTGAGGTCTCTCGAGTGGTAAGAACTTGTTGAGATTGTACTGCCGTGTGCCCGACTCTTGTCAGCAAGAAGCGCGGGGGATCCTTCCACGACGGGAAGCGCCGGGATGCAGAACGACCCTAAACAAAGTCGCCGCCAACGTGGCCTTCACATCCACTAAGCCGAAAGGCGATCTATTCTTCCAGGCTTATTTCATAGCTATCTGCCAGTCCCCGCGCTCTCTTGTGGCACGAGCAGGTAACTCACGAATGCAACTTGCTTGCTGTCGGGCGACCACGACGGAACGTTGATTGTGCCCTGCCCGCCGAACAGTTTGGCCAATACCGTGATCTTCTTATCCGCGAGGGCCATCAGGCGCAGCGTCACGTCCTTATTTTCAGGATGGCCCGTCACGTCTGCTCCGTAGCTGAGGAACACCATCCACTGGCCATCGGGCGAAATGTGCGGGAACCAGTTGTTGAGATCGTCGGAGAACACTTGTTCCTGCTCGCTGCCAGCGGGCTTCATGCGCCAGATCTGCATGTGGCCGGTGCGCTCGGAGTTGAAGTAGATGTACTTTCCATCCGGTGAGTATTCGGGGCCGTCATCCAGGCCTTTGGCAGTGGTCAGCCGGGTTTCTTCGCCCCCCGCTGCCGAGATCGCGTAGATATCGAAGTCGTCGTTGCGCTGGCCGACAAATGCCAGCGTCTTACCATCGGGCGACCAGCCATGCCAGTAGGACGGAGATTTCTGCGTAATGCGGCGAGGCGCGCCGCCGGCGATGGGCACGATATAGACCAGCGAATTGTGGTCGCCCTGCGAATTGTCGCTGATGGCAATCTGCGTGGCGTCTGGCGAAATTCCGTGATCGTTGTTGCAGCGAGTCGCGAGACCGGTATCAATCGTCGCGGGCTTGTCGCTGCCGACCGCCAGGCGCTCAATGTGGCCGTCGCGATTGAAGAGAAATGCGCTGCCGTCATGCGTCCAGTTGGGGGCTTCGAAGCGACCTGAGGCGAGATAGATGACGCGGCGGTCGGCAGAGTCGATCGCGACGTTTTCAAGCGTGCTGTAGAGAGTCGGCTGGCCGGCCGCGACGGTTGCAGGTTGCGTTAACTCGACGTTGGAAAACACGGCTTTTTCGACTACGTCCTTGTCGTGGGAACACACGCCCAGACCGACATAGAATGTCCCCTGCAGTGGAATGCGGAGCCAGCCGCCGGCCACTTTGGGTTCGCCGTCCGTCGCCAGGGACATGTAGACGTAATCGCCGCGCTTGGCGATGCGCAGGCGTTTCGGGGCTGAGATGTTGGATTGAATCTCGCGCGTGACCACGCCCTTCTCATCGCGAAATTGCAGCGAGGTCAGTCCGCTGGCGTGCAGGGCCACGTCGGCATAGACAGAATCCGCCTCCAAGCTTTGCCGCAGCATCAACACCGCTTTCTTGTGCTCATTGCCACTGGTGGTCAAGAAAGAAGCGTCGGCCGTCAAGGTCACGTCCCCTGAAATTTTCTTCCACGCGAACTGAAAAGCGTCCGCTGCGAACCACATGTTTTCGCCACTGCCGCTGATGGTGTAGGTTCGCTTCGAAGCGTCATAGTCGACGGAGCCTGCGTGCAACACTGTGCCCACATCGCTGTGACCCTCGAAGATTCCGACGGACTCTGTGGCGCCTTGCGCCCAAGCGGGGCTGCCGATCACGGCAAGAATGCAAGTCAAGAGTGCGACCATCGGCAAAGTACGAAGACTGAAAGTGCAAAGATTGCGCATGAAAATCCTCCGTCGGGTGCAACCAGCAGCAGCGAGATAACCAACCCGGGATTGTAACTGGAATTGTAACTGGATCGGCACGAGATGCTGCCCTCGTCCTTAACTATTGATACCAATCTGCGGGCGCTTCTGGTAAAACGTCTGCATGAAAATCAGACTGCCCCGCTTTAGCATCTACTTGTGCGTTCTGCTTTTCGTTACTGGTGTTGTCGCGCAAGAAAGCAGTTCTCCATCAGCGAATCTGGCGCTAACGCCCCCCATGGGTTGGAACTCGTGGAACAAGTTCGCCTGCAATGTCAGCGAGGATCTGATCAAGGGCATGGCCGACGCAGTAGTGAAGTCGGGCATGAAGGACGCGGGATACGTGTACGTCAACATTGACGACTGCTGGCAGGTGAGCCGCGACGCGAGCGGCAACATCGTCGTCGACCCGCAGCACTTTCCGCATGGCATGAAACCGGTCGGCGATTATATCCATTCGCTCGGCCTGAAGTTCGGGGTCTATTCAGACGCAGGGTCGAAGACTTGCGCAGGGCGTCCGGGCGGCCTCGGGCATGAGTATCAGGACGCCATTCAATACGCAGCCTGGGGCGTCGACTACTTGAAGTACGACTGGTGCAACACGACCACGCAGGATGCGAAGGCGTCCTACGCTAACATCCGCAAAGCTCTCGACGCGTCTGGGCGTCCCATTGTGCTGAGCATTTGCGAGTGGGGCACGGCCAAGCCGTGGCTGTGGGGCAAAGAAGTCGGCGGGAACCTGTGGCGGACTACGGGCGACATCAGCGACCGGTGGGGAGGCCATGAAAAGTGGCCGGACGGCAGTTGCTGTTCAAACGGAGTGCTGGCGATTCTCGATCAGGAAGCGGAACTGCAGTCGTATGCGGGGCCAGGCCACTGGAACGATCCTGACATGCTCGAAGTGGGCAACGGCGGAATGACGGACGTGGAATACCGCTCGCATTTCAGTTTGTGGGCAATCCTGTCTGCACCGCTGATCGCGGGGAATGACTTGCGCGCCATGCAACCGGGAATTCATGACATTCTCACCAACAAAGAAGTAATTGCAGTGGATCAGGACGCGATGGGACGACAGGGCGAACGCGTCGCCAAGAATGGCGACCTGGAAGTTTGGGCGAAGCAGCTAAAGGATGGGAGCCGGGCGGTGCTGCTGCTGAATCGCGGCGGTTCCGAACAGCAAATCTCCGCGAGCTGGGAGGATCTCGGTTATCCCAACGCCATCAGCGCTTCCGTACGCGACTTGTGGCAGCACAAGAATCTGGGAATACTTACTGGCAAATTCTCGGCGGCGGTGGCATCGCATGGCGTGGTGATGATCACAGTGAAACCTTAACGCAAACCATTTCGCCACGGCGTCAGGATTTATTTTTTAATTCTTCCATCACGCTCTGGATCAGTTCTTTCGCGTCGTTCAGGCTCTTCATGATGATTTGGATATCCATGACGGGTTTACCGGGCCAACGTTGACTCTGGCAATAAACGCCGTGCTGGCCGACCAAAGCCATGGCGTCGGTGATCGTGTCCATGGTGACAGCTAGACGGCCGCGGGGCACGCCCATCATGGTCTCGTAGTGTTCCAGTTCTTCCTGCTTCTCGTCGAATACGGGCATCGTACGATTGTAACCGTGCCCGTGCGTGGGGCATAATGAGGCCGCTGACATAAACCCTACTCACACGTCAAAAGCTATTAGTACGATCAGTTACTTAAAGGAGAGACCATGCAGAAACGAATTGCCTTTGTCATTGGCATGATTTTCACCCTCAGCATCTTCGCTGCCTGTCAGGGCAAACCCAGTCCGGCCGCTTCCGCGTCGTGCGATCTCGGCGGAGGCAAAACCATCAAGACGGACTATTCCAGCCCGCGCATGAAGGGACGCAAGATTTATGGCGACCTCGTACCGTTCGGCCAAGTCTGGCGCACCGGCGCGAACGACGCGACCACCTTCGTCCCCAGCAGCGATGTAGTCGTTGGCGGCAAGACGGTGCCCGCCGGCAGCTACACGATCTTCACCCTCCCCACCGCTGACACGTGGACCCTCATCATCAATAAGAAGACCGGGGAATGGGGAATCCCGTACAAGTATGAGAGCGACGAACTGGCGCGCGTGGACATGAAGGTCTCGAAGCTGCCCGCGCCGGTGGAGAACTTCACCATCGCCTACGTCAAGGCGGGCAGCGGCTGCACTCTGCGGATCGACTGGGAGAGCACCCGCGCGTCGGCGGACATCAGCGCGAAATGACGTAAGGGATAAATTGTTGATTGTTGTTTTTCAGATGGTCGCTTGGAACCGGTCAATTTTAGGATTGAGTCTCGTGCACGGTGGTTTTCAATCAACCATCAAAAATCAGCAATCAACAACTCCCCTACGGCGTTACAATTCTCCCAGCAACACGCCCACGGGAGGTCCCCCATGCCCGTTTATGATTATGTTTGCCTCGATTGTCATAAGCCTTTCGAAACCGTTCTGACCCTGAACGAACACGACAAGGAAAATCCCAAGTGCCCGCATTGTGGCAGTAAGAACGTGGAACAGGAAGCCGCCGCGTTTTTCGCGGTAACTTCAAGAAAAAGCTAGGAACCGCACAACAGCATTGCGGGGCAGGTTCCGTATTACCGCTTTTTGTTGCCGGAGCGCATCGGCGGCTAGTTGCGTGCCGGAAAGATGAGGAAAGATTCTCAGCGCTTGCTGGTAGGTCGAGCGCCTCGGGGATGTGCCGGGGCACAAAGGGATGCCGGGAAAGGAACACGGCAGGCAAGGCACAGCGGGCTAACTAGCGGGCTTCCAACGCAAGACGGGCTTCCTGGCCGCGGCGGTCTCGTCCAGCCGCGAAACCCGGGTGGAGTGCGGGGCATCGAGCACCGTTTGCGGATCTTCTTCGACTTCTTCCGCGATCGACTTCATCGCCTCGATAAACAGGTCCATCTCTTCTTTCGACTCGCTCTCAGTGGGCTCGATCATGAGCGCTCCCGGAACGATCAGAGGAAACGCTGTCGTGTAAGGATGGAATCCGTAATCGATCAGACGCTTGGCGATGTCCATGGTGCGCACGCCTTTTTTTAATTGTAGCTTGTCGCTGAAAACTACCTCGTGCATTGTGGGCGTGGAATAGGGCAGATCGTAGGTGCCTTCGAGGCCTTTGCGGATGTAGTTGGCGTTGAGCACTGCATCTTCGGTGGTTTGCCGCAGGCCATCGGGTCCGTTCGCCTGAATGTAAGCCAGCGCGCGCACAAACATTCCAAAGTTGCCATAGAAAGCGCGCACGCGCCCCACGGACTGCGGACGGTTGTAGTCGAAAGCCAAGGTACCGTCAGATAGAGTCATCACCACTGGCGTCGGCAAGAAAGGTTCAAGGCCCTTCTTGATGGCCACCGGACCAGACCCGGGACCGCCACCGCCGTGCGGGGTTGAAAAAGTCTTGTGCAGATTGAGGTGCATGACGTCGACGCCGAAGTCGCCAGGGCGCACCTTGCCGACCAACGCATTCATGTTGGCGCCGTCCATGTAGAGCAGACCGCCTTTGGCATGCAAAATGTCGGCAATCTTGTGGATGTCCTGCTCGAAGACTCCCAGTGTGTTGGGATTGGTCAGCATGAGCGCCGCGACATCTTCGTTCATCTGGGCGGCCAGCGCCGCGATGTCGACCATGCCACGCGAGTCCGACTTCAGATTCTCGACGGCATAGTTCACCATCGCGGCTGTAGCAGGATTCGTTCCGTGCGCGGAATCCGGAATCAGGATTTTCTTTCGCGCATTGCCTTTGGACTGGTGATAGGCGCGAACCATCAGCAGGCCAGTCATCTCGCCATGGGCGCCGGCGGCGGGTTGCAGAGTGATCGCATCCATGCCGGTGATTTCAATCAGTTGCTCGCTCAGAGTCTTGATGATGTACAGTGCGCCCTGAGAAATCTTCTCAGGTTGGTAGGGATGCCCGTTCGCAATTCCCTCCACCCGCGCCACCGCTTCGTTCACCCGCGGGTTGTATTTCATAGTGCAAGAGCCCAGGGGATACATGCCGAGGTCAATCGCGTAGTTCCAGGTGGAAAGCCGCGTGAAATGGCGGATGATTTCAATCTCGCTCACTTCGGGCATGTTGCCGAGATCTTTTCTTTCTGCCGTGCCCAGAAGCTTGGCAGTATCCACTTCTGGCACGTCCAGTGGCGGCAACTTCCAGGCGGCCTTCCCCGCCGACGACTTCTCGAAGATCAAGCCCTCGTTCTGATTGACGTGGCGGGTCGCTTTGCGGGTCATGTGCTTCATAAGTTATCAAGTCCTAGATCGAGAATTTCGGGCGAACGCACCAACGCTCGTCCACTTCCCTGGCACATCGGACAAGTGCCGGTCCCCCCGCAATTCCGGCATTTCGGTTCGTTCTCATTGAGGTGCATGTTAGTACCAGTCCCAAAACATGCAGCGCACTTCCCGTCGCCGTGGCAGTCGGCGCAGGCATCACGAGGAGACATACCGCGATCCTCCCTGAGAGCGACTGCCCTTCATCGCGCCACCTCTTCCACTTCTTCTTTGGAAGACCGCATCGAACGCTCGCTCTCGGAGACCAATCCCACGGCGGTGTCAATCGCGCTGCGCGTGGTCAATTCCGTACAGCACCACAAGGCGGCGTTCCCCAGTTCAGGATAAAACTTCTTCAGCGGTAAACCGCCGACCATCTTATGTCCTAACAAGCGGCTATTAATTGCGTATGGATCTTCATTGGTCTGCACCACGAATTCGTTGAACCTGGGCGCACCGCCGAACAGAACGTTGCCCTGCTTCGCGAACTGGGTGGCCGCGTAGGCCGTCTTCGCCAGATTCTGTTTAGCTAATTCCTTCAGGCCGACTTTGCCGTAGACCGTCATAAAGATGTTGACCATCAGCGCGATCAGGGCCTGGTTGGTGCAGATATTCGAGGTCGCCTTCTCGCGGCGGATGTGCTGTTCGCGGGTCGCGAGCGTCAGGACGAACCCGCGCTTCCCTTGCTTGTCGACGGTCTGTCCCACCAATCGCCCGGGCATCTGCCGCACATATTTCTCGCGCGTGGCGATGACGCCGCAGTACGGGCCACCGAATCCGAGGGGAACGCCGAAGGACTGCGCCTCCATGGCGATGATGTCGGCTTGGCGCGGAGGTTCCACGATTCCGAGGGAAACAGCTTCCGCAATCGAGACCACGAGCATCGCCCCGTGTTTGTGAGCGATCTCGGCAATTGCTTCGACGTCCTCAATCGTGCCGAAAAAGTTTGGCGACTGGACCAGCACGCACGCGGTCTCCGGAGTGATCGACTTCTCGAGTTCTTTCAGGTTCACCCGGCCATCGTCTGAGAAACCTGTAACCGATAGCGGCATGCCCTGATGCGTCGCGTACGTGGCCAGGACTTCGCGGTACTCAGGATGCAGGCTGCGTGCCACCACCACCGAACGTCGGCCAGTCAGACGGACCGCCATCATCACGGCTTCAGCCGCCGCGGTGGAGCCGTCGTACATGGAAGCGTTCGCCACTTCCATGCCGGTCAACTCGCAGATCATGGTCTGGAATTCGAAGATGGATTGCAGCGTGCCCTGAGAAATTTCAGCTTGATAAGGCGTGTACGCGGTCAGAAACTCGCCGCGCGAAATCAGCGAATCAATAATAACCGGACGGTAATGGAAATAGGCGCCGGCACCCAGAAAGCTGGTGTAGCCCTCGCCATTTTCGCGCGAACGCTGGCGGAAAAAATCGACAATTTCCGACTCTGCCATTTGGCGTGGGATGTTGAGGTCGCGCGTCAGGCGATACTCGGCCGGAATCGGTGCAAACAGATCATCGACCGAGCGCAGGCCTATTGCCTTCAGCATGGCTTGGCGATCGGCGGGAGATTTAGGTAAATAGCGCATAGAAATTGTTTAGATGTGCTTCGGGGTCATTTGGATTGAGGCGTCCCTCGCTTCGTTTGAATCGAGTGCAAAATTCATGAAGAGGAGCCTCGGAGCGTTCAAACTCAGTGTCGGCGGCGTCAGACCTCGGAGCTTGGGCGTCACACCAGAGTAAGGCTCGGCTGCGGTCTGCGGTCTGACGGCTGAGGTCAGGTTTTTCAGTGTCCTGCCTCTTCCGCTACAAACTTCTCATAGTCCGCGGCAGAGAGCAGGCGATCAAGTTCGCTTGGATTCTTCAGCGTGAGCTTCACCATCCACGAGCCATGCGCATCTTTATTTACTCTCTCCGGCGAGGTGGCCAGGTCCCCGTTGACCTCGGTCACGGTGCCGGACGCGGGAGCAAACAGGTCCGACACAGCTTTCACCGACTCGACCGTGCCAAACGTCTTGCCTGCGGTCAGTTCGGCGCCGACCTTCGGAGTCTCGACGAAGACGATGTCTCCCAGCGACTGCTGCGCGTAGTCGGTGATGCCAACCGTGCCGGAGGTTCCGTTCACCTGAATCCATTCGTGCTCTTTTGTGTACTTGCGATCTGTTGGATAGGCCATACAAGCTTCTAGCTCCTAGCTCCTAAGCTTCTAGCGAAGTCCTCTGTGCCCTCTGTGGTTACGCAGTTTTCTTTTGCCGCTTATAAAACGGCGTCGGCACGACCACCGCTCCTACGCCCTGACCTCGGATTTCCACCTTCACCGCCGTGCCTACCGCTGCCAACTCCTGCGGCACGTAGGCCAGCGCAATATTCTTCTTCAAGAATGGCGCGGGAGATCCGCTTGTGACATAGCCGATTTCGCGGCCGCCGGCGTCCTGCACTTTGTATCCATCGCGAGCGATGCCGCGTTCCGTCATCTCCAGGCCCACCAAGGTTCGCTTCACGCCTGCGGCCTTCGCTTTCTCGAGAGCGGCGCGCCCGATAAACTCCGACTTCTCCATTTTGCAGAACCGGTCGAGCCCGGCTTCCCAGACATTAATGGTATCGGAAATTTCGTGGCCGTAGAGTGGCAGCTTGCCTTCAAGACGCAGCGTGTTGCGCGACCCTAGTCCGCAGGGCACGACCCCGAACTCCTTGCCCGCAGCCAGCACCTCATTCCACACGCGCGCGCTGGTCGCTTCGTCCGCGGGGACATAAATCTCGAAGCCATCTTCCGCTGTGTACCCGGTGCGGCCCATCAGAATATTGGGGAGGCCGCAGAGCTTACCTCGCGTGACCCAGTAGAACTTCACCGCGCTCAGGTCAACATCGGTCAACTTCTGCAGCAGATTCACGCCCTTCGGACCTTGAATCGCAATCTGCGTGAAGTCGTCTGACAGATTTTCTACAGCGCAGTCGAACTGGCGGGTGTTATCGCGCACCCAGTGGAAATCTTTTTCGCGCGTCCCGGCATTGATCACCAGAAGGTATTCGTCCTCGGCGAGACGATGGACGATCACGTCGTCCACGAACGTCCCTTCGGGATACAGCAGCGCGGAATATTGCGCCTGGCCCACAGCCAGCCGCGAAGCGTCGTTCATGGAAATGTGTTGGACCGCGGCCAGAGCCTGGGGTCCGGCCAACCGAATGTCGCCCATGTGGCTGACGTCGAAAATGCCCACGCCCGTGCGCACGGCCATGTGCTCGGCGATAATGCCACCGCCCAACGACGCGGGATACTCGACTGGCATGTCCCAGCCGTTGAACTCCACCATCTTCGCGCCCATCTGGCGATGGACAGCGTTCAGCGCAGTTTTCTGGATGTTGGTTGTGATGCCGGCGGGCGTCGCCTCCGCAGAAGACAAATTAGACCTCAATCAGCGGGCAGTGGCTGGCCTGCTGGGATAGGTGTGACTGACTACCGTATCACGCGGTTTTTCTGCGGGTCAAACCGAAGAGTTTTACCGCAGAGGACACGGAGGGGCACGGAGAAGTTCATTCGTCTTCCTCGGTGCACCCTATGTCCTCTGTGGTTGAGATCTTGACTCTACCGCCCGAACTGCACCGTCACCCGCGCCCCTGCGGCCACGTGCGTTCCGGCGACGGGGGTCTGCTGGCGGGCAACGCCGCTGCCTACGGCTTCCAGTTCCAGGCCAATGTCCTGGGCGGCTTCCACGGAACCCCGTACCGTCTTGCCCACGAACAACGGGACTTCGATTCCGCCTTGCTCCACGTCCAGCACCACGGTTCCGGTGGAGGGTAATTTTGCCTGCGCTGGCGTTCCGGCGTCTGGGGTCTTCGACGGATTTTCCTGGGTGCTCGATCCCCCAACCGCATTCGACGAGACCGGCTCGCGCATTGCCGCTTGCACGACGTTTCCGTCGGCTCCGGCAATCGCGGGCGAGAGCCCGCCCTGAGCTTGCCGAAGGGGCGCCCGCGTCACAGTTGGCGCCTTCGTCCCCTCGGAAGAATCGCTGTTCACTTCCGCGGTCTCCAGCGGCTCGCCGGGATGATCCGGGGTGCCTTCTTCCAGATCTTTGTCTTTCGTCTTCGCCAGCAGCAACTGGTGCTGCGGGGCCAGCGGCAGATCATGCGGCACGTGCAGATACTCCAGCACTTGCTGCGAAATGCGGCGGAACACTGGCGCCGAGATCTGGCCGCCCTGGTGGAGTCCGACTGCCGAGTCCAGGATCACCGCGACCACGATCTGCGGATTGTTCACCGGCGCGAATCCGGCAAACGATCCGATGTATTTTGTCTTGGAATAGGCCCCCGTGGCCGGATCAACTTTCTGCGCGGTGCCGGTCTTTCCCGCCGACGTATAGCCCTCGAGAAGTGCCTTGCGACCCGTGCCCTCGAGCACGACTTTCTGCATCATCGAGCGCATCTCGGCGGCTGTGTAGGGAGAGATCACGCGATGCGATGCGCCGGGATGAAAAGCGACCGTCTGCGGCGTGCCCCGTGGTTGCACGGTTCCCGTGACAATGCGGGGCGCCACCCACACGCCGTCGTTGGCGAAGGTCGAGATGAGTCCGGCTAACTGGAGGGGCGAAATGCCGATCTCCTGGCCCATCGAGATCGCGGCGATCGAAACTTTCGACCACCGGCTTACCGGCTTGGTCAGGCCGCGGGTCTCGCCGGGCAATTCAATTCCCGTCTGCTGCCCGAAACCGAAGGCGCGGATGTATTTGTAGAAGCGGTCCTCGCCCAGGCGCAGCGCAATCTTGATCGCGCCTACGTCGCTCGACTCGGCGAGCACGCCCCATACCGGCAGCAATCCGTGCGGCTTCGAGTCGCGGATGCGCATTCCGTTATAGACGATGGCCCCCATCTGGCAGTCGAAGACTTCGTCGGGATTCGTGATCTTCTCTTCGAGCGCCGCCGAGATGGTAACCAGTTTGAACGTCGATCCCGGTTCGTAGACGTAGCTCACCGCGCGGTTGGTTAGCGCGCCCGGCGTAATCTGCTTCCGCAGATTCGGATTGAACGTTGGACGGTTGGCCAGTGCCAGGATTTCTCCGGTGTGCGGGTTCTCGACAATCACCGTGCCGGCGATGGCCCGCGTATCGTGAATCGCTTGATCCAGTTCTTTTTCGGCGATGTACTGGACATTTTTGTCGATCGTCAGGACTAGGTTGTCGCCCGGGTCGGGCTGAGTCTCCACGTCAGCGAACCACTGCCTGCGCGCATCGACCGAGATGAACATCTTCCCTGGGCGTCCGCGAAGTTCATCGTCGAACTCGTGCTCGATACCGCTTTGGCCGGAATCTTCCATGCCGACGGAGCCCAGCACCTGCGCGGCCAGATCGCGCGCGGGATAAAAGCGCTTCGGCTCTTTCTGGAAGTGAATTCCCTGCAGCTTCAGGGAATTAATGCGTTCGATGGTTTCGTCGTTGGCCTTGCGCGCCACCCAGCAAAAAGTTTTGTGGGCTCGGCAGTCCGCCAGCACCACGTTGTAGTCATCGCCTGTGATGCGCGTGATAAGAGAAACCGCTGTGGGAAGATCTCTGACTTCGGTGGGCACGGCGAACGCGGAATCGACCAGGACCGACATGGCCAACTCGTGGCCGGCGCGGTCGTAAATAACCCCGCGCTTGGCGGCAAGAGGAATCGCGCGCTGCTGCTGATGTCCGGCCTGCTTGACGAACTTGCCGTAGCTGAAAATTTGCAGGAAAACCAGGCGGCCGCAGATGGCGACGCACCAGAGCACGAGTACGGCGCTGAGCAGGTAGAGCCGGGAGTTCTTGCCGGGGGTGGAATTAGTCGCCATGGGAAAGTCGTCGTTAGTCGTAGGTCATTCGCTCGTCCTCCGCCCTGTCATCCTGAGCGGAGCATGTCGATGAGCGATGCGAATCGGCATGCGGAGTCGAAGGATCCCTAGCCTGTGTGCGGTGCCGACGTCGTCGAAGGGAGTTCCCATCACTACCCTTAGACAAACATGGCGGCCTACGTACAGACGGCCGCCGCCGAGATGCCGCCGAGCTTCGCTCGGCCCGTCCGGGTCTGAGACCCGGACCCACACAAGACCCACCACACAATTTGCCAACCAATCCCTACTGACCCGGGATCACCGTCACCGGGGCGGCGCTTGCCATTACCGGGGCCTGAGCATCGGCCGACGCGCCATCCATGCGGATCACCTGTCCCGGTTCCGGTGGGACCAGACCGATGCGCCGGGCCAGCACGTCAATCCGCTCGGGATCGCGCAACGAAGCATCTTCCAGGCGCAGCGCATGGTTCATCTCGGTTCGCTCACTGAGTTCACGCTTGGCCGATTCGATCTGGTAGCCGTACTCGATCGCCTTGAAGTGCTGCCAGGCATAAGTAAAGACCAGCAGGAACAGGCAAGCCAGCGCGGTACCAAATTGCTTCATCTCGCGGTTGCGCCGCGGATCTTCCACCTTGACCAGACGTGAGTTGTCGATCGCCTTGGAGAAGTAGATCTCGGGTGTACCTGTCCAAAACGAACGACGCCCTGCCTCTGGATACGCACCGCGAATTGTTACCGCTGCTGCTGCCATTATGCCGCCCCCATGAAAACCCGGTCTCCCTCTGTCAATGGAATCTGCATGGCAAAAATCGCGTGCAGTTCCTGTTGTTCGGCGATCTGTTGTCGCTCCGCCCTTTGGTCGACCCGATCTACTATCGCCATCAAATCGCTGATCAATGTGCCCGTGTACATGCTCGCTACCTCAATTTGGATTCCTACCACGGAACCCGGGTTTCCGGCTTCCGGCTTCCGGCTTCCGGAACCATCGTTGCTTACCGACCGAGCGGATCTTTGTCCGCTTTGACCTGAATCTTGAAGGCCCGGCACGCCATTACAGCTGTGCCGGGAACTCCGGCTGTTTTTCCGGAGCCAAACTCTAAAAGCCGGCTAGACTTTTTCCGCGGCCCGCAATTTCGCGCTGCGCGCCCGCGGATTGCGATCGCTCTCTAGTTCAGTTGCCGTTACCGGCTTCTTGGTTAGCACCCGAAAGTGCTTGTCCTTAATCGCGCCCTCGCGGAAGGCATCCTTTACGATGCGATCCTCCAACGAGTGAAAACTGATCACCACCACGCGCCCACCTGGCTTCAGAATCCGCGGCGCCCCTTCCAGCAGCGCCCGCAGATCGTCCAGTTCACGGTTTACGAAGATTCGAAGAGCCTGAAAGGTTCTGGTCGCAGGATGAATTCGCTCCGGTTTCATTGACCGGGCCGCGGCTGATATGACATCCGCAAGGTGTGCGGTAGATCGTATCGGCCGCGACCGGACAATGGCTCTGGCGATTCTCCGCGACCTCCTTTCCTCTCCGAATTCGTAAATCACATCGGCAAGCTGTCGCTCGTCGAGGTGGTTTACCACTTGTTCGGCGGTACGCTCCGACCGCGGGTCCATCCGCATGTCGAGCGGTCCGTCCGCCTGAAAGCTGAATCCGCGCGCCGCATCGTCTAACTGCAGGCTGCTGACTCCGATGTCGGCCAGCAATCCGTCCGCAAACGCGGAACTGAACCGCTTCCCGACTTCGGCAAACGAGCACTGCAACAGCGTGACCTCGGGCCAATCCCCCAACTCTTTGTCATTCCGAGCGGAGCTTAACGATTCGCCTTTCGAATCGTTAAGCGCAGTCGAGGAACCTGCTGTCAGCCTTTCGCGCGCGATTGCCAGCGCTGCAGGATCTTTATCGAGCCCAATCAAATGTCCCGGTGCGCCGAGGCGTTTTGCGATTTCGTAACTGTGCCCGCCCAAACCCACCGTGGCGTCGATATAGGTCCCACCCCGCCGCACGGCTAAAAAGTCGATCGCTTCTTTTAAAAGAACCGGAACATGGCTCGCTCTTCCACCGCCATGCCCAACCCCCTGAGGGGTGTCTGTTGATCCCTCGCCCACTAGATGCCCAGTTCGTCGAGCGTCTTCTCATCGTCAGGCGTGAACTTTTCTTCTTCGATCTCTTTCTTGAACAGCTCCAGGTTCCTGACCACGAGATACGTCAAATTCCCTAGAACCGCTACCTCGCCCTTGATCTGCCCGGTCTCGCGCAGCAACTGCGGCAGCAACAACCGTCCCTGCCCGTCCATCTCGACCTGCTGCCCGTAGTAGTTCGTCCGGTCCAGAAATTTCTTTTTCGTAGGATTGAAATTGGAGAGCCCGGCCAGCTTCTGCTCGATCCGCTCCCATTCCTCGAAGGGATACACTTGAGCAACCTTTCCATCCAAGCTCGTGATGTAGAATTGCTGACCGTACTTCTCGTCGATCACCCGCTTGAACTCGGCCGGGACCTTGAGGCGTCCTTTTTCGTCGACCCGGGTTGGATGATTGCCGCGAAACATGTTTAAATCCCCTATGAAGGCCAGTTCCCTTTGCCGGAACGCTTCTGCTAGCCACCACGACTGCAACCAGGGAGGTCAAAGCGGTGCAAAGATCGGTCAAGGTCGGGCGATTCGGGCTGTCTGTCGTGCTTTTGGGTCGGTTTCCCACCGGCTCCTCGTTTTCAGCGTCCGATTCTCATGGCCCTAACTGCCTTTACCACTTCGTACCACTTTGTACCACATCTTAGCTGTAAGTCGTTTATTGTCAAGCAGAAACTTGATGGTGCCTGACCCACTTGGACACTGATTCGGGAAAGTACGAAGGCTTGTGGTTAACCAATCCGGCGACCACAAGGGGTTGGGTTTACGCCTTTGGTTCCTTCGCTATTCTTTCGCTACGATTTCCCTTGATTCCCGCGACTGGCGCGGATTTTCTTGTGGAAATCCGGGAATGCGATGGCCAGACCGGCGAAGTGCAGCAAGTCCTGCCGAAACTCCTGTCGTAGATCTTAGCGGAACTCAAGTAGGGACAGCCCTTCGACTTTGCTCAGGGCAGGCCCTCGGCTGTTCGGGCGCGAACCCAACAGACCGCCGCAATCGATTTGGTGTACACTTCGCGCATCTCTCCCCGGGCCCTGTTCGCAAATCCATCGTCACAGGAGGCGTTGCGTGTCACTCAATAGAGGAAGAATCTGGCTGGGCGGTTTGGCAGGAGGCGTGGTGTGGACGCTGTGGAGCTATCTTGTCGGGCATTACGCCATTACCGACGCGCGCTACGTGGCGGCCCAGAATGCGGGGCTGTTCTTGAAAACGCCGCGTTATCCTTTTTTCGTGGCGCAATGGATCCTGCTGCTGTTTATTTTGTCGATCGCGGTCGCGCATCTCTATGCCTGGGCGCGGCCGGGCCTGGGAGCCGGTCCCGGCACGGCGCTGAAAATCGGCTTTCTGGTGGGCTTCTTCGCCGGGTTTCCGGGAAACTTCGCCCAGGCCACGTGGTTCGCCGGCAGCCGCGCGCTTCCTTTTGGCTGGATGGTTGAGATGTGGCTGGGCGCAGTCCTGGCCGCGTTGGTCGCAGGCAGTCTCTACAAAGGGCCGTCGCCAGCAACAGAATCGGGTTCGCCTGCCACGCCCGCAGCGAGGAAGGTCTAGTTCGAAGATTAAGAAGACAGAGCGCGAAGGCGTGAGGCCGGGAGTTTCGGGGACAGAGTTTGTGTCACAAGGGGTCTGTGTGGGGACGGATCTTTGACCCGTCCCTGCAGCGGCGACTTCTGCCGCGGTTCATTCTTCCAGCGTTTCCTATTTCATCGGCTCCACGAACACCGCCGTGCCATAGGCGAGCACTTCCGTGACGCCCTGCATGACCTCGGTCGCGTCGTAGCGCGCGCCGACCACGGCGTTCCCGCCTAATTCGGCGGCATGTTGCAGCATCAGGTCGAAGGCTTCCTGGCGCGTCTTCTCGCACAAGTTGGTGAGCAGAGTGATGTTGCCTCCAACCAGCGTCTGCAGGCCGGCACCGATGGTTCCGAAAATCGAACGCGAGCGCACCACGATGCCTCGCACGACACCGAGCGTGCGCGTCACGCGGAAGCCGTCGAGTTCAAACTGGGTGGTCACCATATTGTGGGCCACCATCCTGCCAGCGCTGTAGCCTGTTGCCATTGCGGTCCGTCCTTTCCGTGATGCCAGTAACTATAGCGCGAGCCGAGGAGGAGGGCGAGGATGAGGACCCCAGACGTCAGACGTCAGACGTCAGACGTCAGAC
>CZKR01000036.1_pt5 | contig 153108 bp, 113 predicted proteins | sample 1122371 | NCBI WGS metagenome assembly CZKR01 (sample SAMEA3539301, study PRJEB10725) | soil metagenome | biome: tundra; feature: field; material: soil | place: USA | collected 2010-05 | depth 0.15 m
CAGTCTCCCACGATGCGGGCAGCGTCATAAAGCGAATTGGCTTGGGCAAGCCCCCGTCCGGAATCAAAATCATCCCCCAGCAAAGTGATAACCGATTGGCTGATAGAGAGGCCGCCGCTGGTCAGAATTACAAACACTCTCTCTCCGGGCTGAACGAAGCGAAACATCTTGCGACAGGTGTTGACCTGATCAAAACCTGCGTTGGTCCTCGAATCCGAGGCCAATACCAGACCTTCCTGCGTCGCAATTCCCAAACAGTATGTCACTTTGCCCCCTGATGTGAAGCTACCGCATCATACACTGATTGCTGACACCGAATTTGTGATCCAGACCAGCAAGAAAAAATGTGCAAGATCAACCGGATTAACGTGATAGTTTCTGCATCTGATCTGCGCCGGCACCCCGCTCGCACAAGGAAAGCGGCATTTTTATGATGATTCGCCTTGGCTACGACATCCAATTCGAGATGGTTGGTGAAGTACCGATCGTGACCCTGCTCAACGTACACCCGTCGCGAAAAAAGGACTTACGAGAGCTCGACGAACTGCATACCGATCCCCTTGTGAAGGTCGAGAACTATGAGGACACCTTTGGCAATCATAGTTGCCGCTTGGTGGCCCCACCAGGGAAAATTCGATTCCAGAATTCCACGCTGATTGAAGACTCGGGAAAACCCGACCTTGAGGGTCCGGATGCAGCCGAGATTCCCATCAATCAACTGCCATTGAATGTCCTGCCGTACCTGGTGAGCAGCCGGTATTGTGAAGTTGATCTTTTGTCTAACACTGCCGCGGAGCTGTTTTGGAACGCTCCAAGAGGGTGGAACCGCGTGCAAGCAGTGTGCGCTTGGGTGCACAACAAAGTCACTTTCGGATACGAGTTTTCCAGTCCAATTCGCACCGCGCTGGGAGTGTATACCGAGCGAGTCGGGGTCTGTAGGGATTTTCAGCATCTGGCTATCACCTTCTGTCGAGCCCTCAACATTCCCGCTCGCTATGCAACGGGATACTTGGGCGACATCGGAGTGATCGTGGACCCGAGTCCAATGGACTTCAGCGCCTGGTTTGAAGTTTACCTGGGAGATCGCTGGTGGACGTTCGACGCCAGACACAATGTTCGGCGCATCGGACGTGTGTTAATGGCAACCGGCCGCGACGCAACTGACTGTGCGATTACAACGTCATTTGGAAGAGCACGGCTGATTAACTTCCAAGTCACCGCCGATGAGGTGCAGAAGTCATGATCGGCAAGCATGTGTATTTAAGCGCAGGCGAGTAGACGTCGCCGGGTTTCGGGGAATCCGCCGTGACCTCCTTAGCTGGAAGATCGCTCAGCCCAGAAACATCGATCTGCTTGACGTACCGACCGCCTTGCGACCGTCTCACTCTTTGTCAGCTCTGTATCGTCGATGATTTGTTTGCGAACAGAGTACACGCGTAGGCCTGCCCGCCCGGTGATCTCTAGAGTACTGGTGCCGTTGCGACGCCGATGTTCTTGTCGGCGCCACCGTAGTAAAACAGCCAACGTTTGCCGTCCCGAACCATGCCCTCAACAAACACGACATTCGGAACTTGCCCCACCTTTTCCCATTCTCTATCGGGCACAAATACTGGTTGTTCGGAGCGAGCCAGGACTTTGGTGGGATCTTTCTTGTCGAATAGAACCCAGCCCGTTGAATAAACCTGTTTGTCGTCGGCGCCGTTGTAAATCAGGAAGATGCCCTCCGGCGTTATGATTGGCGCGGGACCCGGCTCTACAACTTGCGAGTCAAATGAACCTGGGCGGCTCGCCAGAACTGGGTGGTCGAGGGCCTCTGTCCAGTGCAGCAAATCGGCGGAGTAAGCAACGCCCATTTGAGTGTCCTTGCCCTGGGCGTCGGCCAGATAGTACATCCAATACTTGCCATTCAGTTTTTCTGGAACAATCGCGCCAGACTTCGTCCATTTCACATTCCATTGTCCCTTGAAACTCGGGATGATAATGCCGTGCCGTTGCCAATGAATCAGGTCCGCGGACGTAGCCAGACATAATTGAGCATCTTTCTTGTCCGCCGCCGCCCCATCCACATTGTTGTATCCGGTGTACGTCAGATAGTAAGTGTCACCAATTCTTTGCAGCCTCGGGTCTTCCACGCCGCCGCCTTTTTCGTACGGAGCCTCAGCAACCATGACCGGTTCGGGCCGGCGAGTGAAGTGAATCCCGTCGTCACTTGTAGCATAGCCGAGCGACGAAGTACCGTTACGATCCTGCGCACGGTAAAGCATCACAAACTTTCCCTCCTTCTTTACGACCGAAGGATTAAATGTTCCCGCGGACTCGAATGTATCTCCCTTTGGAGACACGATCGGGTCGACGGAGAGCCGGGTCCACTTTCCAAAAGGAGGGGTAAAAGAAACAGTGGCAATCGCGGCAAAAGCGATGAGGACCAACGCCGATACACTGGCTGTTTGCGCCGAGCGGGATGCAGAAAAAGAAACTCTGGTCATTGCAGCACTTCCTTCCCTTACGAAACTACCTGGACATAAGAACAACACTAGAAGGCCGATTTGCGGCGACTAGGAACGAACTGCCGGGGCCGGTCAAAACTCCGCCATAAGCTGGATGAAAGACTGTCTCGGGACCCGCAATGTAGCCTCAGTGGTCTTGCCATTCACACTCAAGCGAGCGGTGCGCCCTTTCGCCGCCGGAATCTTAATATTTGCCGACCGGGCGGTTAGAGTGGGGTTGTACAGAATGAAGTTCAACTTTTGTGGTGGAAACTCCTTTATGTGGGCCGCGTCGAGAAGGTCAAGGTTCACCAGCATTAACTCCCGATCACTAACCTGCCCCAGCGCTTCAAACATCAGATACATCCAAATCGATTCACCAGCGCCGTAAATTTCCTTGCCCACATTTCCCGTCTGGCCGCCTAGTTCGAGGGTGCCCAGATTTTCGAAAGGGATGAAGGCCATGGGAGCTCGCTGGCGATTTCCAGCGCAATCTTGAAAAAAATAAAAATTGTTGCGCCTTTGCTGATCTAAAAAGCGCAGAAGTCCTTCAAAAACGATCCCTCGCTTCATAATGCCGGTCCAGGGGAGAATGGCTTCAACGTTCTCTTTAAAAGCGGGATACAGGATCGAGGCTGCCGCTTGGACCATCCCGCGAATGTCGTGGGATTTTTGGCTCGGGTCAGAGTACCAGTAAAACATGCGGAGCTCTTCGTACAGCAGGTACTTCGCCTCCTCCTGCATACCCAGTTCCGCCGCCGCGAGCGCACCGTAGGCAAGTTCCTGGGGTTCATGGAAGAGGCGGTCCGCCGGAACGGTGTACAAAACCCGAATGGCGTGCCGGGCTTCTTCGAGATAGTGCGGCTCTCCAGTCAATCGGTTCGCCAGGATCGCTGCCCAGGCATATAAGCCACCAACGGCGTAATTTGTGCCGCCACCTTCAGCTCGGAGCGTGGCGACTCGGTAATAGATCGGAAAAAGATAATCGTACTGCTGGGCCATCTTCTCAGCGGTCTGGAAGGCGTCGAGGAAATGATCAGTAACTTCCTTTGATCCCGCCAGAGAACCGATCATCGGATACTTAATGAGGGTATTTTCAAACGGGTACCACGAATCGGCCCTTTCATCCGGGGGACGCTTGAAATCGTTGCTGATGCTGCGGGTGTCCGCATGGTAGAAAGCCGGAAGATCGTCCAGAAGATCATTGCACTCGCGCTCGAAACTGAGCGAAGGATGCAGTTGGAGATAAAGAAGCGAAGGCCACAGGACATCCGCCAGCGTCATCAGCTCAAAATTGTCGGCGGGCTGCTTCCAAATCTGAGAACTTTCTTTGACATAGGCGCGAAGTCCAGCATGTCCATCGGCCTCCACACGCGTCGCGCTTCTCTCCTGCAAGTCATGAACAGTACCTTCGGCAAAATCCTGCCAAGTGGTGGCACAGGAAGGCCAGGAATGCTTTTGCTCAAAAAGCGGAAGCAGAGCCTCCATCCACCGCCTTACGGCTTCCTGTTCCGTGAGAAGGCGTGTGAGCGGCCGCTGCAGCAGGCAGTAGGTGAAACTGACGTCGCCCTCGGGAAGGACGTTGCCGGTAGCTTGCTCCGCCAGCAACCCTATGCCCAGACGCTGAGTCCCATCTTTTTCAATTCGCGAAATGCTGGAGCAGCGATAAACCAGGAAGCGCGGCAGATTTTCGGCGGACATCCAGCCCATGTCATCGATATCGAAATACATCATGGTCTCGATGCCAGCGTTCTGGTCAAGAAGATACACGGCGGGAAGATCATTCCCTGAGGTGCCGAGCGAGTTCCGGGTTGGCTGCCCAAGCAGCACGCGTCGCCAGCTTCCCGATTGTCCTTCCATCAAGGTGGAGGTTGAACTCAGCCAGATGATGATTTGGGGTTCGAGGGGGCTTTTCTGCAGCCTCAGGGGCGACGGGAGATGGAGCGTCGTGCGGAAGCGGAGCCATGGATCTGGATGATCGTCGCCCAGAGCGGTGATCTCGGCGTTCCAACCGTATTCCAAAGATTTGCCGTCCAGGCCCTGCGCCTCGGCTTTTCCCTCGCATCGAACCCTCAATCCCTCGCGTCGCACCCGTGAAGTCACCAAGGGGAACGAAGGCCCGCTCACCAGCGGAATTTCCGCCAGCGTGGACGGTTTCCACTCACTGGCCGCACGCACGAAGTTTTGGTAGGTTAGCGGCGCGCCCTCTGGCGATATCCGGAGCCGTTGATTCTCAGACTCAAGATCTGTGGACCTCGAAGCTTCTTCCGCCGCCAGAGGGAGAGCGATTCCTTTGTGCAGAGTTGCGAAGGCCGACGATGAACTCGCAGCGGTCGCCAGAAGCGTTTTTACAAATACTCGCCGATCGAGAACATTCATGTGGCCGGAACCGCGGTAGGAGAATGACAAGTCGAGCTCTGCCCCGGACGAATGTCGAGGCAGAGTTCACCGTCTCAATACGAGATTTTCAAAGCAAATTGAATTGTTCGCGGCCCGCTTGCATTCGAGATGGCACCGAAGCCACAGGCAAACTTTTGGTCAGCGCCATTGCATCCAGGAGAGCCCAGAGCAATGAATGGACTATTCAGCTGAGGGTTTCCCACGCTTGGCTGGAAAATGTGACGGTTGAAGATGTTGAAGAACTCTGCCCGGAAGTCGACCATAGCCTTCTCCCCGAAGAGCCGGGTTTTCTTACCGAACGTGAAGTCTTCATCCCGGCTCCCGAACGTCCGGGCAGAGGCAAGGGATCGGGGTTCGTTGCCAAACGTCAAAGGACCTGCTTCTGAAAATGCAGCGGGATTCCAGAACGGCGTCGTAAAGGGGTTCAAACTCGAACTCTTGTTCGTCTCCTTCACTCCCGGGATTACGTTTACGCGCGCAGCACCGGTGAAGTGGCATCCGGCAAACAGAACGTCGCCAGCGGTGCCTCCACAGGGGCCATATACCTCTGTGGGTGTCCCTGACTTGTAAGAGGTGACGCCGCTGACGTACCAGCCGCCTACCACGCGGTCCACCACTCCGCCTCCGCTCAGGTAGTGCTTTCCACGCCCAACGGGCAGTTCATAGAAGAAGCTCGCCACCAAGCTTTGGGGTGTATCGAGCTCGCTTACCGCTTTTTCGGCTGTGCGGTTGTACGAATTCTGACCGATGAATTCGTTGGTGCCGATGAAACCAGAAACTCCGGGTCCCGATGAATCGGCGTCGGTAAGGTTCTTGGAAACGGTGTACGACACCAGAAAGCTCAGCCCCTGGGCGAAGCGCTTGTCCACTTGCAACTGCATCGCGTGATAGGTGGAGTTGCCGGTGCGATCGGGACTAAAGGAATTATCTTCCTGGTTGAAGTCGCCGTACTGCGGAAAAGGTCGAAGGACTTGGTTGATTTGTCCAGTGAAACCGGCGTAAGGCAATTTGACCCCTGCTGCGATGGCATTGGGACAGGTTCCGAGCGAAAGGCAACTGACATCCATGGTCAGGTCGTTGCCCAGCGAAAGATATGTGGGATTCACCTGGTTGGGAATGATGTTCAAAGCCGGCAAGTGAGTGCCCTTGGAGCCAACATAGGCCACGCTTACCAACAGGTTCGTGGTGATCTGGCGTTGTATGTCGAAATTCCAGGTCTGGATGTCCGCCGGGCGTCCGGTATTTGAGGGAACCAGAATCACTCCGTTGCTGCCGTTCTGGCCGTCGGGGGTAAAGGGTCCGGAATTAGGGAAAACGTGGGTTACCCCATTGTCAATTTGGATGGGGCCGCCATTCGTTGGCGTGATCGTCTGCCGGTTGAAAAATCCCAGGCCGTCCTGATCGGCATACGATCCCTCCTTGAGCGGTTGGTAGAAAATGCCGTAACCGCCGCGCAACACGGTTTTATCGTTGATGCTGTAAGCGAAGCCGACGCGCGGGCCGAATGCTTTCTTGTAGATATCCTGCGGGCGCGTCTTTCCGTTCCGACCGGTCCCACTTCCATAATAGGTGTAAGCTCCGAGAATGCCGCCGGCGCCAGGATTCGAAAGGGTGGGGTCAACCATGGAAAAGCGATTTTGTGCTTCGGTAGCCGGCAAGTCGACGTCATAGCGCACGCCGTAATTCAGCGTTAAGCGAGGCTTCAACCGGTAGGTGTCCTGAGCATAGAAAGAATAATCTTTGTAACGCACGCCGCTGAACGAGCCGTAATTCAGGGTTGACGTATTCACCAGGCCGAAGAGTGAACTGGCCACAGGATCTCCGCCAACTCCATTCAGGCTGGTCTCCTGAGCGTTAAAATCGAATTCCCCGGAGGACTGTGTAAGCCGCCGCACGTTGAACTGCAGCATGCGAACCTCTCCGCCAAACTTCATGTTGTGCTTGCCTTTGACCCAACCCACGGAATCATTGGTTTGGTACACGTTGTCGGCGAATTGCGAGTCGCCACAGTTGTTCAGCAACCCTTCGTAAGGTGTTCCAGTAAACTTGATGCATGGGAAGGTCGTGTTAGCTACCCCGGTGAGTCCGATCTTTGCGGGGTATCCCTGGCCGACACTGTTGGAGATTTCCTGGCGAAAACGGCGGCTAAATCCGAACAAAAACTGGTTCACCAGCGATGGAGTGAAAATGTAGTTGTCGCTGACACGCGCATAGCGAGTGCTCTGAGGGGTGATGCTGCCGAAGATGGGGCCCAGGTTTGATGTACCCCCAGTGTTCGTATTGTCATAGTCGAAGCCGCCGGAAATCCTGTGCTTGTCTGAGATCGCGTGATCGATCTTGATATCAAAAAGATTCGCTGTCGTGCTCGAAATCGTGGTGTCAATCACGTTGTTCGTAAGGCTGCCGTTGGTTGCTGGTAGCAGAGCAAAAACCTTCGTCATTACCGCGCTCGGCGTGAAATTGGGGTCGTTGGTCAGAATGTCGCCAAGGATCGGAGCGTGCGTGGTGGGATCGTAAAGCTGGATGGCGGGGAGTAGGGCGGACAAGTTGCCGCTCCGATAGGCTTCGTTAGGAACGCTCTGTGTTGAGGAGCCCCCGGTTCTAAAGCGGAATCCCTCATAATCAAAGAAGAAGAAGGTCTTGTCGTGTCCATTGTAGAGGTGGGGAATGCGCACCGGACCGCCTGCAGTGGCGCCAAAGTCATTCTGCGTATTGATAGATTTGGGTTGGCCGAGGGTGTTATTGACCCAACTGTTGGCGTCCAGCACGCGGTTACGGAGAAAATCATAAACCGAACCGTGCCAGTCGTTGGTACCAGACTTCATCGTGAGACTAACTATGCCGTCGCCGGATTCACCGTATTCCGGAGAGAAGTTACTCTGCAGCACCTTGAATTCCTGCACGCCTTCCGTCGAAACACCCTTATTCCATTGTGTGTTGGGCGAAACCAGGGAGATCGAAACTCCGTCCACCAGCACGTCAGTACCGCCCTCCTGGCCGCCGTTTACCTTAAAGTCATCCGTTGAATTGCTCCCCGGGTCGTTCCCCACATTCCCCACGAACCCTGGGATCAAGGTGATGAATTGAACGGGATTGCGGACAGTGCCGGACACCTCCAGAGGCAAATTCTGGACCAGGCTGGTTTGTACCGTCGCTCCCACGTCCGAGGTTGCCGTTTGAAGCTGAGTAGCATCGGCAGCGACCGTCACACTCTCGGAGACCGCGCCAAGTTGCAACGGGATGTCTAAGCCAACGGTGGCACCCGTCTGCACGGTGACACCCTGCCGCGAGTATTTCTTCAGGTTCGGTCCTTCTACAGTAACGTCGTACCGGCCGGGCGGGAGGTTCGCCAACGCATAAAGTCCCGCATCCGTGGTCACAGTTGAAATCGTGAGGCCGGTATCCATGTTTCGACCCGTCACGTGGGCTCCCCCGACCGTTGCACCACTCGGATCGGTCACAGTGCCCTGAATGTTGCCATTCGTTGTCTGGGCGGAAACCCACACCGCCGATGCCACCAGGAAAAACGCAATAGTACAGACGAGTCTTTTCACTGATTTCCCCCTTGCCGTTCTGACCAGACTTCGGCAGGCGCGCAAACCACTTTCGCAAAAGTTGAACTTCCTCAGCTAAGACTGAGGATCCCAAAGTAAGGAACCCCAAACTGACCCCTGCCTGACAATCTAGTACTTTTACACTAGACGCGTGAAGGGATAGTTAACCTCTCCAAACCTCTAGCAAAGGGTCTAACACGTGAATTCATTGTGATTCACACGGCTAATGTCCCGATTCGACGCCTCGTTAATGGCGCCAAAACGATTGACAAGGAATTAGTTGAGCTGTCTCCAGCATCGGTGGGAGTGGAGTGGATTGTATTAAGGGTTTGTAAAAGGTCCTCAATCTCTCTGGAAAATCATTTGTGGAAATGGTCAGGATCCATTTCCCGGCTCCGCAAGCCTGCCAGCTCAAGCGCTTGAAGGACAAAAGAATTCCAAGCAAAAACGCGATGGTAGCCAAAGAACGGGTGCGCCGAGTCGGTGGCGAGGTATTCCTGGCTGGTCGGAAAGTCTGGGGCAATATTGAGTTCCGCCCATAGCCGGTTTGCGATGGCTTTTGTGGCCGCGGTCCATCCATGAAGCTTTCCGGTAACGTATCCGCAGATTTCAATCCTCATCCAACTGCCGCCGTTGTAATAGATTCCGTCCATGCCGTGCTTGGCGTAGCTGGCCGCGAAGGAATCACTGACCATCGGGTGCCAAGTCTCATTGAAGTAGCTCCACCCCTTACCTCCTTCCGGCAGTCCGATGAGGATCGGCCGCACCGCACCCCCAGCTTCCGGGTGCGGGCAATTTTTTCGCGACATCATCGCTGGGATGCGATCGAGATGATTAGTCACCATCTCGTCCGACAGGATTTTTCGGCCAAATAGCCAAAGTGAAAGATATTCCGGGAAGATTTCCGCAAACCCTATGGCATCCCCGATGTCGCGCGCCGGACGCAGGAACTTTCTCGCGGAATCGTAATAGCTGCGATAGACTTCTTCCATCTTGCCCAGATAGGCATCGGAAATCGTTTCACTCACACCGGGAATCTGCAGTTCCTTGATTACTCGCGATGTGACCGCCAACATTCCCTGGTTTTCACAGATGGTGGAGGTGCCCTCCGGATAACGGATGACGTCGAGCTGGCCCATGACGAACTGCGCCCAGCAGACACCCTCGCGACGCGGATCGTAAGTTCGAAGACAATATTCCGCTGCTTTCCGTACCTTTTCCATGGGCAACTCAGTGCCGAACCGGCGACGATTCAGAAATGCCCACATCAGCCAAAGAGGCGTGGAATCGTTCGACTTGCGCTCCACATTGGCAAGATTCGCCTCCACTAGCGTGTTGATTGCCCCGTCCGGCCCCTGATTTTCAGCCCACAGACTGAAAACGTTCTCGTTCAATTCGCGATTGTGGATGCCATTGAGCGCGAAGAAGCTGTCGCGAAGATACATCTCACCGGCGGCGGAATACCAAATGCTCGGTGCGCAAATCGGCCGAAAGCTCTCCGGTCCAGCGATCCAACAAAGCATCATGAGGTCGGCGTAGACGGCCTTTTCGGTCTCTCCACCCTTGAAACCGAGTCCGTCAGCCAGATAGAACTGACTGGCCAGGCGGTGACCTCGAACCGTGTCCGTTACCTTTTCATCCGCAAATACAAAGACCGTTTTCTCCGCGGGGCGGCCCATCTCCAGCCGATGGTACGGTTCGCTGCGAGTGGCGATGCGGCGAATTTGCAGGCCGCGCACCTCGACTTTCGCGAAGCCTGCCGGCGCCTCCACTTTTCTAGCTTGCTCCGATGGCGCAACCGAAATGAAGACAGCGCAGCCATGTCCTTGCAACCCCGATACCAACACCGACGTTCGGAAATCGGACCATGCTCCCGGCGATTCGGGCGCGCTATCGTTGTATAAACTGATCTCGCCCACCTTGCGCAGTTGCTCATCTACATTCCAAATCTCAATTGCCATCGGGGAAGCCGAACGATACTCCACACGCAACGAGTAAACCTCGGTGCCTGCTGCCGCAAAGGGAATCATCACCCCGTCGTCGGAACTCCTGGTGGAGACGGTGGCCACGCCATCGCGCTCGTCCAGATCTGCCTCGCCTTGTTTCTTCCACGACGAGATGGCCGGGATGGCCACGTCCTGCGCATTCTGCTCTCCGGCTACCTGCTCCATGACCTCGCCGAATGTCTGCTGTACGAAGAAATCGCCCTGGCTGTGATCCTCAGCACCCGAACCGGAATACAGATTGGCATCCGGGATTCGGCGCGGCGCGGGCTTCACAGGTCTGCCGTCCCGCCGGATGATTCGCGTCCACTGATTGCGATAGCCGGAGTCAGTGAGTAAGCCCACGCACAAACCATTCTTCGTGCGGAAACCCGCGGCTGGAAAATATTCCCGTAGCGCTCCGCCTTCCCACTCCAACTGATCAAAACTCCAAAACTTCGCCGGCCTCTCCTCAGGCTCCAAACGATTGCTTAGCTGGTAGAACAGCATGAACATATCGGCTTGGCGCAACCGGATCTTTTTTCGCACCACATGAGGAGTAACCAGTTCATAGTCCACGTGCGCGAACACGGTTGTATTTAGATTCTTCAGCTTGCACTCACCCTCGAGCACCACATGTGTGGAGTTGCCAGCCCACGACGTCGCCTTCCAGTCATTCACACGATCTTCCACGCTGCGTTCTTCGTTCTTGAAGGATGCCGAAAATTCGCCGCCCCGATTGTGGTGCGCGAAGGGTTGGCCATTGAAAAGAAGGGTGACACCGTAGCCCTGTTTGGGGTCGCCAGTAACTCTTAACGTCAAACCCTCGGCGCCAGGTGTCACTGCCGATCCGGCGCCTCGCATCGCTCCGGACCTCGCTCCTAGACCGACGGCTAGGCTAGCCGTGATTGTCCCCTCGATGAAACGACGGCGCGAAATGGTTCGGTAGGCCATATTTTGGTTTCCCCTGGTCAATTGAAAGCATAGTGGACATCTTCAGTTTCCAGCGGGAGGGTCTTACACGTGAATCCAATGTGATTCACCTGCACAGAACGAGCTATGGAACTCCTCTGCAATCACGCGAACACATTGGAAGGAAACGGGTTAGGTCCTTGCATCGTCTGTGATAAAATTCGTTCGCTTGATTGAATCAAATTCAACGAATCGATTCAGTATGTCCTCCCCGCAATCGTTGGTTCCGCAGCCACAAATCACTGATGAGCTCCTTAATGATAAGCGCTGGCAGCTGGTACAACGAATTGTTTCCAGTCCACCCTTTCAGAAGAGCACGCGGCTCAGAGATTTGCTGCAGTTCATCACCGAGCAGACCATCCACGGCAAGGCGCACGAATTAACCGAGCAACACATCGGCAACGCGCTGTTCCACAAACCCTCCGATTACAGTCCGCTGGAGGACAGCTCCGTACGGGTACACGCTCGACAACTGCGCCTGAAACTTCACGAGTATTTCAACGAAGAAGGTCGTAACGAGCCGCTCATATTAGAGATACCCAAAGGCTCCTACGCCCCGGTTTTCCGAACGGTTCTGAAAACTGCGGACCTGGCGGCTATTGCATCTACGGTGATACCAGTCGTGGCTGCTCGCGGCCGAACGATGCTTCCTTGGGCCATATGCGGCATTCTGACCGTCCTGTGCGGAGTGTTGTTGTACCGCGCAATCCCGCACCGGGCCGCCGGAGCAGTTTCAGTCACGGCTCCTCTTTCTTGGCCGTCTTCTCAGATTTTCGATGCGCGGCACCAGACGATCATTGTGGTAGCCGACAGCAACTATGGAATGTCGCGTATCCTCGCCGGTCAGCCAGGATCTCTAGACCAGTATCTCCATAGGGATTTCCTCCGGAGCCCAATGGTCGGCAAGATTGGGGAAGCCGACACTCGGCTGCGTGAGTATATTTCGAACTCGACGCTCACTTCATTCGCGGACGTGGCGGACGTCGTCTCCCTTTTCAAAATGGCGGGCGCGCTGCAGTCGCAGGTGTCCGTGCGCTATCCGCGGGACTTGAGGATGCGCGACCTGGACCACAACAATTACATTTTCATAGGAAGCGCTGGCTCCAATCCCTGGGTAACGCTGCTGCAGGACAAACTTAACTTCCGGGAGAGTGAGACCGCCGTTGGCAAAAGCGCCAAAGTATTTGTGAACACGAACCCTTTGCCCGGCGAACAGCTGCGATATGAAGGCCTGCGGTGGACAGGAACGATAGGAGAGGATTACGCTACCATTTCGCTTCTTCCAAATGCGACCCACGACGGAAGCGTGCTCGCGTTTCAGGGTCTTCAGCAGGAGGGCACGGAAGCGGCCGGCCGGTTCCTTGCGGATGAGGAAAATCGGCGTCAACTCATGAGCGCGCTTGGCATTTCTGCCTCGGCTAGCATCTCTCAAAATATCTGGTTTGAGGCTCTGATTCGATCCCGCACAGTTTCCGGGGCGCCGAATTCCACGACTCTCGTCGCCGTCCGCCGAATTCACTAGCAATTCGATCGATTGCGTGCGTGGCGCGACCCGCACACACTGCCCCGAACCCGGCCAGCTTGAGCGTCTTTCAGAATCAGAAAAGGCAAAAACTCAGCACCCTTATCCGACTAGAATGAGCGAACCATTCCACAATTTACCGACGTGGATTCCAACCATGAGCGCTCAATCGATCGCGGCGAGCCTGATTACTTTTCGATTCCGGATTTTGTTACTTCTGCTCGCTACGCTGACAGCCCCCACCCTGAACTTGGGCGGACAGGCCATCCCCTCCAACGCCGCTCGGGATTCCGCGATCGAGTCCCACTTCGCCGCAGCCCAACAAGCGCAACGCGATAAGGACTTCGCTACAGCGGAGCGGGAATACCAGACCGTGCTTGCTCTCGCGCCCGATTTCGCCGAAGTGCATATGAACCTCGGTTTGGTCTATCAGCTTCAGGATCGCGCTTCTGCAGCGATGACAGAATTCCGCCGCGCGCTCAAACTCAAACCGGGGCTTGCTGGAGCGAACTTTTTTCTTGGGGTCGACTATTGCAAAACGGGTGAGGGAACGAAGGCCATTCCCTACTTGAAAGCAGCGCTCCAGACAGAACCCAATCGGCCGGACATCTGGCTATGGCTGGCGACCGCGCAAGAGATTTCCGGCCAGCTTCAGCCCGAAGTCGTCACTGTCCTCCGGGCGCTGGAACTGCAGCCTAAAGACGTAGATCTGCTCTACATTCTAGGCAACGCCTACGAGCGGCTGGGAAAACAGGAGGTCGCGCGCCTGGCGAAGGTTGCTCCAGGCTCGGTGCAGAGCGAACAACTGCTAGCGGAGAGTTATGCCTCGAGCAACGAGTGGCCTTCCGCGGTAATCCATTTTCAGAATGCCCTGGTCGCTTCGCCGAACCGCGACGGATTGCACGCTGGGCTCGGCGAAGTTCTTCTACGCGCCGGAAAAGTGAACCAGGCGATTCGGGAATTTGATGAAGAGTTGCGGCGCGATCCTGGCAACCTTCGGGCCCTGGTGCGTCGCGGGGAGGCAAGGCTGATCCAGGAGAATATCGAGGCCTCGCTTCCGGATTGGGATAAAGCTATTGCCATCGACGTGGAGCAGACGGAGAGGCTTCTGGGTCTTCGCGAAACCGGATTCGGCGATGCCGCGCTCGAACAGCTTCCCGACGTAACCCGCGAAAAAATCCAGAAACTCGCGGGAGATCTGCAGAATCGGAATTCCCCGGCGGCGCACTTGGCTTTGGCATTTCTCGCCGAACAAAACGGGAATATCTCTCAAACAACGACAGAGACTGTCGTTGCAGATTCCACGGCCGGGAAGGACGTGGCCACGAGCTGCGCCGCAGCAGACGTGAACCTCGCGCTCCAGCGCGGTCAGTTTTCTCAGGTCGCGTCGTGCGCAGGGAAGATCCTTACCTCGCGTACTCCAGCGGAACTTCGCATTCGTGTGGCGGGCGCATTGCTGGAAGCGGGAGAGTATGAAAATGCTCTCCAGACTCTTGAGGGATTGCCGGTGGCAGATCGGAATTCCGCTGAGGCATCCTACTGGCGGGCGCGTTGCTACGAAAAACTGGCAACCGCGGCTTATCTTCGGCTCTACCAGGCGGACCCAAACTCGTATCGCTTGCATCAGCTGATGGGTGACCTTGACGCGGCGAAAGGAGATGATGGAAAAGCCATCGAAGAGTACCGCGCCGCCATCGCCTTGAAGTCATCCTTACCCAATTTGCATTACAGCCTGGGCCATCTGTTATGGAAAGATCTAAAGGTGGCCGAAGCCCGCATCGAACTCGATGCCGAGCTCGCGTTGAACCCACGTCATCCGGGGGCGCTGAACGACCTGGGGGACACTTACCTCCTCGAACATCAACCTGATAAAGCTTTGCCTTACCTGCTAAGGGCGCTGGCGGCGGATTCCGGAAATCCCGATATACGCCGTGATCTAGGGACCGCATATTCCGAACTCGGCGACTACCGGAAAGCGGAGGTGCAGTTCAAGATCGCCATCTCTGCAGATCGCGATGGTTCGGTCCACTACAAGCTGGCGAGAGTTTACCAAGCCTTGGGCGAAAAGGAGAGCGCGGCTCGTGAATTCGCTCTCTCCGCAGCCCTGAACCGGGAATCGCACAACAAGCTGGAAAAGCAAACGGAGCGCGTGGGAGAAGTAACAAGATCCGCCGAGGACCGTTAGGATGAAATACTTCCTGAATCTTTTCTTACTTTTTTCTCTCCCGGCTGGCCATCTGCTCGCCCATTCTCCGGGCAAGTCCGCGTATCAACTATCCGTCGAGGTAGATGCATTTCAGAGGGGGCTCACGGCGCTTAAGGACAATCGGAACGCGGATGCCCTGGAAGAGTTTACAACGGCGGAATACGAGCATCCTGACGACCCACGGGTGCGCAATTTTCGCGGGATCGCACTAGCTCGCCTCGGCGAGAACGCCAAGGCCGCCGCCGAGTATCACGAAGCGATTCGCCTGGACCCGCGCATGGAAGATGCCTACCGAAATCTAGGATTTCTCAAATGGACCGAGCACCAACTGAAGCCGGCTCGCGAAGCGCTGGAAGGCGCAGAGCAACTGTCACCCGGCGACTCTTATGCCCATTACTATCTCGGGCGGGTAGAGCTGGAGGCGCAGCGTTACTCACAGGCCCTGCAGGAATTGGAGACGTCTCGCGTGCCCTTGCCTGCGGACGCGGGTTTCTCTCTCCAAGTCGCGACCGCATACATGGCGTTAGGGCGTCGTGAAGACGCACGTAAATCGCTTGATCATCTCGTGACGCTCCCCTTGGACGACGCGCAATCGATCCAGGTAGCCGGCATGCTCCTGGCCGTCCACCAGAACGACGCGGCGATCGACCTCATTAAACAACTGAGCAAACGTTCATCCCCCGGCGAAAGTTCGTGGCAGGCGTTTGATCTGGCTCTGGTTTATCTGCTTGCCGGGAGCGATGAAGAAGCGATCAAACAGGCTCACGCCTACGCGGAGTCTCTGCCCCAAGGAACCTCAAAGTCGCCTGAAGCGGCGCAGTCCTGGTCGTTGATCGGCATTGCCTGTGCCCACCTGAACCAGGGCGAGGAGTCAGTCAAGGCTCTGCGTCAGGCTGCTACTCTTGCTCCCGCCAACGAAGAGCACTGGCTGAACTTAACCCGCGAGTTGATGGAACTGAGCCGCTATTCCGAGGCAATCTTCGCGGTTCAAGATGGACTGGCGGCCAACCCGAAGTCTTACGCTTTGCATTTGCGGCTGGGAGCAGCGCACCTCGCCGCTGGCCACTACGCGGAGGCCGAGGGTGTCTTTCGCGATCTGGTAGCCGCAGGCGATCCCCTGCCCACCGGCTACGTCGGATTGGCGCAGGTGTTGCTGAGGACGGGCCGCGCAGAGGAAGCGGCCTCCGAACTTGCCCACGCGGAGCAGAAGTTAGGACCCAATTTTCTCATCAGCTATTTTCGGGGGCTGGCCTTGGATCGTGCCGGCAAGCCTTTAGAAGCAGTGATGGCCTTTCAAGGCGCGGTGCTGTTGAATCCCAATAACGCCGAAGTCCACTTTAGTTTGGGCAAAACGGAACTTGCTCTGGGCCACGCGAGCGATGCCATCACCGAACTCCACGAAGCGCTTCGCCTTGATCCCGGAAACGTCCAGGCAAAGCGACTTTTAAGCCAAGCCTACCGCCGCGCTGGCGACTCAAAAAGTGCCGCGAAGTTCGCGGAAGCTTCTGCCAACGCGCCTCCTGGCCCCGAAGGCAATCTCCTCGGTGACTTCTTCGTGCCCCGTTGGCAGGGGCCCCCAGAAGGTTCAGGACAGTAGCTCCCCGCGGATCCCGAAGAACCTCATAACCGGCCAGGGATCATAAAGAATCGCAGAAGCGTTCTTCCATCGTGCGCTGCGGCATCGTGCGCTGCGGCATCCTTGACCCAGGCGAACCCGGACCTTACCCTGTTACAGCGAAGAGATTTCGAAGCGCAGTTCATCCTGGTCTGTCACTGTCGAAGGTTGCGTCCGTGAATCATCTGAGATCGCGTTCCCGAGAATCTATGGATCGACTCGCCACGCCCGAGGTGAACGCGTGAAGAGTGGCAGGCAGGAATTCAACAAGGCACTCACGCATAAAATATTGCTGTGGCCGGCCGCAATGATCCTCTTGTTCAGCAGCCCTTTGCCTTCTCAGACCGCCGCGCAGAGAGTTATCGACAATCAGGGTATCGCAAATTTCGCAGATATCGCGGAAAAAGCAGGGCTTACAGCAGTGAATGTCTTTGGCGGAGTGGACACCAAGAAATTCATCATCGAGACGACCGGAACGGGCGTGGCCATTCTTGATTATGACAACGATGGATGGCCAGATATTTTCGTTGTGAACGGCGCCACGCTGGAAGGATTTCCACTCAATGAGCCTCCCACCAACCACTTGTATCACAACAATCATGACGGTACTTTCACGGACGTCACCGTGAGGGCCGGCCTGGTTGCCACGGGATGGGGCCAGGGCGTGTGCGTCGGGGATTACGATAATGACGGCTGGGAAGATCTTTACGTCACTTATTACGGGAAGAATCGTCTCTATCACAATGACCATGGTGTGTTCACCGAAGTGGCCGAAAAGGCTGGGGTAGCAGGATCAGGAAAGGCCTGGGGTACTGGCTGCGCTTTCGTCGACTACAACCGTGACGGGCGCCTTGATCTGATGGTGGCAAATTATGTGGATTTTAATGTATCCACTACTCCAGTCCCTGGGGAGGGAAGTTCTTGCGTATGGAAGGGGGTAGCGGTGATGTGCGGACCTCGCGGTCTGCGGGGGGCGAAGAACATCTTGTACGAGAACCGCGGTGACGGCACCTTCGCCGATGTTACTACCAAGGCTCACATCGACCAGACCAATGGACGCTACGCGTTCAGCGTTTCGACATTCGACTTTGATGACGATGGCTGGCCCGATATCTACGTAGCCTGCGATAGCGCTCCGAGTATTCTTTATCACAACAATCGCGATGGAACGTTCACCGATGTTGCGGTGATGGCTGGAGTAGCGTTCAACGAAGAGGGGCGCGAGCAGGCGGGGATGGGTACCACCATCGCTGATTACAACGGCGATGGACGCCTGGATATTTTTAAGACCAACTTCTCCGACGACACGCCGACCCTGTACCGCAATGAACGGGAAGGATATTTTTCTGATGTTACCTTTGCCGCGGGACTCGGTTTGCACACGCAATATCTGGGCTGGGGCGCCATGTTTTTTGACTTTGACAACGATGGCTGGCCCGATCTCGTGCTCGCCAACGGACATGTCTATCCAGAAGTAGATAAGTTCCACCTGGGCAGCGGCTACATGGAGCCCCGACTCCTTTACCATAACAACGGCAACGGAACGTTCACGGACGTGTCAGCCACGGCCGGACCAGGGATTAACGCGGTTTCGTCGGCGCGAGGTTTGGCGGTCGCCGATCTGTGGAACGATGGGCGACTTTCCGTAGTCATCAACAACATGAATGCAAGTCCCAGCCTCTTGGTGAATGCGATGCATTACGGCAACCACTGGATTGCCTTTAAGACAGTCGGAATCCACTCCAATCGCGACGGGATCGGCGCAAAGATCACAGTCCAGACTGGCAAGAGGGCCTTGGTGGATGAAGTGCGAAGCGGCTCCAGTTATATTTCGCAAAACGATCTGCGGGTGCACTTCGGCCTCGGCTCTGCAGTCAAAATCGATGCCGTACAAGTGCGCTGGCCCAGTGGACTTGCGGAACATTTCGATAACTTATCGGTCGATGAGATCCACACTCTTAAGGAGGGGTCTGGCATAGCAGTCGGGGCAACCTCGAAAAAACCTTAAACGGAAGGCGAGCCATTCTAAGGCTTACGTGACGTCACTTCGAAGGATCCTTTCCAACCGGCCCCGCGGAAGGTTCATCGACCTTCAGAATTTGATCTCCAGGGACATTTTTGATCGTTTGACGAATCCCACTGGGCCAGCGAATTTCGATCGTCCCAACAACAGTCTCCGGTCCCAGACCGAAATGCACCCGTTTATCACTGGAAGACAGATAGCTGCCGGCGGTCGTCACCGTTGCCATCTGCGAGCCCTTCGCGGCTACCAACTTTACTTCCGCCCCAATCGCATCCCGGTTGCTCCTGTGCCCGACGAGCTCCAAAGTCAGCCAATGGTTCTGGGTTTGCGTGGCGTTGTGCAGAACGTAGAGGCCTCCATCATTACTGGTCACCACGGCATCCAGTCGGCCGTCGTTATCAATATCGCCGATCGCCAAGCCCCGCCCCACCCAGGCTTGTTGAAAGATCGTTCCGGCTTCCGCCGAGACATCCACAAAGCCTTTGCCGGTATTTCTTGCCAACAGCATGGTCTCCCGGTACCGAAGGTTAGGAAAAGTCAGTTGAATCGTATCTAAATCGTGTCCTTGGTTAATCAGAAGATCCTTCCATCCGTCATTGTCGTAGTCCATAAAACGCACACCCCAACCGGAGTGCGTCATGGTCATGCGGCCGATTCCGGAGGGATAGCTATCGTAAGTAAAGGTGCGATCGCCATTGTTCCGATAGAGCGCGTACATTTGGCTGGCGAGGTCGGTAACTACCAGGTCGGGCAGACCGTCGTTGTTGTAGTCCGCGAAGTCCACTCCCATGCCTGCGTAGGTATGGCCCTCGCCATCCACGGCGACGCCGGAGGTCAGCGCAACCTCCTCGAATGTGCCATCGCCTTTGTTGTGGTAAAGAAATTCCGGCATCGAGTCATTGGCGATAAAGATGTCAAGATGGCCGTCCCGATCGTAATCCGCAAGCGCGATGCCCAGTCCCTTGCCCGGCTCAGCGAGGCCTACTTTGTGTGAGATTTCAGTGAAGTGGCCATTGCCATCGTTGTGATACACCAAGGGTGCGATAGCACGGTAGGCATCCGGATGACAATATGAACGGTAGCCTTCTTTATGCTCGCCGCACCAGGTATCGTCAAAGTCCCACTGCAGGTACCGAAGTACGATTAGATCAAGCAGTCCGTCGCCATCTAGATCGACCCAGGCCGCGCTAGTGGACCACCCGCTGCCACCAACGCCTGCTCTCTCCGTCACGTCTGTGAATGTACCGTTTCCATTGTTGTGGTAGAGCCTGTTTCCACCATAACCAGTCACATATAAATCTTCATAGCCATCGTTATCGTAATCGCCTACCGCGACACCCATGCCGTAGCCCACGCCCTGCAGCCCGGCTTTTTCTGTTACATCCTCAAATGTACCGTCCGGCTTTTGGTGGTAGAGGCGATTCCAATATTTCGGCCCGGTCTTCTGCGGGATCGTCCCTTTGGGCGTAGGATCGCTGAGCGGCGCACCATTCACTGCGAAAATATCCAGACGTCCATCGTTGTCATAGTCGAACAAAGCCACACCTGATCCCATTGTCTCAATCAGGTATTTTCTTGACGTGTGCGATGCAACGTACTCAAACTTTAAATCCAGAGTGGAAGTTTTATCGGTGAACTTTGCCGCTCCCTGGGACGAAGCTGCAAGCTGATTTGAAGATGCCTGACCAGCAGCTAACGTCGGACTCGTCTGGCTTGCCCCACCGGGAACCAGCAGCCCGATCAGAGCTACAAAGGATGCCAGTCGACTGCGTGAGCAACGCGTCATATCATTTGCTCATCTGCCTTCGTGAGCCGCCTAATTTTTCCATTGACAACCTCAACGCGGCTTGGAATTAACCGCCAAAGATGTTCAGGTTCAAGAACTGGTTGCGAAACTTCCCATTCGGATCGAACGTCTTGCTGAGCTCAATGAACTCAGGCATTTTCTTGTGGAGACGCCTGAGTTCCGCAGGAGACGTGGTGAACAGCTTTCCCCAATGCGGGCGCGCATTGAACGGAGCCAGTTCTTTTTCGATCACGGGCAACAGCTTGCTTACGGCGGGCCAGTCGGGCTTCCATGTGAAATGGATGGTCACGCAATCTTGCTCGTAGCAAGGACTCATCCATAAAGTATCTGCGGCGATGGCACGAATTTCAGAAATCAGCAGCGACGGACTCACTTGATCGCGTAGTCGTTCCACCGCCAGAATGGCCTCGATCGCATGCTGCCGTGGCACGAAGTACTCGGATTGGAGTTCTTTGCCCGCACTCGGCGTAAATCCCATGCGAAAGTGCGGCAGGCGCTCGTACCAGGGACCAGGCACGCCCATCTGCTCGGTACAATTTTCCGCCGACAATTCTGCAATCGGGTGGAGATTGCGAGTGGCGAGCTTCGCTCCGAAAAACTCGGGAGCAGCTTGAAATGCCTTTCCTTCTTCGATGCGGCTCTTGATCCAAACTTCGTTGATGCGCCGCTTTTGCCAGTCCGTAAACAAGCTCACGCTATAAGCGCTGGATTCGATCGCATCAAAATGATCTTTTAGTTCGCTGATCGGAAGGTTCTCGTAAACATATTGGCGCATCATAAAGGTGGGTTGAATATCGAGCGTCACCTTGGTGATCACGCCGAGCGCCCCCAGCCCAACCACCGCTCCAGCACATTTCTCGCCATCTTGCTCCCGCGATAGATTCACGACTTCGCCGGACGCCGTCACCATTTCTAGTCCAGACGCTGCCGTCGCTAGATTGCCATTCTTCTCACCTGAGCCATGCGTTGCCGTACTGCAAGCGCCCGCGACGGAGATATGCGGCAGCGATGCCAGGTTATGGAGCGCAAACCCCTGGCTGTCAAGATAGGGGCACAACTGTCCATAAGTAATACCCGCACCGACTGTGACGGTCCGTTTCGCCGAATCGATTGCAATCACTTTGTCCATTGGCTTCAACGACAGGAACGCGTCCTTGCTATCGGCAATATTGTTGAAGCAATGACGCGTGCCAAGTACCTTCAGTTTGCTTTCCTTCTTGACGTAATCTCGCACTTGTTCGAGCGATGTGGTCGCATACAGGCGGTCGGTGCTGTACTCCAGATTGCCCGCCCAGTTCTTGAGTCTTTCCCCTCCTGCCCATGTCAATAGGCCTGAAACGCTCGGAGATGCAACCATGGCAGCGAAAAGTTTGATAAAAGTTCTCTTGTTCATTGTGCGAATCCAGGCAGTACTTGATCTGACTTCAGGGGACGTTCGTCTGCGGCTCCCATATGTTCTTGTCTTTCCGGAGAACACCGTGATCTAAACGCCCGTGGTGAGCCATGCGAACGAGTTCTCCACGCTTCTGATCCGTATGCCTCAACAAGCTTTCCGGGATTTATACGCTTATCAGGGTCGAGAGCCCTTTTCATCGTTCGCATGACCTCGACAGCGTTACCGACTAGCTTCCTCAAACCGAAAGCAATTGATGGGATCGAGGACGCATAGCCCATCGAAACTCCCATCGCCACGTGGCCGAAAATGGTTGCGGGAAGGAGACATAGGCGAGATCATTCTTGGCTTCGGCGATGCACCCCGCGAGATGAAAAATGGGGCCGCAAATGTTCGGTTACGAATACCCTGACGCCGGGAACCAAGGCGTGGGCTGCAAAGCAGGCATTATGTCGTGCGTTCCAGAGTTTTATCCATACTTCGAATTCTGTTTTCCCATTTGAACCCTTGTCTATCATGTTCGGCTGCGAGAGATTGTAACATTGCTGCTTGGTCTTCCACTTCGCGGTCAATCCCATGAAATTCGAAAAACAGATTGGGTAAAACGGGTGGGCGTGGAGGCGTGGCTCAAGACGTTTCCATCGACACGCGGAAGAAAGGCCAAGATCCGCAACATCATGAGTGCCTGGTTTTCTCATGCGATTCGCAGGGAGTGGGCAGATTGCGCTTCCGTATCTACACGAGCCGCAGAACTCGCCTTTACTTACGTCGCGGCAGTGACTCCAGATATTCGACAACATCGCCCTGTTCCTGCGCAGTAAGACCGAGGCTGAAGCAAGTGTCGTAATGATTCACGACCTCGGCTAGCGTGGCGAAACGGCCATCGTGATAGAAGCTACCCTTGGTGTGGGTCCACAGACCGTTCAGAGGCATAGTCCTGTACGCATGATCGGGCGCACGATTCGCTTGGAAATCATCTACACAGACCTCTGAAGCTTTGTGCATGCTCCAGCCGGGTTCCGTGAAAACAGGGTCGGAGTGACAGGTACTGCACTTCGCCTTACCACTGAAAAGTTCCCGGCCACGATCTGCAGCAGTGTGGTCGAAACGGTTGGAGGGCGGCGCCGGAGCCGGAATTGAGAGTTGGTAGAGGTGCAGAGCCGGCAATTTGGCGGTGATCAAATCAGGATTGTTCTGGACGCGGCCGAAATGGTTGGCGGCCGCAATTGGAAACTGCGTAGCGTCGTCCAGACGCGAACCATAGAAGTTCCCCTTGCCACGCATTTCTAGATTCGCAACCAACGCGTTCCAGTGTGGTACCGAACCCCATCCCGTCCAGGTGTGCAAATTGATACCTGCCAATCCGAAAGCAGGCGGAATCAGAGTTGCAGCCGGCTTACCATCGGGACGGAATGCCTTGCCGTCCAACAGCAATTCAGCGTCGAACTTCCCCGGTCCCCAACTATTTAGCACCTTGCTCACGGTAGCCTGATCTGTGCTGTGCAGATCAGCAATCGGCTGCACGTTGGGGGCGGCGGCAATAATCGCGCCGACATTCAGGTCGCGATTGGCCCAGCCGTCCAGCCGGTGACCGATTCCGTGAACGAGCGCGTTATCGACTGTGGAATGACACAACGCGCACTGAATTCCGACTGATTTCAAGCTGCCATCAGGATTGGAGTGCCCGGTCACGCCCACTACCGCTTTGAGCTTCAGCAGAGCCAGCGTCACAGCGGGATCGTTCAGGTTTACTTTCCCCAATTTGATCTGTTGCACCAGCGATGAGGGCAGCGCGTCCAGATCGACCTTGAGACCCAATGACAGTGCTGTGGCTGGGCTGATACCCGCACCAATCCCACCGAACTTGACTCCTTCAATTGCTTCATGGAGATGCAATGTATCTCCCCACCAAGGTTCATCTCCGAAGGTGTCGAAGCGAAATGTGCCACCTCGGATTCCCAGAAATGTGACCATCAAAAAATGTGCGGTTCACCCTCGATGCGCCGTAGGTGTGCCGGACTGCACTTCCGACCGGGCGGGGCCGCGATGGGCTGCGATTTGCAGGTAAAGGATAGGCGGGCGCCCAGTACCTCCAAGGTTGACCTACCGTTCATAATAATGTACATTAAACTTATTAGTGACCATTATTCTGGACATTAAATATGAGGACCAGCCGATCGTCCGTCATAATGCCACTCCCGGTAAGGCATGCCCTCCGCAAGCTCGGCCGCGACATCCGTGACGCCCGGCGGCGGCGGCGCATCCCCGCGGCCATCGCGGCGCAGCGCGCCTCGATCAGCCGCACGACCCTCGTCAAGATTGAAAAGGGCGATCCCGGCGTCGCGATCGGGATATACGCCACGGTCCTTTTTGTGTTGGGTATGGCGGACCGGCTGGGCGATCTCGCCGCGCCGAAGAACGATCCCGTGGGACTGCAGCTCGAAGAAGAAAACCTGCCGCAGCGCATTCACGTGGCGCGCAGCCCGAAACGCACGAAAGACAAGTGATGGACAGAGAGGCTCTCGTATACGTGGATCTCGACGGCGTCCCGCACCTGATGGGGCGGCTGTGGGCCCGCGTGCGCAAGAACAAGGAAAGCGCCACCTTCGAATACGACAAGACATGGCTGGAAAATCCCGCGCGATTCTCTCTGGAGCCAGCCCTGCAGGTTGGTCCCGGCCCGTTTCACACGCCGGCAGACACGCCCATGTTCGGCGCCATCGGCGACTCCGCGCCCGACCGTTGGGGGCGGACGCTCATGCGCCGCATGGAACGCAGGCGCGCGGAGCGCGAGGGCGGGGCGCCGCGCACGCTCCAGGAAATCGACTTCCTACTGTTGGTGGACGACGAGGCCCGTCAGGGCGCGCTGCGCTTTGCGGAAAAAGAAGGCGGACCCTTCCTGCGGGAGGCGGGCGTCAAGCGCATCCCCCCGCTGATCGAGCTCCCGAAACTGCTCTCCGCGGCCGAACATGTGATGGAAGAGAAAGACACCGACGAGGAATTGCGCATGCTGTTCGCGCCCGGCTCCTCTCTTGGCGGCGCCAGGCCCAAGGCTTCCGTCAGGGAAAAGGACGGCCATCTCGCCATCGCGAAATTCCCACGCAAGGACGATGAAATCAACACGGTGGTCTGGGAATCGGTCGCACTGTCCCTCGCGCAGAAATCTGGCATCCCCGTTCCCCGATCCCGTGTCGAAAACATCGCCGGCAAGCCTGTGCTCCTCCTGCGACGCTTCGACCGCGACGGCGAACGACGTATCCCGTTCCTCTCCGCGATGAGCATGCTCGGATCGAAAGACACTGAAACCCGAAGCTATCTGGAAATTGTTGACGCGCTGCGCCAGCACGGCGCCGCGCCGCAAGCCGACATGGAAGCGCTGTGGCGGCGGCTGGTTTTCAACATACTGATCTCCAACACCGACGACCACCTGCGCAATCACGGCTTTCTGTACGAAGGCCAGGCGGGCTGGCGCCTGTCGCCCGCTTACGACCTCAACCCGGTGCCGACCGACATCAAGCCGCGCATTCTCAGCACCGCAATCAATGAGGATGACAACACGGCTTCACTCGCACTGGCGATGGAGGTGGCGGGATATTTCGAACTGGACGACGGCACAGCGCGCGATATAGCAAAACAGGTCGGTAAGGCCGTCTCGAAGTGGCGCGATGAAGCCGCACGGCATGGCCTGAACAAATCCGAAATGGACCGCATGGCATCGGCCTTCGAGCATGATGATCTGCGCGCCGCGCAGCAGGACGGATCAGCTAAAGTCTGAGCAGGAAATTATGGACCCGGAATTTCAGAGACTTGTGGATGCCGCGGCAGAGGTCGCCGCGACTGGCCAGTGGGACGCCGTCAATGAAAGAATCAAGAACCTGGCGGCAAATCCAGGACCCGATAACGCGTGGTACGTGTAGCTATTGGGCTGTTTGTGTTCGCGGCTGTTTTCCGAGTACCTCCTTTTAAAGGGCGCGTACGATGATGAAAGCGAGAGAGACTCATCTCTCCTTGCATGGCCTGCCCGAAATCTGCTGGAACTTACGTTCTCATACGAGCATGAGAATCATTACTTATAGCGACCTGCATCTTGAATTTGGCTCGGGGCTGGATATTGCCGCCAGGTGCCGATGGAGACAAAGACATCGGTCCTAGTTCGGCGGATGCATCAAGAGAAGTAGACCGCCAGAAACTTTTCTGGAACAACTGATGGGAGACCGAATCCACCTGCTCACGGAGCAAGTTCAGTGAGAATCATGGGTGGGGTGGAGAAATTCGGACTTGTGCCGCTAAAGCCTTAAGAATGATGGTGGCCAGGGACGGAGTTGAACCGCCGACGCCAGCCTTTTCAGGGCTGCGCTCTACCACCTGAGCTACCTGGCCACGTTTCGAAACCCGCTGTCCGCGGGCTGCGAGGAATGTTCGCTTCACGCTGATTATGGCGGGATTCGCGAAGGAACGAAACGCTTCACTGCCGGAAGCGTGTGGAACGCCCTCGATTATAACAACCGCACAGATTTCCCTCAACGTTCAACGCGCGTTTATCTTTGCCTGAAAAAGAAAGCCACGGATTTCGCAAATCGCGACGGACTCGGAGCAATATCCGTAAGAATCTTTGCAAGGTCTTATTCCGCGAAGCTCCTCACGAACTCCACCAAACTGCGTAGGGCAATGCCGGAGGGGCCTTTCGCGATCCAGGGCTTTTGATCTTCCATCCACGCAGTACCGGCGATGTCGAGGTGGATCCATGGTGTTTCTTCCGCGAATTCTTTCAGGAACATGGCGGCCGTGATAGCGCCACCCCACCGTCCGCCCGAGTTGACGATATCAGCGATCGACGAGCGAATATGCTCTTTGTATTCGTCGTCGAGCGGCAGGCGCCACATCTTTTCGCCCGCCTTCGCGTTTGCGCTGTGGAAGCGATTGTACATGTCGTCGTCGTTTGCGAAAATTCCAGCGTTGTTATAGCCGAGCGCGACCACAACCGCTCCGGTCAGAGTGGCGGCATCGACCAGATGCGTGCAACCGAGTTGGCGCGCGTAGTAGAGGCCATCGGCCAAGACAAGCCGGCCTTCCGCGTCGGTATTGATAATCTCAATCGACTTGCCCGACATGGCGACCTGCACGTCGCCCGGCTTCTGCGCTTTTCCAGAGGGCATGTTCTCGGTCGCGCACACGATGCCGATGACTCTGACCTTCGGCTTCAGCAGCGCGAGAGCGCGCATGGCGCCAATCATGGTTGCGCCGCCGGCCATGTCGTATTTCATCTTCTCCATGCCATCCGCGGGCTTGATCGAGATGCCACCGGTGTCGAACGTAACTCCCTTGCCTACGAGGCCCAGTACCGGCTTCTCGGGTGCTCCGGCGGGTTCATAGCGCATGACGATCAGCGCGGGCGGTTCGTCGGACCCTTGGGCTACGCTCCAGAACGCGCCCATCTTCAATTCTTTGATCTTGTCGGCGCCATAGACTTCGCATTTCAAGCCGACTTCCGCGCACATCTTCTTGGCGCGGTCGGCGAGAATGGTGGGCGTCATGCGATTGGAGGGTTCATTCACCAGATCGCGCGTGAAGTTTTGCGATTCGCCGATGACTTGCGCTTCGTTTGCCGCCTTTTCGAGCGCGGACTTGTCGCCGCTTGCAACGACAGTGAGCGCGTCAATTTTCTGATCTTTGCGGTCGCTGCGGTAGTAGTCGGGGTCGAAATTTCCGACGTGCGCCCCTTCCACAATCGCACGCACGGCTTCTTCCGCGGGAATGCTGGGCGGAGCGACGAAGGCAAAGCTGCGAATTCCGCGTGACTTGAGCGCGCGCACCGCGACCCCGGCAAGGCGGCGGAGATCGTAGCTCGAGAAGTTCTTCGCGCTGCCACCGCTGATCAGCAGCAGGCGCTTCGCTTTCAGGTTCGCGGGTTTGTGCAGCAGATTAGTCTCAAAGGGCTTGCCGGCGATTTCGCCGCTGGCCAGCAAATCGGCTGCCACGGACTGCACCGCGGGATCGGCGATCGCGACTCTGAGTTGCGGTTTCTTATCTTTTTCTTTTTCGTTGGGCGCGGGCTCGGCGTGGTCGAGCACGACGGCGACAAGGGATTCGGTTTCTAGTTCAGCGGGCGTAGAGTGAGAAACGGTCGTTTTCATAATTTTTATTCGGTTGGAAGCTGATCGTTCCAGTATCGTCGGCGAGAAGGGAAAAGTGCAAGGGACACGGGTGTCAGGTAGCAGCATCCCAGCGTCTGGGGTATGATCCATCCCACAGCAAAATAGAGGTTTGATGGATGAATATCCGGTGGATGATCTTGTTTTTCCTGATGGTTTCAGTGATCGTGCTTTCCCTGGCGGTGCGGCCGATTGAGCCGCAGCCAGCTACGATGGCGGTTGTTTCCGACGGCGCGCCCGTGCTTCCGAATCCGCCCTTGGCGACGCCGGGATCCTAGCGATACGGTACATCGCTGTTTGATGCAGATGGTCACAGCAACACGACAGTGATGCCTTCATTGCGCCGGCCCAAATCGGAGTCGCTCTTCAACTCAGACTTCGCCTGCAGCAGGCGCCAGGTCGCGTCATCGCTCTTCGACCAGTTCTCCCCGAAAATACAGCCGCGAATCCGACCGCCCTCGACCAGTTCGTGCAAACGCCTTTGCACCACGATGCGGATGTCGCCGCCCGCGCCCGTCGATCCGTAACCGTGGATCACTTTCAGGAGAGAATGTTTCTGCTGGCGAGCCAGGGCGAGCTCTCGGTCCAGCCGCTGCAGCGCCTCCTGGACCGACGGCATATCGGACTTGAGATTTACGGTCTTGATGTGCGAGGCCCTCGGGTTGGTCGCTCACCATATACGAAATTCGAAGGTTAGCTTCCCGGCCGACGACGGAGAATGGTGAACTTCTTCCGCCCGTGGATATGGTAGGTTTCAAAATCGTCGTGGTCAACAGTCAGGATCACGCTGAGGCGCTCGCGGGCGGCGAGATGTACGAGTGTGGCGTCGGCGAAGTCCATGGGGAGGTCGGCATAGTCGTCCATGAGAGCCTGGATCTGCGGCCGTTCCTCGTTCGCAATCGGAGACATTTGAACCGCGCCAGAGCGCAAGAGTCGCCAAACTCCGCGAACATCGCGAAGGCTTCGTTCGGCTAGGCCTTCCGACTTCGGCTGACCGCTTCTCTCGCTTCTTTATCCGCCGTCCTCCGTCGTTCGGTCTCGCGCTTGTCCCAGAGCTGCTTGCCTTTGGCCAAAGCCAGTTCAACCTTGACCCTGCCGTTCTTAAAGTACAGCCGCGTGGGGATCAGGGTCAGGCCCTTTTGCTGGGTCTTGCCGATCAGCTTGCGAATCTCTTCGCGATGCATCAGCAGCTTGCGGGTGCGCAGCGGGGCGTGGTTGAAGATGTTGCCGTGCTCGTAGGGACCGATGTGGGCGTTCAACAGCCAGACCGCATCGTCTTTGACCAGGCCGTAGGAGTCCTTAAGATTGGCGAGGCCGCCCCGGATGGACTTGACCTCGGTCCCGGTGAGGACCACCCCGGCCTCAAATTTTTCCAGCAAGAAGTAGTTATGTGAAGCGATCCTATTAACGGCGGCGTCTCGCTCGCCGGAGGCGGTGGGATCACGGCGCGGGGATTTCTCCGGGTTGGCCTTGGTCTGGTGCGTGGATTGGCGAGCCATGGGGTTAAGGAGTAGTTATCTTAGCGCATCGTTCGGCTTCCGGCTTCGGCCTCTCGGCTTTCGGTTCGCAACCTGAAATCAGGGACTCATCTGGTGTTTCAGAGGCCGGAAGCCGAATGCCGGGAACAGGGAGCCGACCGTACCCACTAGGCCTACGACCAAAGAGTATAACTGCCGTGTGCACAAGCACTTCGGGAGCTGGAAATGGCGATGCTATAATCGCCTCACAGAAAGCATTTTCAATGTATCGAGTAGATTTCCCGCGCGAAAATACCGTCGGGACGCGCCGCACCTTGGGCACGCTGCTTGTCCAGCGAAGACGTAATAAAGAGGATTATCTCGTGAGGATTATCGAATGAGACGCCTGATGCGCCCGGCTCTATTGCTGTTGCTGGTCGCGGTTGTAACGCTCCCTGCCATCGCCGACAAAGCCAAGGATCTGTTTGCCAAGGGTCAAGACGCCGAGGCTCGCCAGCAGTACGAAGTGGCCTACGGTTTTTTTAAGCAGGCCTACGATCTGAAACCTAAAGATCTGCGCTATCGGGCTGCCTTCGAGCGCATTCGTTTCGAAGCCGCGGCCACGATGGTTCACAACGGGCAAAAGCTGCGCGAGGAGGGCAAACTGGACGAGGCGGCAGCCGAGTTTCAAAAGGCGCTGGCGCTCGATCCGTCGTTGTTCATCGCCAAGCAGGAGTTGAACCGTACGCTGAAAATCATCAACGACCAGCGGAATCCTCCACCGCAGGCCGCCGGGCCGCCGATCGGCCTGGAACGCAGGGTCCACGACGCGTCCGGTCCGGTTGAACTCGCTCCCATCTCGAACATCCCCATCACCGTCAAGATGCTCGCAACTAAATCTGACGTGGTCTACCGCACCGTCGGACAACTGGCGGGGGTCAATGTGTTGTTCGACCCCGATTACACCGCCAGAGTCATCAACGTTGACCTCAACGGAGTGACCCTGGAAGAGGCGCTGGAAATTACGGCGATGGAGTCGAAAACCTTCTGGCGGCCGGTCACGCTAAATACGATTTTCGTAGCGCAGGACAATCCCGCGAAGCGCAAGGAACTGGAACAGAGCGTCCTCAAGACTTTTTATCTTACGAATCTTTCCCAGCCCACCGAACTGCAGGATGTGGTAAACGCAATTCGTGCCGTGCTCGATGTACAGCGCGTGCAGCAGTTGCTCTCCCAAAATGCACTGGTCGTGCGCGGCACCCCCGATCAGATAGCGCTCGCTGAAAAACTGGTAGAGGATCTGGACAAGGCGCGTCCGGAGGTGATCGTCGACATCGCCATCATGCAGGTCAGTAAAGACAGGTCGCGCACGTTAGGTCTGAGTCCGCCGACCAGCGCCACGGTTACGCTGCAGAGTAATCTGAATACGACCACCCCTACCACCACCGGGACCACTTCGACTGGCGTCGCTACCACCACAGGGTCGACCACCGGACTGAACCTGAATACGCTGGGCAATCTGAATGCCACCGATTTCCAGGTTACGATTCCGTCCGCCAACCTGTCGGCAGTGATGAGCAACAGCGACACGAAACTGATTCAGAATCCGCAGATTCGCGCCCTCGATGGGCAGAAGGCTTCGCTGAAGATCGGCGACAAGGTCCCGGTAGCGACCGGATCGTTCCAGCCGGGTATTGGCGGGGTCGGTATTAACCCGCTGGTGAATACCCAGTTTCAGTATCTCGATGTGGGCGTGAATATCGACATCACACCGCATGTACATGCGAATGGCGAAGTCACGCTGAAGATTTCGATGGACGTTTCGGCGGTCACGGGCCAGTCGAATATCGGTGGCATCAGCCAGCCCATCATCGGTCAGCGCAAGATCGAACATGAGATTCGCCTGAAGGATGGCGAGGCCAATCTGTTGGGCGGAATCATGGAAGACCAGCAGACGAAATCGCTGAGCGGGATTCCGGGACTGGCTCAGATTCCGATCCTCAAATATCTCTTCGGCCAGACCACGCAGGATCACTCGGAAAACGAAATCGTTTTTGCCATCGTTCCTCATATTATCCGTGGCACCGATGTAAGCGAGATCAATCAGCGCGCGATCGATATCGGCACCGCGACTACGATCGAGTTGCGCCGCACGAGCAGACCGCAGGCCGCTCCGGCTGGCACAGCGGCGCCGGCTCAAACGCCATCGCAGCCGGCCAATCCGTCGATACTGCCTCTGCCAAATCAGGCCCCGGCAGGCCAGCCGCCCGCTCCGAACTCGGCTGCCGGCGGAACGCCCAGCTTCCTGTTTGATCCGCCCACCATTCAGGCGGTAAAGGGCAACACATTTGTCGTGAATCTGCTGCTTTCCGGCGCCCAGAACGTGCACTCCGTGCCGGTGCAACTGAACTACGATCCGAAAATGCTGCAACTGGTGAATGTGTCGAATGGCGGCTTTCTCTCGCAGGATGGTCAAGCGGTAGCTCTGGTTCACCGCGAGGATGAAACCATCGGACAGTCGCAGATTACGGCTACCCGGCCGCCCGGTGCAGGAGGAGTTTCTGGCCAGGGCGCCGTGATCACACTCACTTTCCAGGCAAAGGCAGATGGACAAACTCCCCTGACCATCACTCGAGGGGGAGCGCGCGATCCCGGCTTGCAGGCGATCACGGTCAACGGGGCACAGGCGGCAGTTACTGTTCAGTAGGAGATGTCCAGGAACTCGGCTGCATCCACTGAAATAAGATCGAGTGAATAAGAAGACCAGAGGAATGACGGTACAAAGGTTCAATCACGGGCCGACCGCGAAGCCCGCACGGGGCTTTACGCTCCTGGAGTTGATCGTCGCGGCGACCATTCTGTCGATTCTCACCTTGATGGCCCTGCCGTTGGCGCGCGTCACGATTCAGCGCGAGAGGGAGAAAGAACTCCGCAAAGCACTCTGGGAGATGCGAGACGCCATCGACCGTTACAAAGATGCAACCGATCGGAACATGGTTCAGACCAAAGTGGACAGCCAGGGCTATCCGCCCGATCTTGAGACCATGGTCAAGGGTGTAGAAGCACAAGGCGGCAAGAAAATTCGTTTTCTCCGTTCTATCCCTGTAGATCCCATGACCAAGAGCAAGGAGTGGGGCTTGCGCTCCATGCAGGACGATCCGGACTCCGACTCCTGGGGCGGACAGAGCGTGTTCGACGTTTACTCCAAGTCGGAAGGCACGGCGCTGGATGGCACGAAGTACAAGGACTGGTAAATGTTACGGGGCGTGACTAAATTGGGGCGCGGCGCGGGCGGATCTCGCGAAAAGGCAGCGGTGCGCATGTTCGCCCGCAACACAAGGCTGGAGCGCTTTCGCGGATTCACCCTGCTGGAGTTGATGATTGTTATCAGCATCATCATGATCCTGATGGCGGTTGCGGTTCCGATGTACAACCAGTCCATCGTGCAGGCTCGGGAATCAGTCTTGCGCTCGAATCTCGGCACCCTCCGCTCGCTCATCTCGCAGTACACCCTCGACAAGCAGAAAGCGCCTCAGTCGCTCGACGACCTGGTCACGGCGGGATACCTGCGGCAGGTTCCGATGGATCCTATGACCCGGCAGACCAACTGGGAAGTGGTGCAGGAAGATGTAATGCTGGCCGTAGACCAGCAGGATCCCGGCATCACCGACGTGCACTCAGCTTCCAGCGGGACCGCCAGCGACGGCACCGCTTACAGCACCTGGTGAAGCCCTGCATTCGCCTACTGCCCAACGGACGATTCCGTACGTCTACGACGGAAGCCAAGCTCATCGCGTGTCCTTTTCGACTCGCCCTGGTCTACTTTCTTCCGCGGGCCGAGGCGTTATACATCGCGTCCAGCAAGTCCTGCGAATGGCCGTCGTAGTCGGCATCGAGAGACCACATGAAAGTGCCGCCCAGTCCGCGATCCCAATCGGAATACCAGACTCGGAAATAGGTCGAGAACGCATCATCGTAGGTAATATAGCCGTCGCTTCCGTCGGTCTTCAGCATGTACGGAACTAGCGCGATAGGATCGTAATACGTTTTCCAGCCACCTTTGTTGATTCGATGCTTCAGGTCTGGGCCGTAGTTCACGGTGAGCACGGTGTCATCGCATGCCCCGTCAGCCGTGAATGCGGCATTGGGACACAACCCAAAAAGCTGGTTGATGTTGGTGTAGTAGTAACCGTAAAAGGGCGTTCCCATGTTGAGCTGCACAGCTGGAATTTTCTTCAGAAAAATGTTCGCGGTGTCATACACGCTTCCGCCTGGCTGACATTCCCAGGGCGCGGGGTCGTGCGTATCCCAGAAGATGGGTGAATTGAGCTGGCCATAGGCGGTCCAGGGACCGGCGCAGTCGTACATCATAATGTTCACGTAGTCGAGAGACAGCTGCAGGTGCTTCAGGTCGTATCCATAACCGCCCCATGGAGCCGCGTCGATGGACAGGACGTAACTGGGGTTCGACTTGCGAAGGTTCGACATGAGTTTCACCAGGAACGTTCGGTCGACGGCGGTTTCGGGATACTCCCAGTCAATGTCAACGCCCTCGTAGTCGTATTGCTTCTCGAAGGCCGCGATGTTGTCGACCAGGGTCTGCACCGCGCCGCTGGTTTCGATCCCATTGAAGTCACCGCCCAGCAGGAGCAGGACTTTCACGCCCGCAGCGTGGGCCCGATGGTTGAGTTCGGGCTCGAGGAATTCGTTCTGGGCCCCCGAGGGCACCGACAGGGTGCCAGTGGCATCGAACGACACTCCAGCGTGGTTGATGTGCGTGAGCTTATGGTACGGAATCTGCGCGGCGCCGTATGGCGGATCCTGATACTTGCTCCAATATCCGTAGTCGCCCACGACGCGTTTCGAAAGATGGTTCGCGAGCGGCTGTTGCGCGCGCGCCCATGGCAAAGAGACCGCTGCCATCAAACCGACCAATACGAAGGAAGCCAGACGCGGAAACGGCAGGCAACGAGGAATCATGAAGTGCCTCCGGGGAGCGAGGTTTCAGGCCGGCACAGGCCGCTCAAAGCGGCGTCCAGCAAGAAGTTGGAGGATTTTATCACGACCTGTACCGGCTGACCTCGAAGACCTATCCGGACACGACCAGCGTGGAGTACGCCTACGACCTGGCGGGCAAGGTGCAGCAGGTCGGCGACCCGACCGGGACGGTTCTCGTCGATCAAATTCTCAACATCGACGGTACGCAACAGATTTTGCCGACGATCAATGGAAACCAGTCGCGGAGTCGGAGAGGACGGATGATTTGTCACACTTGCAGTGTACGGACCTTCGGCGATTCCGCAATAGTGCTACGGAGTCCCTCGCTCGATTTCTTCACAGCTTCCTGTCCCCATGGCTCCCCCCCGTCTGTCCCCATGGCTCTGTCCCCATGGCTCGGAGACACGGAATTTGTACTGGGCATCACAGAGCACGTAACATCTATGCATGCCCGTTGAAACCGAAACTCAGGCCCCGGCGTCGATTCGTGCGCCGCGCGGCAACGCCATCACCTGCAAAGGCTGGCAGCAGGAAGCTGCCATGCGCATGCTCATGAACAACCTCGATGGAGAGGTCGCCGAGCGTCCGAACGACCTTGTTGTGTACGGAGGAACGGGCCGTGCCGCACGGAGTTGGGCAGCTTATCGCGCCATCGTCGAAACGCTGAAGCATCTTGAGAACGATGAGACTTTGCTGGTGCAGTCGGGCAAGCCGGTGGGCGTGTTCAAAACGCACGAGCACGCGCCCCGAGTGCTCATCGCAAACTCGAATCTGGTGGGCCACTGGTCCAACTGGGAAAAATTCAACGAACTCGAACGCGCCGGACTGATGATGTACGGGCAGATGACGGCCGGCTCCTGGATCTACATCGGCTCGCAGGGCATTGTGCAGGGGACATTCGAGACATTTTCGGCGGCGGGCGAGAAACATTTCGGCGGCGATCTCGCGGGCAAGCTGATTGTCAGCGGCGGCATGGGCGGAATGGGCGGAGCGCAGCCGCTGGCAGCGACCATGACCGGTGCGGCATTTCTGGGAATTGACGTCGATCCGGAGCGCATCAAGAAGCGGCTGAAGACCGGCTATTGCGACTTCATGGTGACGACGCTCGACGAGGCGTTGCGCATTCTGAAGAATGCGGTGCGCAAGAAGGAAAACATTTCCGTCGGACTCGTCGGAAACTGCGCCGACGTCATTCCGGAGTTGGCCGAGCGCGGCGTGGTACCCGACATTTTGACGGACCAGACCTCGGCGCACGATCCGCTGAACGGATATGTGCCGAACGGCATGAGTTTCGAAGAGGCGTTGGAACTGCGCGCGCGCGATCCGCACGCATATCAGGAAAAGTCGCTCGATGCGATGGCGCGGCACGTGGAAGGCATGCTGCGCCTGCAGAAGATGGGCGCAGTCACGTTCGACTACGGAAATAACATTCGCACCTTCGCCTTTCAGCACGGCCTCAAAAATGCCTACGATTTCCCCGGATTTGTGCCAGCGTATATTCGTCCGTTGTTTTGCGAAGGACGTGGACCATTTCGCTGGGTAGCGTTATCAGGCGAACCGTCCGATATTCACCTCACAGACGATCTGGTTCTGGAGTTGTTCCCCGACAATCGCATCCTGCGGCGCTGGATCGACCTGGCGCGCAAGCGCATCAAGTTCCAAGGCTTGCCGGCGCGCATCTGCTGGCTGGGCTACGGTGAGCGCGCCCAGTTCGGGCTGGCCATGAACGCTCTGGTAAAGAAGGGCAAGATCAAGGCGCCGATCGTGATCGGCCGCGATCATCTCGATTGCGGCTCGGTAGCGTCGCCGTTTCGTGAAACCGAGAGCATGAAAGACGGCTCAGACGCAGTCGCAGACTGGCCGCTGCTCAATGCACTCTTGAATACTGCTGCGGGCGCATCGTGGGTGTCGATCCACAACGGCGGCGGTGTGGGCATCGGCTACTCGCTGCACGCGGGACAAGTCATCGTGGCGGACGGTACCGCTGAGATGGCGAAGCGCATCGAGCGTGTGCTGACCACGGATCCGGGTATGGGCGTGATCCGGCACGTGGATGCTGGATACGACGAGGCGAAGGAGTTTGCGAGGAAGGCTGGGGTGAAAGTGCCGATGGGTGGCTAGTCGTCGCAGCAAGGAACCACCGGCCATTTACGCGGTCGCCAGTGAGGAATCGAGTCCGGATCCAGGCCCAAGTCCAGGACCTCGAATGTCTGAGCATATAACTTGCCGGATACTCAGGCACGCATCCGATTGGCCTTCAACGGGCTATTTTGTCTCGACGGCTGCTAAACTGCTTTAGCGTGACCTCAGCTCGAAAACCGGCCCAGAAAATCCAGCCTCCGCTGTTCCTAGCCAATATCGGCCAGCTTCTCACGCTTCGGTCTGCCTCGGGCAGCCCGCGTCCGCGCCGTGGTTCCGACCTGAAGGAACTGGGCATCATCGAAGAAGGGGCTGTCTTGTGCTGGGGGGGGAAAGTCGTTTCCGTCGGCACCACGAAGGAAGCGTTGCGCGATCCCTGGCTGAAGAAGAATCGCGGCAAGGTTACCGAGATCGACTGCTCGGGCAAAGTTGTTCTCCCAGGCTTTGTGGATTCGCACACCCACCCGGTCTTTGTCAGCCCGCGGCTGGTGGATTTCGAGAAGCGCATCGAAGGCGCTGCTTACGAAGAGATTGCGGCCGCTGGCGGCGGAATCCGTTCGAGCCTCGAGGGTGTTCGCAATACGGGAAAGACTGCCTTGGCCGCCAAGGTCGTAACGGTGCTGAAAGACATGGCCGCTCACGGCACGACTACCGTGGAAGCCAAATCCGGCTATGGGCTCACGGTCGAGTCGGAACTGAAGTCGCTGGAGGCGATCCGGGAGGCAGCCTCCCACTGGCCTGGGACCGTCGTGGCCACCCTGCTCGGAGCTCACGTTGTCCCAAAAGAATTCCAGGGCTGCTCACAAAAGTATGTTGAGATCGTCTGTAAGGAGATGATTCCGCAGGCGGCTAAGCGGAAGCTTGCCCAGTTCGTGGATGTTTTCTGTGACGAGGGCGCGTTTACTCCGGAAGAAACGGAGCGGGTATTTCAAGCCGCGGAAAAGCATGGTTTGAGCGTTCGCGCGCACATGTGCCAGCTTTCAGAAACGGTTTTGTGGCCGTTCCTGCGCTTCAATCCAGCGTCGTTCGACCACATGGACCACGTGAACGAGGACGACATTCCGCAGTTGGCCCAGCGGGATACGGTGGCCACGCTGGTACCGGGAGCAAATTATTTCCTAGGCCTGAAAGAATATCCAAACGCGCGCCGGTTGATCGATGCCGGTGTGCCGGTCGCTTTGGCAACCGACTATAATCCCGGCACGTCGCCGACCATCAGCATGCCGATGGCAATGTCGCTGGCCTGCACGCACATGAAGATGTCGCCGGCGGAAGCAGTCGCGGCGGCCACGATCAATGGGGCATGGGCTCTCCGCGTAGCGGATCAGAAAGGCAGCATTGAACCGGAGAAAGACGCAGATTTAGCGCTGTTTGCGGTGAAAGACTATCGCGAAATCCCGTACTGGTTCGGTGCCAACCACTGTGCAGCGACGGTTTTGAATGGAGTGGTCGCATCCCGCGGTTGAACTTTCGCGGGGCAACATCCGTATTAGGCTGGAGTGGAGTTGTGCGTGTGCGTTCGGGGCACTCCGGGAACACAATTAAGGAAGCTATCCGATTCGATCTCCTGAGGAAAACCAATGAAGCGAATCTTTGCGGTAATGACCTTTGTCGTGCTGACACTCTCGCTGGCTGCCGCGCAGCGGCTGCCTGAGGGTGCCAGACCAGAGAATTACAAACTTACCTTCACGCCCGATCTCGAAAAAGCCAAGTTTGAGGGCGACGAGACCATGACAATCCGGGTGCTGAAGCCGACCTCGGAGATCACGCTGAACGCGGTTGACATCGACTTCCACGATGTGACCATCACGAGCGGTGGGGCCACGCAAAAAGCGACGGTCACGCCCGAGAAAGAAAAGGAAATGGTCGTGCTTGCCGTCGAGAAGCCCCTGGCGGCGGGCCCGGCCACCATACACATTACCTACACCGGCATTCTCAACGACGAAATGCGCGGCTTGTACCTGGGAAAGGATGACAAGGGGCGCAAGTACGCCGCCACTCAGTTTGAAGCCACGGATGCACGGCGCGCATTCCCCTCGTTCGACGAGCCCGACTACAAAGCGACCTTCGACATCACCGCGGTTGCCGACAAGGGTCAGGTCGCAATCTCCAATTACAAGGTAGTATCCGACACGCCCGGGCCGGGGGATAAGCACACCGTGAAGTTTGCCACCACCGCGAAGATGTCGTCCTATCTGGCGGCGCTAATCGTGGGCACCTTCGAATACATCGAAGGCTCAGTGGACGGCATCCCGATTCGCGTCTATAGCACGCCGGGCAAGAAGGAGATGGGGAAGTTTGCTCTCGACGCTGCGGAGTACATCGTCGGCTACTACGACAAGTATTTCGGGATCAAGTATCCCTACGGGAAGCTGGATCTGATCGGTCTGCCGGATTTCTCAGCGGGGGCCATGGAGAACGTGGGCTGCATCACGTTTCGCGAAGTGATCCTGCTGATCGACGAGAAACAGGGATCCGTCGATCTCAAGAAGACCATAGCTTCGGTCACCTCTCACGAGATCGCCCACATGTGGTTCGGCGACCTGGTCACGATGAAATGGTGGGACGACGTGTGGCTTAACGAAGGATTCGCCACGTGGATGTCGAGCAAGCCCATCGCGGCCTGGAAACCGGAATGGAATTTCAAACTGGATGACGTGAGTGATACCGCCGGGACCCTGAACGTAGATTCGCTGGCGAATACACGTCCCATCCACCAGGCGGCTGATACTCCGGCGCAGATTCAGGAACTGTTCGACGGAATCGCTTATGGCAAGGCGGCAGCGGTGCTGCGCATGCTGGAATCCTATTTAGGCGAAGAAACTTTCCGCGCAGGCGTAAACGCGTATCTGCAGCAGCATCAGTACGCGAATGCGACCGCGGACGACTTCTGGGATGCTCAAGCGAGAACTTCAAAAAAACCGGTCGACAAGATCATGCCCACGTGGGTCAAGCAGGCGGGCGCTCCGATTATCAACGTCAAGGCGCAATGCTCGAATAATTCCACGAGCGTCACCCTGGCCCAGCAGCGATATTACTTCGACCGATCCAAGTTCGAAACGCCCAACGATCAACTCTGGCAAATCCCGCTGTGCTTGCGGGGTTCGGCCAGTGGTAGCAATGCGAAGTGCGAACTCATGACCAAGAAAGAAGAAACCGTTACGCTGCCTGGCTGTTCAACCTGGGTTCTGACGAATGCGGGCGCGACCGGGTACTACCGAACGGCCTACCAGCCGGATGCGGTTCGGGCCGTGGCAAGCGACGCGGAAACGAAACTGACTCCCGGCGAGCGGATCGCACTGGAGAACGACATCTGGGCCTCCGTGCGAATCGGCCGCGAACCAGTGGGTGACTATCTGGCCTTTGCGCAAGGTCTGCAATCGGACCGCAATCGCGCTGTGGTGGAAGAACTGCTGGGAGGGCTTGGTTACATCGGCCAATACCTGGTCAGCGACAGCGATCGGGATGCATATCACACGTGGCTGCGCCAATATCTGGCTCCGGCCATGAAGGATGTGGGATATGAGCCCAAACCAGGCGAAAGCGACGAACAAAGGACCTTACGGTCAGACGTATTCCGTGCGCTGGGCTACGATGCCCGCGATCCGGAAACTCTGGAGGAAGCGCGCACAATCGCGGACAAAGCGCTGGCCGACCCGGCATCCGTCGACAGTGAAATTGCCGGTGGCGCCCTTGCACTCGCCGCGTTACATGGGGACTCTGCGTTTTACGATCGGGTGATGACCGCGATGAAGAATCCCAAATCGCCAGAGCAGTACTATACGTACCTCTTCACGCTTCCCCGATTCAGCGATCCGAAGCTGCTGCAGCGCACGCTGGATTTTGCCATCTCGCCGGAAGTGCGGTCGCAGGATGCGTTGCAGGTGATCACCAGCGTGATGAGAAATCCGGCTGGCCGAGAACTGGCTTGGGATTTCATACAGTCGCACTGGGACGCGGTTGCCAAGGCTGGAGGTCCCTTTGCCAGTGCCGAAGTCGTGGGAGCGACCAGCGTTTTTTGCGATGCAGGGTTACGTGATCAGGTGACGGAATTCTTTTCCGCGCACAAGATTGCAGCAGCGGAGCGCACCTACAAACAGTCGATTGAGCGCATCAACAACTGCGTCGATCTGAAGTCGCAACAGGAGCCGCAATTGGCGTCGTGGCTGGGACAACACGGCACTGCCGGCGGAAAATAGACAACGTGATGGCGACACGGCCCGAAAATCTTCCGGGCCGTGTTCTTTTATCCAAGCTCGATCGTATTCCAGGCGATCTTAGGGCACGATCGGCAGCACCAGATGAGAAGGCAGATCGGATGAGCAATAAATCCGCTGCGTCGCAGGAACAAAATCAGACGCAGTAGCCTGATAGATGCTGGGCACAAACTTCTGCGGATTGCGGTCGATCACCGGGAACCACGTCGACTGAACTTGCACCATGATGCGGTGCCCTTTCAAGAAGACGTGATCGTGATCGCGGAGAGGGACGATCCACTCAGTCGGCTTGTTTGGCGCCAGCGGAGACGGCTTCTCATAGCTCACAAGATAGCGGCCCCGGCGTACTTCCATCGCAATTGGTAGTTCGTAGCCGTTCAGAGACTGGGCGTACTGCCCGGGCTTCGGTCCTTCTTCGGGAGCCCAGTCATTCTTCTGCGCGTTCTCCGGATATACATCGATCAGTTTCACCACAAAATCGCTGTCGGTTCCAGAAGTCGAAGCGAAAAGATTCGCGGCAAGCGGGCCGGTAACGGTGAGATCGTGGTCGAGCGGTGCGCTGACGAACGAGAGAACATCGGGCCGGCGATCGACAAAGCGCTGGTCAGCTACCTCCCACGTGCGCCAGTCGCCCGCCGGATATGTGGGCGAGATGGGACGCTGGCGGTACGGCACAGGATTCGCGGGATCGGAGACGTATTCACGGTAGGCTTGCCCGGTTTTGGCTACGTCCGGCGGAGTGAATGACAGCGTCCCGTCCGCATGCAGATATAGCTTTGTCGGCATCGCTTCCTTCGGAGGCCATAACTCATAGGTGCGCCACGTGTTCGATCCACTCTGAAAAGTGCTGGCCTGCCACGCCGGCTTCGCGCCCTGCCCGTGCAGATAATAGCGGAAGAAGGGCGCTTCGATATTCTCGCGAAACTCGCGGGCAGTCTCGTGTCCTCCGAACGGAACGATGCCGATACTGTCTCCCTTGGGGCCCTGCCACTCACCGTGAAACCAGGGACCGGCAACGATAAAATTCGTGCGCTGCGGATCGCTCTCTTCGGCGTGACGAAAGATCTGCCATGGTCCCCACGGATCTTCCTGATCCCAAAATCCCGCAACGTTCAGGTTGGGCACGGTCGAGGCGTGAAGCTGGCGAACCCAAGCTTCTTTCTTCCAGAACTCATCGTAGTCGGGATGCTCGACGCTGGAGTTCCAGTAAGGAATCGAGCCGTGCAGGTATTTCTTGTTTATGTTCGAAAGCGGCCCCAGGTCGAGATACCACTGGTAGGTGTCGTAAGTTTCGAAATCGAAGTGCGTGTTCTTGTTCTTGTCGGCCTGCTCCATGACCGCATACTCAAAGTCATAGCTTTCGCGCAACGCGCCGTAGCGGTGGTCGTCGTCGTTCATCCATTGATCCACGGGCGAAGCTTGCTCGCTGATGGCCATGAGCGCCGGATGCGGATGAAGCAGCGTGAGCGCGGTCGTCAATCCGTCGTAGGAGACGCCGAACATCCCGACTTTGCCGTTATTGTTGGCGACGTTTTTCAAGAGCCACTCGATGGAATCATAAGCATCGGTGGTTTCGTTGGTGGCCTTCGGATCATTCAAATCGACCCAGGAAGAAAGGTTGAACAAGCCCTCGGACTTGAACCGCCCACGCAGATTCTGGAAGACGAAGATGTAGCCGTCTTGTGCGAGTTCCTTGAGCGAGGAAGGGATCTGCTCGGGCGGCTTGTCGGGAACGCCGTAAGGCGTACGGCGAAACAGAATGGGCAGCGGACCTTGCTGGTCAACAGGAGTGAGAATCGCGGTCTGCAGATGAACTCCGTCGCGCACTGGAATCATGACTTCCTGGAGCTTGAACAGCGGCTTCGTTGCGGGTTGCTGTGGAGTCTGTTGTGCGGCGGCAAAGATGGCAATCAACAAGGGCAACACGAATCGCAGAAGGGATGAACGCACCAGTTTCCTCCAGGCAGCTTCTTGAGATGAACCGAGGGGCGCAGTATATCAATCCGCGGTAGACTCGGGAAACTGCCGGGGAGGTACTCAACGATGTCTACTGTATTTAAGAAACCGATCCTCAGTCCGCTCATCTATAGAAACATCATCCGAACGACATTTTTGAAGAGAGAGCAATCATGAGCAAGTGCAAAGGCTACGCCGCAATGACCGCCAAGGCTCCCTTGGCACCCTATTCGTTCGAACGCCGCCAGCCTCGCGAGCACGATGTCGTCATCGACATCAAGTATTGCGGGATCTGTCATTCCGATATTCACCAGACGCGCGACGAGTGGAGTGACTACCAGGAAGAATCGATCTTCCCCATGGTGCCGGGGCACGAAATCGCCGGGGTGGTGACGGCGGTCGGCAGCAAAGTCACAAAACACAAGGTGGGAGACAAAGTGGGCGTCGGTTGCTTCGTCGACTCCTGCCGCACCTGCGTCGAGTGTCAAAGAGGGCTCGAGCAATACTGTTCCGTGCAAACCGTGTGGACTTATAACGGCCGCGACAAAGAGGGCACGCCGACCTACGGCGGTTATTCCGACAAAATCGTGGTCGACGAAAATTATGTGCTGCGCATGCCCAATAATCTGCCGCTCGATGCCTGCGCGCCCCTGCTCTGCGCCGGAATCACACTCTATTCCCCGCTGCGGCATTGGCAGGCGGGCCCGGGTAAGAAGGTGGCCATCATCGGTCTGGGTGGTCTTGGACACATGGGCGTTAAACTGGCGCATGCTCTGGGCGCTGAAGTCACCGTGCTCAGCCAGTCCTTGAAAAAACAGGCCGACGGAAAACGGCTGGGCGCCGATCACTTCTACGCCACTTCGGACTCGGAGACTTTCACCAAACTGGCGAACTCCTTCGACCTGATCATCAACACGGTTTCGGCGCAGATGGACTGGAATCAGTACCTGTCCTTATTGAACGTCGACGGAACCATGGTCGTGGTAGGCCTTCCGGAGAAGGACGTCCCCATCGGGGCCTTTTCGCTGACCGGGCGCCGACGCAGTCTGGCGGGCTCGCAGATCGGCGGTATCCGCGAAATTCAGGAAATGCTGGATTTCTGCAGCCAACACGGCGTGGCCTGCGACATTGAAGTCGTCCCATTCAGAAGGTCAACGAAGCCTACCAGCGCGTTTTGAAGAGCGACGTGCGCTACCGGTTCGTGATCGATATGGCGTCACTCGCCAAGGACTAACGCAGCTCGAACCGTCGTGCTTGCTCAGAATATTCGTCCGATGGAAAAGTTCACCCGGCTCTGGCCGGTGGGACTGACGCTGCCTGCCAGCGTGATCGGGCCGACGATCGTGTCCGCGATTACTCCCAGATTGAATGTGCCGCGCACCACAACCGGTCCGGGATCCCTTGCTGAAGTGCCGAAGGCTGCACCGGCCTCGTACCATCCGCCCCAGTAGATCTTTCGACCCGCCAGCGCGGGTAGACGATAAAGTTCGCGGCGAAATCCGAGCGATGAGTAAGCGTAGTGGTTGCCCAGAAATTCGTACGGAAGGTACGCCCCCAATCGGAACGGTCCCCCCAGCGTAAATACCTGAAACGGGCCGGCGGAGCCGCGGAAGGTAGTACCCCCGGAAATGCCGAGGAAGAGCGAAGTCTTCGGTCCAACCGGGACAAAACTGGAAGTCTGCACATCCAGTTGCCCAATCGGATGCGCCAGCCCCGGGCTTTGCAGCACGCGGGAGAGTGTAGCTACTATGCGAGTTCCGCTACTGGGCACCGAGGGGCTGTCCTGTCCATCCCAGACGTAGCGCGCGCGAAATTCGCCGGTGCTGCCGTGGACGCTGGGCAGGCCTGTGCTTCCGATCAGCGGACTGAGCTTTCCATCGAAGAGTTCATACCCGATGCGGAATTCGCTGCGGCGACTGGAGTTGTAGCCGATGTCAAAGCCGCCTCCAGCACGCTCGTCGCCGAACACCGCAACGCGAGTCAAGCCGGTGAATGAGTTGCGCGCAAACTTGGACGCAAAAGCGTACGGAGAAACAAACAATCGCGACTGGCCCAGAGGCTGGTAGAACTCGGTTGCCGCCAGATTACTTGAACCGAAAAGAAGATCGTTGCGCCATTCGCCGCCGCGGTGGGCGATGTCCATGAAAGTGACGCGCGCGCCCGCGGAAAAATCGAAGGCCGCCACACCGGAACCGTCCACATTAACGGCGAGGTCAACGAACGGCGGGCCATAGGATTTGTCGTGTGTCGTGACGCGGAGGGCTGGAACTCCATTCTGCGTAAAACCCTCGTAGCCCAGCCGATCGAACTGGCCTTCCCCGGCAATGCGGGTCAGTTGGGTGTCGAGTTTGGAGAGATCGAGCGGGCCCTGGAGCGCCTTGCCAAGCTGGTGCTGCAGCCTGCTATCTGTGTCAGGATCGGCGCCGGTGACTTCAACAGTCTCGATCCTCTCGGGCGGCCGATGTTTGCGCGCCGCGCGGGCCGCCAGATACTCCTGCCACTCCGCCGGGTCTTGGATGGCGTAGGGCAGAAGAACGGCAGACTGGGTAGCCGCGCTCTGGTGACCGAGTTCGACAAGTTCTTTGACGCGTGCGTAGTCCGTTACCTCGAAACCACCCATGCTTATGCTCACGGTGGCATTGGCCAGCGCCAGAGAGCGCCGCTCGTTCTGCGTGATCATGACGTCGACGGCGCGACTGAGCACGCCGGTGATTGTTTCCAATTGAGTCAGGTTGCCCGGCGGCAGGCGCAGTTCCACTGCGATCACGGCATCGGCATTCATTTCCAGGACGGTTTCAACCGGAATATTTTGCACCATGCCGCCGTCAGCCAACACGCGATCATTGATCTCCACTGGAGTAAATACTCCGGGGATCGCCATGGAGGCGCGCACAGCCTGGGCTAACTGGCCGTCGCGCAGCACGATGCCTTCCCCGCTTAGCATGTCGGTGGCTACACAACGGAATGGAATGGGCAGGTCGTCAAAGCTGGCAACCCCAGATTCGGGGAAAGCGATGCGATCGAGCAACAGTCCTACGCCATGGCCGGAGTTGAAGCCGTTGGGCCCCCTCAGACCGTGCTTCAGGCCGAGCGGAGCATTGATCAGAAAATCGCGGCGATCCTGCTTGCGGCGGTAGGAGATCTGCGTATAACCCGGCTCGGGAAGGAAGGCTTCGTCCCAGTCGATTTTTTCGACAAACTTCTGGATCTCGGCAGGCGACATGCCCGTGGCATACATCGCGCCAATGATGCTGCCCATGCTGGTCCCAGCAATCCGGTCCACCGGGATGTGGTTCTCTTCCATCCATTGGATCACGCCGATTTCGGCCAAGCCCAGCGCACCACCACCGCTGAGAGCCAGACCAATTCGCGGACGATGAGGAGGAGTCGGAGGTTGCGCGATGGGTGCGGTGTCCTGCGCGCGCAAGGACAGCGGCAGAACAGTAACCAACAAAAGGATAAGAGCAATTGGGATCTGTGCGGGCCGATCCGATTTCATCATGTGCTCCTGAGGTGCGGAAGCAGACCGTCGTCTAAGAGCTGATTTCAAGGTGAGGAAAAAAGGTTAGCAGGTTTGAGCCAAGGCAGTCAGCAATCCCCAGAGAAGGACAAAAAATCAGTTCGTTTTGGATGGCGAGGCGGGCTGCGCCGCACGCGCCTGCTCCACGACGTTGCGTATGGCATCGATGACGATGTCGGGACGATCCATCTGAATATAGTGCGAGCTGTTTCTTGCAATCCTCTGCGTCCCTCGTGTGGAGAGATGCGCTAACTCCTCCTGCATTTTCTCCCAGGCATCGTTGGTGGGCTTAGCGAGGTCGGGCGGGAGATCGGCGGACAGCTTGTCGGGGTCGTGCGAGAGCACAACCAGAGGCATGTCGCCCAGCGAACCGGTGGCCGCAGTCTGGGCGGCGCTTTCAGGAAAGCCTTGGAGTTCGGCCACGCCTTCGCGCGCTGTGTGCCAGTTACACTCGGCAGCGCGCTGCGCTGGTTCATCCTCGCACAAACCCATCAGCCGGGGAATGCCGAAGGGCATGGTGAATTCCAGGAACTCAGCCTCGCGCTTCCAGCTTCCTTCCATATTCTTGAGTTCTGGAGGAAAACGATTCTCCTGATCGGGATGGGAAGCATCGACCAGCACGATGCCCGCGACCTCGTTGCGATACAGGCTGGCGTAGAGCCGCACGTTGTATCCGCCCATCGAATGGGCGACGATCACATAAGGCGGGGCTATGGCCGCCGCTTGCAGCAACGCGTGCAACTCACTGGCGATCACTTTGCTGGTGCGAGGTTGCCAACTGGAGTCGCTGTAACCGATTCCAGCGCGGTCGTACGAGCATACCCGGGTGAATTTCGCGATCTCCGGCTGCACCCTGCGCCAGGAAACGTACGTGTCGCCCAGACCGGACTCGAGGATGACCGCAGGACTTCCCTCCCCCGTGCAGTCGATGTGCATCTTGTACCCGCCGACGTCGAAGACTCTGCCAGCCATCGAATTAAAGCGGCGGTCGCGGGCCTCAGAGATGTTCTCGTAGATCACTCCGGCAGCGCCGAAGATCAGCACGAACGCGAGCAGGCCGAGGATGATGCGGCGGGGCCAGTGGTGAGACGGTGCGGATGGAGGCGCTGCGTTGTGCATACAGGAACAGGGTTGCGCGGCGCGAGCGCCGCGTAATACTGGCAGGCATTTTACATGACTGCCGGTACAGTGATGCCCATGACTGCCAGGCACCGAATCAGCTCGCGGCGGACAACGGCCACCGTGGCCAGCAAGAATTGCTTTCGCTTCTCCACCGGTTCGCTGAGGATGGGATGGCGGTGGTAGAAGGTGTTGAAAAGCTGCGCGAGCTGGAAAACATGTTTGGCCAGGTACGCTGGCTCGGTGGTGGCGATGCACTTGTCGATCATGTAGGACGTTTTGGAGGACGCGAGCCACAGCTCCCAGAATTCGTTGCCGGCATCGCCGCTGAGATGATTCGCCAGATCGGCGGCCGAAATGCTGTCGGCTCCGCCTCCACAGAAAGTCTCCGGGTCGACTCCAGCTTTCCGGAAGATGCTGGTAGCGCGTACGACCGCATACTGCGCATAAGGTCCGGTCTCGCCTTCGAAGCTGAGCGCTTCTTTGAAATCAAAAGCGATCACCGACTGCTTGGTAAATTTCAGCATAAAGTAGCGCAACGCCCCGATGGCAATCTGCGTGGCAATCTGCTGGCGCTCCGGGTCGCTCAGTTGGGGATGGCGTGAGTCGACTTCTTTCTTCGCCGAGGCGATGAGCGTGTCGAGGAGATCGTCAGCTTTGACGCCGAAACCCTTGCGGCCGCTGACTTCAATGTAGGAGCGCGATTTGTCTTCATCGCTCAGGTTGTAACCGAGTTCCGCGGCACAGCGCGGGGTCAGCGCGACCATCTCATAGGAGAAGTGTGTGTAATGGCTGGCGGCCTCACCGTGGCCAAGTCCGCGCAGTGCTTCAATGACCGTGTTCTGCGCCTCTGACTGCCGGGCATCGATGACATTGTAGATTTCAGCAACGTCGCCGAAGTGAGGATGATCCTTCTCGCCATTCGCCGTGGAGATCCAGCAATCGTGCCCGTTGGGATAGCGGTAGAACTTGCTGTAGCCAAAGTCGCGCCCCAGCAACCCGAACTTCCACATGTGATAAGCAATGTCCTTCCCCACGTAACCAACCGTGCCGTTGGAACGAACAATCACCTTCTGATCTTCCTCAGTGATCTTCTCTTCCTCTGAGCCCCCCGTGCCCTCTGCGGTTGAATTTGTTTTTGCCGTGCCCGCCCGCCGCATCACCCAGCAGCCTTTGTTCTTGCCTTCGCCCTCGTAAGTAAGCACTCCTGTCTCTTTCAGCTTGATGAAAGCCGCGTCCCAAAAATGCAGGTGCAAAATTTCGCTCTCGCGGGGGAGAAAATCGTATTCGATGTCGAGCCGGTCCATGGTCTCAAGATGGCATCGCAGCACGGCCACCGAGATCAGGTCGGCGATCGCGGCGGTTTCCGTCGCCGCATCTTCGATGGCGTGCAAGGTTTGCAGGCGCAATTGCAGTTTCTGCTTGTCCGCCTCGTACCATTGCGAGACCTGGGCATACAGATCCCAGCAGTAATAGTCGAAGCGCGGCAGCCGGGTTAGAGCCTCGATTTCCGCGCGAGATTTCTTCTCGATGTGGATGAATCCGACGACCACATCGGCCACCTGTACGCCTGTGTTGTCGATGTAGTTCTGAATGTCGACTTCCCTGCCCGCGTTGCGCAAAAGCCGGACAAAGGTGTCGCCAAGAATGGCGTTGCGCAGGTGCCCGATGTGCGCGGCTTTGTTGGGATTGATGCTCGAGTGCTCGACCAGAATCTTGCCTGGAGAGATCTCGGCGGGCGGCGTCTGGTCGGCGGCGAGGGCAGCGGCCATCCATGTCCGGTCGATCCTGACGTTCAAATAGCCGGGAGGGGCAACCTGCAATTCGGCGATGCCTTGGATGTCGCCGATCTCGGCGCGAATTGCCTCGGCGATCTTCAGCGGCGCTGACCTCAGAGGCTTGGCGAAAGGAAAAATCGGAATTGCGAAGTCTCCGAGTTCTACGTTTGGAGGCTGTTCGACGACCACCCCGGGCAGGGTGGCGCCGGGATAGCGGCGCTGCAGACACTCCAGCACGCGCTGGGCAATACGATGTTCCAGATGACGATACAAGAAGTCCCTCTAAGCCATTGAAGAACAGTGATTTTACCAGAGTGGGCCGCAGGCGCACGTTTGACGGAGGATGATAGCTTCCCTATGATGAAAGTTTCTCGTCGTGGCCTTTGTGAAGCGTCCTCTGTGACCTCTGTGCCCTCTGTGGTGAAGACTTGGAATTTTATGCGCATTGCCTATCTTGAATGTTTTTCCGGTATGAGCGGCGATATGTTCCTGGGCGCGTTGATCGATGCCGGAGTTCCGCCACGACTGCTGGAAGAAACCGTGGCGGCGCTTGGCGTAGGCGCGCGACTGGAAATTTCGCGGGTCGTTCGCAGCGGCATTGCGGCGACCAAGGTGGACGTTTGGGTGGACGGCGAGAAAGACCTCCCACGGGAAGAATACTGGGCAAAGCAGAACGAGGAGCCGGCACTCCTTCGGCAGGCTCAGGGCAGGCTCTCGCCCGCGAAAGTACCACACGAGCACGGTCATCATCACGACCACGAACACGAACTTCATCACGACCACGAGCATTCCTCTGCACACGACGATACGCGGGCGGGAGCCTGCCCTGAGCCTGCCGAAGGGGCGCCCGCGCCACACACCCACTCCCACGAGCACGGCCGCGGGTTAACCGAGATTCGGGAGATCATCGGCAAGGCCGCGATCAGCAACTCTGCCAAGAAAACCGCCATCGCGATCTTTGAGGCCTTGGGGACGGCGGAGGCGAAGATTCACGCCACCTCCATCGAGAAGGTGCACTTTCATGAAGTAGGTGCGGTGGATGCAATGGTCGACATTGTGTGCGCGTCGGTGGGAGCAGAAGCTTTGGGAGTGGATGAGATCGTCTGCTCTCCGTTGAACGTGGGCGGCGGATCGGTGAAGTGTGCGCACGGTACGTTTCCCGTGCCCGCTCCAGCCACCGTCGAACTGCTGAAAGACGCGCCGGTGTACTCGACAGGAGTGCAGGCGGAATTGGTCACTCCCACGGGAGCCGCGATTGTGAAAACTTTGGCGAGGCGCTTCGCCGCCTTCCCCGAGATGAAGATTGAAAGGTCGGGCTACGGGGCTGGGTCGCGCGAGTTCCCCGGGCTTCCGAACGTCGTGCGGTTGACCTTAGGTGAGTCAGCGTCAATGCTCGCCGCGAAGACGGCGTCCGAAACTGTGACCGTCCTGGAATCGAATCTCGATGATTTAAATCCGCAAGTGTTTGGATACGTGATGGATCGTCTGCTCGAAGAAGGCGCATTAGACGCGTTCGGCATGCCCGTGCAGATGAAGAAAAATCGACCCGGGACGCTGCTCACCGTGCTTTGCAAACCTGAAGATGCGGGCAAACTGACGCAGTTGATCTTCATCGAGACCACAACGTTGGGCGTGCGACGGCGAGATGAGGTGCGGCAGACTCTGGCGCGCCGTTGGGAGAACGTAAGCACCGAATGGGGCGAGGTTCGAATCAAAATCGCCAGCATGAATGGAACCGTCACCAACTACGCGCCGGAGTATGAAGACTGCCGGCGTATCGCGGCCGAGCATCACGTGCCGCTGAAGACGGTGATCCAGGAAGCAACGCGAGCGTACACAAGTAGCGGTGAGAAATAGTATCCGATTACACGACCACATGATCGACGAGAAGATCAGCGACGTTCAGTCCAGCTATGACCTGGTAGCGGACGAGTATGCCCGGCGTATCTACGACGAGTTGCTGCACAAGCCGCTGGATTGTCGACTGCTCGACCGCTTCGCCGAGAGCGTCCGCAACGCGGGCGTTGCCTGCGATCTTGGTTGCGGGCCCGGACACATCGCCAGTTATCTCCAGGGACGCGGAATCCGGGTCTGCGGCATGGATTTGTCAGTGGGAATGATTGAGCGGGCCCGGCAATTGAATCCGGGGATTGAATTCAATCAGGGAGACATGCGGACCCTCCCTGTTAAGGACAACACCTGGTCTGGTATCGCAGCATTTTACGCGATCGTAAACCTGCCCCCCGGCGATCTAGTCCAGGCACTGCGAGAGATGAGGCGAGTCCTCGTGCCCGGCGGGCGGCTCTTGCTCAGCTTCCATATTGGCGAAGACTCATCGCAGGTCGAAGACCTTTGGGACTCTGGGGCCGCGCTCGAATTCCACTTTTTCCGCCTGGACACCGTGGCAGCCTGCATGCGCAGCGCGGGGTTCGAGATTGGGGAAATTATCGAGCGCGAGCCTTACGCCCCCGAAGTTGAGTATCAGAGCCGGCGAGCTTACATTTTTGCCCGAAAACCAATGACGAAGATCGCATCCGCATGACCAGAAAGTTCTACATCACGACCCCGATTTACTATGTGAACGCGCGGCCGCACATCGGCCATGCCTACACCACGATCGCCTGCGACACCATTGCGAGGCGGCAACGCCTGCTGGGCGCCGACACGTTCTTCCTCACCGGCACCGACGAGCATGGTCAAAAGATTGAGCGTGCGGCGCAGGCTGCTGGCAAAACGCCGCAGCAGTACGCGGATGAGATTTCGGCGGAATTCCGCAAGCTCTGGCAGCGGATGGGAATTTCGAATGACGACTTCATTCGCACCACGGAAGAGCGCCACAAGAAGCGGGTGCAGGAACTGTTCAAGCGCATTCGCGACAACGGCTACATTTACAAGGGCACGTACACCGGGCAGTACTGCGTCTCGGACGAACTCTACGTGGATGGCGCGCAGCCCGGAGATCCTTGCCCGACCTGCGGGCGCATCACGGAGACGGTGCACGAAGAGAATTACTTCTTCAAACTGTCGGCCTTTCAGGACAAACTGCTGGAGCTTTACCAGAATCCGGAATTCGTCCGGCCCGAGACCCGGCGCAATGAAGTGATTTCGTTTGTGCGTTCCGGCCTACGTGACCTGTCGATCAGCCGGTCGACATTTTCGTGGGGCATTCCCGTGCCCGGCGATCCCAAGCACGTGATTTATGTGTGGCTGGACGCGCTGGCCAACTACATCACTGCCATCGGCTACGGCTCATCCCACGCCGGCGCGCAGGAAGCTTTCAAGAAGTACTGGCCGGCCGACGTGCACATGATCGGCAAAGAAATCGTCCGCTTCCATTGCGTCTACTGGCCGGCATTCCTGATGGCGGCGGCCTTGCCCTTGCCTAAGGCGATCGTGGCGCACGGCTGGCTCCTGTTTGAAGAGAGCAAGATGTCGAAGTCGCGCGGCAACATTGTGCGCACCGAGACGATTCTCGATGTGCTGGGCGCGGATGCCCTGCGTTACTTCCTGCTGCGCGAGGTCGTATTCGGGCAGGACGGTTCGTTCTCGTTCGATGCTCTGGTGCAGCGCTACAACTCCGACCTCGCCAACGGACTGGGAAATCTGGCCAGCCGTACGTTAACGATGATTAACAGATACTTCAAGGGCGAGGTGCCTTACCCGTCGCACACAGCGTCGAAAATCCCTGCCGACGACGCGATTGCCGAGACGGCGCTAAAAACGATTCGCGAATTCGGCACGCTGTTCGATCAATTCCAGTTTTCCCGCGCACTGGAGACGGCTTGGGGACTAGTGGCGGCGGTCGACAAATATATTGTTGAGAACGAGCCGTGGTCGCTGGGCGAGAAGCAGGACGACGAGAGCCGGGCGCGCCTGGCCACAGTCCTCTACACCTCGGCGGAGGCGCTGCGGATTGCGACGGCGCTGGCGCATCCGGTCATGCCCGATGCCACAGCCAAGATCTGGGAGCAGATGGGACTCGGAGACATCAAGAAGCTTGCCCTGGCCGATCTGGCTTGGGGACAGTTGCGGCTGGGCACGAAACTCGGCGACGTGCGCCCGGTTTTCCCGCGCGCTGACAAAGGCGCAATCGAAAGGATGCAGCAGATGGAGGATCAGCAAAGAGGTCCCGCGGTGGAAGAATCGAAAGAACCGCCTGCACAGCCCCCAGTGGCGCAGGCACCGGCGAAGGCGCAGCCAGCCGCCACGCCCGCTGCGCCGACTGCGGTAGACGGCGGAAAAATTACCATCGACGACTTCGCCAAGATCGAATTGCGCGTGGGCGTGGTGAAGGTAGCCGAGCGAGTGCCCAAAGCGGACAAACTCCTACGGCTGGAAATCGATATCGGGACGGAAGTCCGGCAAGTTCTGGCCGGGATTGCGGAAGCCTATGCGCCCGAGACTCTAGTGGGACGCAAAGTAGTGATCGTGGCCAACCTCGCTCCGCGAAAACTGCGCGGCCTGGAGTCGAATGGAATGATCGTAGCGGCGTCGCTGGAGGGCGGAAAGCCAGTGCTGGCGAGCTTTCTGGAAGATGTCCCGGTAGGGGCGAGATTGAAATAGGCAGGAGCTCGGTGGGAGTAAGGGCAAAACCCGGCCGAGCTTTCGCTCGGCCGGACAGCCGGGGGCGGCTGTCCCCACACAAGCATGTTTGTAGATTCTCACGCTCATCTCGACGGCATGCAGTTCGACTCGGATCGCGAGCAGGTCATCGCTCGCGCCCATGAGGCCGGAGTGCGAACGGTGGTCGCCATTGGCAATGGCGACGGTCCTCCCAAGCTCGATGCCGGAATTCAACTTGCAGACAAGCACCCGTTCCTGTACGCGACACTCGGCATACATCCCCACGAAGCGAGATTGGCCTCCGACCATGCGTATGCCGAGATGGAGCGACTGGCACGGCATCCCAAGGTGATCGCATGGGGTGAGATCGGGTTGGATTACCACTACGATCATTCTCCGCGGGAAACTCAGAAGCAGGTATTTGCCCGGCAGATGGAACTGGCGGCAGCGGCGAAGCTTCCCATCGTGATCCACTGCCGGCCGTCTGACGGCAGCGACAGTGCATGGGAAGACTGCCTGGGGCTGATCAAGAATCAATGGGCTCCGAACGGGCTGGGCGGCATCTTGCACTGCTTTACCGGAAACTGGTCCCAGGCGAAGCGCGCGCTCGACATGGGCTTCATGATTTCCTTCGCCGGTAACTTAACCTTCCCCAAGGCGCAGCAGATTCGCGACGCGGCCCTGGAAGTTCCGCTGGACCGCATGCTGATTGAGACTGACTCGCCTTATCTGGCGCCGGTCCCACACCGTGGCAAGCGCAACGAGCCGGCCTTCGTCACGGAGACCGCGCGCAAACTGGGCGAACTGCGCGCGCTTTCCCTGGACGAAGTGGGCGAACAGACCACCCGCAATTTCTACAATTTTTTCAAATTGGCTGAAATGGTTGAAAGCAAAGTATCGCCACGTTAAAACTCGTACTTCTGGTACCCTCAAGAGTCAGATTCCCTTATTTCAGAAAGATTAGAAATGTATGCCCGATAACAGTTTCGATGTCGTGAGCAAGATCGATCTGAACGAGGTCTCGAACGCCATTCAGCAGGCGCTCAAGGAGATTCACACGCGTTTCGACTTGAAGGATTCGAAGTCGAATATCGAACTGGAAAAAGATGCGATCGTGCTGCATTCCGCCGATGAGTACAAACTGAAGGCCGTGAATGACATCCTGCAGCAGAAGCTGGTGAAGCGCGGGGTTTCCCTCAAAGGACTGACCTACGAGGCGGTCGAGCCGGCAGCGGGTGGGACTGCTAAACGCCGCGTCACCATGCAGCAGGGCATCGCCATAGAGAAGGCGCGCGAAATCGTGAAACTGGTAAAAGATTCGAAGAAGAAGGCGCAGGCCTCGATTCAGGGCGACCTGGTGCGCATCAGCAGCAAAGACCGTGACATGCTGCAGGAAACCATTGCTCTACTGAAACAGCACGACTTCGGGATTGACTTGCAATTTACGAACTACAGAACGAACTAAAGAGGATTTCACCACGGAGACACCGGGACACGGAGATGAGAAAGCCGTAAATGCGATTGAAACGTGTTGCTCTCTTCTCCGTGACTCCGTGTTTCCGTGGTTGAAAGAGTAGTTGGAATCCAAATTGAGCGCACCGGCCGCCATTAACGGGAAAGAGGTATTCGATCTGTTGCGGGACGATCTCGTCGCGCTGGAGGGCGAGTTCGGCCGCGACACGGTTTCGGGCGTTCAGGCTATCACCGAGATTGGCGAATATTTACGCGCGGGCGGCGGCAAACGAATCCGTCCTGCGCTGCTGCTGCTCTCCGCGAAACTGCTCGATTACACCGGGCAAGGCGCGGTCCGGCTGGGCGCCGTGGTCGAGATCATTCATACCGCGACCCTGGTGCACGACGACATAATCGATGAGGCCAAGACCCGGCGTGGGCGTCCCGCGGCCAATACCCAGTGGGGAAATTCGAAGTGCGTGCTCGCCGGCGACTGGCTCTACATGCAGGCCTTCAAGATCGCGGTGCAGGAGCGGAACTTCCGCATCCTGGACACCCTGATCGAACTCACGCAGCAGATGGTCGAAGGCGAATTGCTGCAGATGGAAAAGCTGCGCAAGCTGATCACGCTGAACGAGCACTTCGATCTTATTTTCCGCAAGACCGCGTGCCTGTTCTCAGTGTGCATGCGACTCGGCGCAATTCTCGGCGGCGCGACCACCGAGCAGGAATCGGCTCTGGGCCAGTACGGACACGACCTCGGCATGGCGTTTCAGATTGTCGATGATGTTCTCGACCTGACCGCGTCAGAAGACGTCCTGGGCAAACCGGTGGCCAGCGATCTGCGCGAGGGCAAGGCGACCATGGCGGTGATCCATGCGCTTGAGCGCTGCACCCCGGAAGAGCGATCCCGAATCGAGACTGTGCTCCGCCACGGGGCCTTCAACGGCGTAACTCATGCTGAGATTCTGGAAATCTTGCGGCGCTACGGATCTCTGGAAGCCGCAACGGCTCGAGCCGCGCACTATGCGGAATCGGCGCAGAAGTCGATTTGCACTTTCCCCGATTCGGAGATCAAACGCGCCTTGCTCTGGGCCCCGGAGTTCGTCGTCGCGAGAGAAAAATAGGGCTGTCCTCCGACTCGCTGCAGCCCATTTGCTTCCGTTCTCTTCTCTGCCAAGCCGTAGGAGAACCTGTGCGCCGGGGCACAGACCCCACCTTAAAACATGATTGATCGCGGTCACCAACTTCCGTGACCGGGGTTACAGATTTTCCCCCCAGACGATTTCAAAATGCGTGCAGTTGCTGGGAATGTTCGCCAGAGCGGAAGGCTAACGAGACGCACTGGCATGTGATGAGGCGTGGGTATCGCGACCTCAATCCTCTCCCCCCGGCACCTGAGAAAGGCAGGTCGCTGAGGGTCCTGTCCGCTGCGGACGAACCATCAACGAGAGACGGCGGCTTCAGTCGAAGCTTTAGACGAAAGGCGCCTTGGTTTTTCGACGCGCCGGCCCGGACAGGGCCGGAAGAGACTTCGAGTGCAAGCCGCTGTCTTGCTCACCCTGAACGAGGAATGTCCTCCTGAGAGACTCGCTCCTCGTGCAACAAAAGCCGGGCGTCGGTCCATCGGACCCGCCCGGCTTTGTTTATACTGAACCCTTTCCTGACCCTGAACAATCAAAGTTTTACCGAATCAAGTTCTGCACATCAAAGGCGCGTTGATCACTGCCTATGAACGACCTGCTCTCCATCATGGCGCGCCATGGCTACGCCCTGACATTCGCCTTGCTTTTTGCTGAGGCGATTGGCCTTCCCTTCCCGGCCGCGATCGCGTTGGTGGCAGCTGGCGCCGCGGTCGCATCCCCGACCCACACTCTTTCGGGTCCGGGGGTTCTTCTCGCTGCTATGGCCGCCCTCCTGATCGGCGACACGGTGCAGTTCTGGCTGGGACGTTACTCGGGATGGGCACTGCTTGGTCTCCTTTGCCGCCTGTCGATGAACCCTGAGACTTGCATTCTCCGTTCGGCCGAATCGTTCTACAAGCGCGGCAAAGTGACGCTGGTAGTGGCCAAGTTCATTCCCGGGATCAACACTATGGCAGCGCCGCTGGCTGGAAGCATGAAGATGCGATTCGCGCAGTTCTTGCGCCTGGATTTCGCCGGAGCTCTGCTGTATTCCGTGACCTACCTGCTAATGGGATATGTTTCGCGCGATTTTCTCGCAGCTACCTTGAGCGGCTTCCACGCGGCGGGGCGCGCCATGGAAATCATCGTCATCACCGCTCTCGTGGCGTATGCCATCTACCGCGCGGTTCAATTCCGCAGGTATAAAAGGTATCGAATCATGCCCCGGGTCCAGGTTCAGGAACTCGCCACCCGTCTCGCTTCAGATCAAGGCAACCGGGTGCAGATCGTCGACGTGCGCAGCCACGGCTACTACGACATCGGAGCCGAGCGCATCGCAGGCTCGATCCGCATCGAGCCCAACAATCTCGAAGAGGAGATTAAGAATCTCGCCAAAGACAAGGACATCTACCTCTACTGTACTTGAGCACGCGAAGCGACCAGCGCCCGGGTGGCGCATCTACTGCAGGAAAAAGGTTTCAACACGTTCGTGATCGTCGGCGGCTTGACCGCGTGGCGCAAGGCCGGCGGACACCTGGAGTCGGTGCCAAAGGACGATCTGGTGAAACTGCCGACGTTCAGTTAGTCATGGGGGTTCGCCAGCCGTAGATCCGGGCTCTTGGCTGGCGAGCGCAACTTTTCGTCGGCAACGGGTTGAAGCAAGAGTACGCATCCCGCGTGCCGGGAGACGCCCATGCGCCTGGTTGCCTCTTCGGTCCTGTTCATTGTCGTGCTGCTTGCGTTTTGGGAACTCGCAGCTTCCCCGAGCCATCCCGAAACATCCGCTGCCATCTACGATTCGAATCCGTCGCACATTTGGAACCGGCTTTACATAGCTTTGTTGACCCGCGAGGACCGGCACAGAAATCGCGTGGGGGAAGATTCGCTCGATCCACCGCTCTGGCGGGAAACGGAGCATCTGCTCTCGGAGCCCTCTCACCAGCTTGCGACACAGGTTCTCGATGAATTTCTGCGCACCCACGGCGAGGTTCTGCTGCACGACCCCGTGAAACGAGCTGTGTTGCAGCATGATTTGTGGGCGGTGTTCGATTGGTCCGTTGCACAGTTCCCGGCCGGGGATCGGCCCCGATACGACAAGCAGAAGCAGGAACTCCAGGTCCGCCTGGCCGAAGTGCTGCGGCGTCTTACGCTCGCGCCGGAGGAGATCAAGGCTCTCCCCGACAACTATGCGCAAGCGGTCGCCTCCGGAGCATTTGCCAAAGAATATGACGCCGCGAACCAGGAACGGCCTTTCCTGCCACCGGATTTGTTTGATCCCCACGGGCCGTGGGTGTGCATTCAACCTAGTCCGGAGGATTCTGGAGGCGTGGCGAAAATTCATATCTGGAACGTCTCGGGTCGCTCAGGCTTTTTCGCATTTGTACGCCTCCCGGAAGGCCGCAAAGCTACGATGGATTATTTCCAGACTCTTTGGAACTTTCCCCAACCGTGGGTCCAAGGACCAAGCTCTGCCACGGATCAGGCGCGAGAGAATCCTGACCTGCCTTCCTTTCCCGCCGGAACGGAGGTTGCGCTGGTCCGTCGGATGACGCTGTTCGACAATCAAGGCAATCTGGTTGCTTCCTCTATCACAGAAAGTGTGCAGATCCGTGTCTATCGTACCCTCACAACAACGGAGGAACGCAGCACCAACGGCAATATTGCCAATGTCATCAAGAACAGTGGACAGGCCTTTTTCGAATTCAAGCTCAGTCGGCCATTGCTCTTCTCGGGCAAGAACGGCGGCCTGCGCGCCGTCGCTCCCGATGAGAAAGAATTCTCGACCTTTCAGACACATGGGGACGACCCCATCGAAAGAAGTTCCGGCCGGCCGCAGTTCGCAAACCATGTGCCTCCTGAGCTGCAAACCTGCGTCTGGTGCCATTCGGGCGGAGGGGTGCGCTCTCTCAACAGCCGGAGCAGTCTGCTGAAGCCCAATCGGCTACAGCAGGAGCCTCAGAATACCGACTATGGACCCGTCTATTGGGAGGACGACGCAACCATCAGCTGGAAAGAGAATCATTACGACTGGGGCTTGCTGAATGGTTATTGGAAAAGCGGTCGGCCGCCCGCAGTTCCCTAATTCCCTGAGATCCGCGTCACGCGCCGAATTGCCTCAAGTGATGATCCATATGTTTGTACATGCCGCGGCTCCAGTCCTGCGGGGGGAGCGCGCCAAAGAGCGGATGCGGATGCCGGGTGCACTGCGCTTCTCCACCCTCATGAAATTGCCGAACCTTTAGCTTGAGTTGCTGCTGTTCTCGCAGAAAATCGCGCTGATCCGACACCACGAGTTTGGGGTCGGTGGGACTGCTCCGCGAAAATGGCTTCTCGTTCGTATAAATTGGCTTGACGAATGGCCCGATCAGCCTCCCAATGAAGATGCGCGGCGGATTGATTCGGCCCGAGGCCATATCGAGCGATGCGGAACAATGAGCCATCATCTGCGCCACGTCCATCTTCCCCACTGCCGTTGCGTCGCCGGCTGTAGCTTGTCGATGCGCGCGATCACCTCATCAACTGCCTCTCGCTGGAATAGATTCTTCATACTTCCCCCAAGATTGGCTCTTGATCGTCGAAAATAATAGCATTAAAGCAGACGGGGACTCTTCCAAGAACTTCTGCGACGAGAGTGTACAATTGGGGCGCTTTTGCCCAGATGCACATCTCCGCCAGTCGCGAGGAAAGCGCGTTGCCGATGGCGGCACAACCCCAGCCACTGGCTACGCCCGAAATCCAGCCCGGGATGAACCGAGTCCTTTTCCTTCTGGGTCTTTCGGTTCTCATCAACTACATCGATCGCAGCAACCTGTCGATCGCAGCGCCGCTGATCAAAGATGAGCTGGGAATCTCCGCGTCACAGTTGGGCACTCTGCTCTCGGCTTTTTTCTACACTTACGCATTGTTACAGATTCCCGCCGGTTGGCTGGTAGACCGCTTCGACGTGAAGTGGGTCTTCGCCCTGGGCCTTTTTATATGGTCTGCGGCCACGGCCGTCACAGGTGTTCTGCACGGATTTGTGGCCTTGCTGGCTATCCGCGTAGTTCTCGGCATTGGAGAGTCTGTCGCCTTTCCCGCCTATGGCAAGATTCTTGGCGGCCACTTCAAAGAGAGTCACCGCGGCTTCGCCAACTCGGTTGTCATCACCGGTCTGGCCTTGGGACCCGCGGTTGGCATGCTGCTCGGAGGGAACTTCGTTGGGCGCTTCGGATGGCGCCCGTTCTTCGTTGCTCTGGGCCTGGCAGGATTGCTATGGCTCGTGCCATGGTGGGCATGGATGCCGCGCAGAGCACCCGGTTCGCCCCGCATATCGGATCAGCCTGCCGGAATTCTAGCCATCCTGAGGCAGCGGTCGGCGTGGGGAACGTGCGTCTGCCAATTCAGTTTTAACTACGCTTCGTATTTTCTGGTAACCTGGCTGCCCTTCTATCTGATCCGCGAACGCCATCTCTCGATGAGTCAGATGGCGAAGGCGGGTGGATTGGTCTACGTGCTGTTTGCGATTTCGTCTACCGTCTTCGGAAAGCTGTCGGACCGCTGGATTGCTACCGGCGGCTCTCCCACACGCGTGCGCAAGACATTGGCGACCGTGGGAAATACCGGCATGGGCATTTTTCTGGCGGCGTCGGCCATTGCGCCGGATGCCGTTTTCATTTGGATGCTGGCGCTGTCAGGCGCGTTCATGGGTGTGTCGGCTTGCAACATTTGGGCGATGACACAGACCCTGGCTGGACCGCGGATGGTGGGCCGCTGGACCGGCGTGCAAAACTTTGTGGGAAATTTTGCCGGCGCGATCGCTCCTAAACTCACAGGAATTCTCCTGGACCGCACCGGCCACTTCTACTGGCCATTCTTCATTGCGGCAGCCGTTGTCTGGATCGGGGCTGTGAGTTGGATCTTTGTCGTCGGTCCGGTGAAAGAAGTGGACTGGGACAAGGATTCGCGGGGAACCCACGCCCTTGCTGCCTATCCCCCGCCGGGATCGTCTCGGCCGTAATACACTCTTTTTCATGAAGCGCGAAATCGAAGTCAAATTTCGAGTTGCAGATTTGCGAACGCTGGCCCGCAGGTTGCGCGCGGCAGGATTCCTGCTGGTGACGCCGCGCACCCACGAGATGAATACGCTCTACGACCTGCCCGGCGAAGTGTTGCGGGCGCGAAAGCAACTGCTACGGCTGCGAAAATACGGTTCGGCGTGGACGCTCACCCATAAAAGTGGTGGGATACGAGGCCGACACAGTAGCCGCGTTGAGTTGGAGACCGACATCGCTGACGGAAAAAAGATGGATGCGATCCTGCGAGGGCTGGGGTACGCACCGTCATTCCGCTACGAAAAATTCCGCGCCGAGTGGACCGATGGCAAGGGCCAGGTCGTCGTGGACGAAACACCGATCGGTAACTTTTGCGAGATCGAAGGTCCGCCGCGCTGGATCGACGTAACCGCGAAGAAGCTCGGCGTGAACGCAGGGGCGTACATCACGAAGAACTACGCAACGCTGTTCACGGACTGGAAGGAAGAGACGAAGGGTAAAGCCGGAGAGATGACGTTCAGAGCGGTGTGCAAGTCGTAGAAGACGTTGCTGGCAACGTCTCTACTGGCGGCGCCCGACCTTCCTACGCCCCGTGACACTTTTTGTACTTCTTCCCCGAACCGCAAGGGCAAGGGTCATTCCGCCCCACTTTTTCCTGCCCGCGCACGACCTGCTGCACGGGCTGCGCGTCCCCCGCGCCGGCCATGCGCGCTTGTTCAAGTTCGCGGCGCTTGCGGCGCATGAAGGCTTCTTCCAGTTCGTCGGCCGAGGTAGATACCATGCGCGACGGACGCCGTCCGTTGCCATCTCCGTCATGAGCGGAAGGCCCTCGCTCCGGCCCTTGCCCAACCGGTGCGGGCGGCGGACCACCCGCGCCAGCATCCGGCGGCCGCTCCAGGATCTGCATCAGATAGAGATACCGAACCGTGTCTTCCTGGAAGCGCTGCATCATCGCTTCGAACATGTCGAACGATTCTTTCTTGTACTCCACCAGCGGATCGTGCTGCCCGTACCCGCGCAGCCCGATGCCTTCTTTCAAATGATCCATGCTGAGCAGGTGATCTTTCCATTGCTGATCGATCACGCTCAGCATGATCATGCGTTCGTGATGGCGCATCGCGTCAGGCCCGATGAGCTTCTCTTTCGCGTCGTAGCGCTCTTTGAGCTTCTCGAAAATCGCGTCGCCGAGTTCCTGCCGATTCAGCGTATCGGCCTTCACGCCTTCGGCAAGGAAATCCACGCCGAAGCGGGTGAACACCGCATCTTTCAGCCCTTTGATGTCCCAATCCGCGGCGTGAGTCTTGGCTGGACAGTACTGCTCCAGCAACTCGCCGAGAATGGCCGAGACGTAATCTTCAAGAATGAGATCCTTCTGATCAGTCCCTTCGAGCAGGCGGCGCCGCAGGCCATACACAGCCTCACGCTGCTTGTTCATCACATCGTCGTACTCGAGCAAATGTTTGCGGGACTCGAAGTGCTGTCCTTCCACGGCCTTCTGCGCCGTTTCGATGCGGCGGCTAATGAGCTTGGACTCGATTGGCACACCTTCTTCCATTCCCAGCCGCTGCAGCAGGTTTGAGACCCACTCCTTGGCAAAGATGCGCATCAGGTCGTCTTCAAGCGCGAGATAGAAGCGCGAAGAGCCCGGATCGCCCTGGCGCCCGGCGCGCCCACGCAATTGGTTGTCAATCCGCCGCGACTCATGCCGTTCCGTGCCCAGAATGTGCAGGCCGCCGACCGCGGTCACTTCATCGTGTTCAACGTCCGTCTGCTCTTTGTAGCGATTGAAGGCATCGGTCCACTTGTCAGTCGGCACCGTGTACTCGTTGCCGTTGTAATAAAAGATGGAAGTCTGCCCATCTTCCTGCGGCCCTTCGATCTTGCCTTGCGCCACGCGCAACTGCTGTGCGATTCCCTTCTTCACCAGTTCCTGCTTGGCCATGAACTCCGGATTTCCGCCGAGCAGAATGTCCGTACCGCGGCCGGCCATGTTGGTGGCGATCGTAACCCTACCCTTGCGTCCGGCCTGGGCAACGATTTCGGCTTCGCGCTCATGGAACTTGGCGTTCAGCACGACGTGCTCCTTCAGGCCTTTTTTCTTCAGCAACTCAGAGAGCCGCTCGGATTTCTCAATCGACGTAGTGCCGACAAGCACGGGCTGGCCCTTGGCGTGGAGTTTCTCGATTTCATCTGCAGCCGCGAAGTATTTCTCTTTTTCCGTGCGGTAGACGACGTCCGGGTGCTCCAGCCGCAGCATCTCCATGTTCGTCGGAATCACCACGACTTCCAGCTTGTAGATCTTGTCGAACTCGGCCGCTTCCGTTTCCGCCGTGCCCGTCATGCCCGCCAGCTTCTTGAACATGCGGAAGTAATTCTGGAACGTAATCGTGGCGAGCGTCTGGTTCTCGCGCTCGATCTTCACGCCTTCCTTCGCCTCAATCGCCTGGTGCAGGCCGTCGGACCAGCGCCGCCCCGGCATCATACGTCCTGTAAATTCGTCGACGATGATGACTTCCCCGTCTTTGATCACGTATTCCACGTCCTTGCGATACAGCGCGTGCGCTTTGATCGCCGTCTCGACGTGATGCTTGAGTGGCCAGTTCTCCGGATCGGCGATGTTTCCAATCCCGAGCAGTCCCTCCACCTTTGTCCAGCCTTCATCGGTCACCGTAATGTTGCGGTGCTTCTCGTCGACCACAAAGTCGCCGGTAAGCTGCGCGGGTTCGCCCGGCGGACCTTCGATCTCCTCGCCCTTCTCCAGCTTGGGAATGATGCGGTTGACCTTGTAGTACTTGTCGGTCGACTCCTCACTGGCGCCCGAAATAATCAGCGGCGTGCGGGCTTCGTCGATCAGGATGGAATCGACTTCGTCGACGATGGCGTAATTGTGCCCGCGCTGCACACAATCCTTGATGTCAAACTTCATGTTGTCGCGCAGGTAGTCGAAGCCGAACTCATTGTTGGTACCGTAGGTCACGTCGGCTGCATACGCGGCGCGCCGCTCTTCATCGTCAAGATCATGCACGATCACACCGACCGTGAGGCCGAGGAACCGGTACAGCCGTCCCATCCATTCCGAGTCGCGTTTGGCCAGGTAGTCGTTCACCGTAACTACGTGTACCCCGCGCCCGCTGAGCGCGTTGAGATACACCGGCAGAGTAGCGACCAGAGTCTTGCCTTCGCCGGTCTTCATCTCCGAGATCGTCCCCTGGTGCAGCACCATGCCGCCGATCAACTGCACGTCGAAATGCCGCATGTGGAGCACACGCCATCCCGCCTCGCGGACCACAGCAAAGGCCTCTACCAGAATCTCTTCGAGGACTTCCTGGATAGCTTCGTACTCCTGTTTTTCAAACTGCTTCTGCTGGTCAAGATCGGGCTCGTCCTCGGCTCCCGGCTCGGGGGCCTCGGCTTGCGGACTCCTGGTAACGTGGCTCAGCCGCTCCTGAATGCGCTGCCGGAATTCGTCCGTTTTGGCGCGCAGTTCGGCGTCGCTGAGCTTCTGGATCTGCGGCTCAAGCGCATTGATCGCCTGGACCTTCGGCATCAACGATTTGATGACCCGTTCGTTCTTGGTCCCAAAAACCTTGCCTAGTAGCTGATTAATCAACCGGAATTCCTTCAGGGGGCAGCACGCCCGAACATACCTTTAAAGCCTAGCACATTCGATGCGCGCACAGTCCGCGACGAAGCGCGCTGGGCGCACCTCCAGTATAATGGCGGCGTCAGTCGCTGGTCACGGAGGCTCTCATGACTGCACGCCTCTCTTCGCTGGTCCTTTTGGCCGCGCTGTTGGCCCTTCCTGCAAACGCGAAGGAAAAAAAGAAATCCTCGCTGCCGGAGTATGTTTTGAGGGCCACCACGGTGCTGGTCGTGGTGAGTCCCGATGCGGGCGAACCGCTCGACCAGCCCATGACGAACGCAACTGCCCGCGAGAATGTCGAGCAGGCACTGATGCAATGGGGTCGTCTGCGCCCTGTGATGGACGGGCAGGAGTCCGATCTGGTCATCGCGGTCCGAACCGGGAACGGTAGGGCCGTACGGCCAACGATTAAGGGCGGACCCATTGACCAGCGCCCGGGAACGGTGCAAACCGGTGATGGCAGCATCCGCATCGGCGCCCAGCAAGGTCAGCCCCCTCCGCTGAGCGACCCGGGCATGGGACCGCAGAATGGTCCGCGCATCGGCAACGAGGTCGGAGCATCCGAAGACACATTCGAAGTGTATCGCGGCGGTGTGCAATATCCGCTGGATTCGTCGCCGGTCTGGCGCTACATCGCCAAGGACTGTTTGCGCCAACCTGGGGTTACAGCCGTGGAAGAGTTCCGCAAAGCGATCGCGCAGGCGGAAAAACCGCAACCTCCCAAGAAGCCCTGAGGAAACGCGCTCCCGCGCTCATGTTCTTAGAATAATTTTATCTTCCCACCGACCTGAATATTGTTAGGCGCATGGGCAGTAGTGGGAATTTGAAACGCGAATCGCGTCGCACACACACTGCGGCCTAGTGCGCTTTTCGTGTATATTCGCCACGACCAATGCCCACCTTCTACGATCGTTTTGTCGAATGCGCCCAGCGCTGGCCTGACAATGTCGCGCTGGAGCTTCAGCGCCACGATCTTCTCGAAAGCTGCACGTACTCCGAACTTCGCCGCATGGCCGAATCCGCGGGCCGATGGATTACGGAAAACAGATTCCCTCACGGATCGCGGCTGGCAATCCTGGCCGACAATCACCCGCGCTGGGTCGCCGCGTACCTGGGAATCATCGCCTCAGGCTGCGTCGCCGTTCCCCTCGACACCGCCCTGCACGACGATCAGGTCACCAAGCTTCTGAACGACAGCGGCACGTCAGCGGTCTTCTGTGATGCGAAACATGTTCCGGTCGTGTGCCCTGCGGCCACCGAACTGAAACTGGGTCTCATCCTCATGGACCCGGACCGCATGACCGACCATTCCATCCAGGAACGTTGGCTGGGCAATCTGCCCGCGATCTTCGACGACGGCCCGAGGAACTTCAAAGCCGCCGCATCAACCGAGGACGATCTCGCATCCCTGCTCTACACCTCGGGCACGACCGCCGATCCCAAAGGCGTGATGCTCACCCACGCCAATTTTCTGGGCGAAGTCGAGGCGGTCTTCGACTGGGTCGATCTCGGCCCATCGGACGCATTGCTGGGCGTGCTGCCCCTGTTTCACGTGCTGGCGCAGATGGCCAATCTGCTGCTCCCGCTGGTCAAGGGCTCGCGGGTTGTGTATCTGGAAACGCTCAACACCACTGAACTGCTGCGGGCTCTGAGCGAGCGCAACATCACTGCATTCGCGGTCGTGCCGCAATTCTTCTACCTGATTCACGAGCGTCTGTTTCAGGAGATCGCGAAACGGGGGGCGATTACGCAGAAAGTTTTCGCCGCGATGGTTGCGCTCAACCGCACTCTGCGCAAAGTCGGGATCAACGCGGGCCCCATCTTTTTCCGCAAAGTGCACGACACTCTGGGACCAAGAATGCGCTACCTGGTCACTGGCGGTTCGCGCTTTGACCCGGCCATCGCGCGAGATTTCCATGCTCTCGGCATCGACGTTCTACAGGCTTATGGCCTGACGGAAACGACCGCCGCTGTCTTCGCCAATTCACCCCACGATAACGAGATTGGCTCAGTCGGCAAGGCGATGAAAGGCGTCGAGGCCAAAATCGTCGACCCACAACCGCAGGAAGATAGCCCTGCGGTCGGAGAGGTGGCTTTGCGGGGCGCTGTGGTGATGAAAGGCTATTGGAACCGTCCCGATGCGACCACGGCAGTCGTCCGCGACGGATGGTTCCTCACTGGCGACCTCGGCTATTTCGATTTGCACGGCCACCTGTTCCTGACCGGGCGCAAAAAGGAAGTGATCGTTCTCAGCAATGGCAAGAATGTTTATCCCGAAGAGATCGAAGCCCACTACCTGAAATCGCCGTACATCAAGGAAATGGCGGTGATGGGGATCGAAGGCAAACCCGGCGAAGGTGGCGACCGCCTGCACGCGGTGATTGTCCCGGACTTCGACGCACTGCGGCAACGCAAGATAGTCAACGCGAAGGAAATCATCCGCTTCGACATTGAAGGCCTGGCGCCCGGCATCGCCTCCACCAAGCGCATTGGCAGCTACGAAATCTGGCAAGAGGATTTGCCCCGCACCACGACCCGCAAAATCAAGCGCTTCGAAGTCGAGAAGCGGGTAAAAGCACATCAGGCGAAGAAGGTTTCCGACGATTCGGAACTGCCGGTGGAGAAACCCCTAACCGCGGACGAGACCGCTTGGCTCGATCAACCGGACGTCCAGCGCGGTCTGAAGATTGTCCGCGAAACCGCGCGCCCAGCGCCGCTCACCCTGCGGCCTACTCTCAATCTGGATCTCGACCTCGGCTTCGACTCTATGCAGCGCGTCGAGTTGCTCAGCCGCCTCGAAGAAGAACTCGGGGGCAACGTCGAAGAGTCGCAGCTAACCGAGATCTATACCGTCCGCGACCTGGTCGATGCCGTCCTGCAAAGCGCGGCCAGCGGCGCGGGCGGTCCTGGGACGCGCGTCACTTTCGCCGGATGGAAATCCATCCTGGCCGAGAATCCCGACGACCCCGACGTCCTCGCGCTAGCTCATCCCAATCGAATCAACGACACGTGCTGGTACCTGTTTTCGAGACTGATGCAAATCGTCGCTGTGGACCGCTTCCATTTGAAAGTGATGGGCCTCGACAAACTTCCCAAGACTGGCGCTTACATTATCTCGTCCAACCATCAGAGTTATCTCGATCCGCTGATCCTGGCGAGCATTCTGCGGGCGGATGTGTTTATGAGGGCTTTTGCCGTCGGCACCAGCGACATTTTCGGCAAGGGATTCATGCGCCGCGTGGCGCGCTCCATCAAGGTCATGGTGCTCGACCCGGACGCGAATTTAGTTCCCGCCATGCGCGCCGGCGCGTTCGGACTGCGGCAGGGCATGGCGCTCGTTCTCTACCCCGAGGGCGAACGCTCGATCGATGGCACGCCCAGAATCTTCAAGAAAGGGGCGGCGATTCTTTCGATTCACTTGCAGGTGCCGATCGTTCCGGTGGCGATTGAAGGCTTTTATCAGGCGTGGCCACGAAACCAAAAATTCCGGGGCTTCACGCCGCTGAAGATGGTTTTCGGCGACCCCATCTCTCCTCCGCCAGAGTCCGAGGCGTCAGAAGAAGCGTACGAAAAACTCACTGCCGACTTGAAAGCACGAATCGTTGGGATGTGGGAGACACTGCGAAAGCCGCGGTGATGCGGGGTTCAGGCGCCCGCGCCCCTGGCCTGTCCGCCGAAAACAGCGGTGAAGCCGTTCAGGACGAGTGAATCGTAGCGGCTCCCCGCGCGTTTGATCACTTCCTGTCCAGCCTGCGCGGGCGACATCTTCGCGCCTCTTTCCCCGCTGGTCAGAGCTTCATACTCTTCCGCGAGAACGAGCACTTGAACCTCGAACGAAGCATCGTCGGGCTTGCCGCCATTTTGCCGCAGCTGCCGTTCCGAAAGAAAAATCGGGATCGCCCGGCGCAATGACCCGCTCATCGCGCCGGCTTTCGACTGCGCCTTGCCGCGATTCTGCATCGCCTGCTGCAATTCTTCCTGGGATACCTGCGCCGCTTTGCAGAGAACTTCGTTGCTGATTCCCATCTCCTTCATGTTGAACAGCAGCGCCGCCGTACAAATGTCTTCGACGCTGCCCGCGTCCAGCCCGACCGCTTCCGCAATTTTGGTGGCGCACATCGAAATCCGGTAGGCATGCGTTTCGCTATGTTTTTGGCTAGCCAGAAAATTCTGCAGGATCACCAGCATTCCGTCGTAGCCGTCTTCCATCTCCCGCAGCGTTTTCTGATTTCGCTCGTAGAGCGTTCCGGTCGCGTAACCCGCTATCATCAGCACTCCGCCCCACAACGTGAAGTCGAACCAGCGGGCATCAAAGGGAAGTTCCACGCGCCGCGTAAACATCGCCGGATTCATGCATGCCAGCAAAACCACCAACACCACGCTGGCAACCGCAGTGAGCGTGGCGTGCCGCCGTCCAAAGTGATATGCGGAAAACAGGGTCGGAAGAAAATAAAAAACCAGAGCCATCCGCTGCGAAGCAACCAGAAAATTCAACACCGCAGCAATCGCCACCAGAAAAAGCAGAAGCAAGAGTTCCGGATTGATCTTGCGCACAGTGCCTCCGCGGGGGTTAGAGGTACCAAAACCCGAAGCCCAACCGACAGGAACGTCAGGTCGCTAGCTTTCCCGTTCCTCAATATTTTCGAGTCCCCTCCAGAGAACAAACAAATTACGGAGGTAACTGGGCTGGGGCTCTCCTACTTTGCGCGAGGATGCGTCTGATCGTAGACCTGCAACACATGCTTCATCGAAAGCTGCGTGTAGCGCTGCGTCGTGGCCAGACGCTCGTGGCCGAGCAATTCCTGAATGGCGCGCAGGTCCGCGCCCTCTTCCAGCATGTGCGTGCCGAACGCATGGCGCAACGTATGAGGATGGACGTCCGGCGAAAGCCCCTTCGCAACCGCAATCTTTTTGATGATGCGGCCCACGCTGCGGGTGGTCAGCCGCCCGCCGCGCTGGTTGATGAGCAGCGCCGCTGTGTTCTTGCGCGTTTCCGCGAGAGTCGCCTGCCGGGCCGGAAGATAGGCCGCCAGCGCACCCTTCGCCGAATCGCCAAACGGAACATACCGTTCCTTCTTCCCCTTCCCGCGAATCAGGATCGCCTCCGCGCTCAAGCGAATGTCGTCGAGGTTGATTCCGGTAAGCTCCGAGTTACGGATGCCGCACCCATAGAGCAGTTCGAGCATGAGCCGATCGCGCTCGGGAAACGCCACCGCCTCCGGCATTGGCCCATCGAGCACGGAGTTCATCTCCTCGATGGTGGGGACGCGCGGAAGTTTCTTAGCCAACTTCGGGGTCGCCACCAGCTTGGCGGGATTCTGTTCGACTACGCCCTCGCGCGCCAGCCAGCGATACAGCGACCGCACCGCCGCCAGAGACCGCGCCACGGAAGTTTTCCCCAGTCCCTTTTCGTAAAGCTGAGAGAGAAATCCGCGAATCGCAATGTGGTCGATCAATCTCCATCCCCGCGAACCAGCGTAAGCAGCGAAGCTTGCCAGATCGCCGCTGTAGGCCTTGATGGTGTGCGGCGAAGCGTTCCGCTCCCGCAAGTGGCGGAGGAAGTCGGCCACGGCCTTTTCGACGGTCGTGCTTGTTTTCTGCATACCGATCTATTTCGCCTTGGCCCTCGGATGATGCTTCTGATACACCGTCCGCAACCGATCGAGCGCCAGATGCGTGTACACCTGCGTAGTCGAAATATCCGCGTGGCCCAGGATTGTCTGAACCGTGCGCAGGTCCGCACCATTTTCCACCATGTGCGTCGCGCACGAATGCCGCAGCATGTGCGGCGACGCGTGCCGTCCGGAAGCAACCGACGCTGCTCCCACCATCTGCCAAACTCGCTGCCGCGTCAGTTTACGGCCACCCCGTGCGATAAACAAAAACGGCGAATTCGACCGAATTCCATCCTTAGTCGTCTGGGCTGGGTGCCCGACCCTTCTCACGTTCTTTGCGAGAGAGCCTGCCCTGAGCTTGTCGAAGGGGTGGGGATTTTTCGATCCTTGCCTGTCGGCCAGCACTAGACGCCCCTGCGCCAGATATTCGGAAAGCGCGTCTTGCGCCGGCTTGCCCAGCGGCACGATGCGCTCCTTGTCCCCCTTGCCCCGCACGATCATGTATCCCGATTCCAGCTTCAAATCTTCGAGCGTCGCGTTCACCATCTCCGACACCCGCAGCGCCCCCGCGTATAACAATTCCAGCATAGCCCGGTCGCGAGCCGCCAGTGCCGCCGCGTCCTTGGAGTTGCGATGCCCGTTCGCGAGCAACGCCAGCGGAGACGCCAGAATCGACTCGACTTCGTCGCGCGCCAGCGACTTAGGCAACACCTTCCACTGCCGGGGCGACTCTATGTTCAGCGTCGGATCGTGCTCGATTCTCTTATCGATCAGCAGGTAGCGGTAGAGATGACGGAGCGCCGAAAGCTTCCGTCCCACGCTGCGCCCGTCCACCTGATTCGAAAAAAGCTGCTGCAGAAATTCGCGCACATCGCTGCGTCGGGCGGTGAGCAAAAGGCGTTTCGGTTTTTCCAGGAACTCGGCAAATTGGAGTATGTCGGTGGTATAAGCGCTGATCGAAAGCCGCGCCAGTCCCTTCTCGACGCGCAGGTAATCGAGAAAGGCGGAAAGCACGCGCGAGTTCGCCTCGGAAGCCATGACAGAAGAAGAGATTCAGTATGCCCGTTATCGGACGCGAGAAAAAGTGATGAAGCGGATACGGAATGAAATCATTTCGTAGAGACACAGCTTGCTGCCCCTCTCCCGTACCCGGTCACCAGCCGCTGACCAGCAACCGGTGCGCCGCGCGAAACCCACATTTCTGATATTTGTCATACGCGCCGGCTGCGCGATCGCGAATCTGTTCGTTGTTCTCCCCCGCGATCCAGCCGTCCAGCGCACTTTTCAGCGTGTAGGCCTCCGGCGCCATCAGCCCCGTGGTCCACAGCAATGGATAAGCGCCCGAGGCTCGCACCGCCTCCGCGAAATATTGTTTGCTCGCGCAAGCTAAGACTACCGCGTCGCGACGAACCGAGGTTTTCTTGCGGGGAAATTGCAGAAGTTGAAAATCCATCAACCCGTCGTGGCCAATATAGGCCACAAGGTTCGCACCGCCACGGGTCCGCAGCTTCAACGTTCCAGACCCAGCGGCCACACTTACCGCCTCCGGATCATCTCCCGCCGCTGAGGCTAGAAAATCAAGAATCGCTTGCCGGATCTCACGGCCGCGATACGCGTCGGCCACGAGATACACATTCGTCGCTCGATGCTTAAACACGCAGCGCTCGAGAATCTCCGTCTTCGGTTTCTCACTACAGACGACCCGCTCCCAGTCCGCACTGCGTGCGAAAAATGTCCTCACGCCGTAGGCCGACCCCCAGTACAGATTGTGTTCCGGGTCTTCGCCGTTCCCGAGCTTCGCCGGGACTGGGATGATGCCCTGGCTCTGATTGTCGGCAAGCGCGACAAAAACGTGAACCGTGCGCGGCGCCGAATCCTGAGCCGATGCAGCGCTTGCCGCCAAGTAGAGCACAGCACAAACGACCCTTGCGGACCTGATACCCCTTATCAAGATCCCTCCGCGCCGCCCACTTCCCGCAACAATTCCACGGCATACAGCGCCCCTTCCGGCGTTTCTTCATGCTTGAAATAAGCGAACACATCGCGCCCTGCAGCGACGTGCTGCCCGATGCGGTCGATCATCGAGCGCCGTTCTTCCCCGGTGTAGCTCGGCTTGCGAAAACGGTAATAGACAAAAGCGGCAGTAGCGACTTCAGGCGTAGTCAAAGTCTCGGTTTCGGCAACACACAGCGCCACATTGCTCGACTTCAGCAGATCCCATGTCGAGTCGGCGAACCATGAGGCATGCCGAAATTCAAACGCCGCCGGCACGGTGCGCGGCAGGATCGCCAGAAAGTCCTTGAGCAGCGCCGCATCCGCCTTCAGATTCGGCGGAAGTTGAAACAGCACCGGTCCCAGCTTGCCCGCGGCGGCCAGTGGCTCAATGGTCGCCAGAAATCGCGGCACAAAATCTTCCGCGCCCTTGAGCCGCTTGATATGCGTGATGACCTGATGCGCCTTGATGCCGAAACGAAAATGCGCGGGCGTATCTTGCAGCCAGTTTTGGATGGTCGACTCTTTGACAAGCTGCCGGAAGGTAAAATTCACTTCGACCGTATTGAGTCGGTCGGCGTAGTGATTCAGAAATTTTTTCTGCGCCAGCTTGACGGGGTAAAAATCAGGCTTCCAACTCGGGTAAGCCCATCCCGACGTTCCGGCGTAGACTTGTGGCATAACGTTCGAAGCGCCCCTCGTTCCACGGCTGACAAATCTGAGCCGGTCGAGACCGGGATTATACCTTGCGAGACTTCTTCCGCACCGGCTTCTTCGGTCCAGACTTTTTCTTGAGTGCCTTCCGCGGCCGCTGCGCCTCCTCGTCGGCTTGCGCTGCGATCTCGATGCGCTCCGGCTCCTTGGCCACAGCCCCAGCTTTCAGATCCGGCAGCCGCTGCTTCAATGTGATGACCGGCGCAAACAAGTCGCCGATCTTCTCAAAGCGTGAAACCACTTGCGGAGCTTCGAACACCAGCAGGCTGGCATCCTTCTTTTTGAAAGTCCGTTCCACGTCCTCCCACTTCACCGGCGTCGAAACCGTGGGATGCTCGCGCGCGCGCAACGAATAGACCGCAATCGTCGTCTTGTGTTCGTCGTTCTGGCTCCAGTCCACCAGCACTTTGCCGGTACGAAGCGTCTTCTTCATATCGGAAACGACCAAATCCGTATGATCCTGCTCCAGCAGTTGCGCCAGCGCGTGCGCAAACGTCTTCGTCGCGTCGTAAGTCGTCGGCGTGTTCAGCGGAACATAGATCTGCAGTCCCTTCGAACCAGACGTCTTCGGAAAACTCCGCAGCCCAAAATGCTCGAATATCTCACGCAGCCACAGCCCCACCTGGCAGCATTGCACCATGTTCGCCGGCGGACCGGGATCAAGGTCGAACACCATCTCCGTCGGGCATGTGATGTCCTTGGCCAGCGCCAGGGACGGATGCAGTTCGAGGGCCGCCAGATTCGCCAACCACACCAGCGTGGCCAGATCATTCGCCAGAACGTAATAAACGGTGCGCCGGTTGCCCTCGCTCCAGATCGGCGCCGTCTTCACCCACTCCGGCCTGTACTTGGGGGCGTTCTTCTCAAAAAACGGTTCGCCCTCCACGCCGTCGGGATATCGCTTGCGCGTCAGCGCACGTCCCGCCAGATGCGGAATAATCGCCGGCGCGATCCGAGCGTAGTAGTCGATGACCTGCTGCTTAGTGAATCCCGTGGCGGGATAGAGCACCTTTTCGAGATTGGAAAGCTTGAGGTGTCTGCCCTGGATGTCGATGGCCGAGTCGGTCAAATCGCGCTCCGTCTCCATTGTGCAACAAAACCCAGCCGGTGTCCGGTGCAGCCTGATCGTGCGAACAGGACAGCGGGCTGTTTTCAAGACGAGGCAAAGGAGCATGCCCGGGCTATAATTCGCCGCTTCGGTTGTGTAGAATGAGCCGCACGTATCCTCTCACCTGTCGACTGCAGCGGCTCTGCCCTAAACCGCCGCAGGCAAAGCAAACGCCAAGTGGCAAATTGGGGCACTACCGGAACGCCCTCGCGTTTGACAACTTCCCTTCCCCCACGTACTTTCAAACTTCTGCCCTGCTGGTCCGTCCAACACATGTCTATCGAAGAAGATGCTCGTCCAACCGTCGGAGGCCCGATGAAACACCATACTCTGAAAACCGCCATTGTCGTCCTTCTTCTCTCCGCCTTTGCTCTGGCGCAAGACCTCGCGTCCTTCGAAAAGCGCATCACGGTGAAGAAGTTGCCCAACGGCCTTACGCTGGTGATCTGCGAACGACCCGAGGCTCCCGTCTTCTCCTTTTTCACGCTGGTGGACGCCGGTTCCGCGCAGGATCCCATGGGGGCCACCGGCCTCGCCCACATGTTCGAGCACATGGCGTTCAAGGGCACCGACAAAATCGGCACCACCAACTACGCGGCCGAAAAGCCCGCGTTGGAGAAGGTCGAAGTCGCCTACGCCGCTTACATTGCCGAGCGCGACAAGACCGTTGGCCGCGATGAACCGAGGTTGAAGCAGCTGGAAAAATCCTGGAAAGACACCATCGCTGAGGCCGACAAATACGTCGTCAGCAACGCATTCGGCAAAATCGTCGAACAAAATGGCGGCGAGGATATGAACGCCAACACCAGCTATGACGAAACCGCCTATCATTTTTCGCTGCCGGAAAATCGCCTCGAACTTTGGGCATACCTCGAAACCGAGCGCTTCCTGCATCCTGTGATGCGCGAGTTCTATAAGGAACGCAACGTGGTCATCGAAGAACGCCGTCTGCGCACCGACAGCAACCCCATCGGCCGTCTGGTCGAGCAGTTCACTGCCTCCGCGTTTGAAGCTCACCCCTATCATCGGCCGACGGTAGGCTGGATGGCCGATCTGAACTCGTTTTCCGCCACCGACGCGCAAAACTTCTTCGACCGATACTACGTGCCCGCCAACATGGTGGTCGCCGTCGCCGGCGATGTAAAGGCTTCGCAGGCGATGCCGATCCTCGAGAAATATTTCAGCCGCCTGCCCGCGCGCCCCCAGCCCGACGAGACCACAACCACCGAGCCTCCGCAAAACTCGGAGCGCAAGGTCGTGCTCAAAGATCGCTCGCAACCGCTTTACCTCGAGGGTTACCATCGCCCCGATTACCGCAGCAAAGACGACGCCGTTTTCGACGCCATCACCGACCTGATGTCGGAAGGCCGCACCTCCCGTCTCTACCGCGCTCTGGTACGCGACAAGAAGATCGCATCTTTCTCCGCTGGCTTCAGCGGCATGCCCGGCACCAAGTACCCGCACCTGTTCGCGTTCTACGCCGTCCCGTTGCCCGGACACACCACGCAGGAAATGGCCGACGCCATCCATGTGGAAATCGACAAGATCAAGAAGGAAGACATCACCGACGACGAACTGAAGATGATCAAGACTCGCTCCAAAGCCAACCTGATTCGCGGACTCGCCGACAACGAGGGCCTGGCCACGCAACTTGCGACTTACCAAACCCGCTACGGCGACTGGCGCGAGTTGTTCCGCTTGGTAGACCGCATCGACCAGGTAACCAAGGCCGACATTCGGCGCATAGCGAACGAGATCTTCGTCGACACCAACCGCACCATCGGCGTGATCGAAAACTCAGGTGGAGGCGGTGCTCCCGAGGGAGGCGTCCAACCTTCCAATGACTCCGCCGATCAGGGAGGTGCGCAATGAAGAAATCTCTTCTTAGCATCTTGCTGATAGCTGTCGCCGCGACCTTCGCAACTGGTCCCCAGGCCGCGGCTCAGGCCGCGAGTTGGCAACAAATAGAGATTCCTCCGCTGGCCGCTTTCAAGCCGCAGCAACCCAAGCGCATCGAACTCAAGAATGGCATGGTGATCTTCCTTCAGGAAGATCACGAACTACCGCTGATCGACGGCACCGCACGTATCCGCGGAGGCTCAGTCAATGAACCTGCCACCAAGGTAGGCCTGGTCGATATGTACGGCGAAGTTTGGCGTACCGGCGGCACGAAAACCCAGACCGGCGATCAACTCGACGACTTCCTCGAAGTCCGCGCGGCAAAAGTGGAAACCGGCGGCGGCCCGGACTCCGCCACCATCAGTTGGTCGTGCCTGAAGGGCGACCTCGACGATGTCTTCAAAGCCTTCGCGGACGTGTTGCAGAATCCCGAGTTTCGCGCCGACAAACTTGACATTGCCCAGAAGGAGGCATTCGACGGCATCTCGCGGCGCAACGACGACGTTGGCGAAATCGCCCACCGCGAGACCGTGAAGTTGGCGTACGGTTCCAACAATCCCTACGCCCGCGACGCCGAATATGCCACCGTGGCCGCCGTCACACGACAGGATCTGATCGACTGGCATGGCAAGTACGTTCATCCCAACAACATTATTCTCGGTGTCAGCGGAGACTTCGATTCTGCTGCGATGGAAGCCAGGCTGCGCGCCGCCTTTGAGTCGTGGCCCAAAGGTCCAGCTGGTCCCAGGAAGAACGAGGTCAAATATTCCCCCGCCCCTCCCGGCAACTACCTGGTCACCAAAGACGACGTGAACCAAAGCACCATCCATATGCTGGGGCTCGGAACCACGCGCGACAATCCCGACTATTACGCTATTAGCGTGTTCAACGAAGCCTTCGGCGGCGGCTTCTCCTCGCGCCTGTTCAACGACATCCGCACCAAGCGCGGACTCGCCTACAGCGTCGGTGGCGGCATCGGCACCAATTTTGGCCATCCCGGCATTCTGCAAGTGTCGATCGGCACCAAGAGTCAGAGCACCATCGAAGCCATTCAGGCTGCCGCTGAAGACATCGACAATCTGGCGAAGCAGCCCATCACCGACGACGAAATCCAGCGTGCCAAAGACGCCATTCTCAACGCGTTCATCTTCCGTCTCGACTCGCCCGACAAAATTCTCTCCGAACGCATGACCTACGAATATTACGGATATCCTCCCGACTGGCTCGACAAATACCAGGCGGAAATCAAGAAAGTCACGGCAGCCGACGTCAATCGCGTCGCCGCCAAGTATCTGCACCGCGATCAACTGGCTGTGCTGGTAGTCGGCAATACGAAGGAATTCGATAAACCGCTCTCGTCGCTCGGCTCCGTGAAGGACATCGATATCACGATCCCGCCTCCGCCAGCCGAAAAAGGACAAGGAGAAGAAACCGCCAAACCCGCAGCCTCCAATCCAGAAGGCAAAGCACTGGCCGCGAAAGTCTCTGCCGCGATGGGCGGCTTGCCCAAGCTTAAATCCATCAAGGCCATGCACGTCAGCATCGCCGAAAGCGACTCGGGTGGCGCGCCCTCACCGGTAGACGTGTTCCTGGCATTTCCTGACCGCATGCACGTCGACGTGCAGACGCCGCAGGGCAAGCTGACCATCGTGGCTTCCCCCGACGCGGCCTTCATGAGCATGGCGGGGATGGGCTCGCGCAGCATGCCTCCCGCGCAAAAGACCGAGATGCTGTCCCAACTGCAACACGATCTCGTCTACGTCGCCCAGCACACCGACGATCCATCTTTCACGTTCACAGCCGCGGCCACGGAAAAGATCGGCGACGTCGACGCCGCCATCCTCGACATCGGCGGCGCCATCCCCTGGGTCCGCTGGTACATTGATCCCAAGACCGGTTACGTTCTTCGCGAAAAATATAAGGCCATGGGACAATCGGGCCCCTTCGAAGGCGAAACCAATCTCGCCGACTGGCGTGCCGCCGACGGCCTCACCGTGCCCTACAAACATCAAAACAAGCAGAACGGCAAAGAGACCAGCAATGCCGAAGTCAAGAAGATCGAACTCAATCCCACGCTCGATCCCAAGCTTTTCGCCAAGCCCGCGGAGGCCCCGGCAGACAAGCAATAGCGGAGTTTCTCATGAAGCCGCTCGAAACCTGTTGCGCTGTAATTGGTATCGCCCTGGCCGCAATCGTTGCGGTGGGGCAAGTCACCACTTCGCAATACGACAACTTGCGTACGGGCGCGACGCTCAACGAGAAGACCCTCACTCCACAGAACGTCAACGCAAGACTGTTCGGCAAGTTAGGCGCGTTCAAAGTCGACGGTGCAGTCTACGCGCAGCCGTTGTTCATTCCTTCCGTCGAGATTCCCAGCAAAGGCAAGCACGATGTTCTCTTCATCGCCACCGAACACGACAGCGTCTATGCATTCGATGCAGCTCGCCCCGGCGATCCACCGCTGTGGCAGGTAAGCTTACTCGACAAAGTGCGCGGCTCGGTGCCCGTGTCCGAAGACGACGCACAGTGCCCATTTATTCGCCCCGAAGTCGGCATCACCTCCACGCCCGTAATTGACGTTCAAACCGGAACGCTCTATGATATGTGCTCGCTCGCACCAAGATCCGCCACGCCGTCGGCAACGACGAGTATTTCCAACACCTCCACGCGCTCGCGATCACCACCGGCATGGAAAAGTTCGGCGGCCCGAAACTCATCTCTGCTGCGGTGCCCGGCAAAGGCGGCGGGGCAACGAACGGACAGGTACGCTTCAATGCGTTGCTGGAAAATCCCCGCGCTTCGCTGCTGCTCGCGAACAACGCTCTTTATCTCACCTGGGCCTCATCCTGCGACGTGGACCCGTACCACGGCTGGGTTATGGCCTTCAACCCGCAAACGCTGGCGCAAGTGGCCGTGCTGAACGTCACGCCGGACGGCAGTGAAGGCGGCATCTGGGCGAGCGACACCGGCCCAGCCGCCGACAAGGACGGCAATGTCTACGTGCCCACCGGAAACGGGACGTTCGACGCATCTTCCGGAGGCCGCGACTACGGCGACTCAGTGCTGAAGTTGGCCTTGGAAGGCTCTTCCCTCTCGATCCGCGACTACTTCACGCCCCATGATCAGGCGCAACTGAGCAACGCCGATGCCGATGTGGGCTCCAGTGGTCCGCTGCTATTGCCCGACCAGCCAGGTCCTCATCGTCATCTGCTCCTGCAGCCAACTAAAGGATCCATGATCTATGTGATCGACCGCGATCAGATGGGCAAATTCCAGCGGGACGGCGACGCGATTGTACAGACGATAAGAATGGCTGGAGGCGGTTACGGTGCGATGTCGTACTGGAACGGCCACGCGTTCTTCGCCGCGAGCGACGACTACCTCCGCGATTACGCCCTTAAGAACGGACAACTCAAGTTGAACGCCTCCTCCGAAACGAAGTTTGCAAACCCCGGTGCCACCCCTTCCGTTTCAGCAGACGGCAACAAGAACGCCATCGTCTGGGCCATCGCGACCAAAACCTGGAACGGTCCCGACAACAAACCGGCGGTCCTCTTCGCTTTCGATGCCACCAAGCTAGGCGACCCCATCTACACTTCCGAACAGAACGGCCAACGCGATCGCGCCGCGATGGCAACGCGTTTCGTCATCCCGCTAGTCGTCAACGGACGCGTATATTTCGGCGCGAGAGGCGAAGTCGAGGTCTACGGTCTCTTGAAATAGGGGTCCGCCTCCGTAGCGCACTGCCAGCCCTCGGCTAACGTCGCTCCCCGGCCGCCGTCTATACTTCCAAGCCGTGCCCTGCCTCGGCGGAGGATTCATGAAATCCAGATCATCCGCGCGCTTCGTTCTAGTTTCCGCCATTGCTCTTTCGTTGATCATCTCCGCTCCCGCTCAATCCAATCCACGCGGCCAGAAGAACTCCGACGACACTGCCCGCATCCAGCGCGTGGAAAATGGCATCCCGCCCATTCCTCTAATCGGCGCCGAACCGCCTCTGCAACTCAACCTCGAAAAGCTGATGCAACTCTACAAAGTTCCCGGCCTTAGCGTCGCGGTGATCGACGATTTCAAAATTGCCTGGGCCAAGGGCTACGGAGTCAGTGAAGACGGCTCCAACAAGCCGGTGACCGTGCACACTCTCTTTCAAGCCGGCTCGATCAGCAAGCCCGTAGCCGCAACCGCGACGCTTTTTCTCGTCGAGCACGGAAAGCTTTCGCTCGACGAGAACGTGAACCAGAAACTCAAGTCATGGCAAGTCCCCGACAACGAATTCACCAAAGATCAAAAAGTCACCTTGCGCCGCATCCTCAGCCACAGCGCCGGCCTCACCGTGCACGGATTCCCCGGATATGACGTCGGTTCGCCGATCCCGACCCTGGTGCAGATTTTCAATGGTGAGCCTCCCGCCAACACCGCGCCGATCCGCGTGGATTTCGTCCCCGGAACAAAATTCCGCTACTCCGGCGGCGGCGTCACCATCGAGCAGCAGCTCGTGGTGGATGTGACCGGCAAGCCATTTCCGCAGTTCATGCGCGAAACCGTGCTCGACAAAATTGGCATGGCCGACAGCACCTATGAGCAGCCGCTTCCGCCTGCGCGCGCCGCCGCAGCTGCCAGCGCAACCCACGCCGATGGCATGCTGGTCCCTGGCAAATGTCACATCTATCCGGAGATGGCCGCAGCCGGACTGTGGACTACAGCCACCGATCTGGCGAGATTCGGCATCGAAATCGCTCTCTCGAAACAAGGCAAAGCCAACCGCGTTCTGTCCGAGGCGACGACCCGCGAGATGTTGCAGCCTCAGATCGAGCAGGTCGGTCTGGGTTTCTTTCTCGCCTCGCACAAGAATCCGGAAGAGTTCGGCCACAACGGCGCCGACGAAGGCTTTCAGGCGGTCTTGATCATGTTTGCCGATTCCGGCAAAGGCGTAGCCATCATGGCCAACTCCGACAACGGCATCAACGTCGCGAATTACCTCACCCAAAGCGTGGCTAAAGAATATGGATGGAACTACACCCCAGAACAAACGTCCGCTGCCGATCTGCTCATGCTGGTCGCGAACACCAAGGGCCCGCAAAGCGTGAGGACGAGGTATGCGGAGCTGAAAAAGGCCGGATCCTCTTCGCCCTATGCCCTCGACGAAAATACGTTGATCGCCCTCGGCTACCACTTCCTCTTTTCCGGACAGACCGACGCGGCCCTCCAGATATTTCAATTAGAAGTGCAAGACTACCCACAATTCTGGAATGCCTACGACAGCCTCGGGGAGGCCTTCCTGAAAGCGGGACAAAAAGAGCTGGCCCTCCAGAACTACCAGAAATCCGTCGAACTGAACCCGCAGAACCAGAGCGGTATCGAGGCCCTCAACAAACTCCGCGACCGGAAATGAGCCCTGGCGGGCAACTAAACGCGGTCGTTTCGGTGTACATTGGTTCGCCAGGACGGAATGAACCATGACTCCCAAGAGGACGAGTGATCAGGATCTGCTGCCCGCAGTACCTTTTGATAGCTGGAAGGACACTCTAGCTACCTTCCACATGTGGACGCAGGTAGTCGGGAAAGTGCGCCTCAAATTGTGTCCCCTGGTGAATCATTGGTGGAATGTCCCGTTCTACATGACCGCACGCGGAATGACTACTTCGACGATGCCCTTTCAGCGCGGATCAATCCTGGGAACAATTGAGGTGCGCTTTGATTTCGTCGACCACAAGCTCTTGATCGAAACCAGCGAAGGCCGCGTCGTCGCAATGGCGCTCAAGGCAGAGAGTGTCGCTGACTTCTATCAGACTTTCATGGCCGCCCTAGCCGAGCTCAGTGTATCTGTGAAGATCTGGACGATGCCGTGCGAGATTCCCAATCCCACTCCGTTTGAACAGGACCACATTCATGCGGCCTACGATCCGGAAGCCGTGCATAAATTCTGGCGGATCCTGGTGTGGGTCGATCAGATATTCAAGGAATTCCGAACCGGATTTCTAGGTAAGGTCAGCCCCGTTCACTTTTTTTGGGGAAGTTTCGATCTGGCGGTAACTCGCTTCTCCGGCAGAAAGGCACCCGAACGCCCGGGAGCCGACTCGATCACTCGCGAAGCTTACTCCCACGAAGTGAGCAGCGCGGGATTCTGGCCGGGTGGAGGCGACATCCAGGGACCTGCGTTCTATTCCTACGCCGCCCCTGAGCCGTCCGGCTTCGCGCTACGGAGGATTCGCCCCCAGGCAGCTTTCTACCATCCCCAACTGAAAGAGTTCCTGCTGATGTACGACGACGTGCGCGCCGCCGACTCTCCAAAAACAGCGTTGATGGAATTCCTTCAGAGTACCTATGATGCAGCTGCCGATGCAGGAAATTGGGACCGCAGCGCACTGGAACGGTAACTGGTATCTGCTGCGATCCTGATCAGTGCTCGGTGCAGCGGCGGTGCAAGGCCGGTGCAAGGCCGGTGTCGGCAACCTTCGACGTCAAGATTTCGGCCAACATCGAAATCCGGGCTCAGTGGGCCAGTCGCTCCCATTCTGTTAAAGCGCAGCCTGACACGCGCTAAACCTTGCTGTACTACTGCCACAACTCAGGCACCGACCTGCACGGATTCCAATTCCGGGCTGCGCCGGGAGTTTTGCAGGGATTTGACAGCGTCTTCCGCCGTGAATCTCCCCATCAGCAGTGCCAGCTTACGGTCGGTTGTCATGCGGATTGCAGCGGGATCAACTCGCTGCACGTATTCGGGACCGCGCGTGCCGCGACGGCTCACTTTCACGAGAAACTTGATGTTTTTCATGTCTTATGTCCTTTGCAAGAAAAGGGTAGGGAACTGTGAACGAGCAGTTTATTTCTCCACTGTCACATTACCGCTTTGAAACGCTGGCCACGCCGCACTCCAAGCAACGCGCTTTTAGTCGAGATGTGATCAATCCGCAAGCTGGGCACATCCTTTGTGATCGAAACTCGGTGATCTGTGGTTTCAGCTTGCGCATCCCGTGGAGCAGCAGGATCGTGAAGAGCACGATAAGCAGACCGAGGGAAATACTGGTGGCGTTCATAAAAGCGACCTTTCCTGGCGAGCTCTGCATCGACCCCAGCCCGTCGCTACTTCGCGCAAGATCGCTGCAAGCGGCATGGGCATACCGCTCACTCGCTGAAAAGCCTAAGAAATGGGAGAACTTCAGATGGACTGGCTTAGGTCAGAAGACCTGAAAGAGGAGAAAAACGTAACCACCCCAATCGCTATTATAGCAAACGAGCGCCGGCTGCACTTCAGCGTCGCCAGGATGTTGGCGGCTACTCAGAGTAAGAGGGGAACATTCCTCGCACCGCGAATCGGCAATCGAGTCCACCTTTTGAAACCTCCCCAATCCCTCTTGACGGGATAGGAGATAGAGACGATTGGAATGACGCATTTCTGTTAACTAGATGATAAACATGTGGAGATATTTTGGATGATGTGACGCGTGGATGTTGATTTGGGGCGGTGTGGGGCGAACAGACGGCGCAAACTTGTGCTAACGCCTGGTTACGACAACTGACTTGGATTGTGGACCCTAATGAAGGGTCCAACGTGTTGTCGCCGTCGTCGACGAAGTAGACGCCTTTCCGGTCGAGAGTGACGGCGAGGCCGAAAAGAGTACCGGCGCCCGCTCCACTGGTATCGATGTTCTTAACCGCGACCTGGGAACCACCAGGGGTCGTTTCGACAATGTTGCCGTCCCCAGAGTTGACCGACAGAATGTCGCCATCGGGAGCGATGGCCAGACCAAGCGGCTGGTTCAAGTTTCCGCCCATGGAGACTGTGCGACCCGTCCTGGCGCTGGTGAGGCGGAAGACTGCGTCAGGAATCGCGGCAATGCGGTTGAGGAGGGTGTCGGCTACGTAGAGCGCGCCATTGGACGCCAATCCCAGACCTGTCGGGCCGATGACCAGGGCAGCAGGATCGGTGCGCTCTTCGAAACCGGAGCCGATGATGGTTCGCAGGATTTCGCGCGGCACGCGCCCTTCATGATCACCATCCTCTTCCTCAGGGACGGCCAGTACGATTCGTATTACGGTTCCTCTGTTGACCACATTGCCGTTGGCGGCTACCGTGCCGTTCAGGACGTTGGTGACGAACAGTTCGGCAAAGTCCCCGAGATCCAGGGCGGTCATATCCCACGGTCCGTTGATGCGCACGCCGAACTGGGTTCCCGAGAACGTTTCCACGACGTTGCCCTGGTTGTTCAAAACCAGCAGGCAGCCGGCCTTGGCGGTGGCCGAAGTGCCGTCCGTCGTGGGGAGGCTGCCCACGATCACCCAGCCGTTGCGCAGCACAGACAAAGCTGTGGTCAGGCCAATCCCGCCGGGGCAGGGGCCGGGCAGGTTCGCGGCATTAATCTGGGCGAAAACGCTGAGTGTGCCGTTGGGTGCGATGTCCACGATGGTGGTGCCCGTTCCCTGTAGATTCTGGCTGTTATTAAAGTTGCTGACCAGGACGTGGCCCCGCACCAGCTTTCCGGAGCTGCGCGGCACAACGGCAACACCGTAGGGATTCACGTCCCCATTCGCGGGAAGGGTGGATGGACCTGGCGTGACACTAAGCGGCCCGATGAACGAGCTGGCAGTCGCAAGAGCTGGCAGCAATGCGAGGGCGAGACCAATCGAACAAAGACGTCTGCAAAGTCTGAAAGGATTCATATCGTTCCCCTCCTGGGAGAAGATGTCGCCGCAAAGCTCACCTGCGATCCTGTTTTTTGGGGGTCGGTTTGAATGTGTTCCCCGTTGGCATGACGGGGAAACCAACGAGGATGCTATGACCCGCGGCGCGGGCGTGTGTCACCGATTTGTAAAATCGCGGTAGCCTATCGGTGACAACTGAGTCGCTGGGGTCCTACGTCAAACCAGGCAGGGGATAGGAGGTAGGACGATTTTTGAAACCGGACTCGATAGTGACAAATCAGTAAAACATCGGGGTTGGTGTTGGCTTTAGGCCGGGGCCCGCCCGCGCGCGCGGCGATGCGAGGGGCAGGATGGGGGTGCGAAGCGATTCACCGGTAATTCTGGTAGTGGGTCAGTACTGACCCACTACCGTAATTCTCAAAGAGTTGACCGCAGGGGCTTACTTTGCCTGCCCGATCCCACCCCCGCAGGGCTGGGCGGCGCCCCCACATCCACATCCAGCGCGTCACATCATCCACGGAATCTCCACATGTTTATCATCTAGTTAACAGAAATGTGTCATTCCATCATCTCTATCTCCTATCCCAAGTCCCTCTTGACAGCTTGATCTTGGCGGACTATCGTAGGCGAATAAAAGGCGAATACGTTATGTCTTCCCTGCCCTTACTCCCTCTCCCCGGAAAGCCCAGGCTCATCGGCATCGCCCGTCTAGCCGCGGAGGGCGAGTCCCTCCGCGAAGGTCACAACGTCGAGTATTTCACCCTGCCGGCCAAGTCGCTGTTGAACCGCTGTGTCAGCAACCGCGCCATGCCCTTCACCTGGACTATCAATCCGTACCGGGGTTGCGAATTCGGATGCCGATACTGCTATGCCCGCTACACCCACGAGTTCATGGAAATGCGCGATGGCATGGAGTTCGAGCAGAAGATTTACGTCAAGCAGCATGCCGCCGGCTTGCTCCGCCACGAACTCCGTCGCGTCAAGCCCAAGGAAGCCATCGCGCTCGGCACCGCCACCGATCCCTACCAGCCTGCCGACGCCGCTACGAAGTCACCCGCGGAATTCTGGAAGAGTTCGCCCGCCATCGCGGCTACGAGCTCGGCATCGTCACCAAATCGAATCTCATCGTCCGCGACCTCGAACTGCTGAAAGAAGTAGCGAAGGCGAATCGCCTTTCCGTCCACGTCACGGTCACGACTCTCAATGCCGAACTTGCGCGGATTCTCGAGCCCCGCGCACCACGCCCCGATCTGCGCCTCGACGCCGTGCGCGCCTTGAGCCAGGCGGGATTGCGCGCAGGCCTCAGTTGTTCTCCCGTAGTTCCGGGAATCACCGACTCGCCCAAGGATCTGGAAGGCTTAATCCGAGCGGCAGCCGAAGCCGGCGCGGATTACGTTTTCGCCAACCCACTTTTTCTGAAGCCGTGCTCGGCGGCCGTCTTCCTTCCCTTTCTCGAGCAAAACTTCCCGCATCTCGTCGAGAACTACCGCCGGCGCTATCAGGACCGCGCCTTCCTTCCGCCCGCCTACGCCAAGCGCCTGTCGCACCTGATCGCGCAGCTCCGCGAGAAATACAAGATCACTCGCGCCCGTCGCCCCGCGTATGCGACGAAGTGGCCGGTGCAGGCTTTCGGCGAGCAGCTCAGTCTGTTCTGAAAAGGCAGATTTCGTAATTTGGTAATTCAGCAATTGTGTAATTCTTGATGCGGAACAGATTTATCAATTGTCCAATTACAAAATTACTCAATTACAAATTACCCAATTACTGAATCCTCTATAATCGCTGCTGACCCACATGGCCACCGCTTCCCCACCTGCCGGACAGCCCGCCGCAGAGCGAGTCCCCTTCGGAGTGCGGCTGCACCGATTCTGGCGGCGCGTCACCGAAGGTCTCGAGGTCAGCCAACTCTGGTCGCAGTTCGAGTCCGAGGCCCGCACCAGCTATCGACTGTACTCCCGCGACGTCGAGGCGAAAACGCCCGAAGGCCTGACCCGGCGCGGCCGACGCCTGCATGTCATCAAGGAATTCTTCTGGGCAGTCTTCGAGAAGCTCTCGCCCGCGCGCCGCGTCTTGCTGCTCCTTGCCCTGATTCTTCTGGTCATCCCGCACGGCGGATTCGAATATAGCGGCGAGGGCGGCAAGGTCTATGCCGTCGAATTCGATCTTCACTTCTGGGCGGCCCTTCTGCTTCTGCTGCTGCTGATGCTCGAAATCGCCGATCGCGTGGTCATGAAGCGCGATCTCCAGATCGCGCGCGAGATCCAGACTTGGCTTTTGCCCGGCGCCCCTCCTCAGATTCCGGGTTTGGTCGTCGCCTATGCCACGCGCCCCGCCAACACCGTTGCCGGCGACTACTATGACGTCTTCCCGCGCCCCGGCCGAACCAACGATGAGAACCGCGTGGTCCTCGCCGTGGCCGATGTCGCCGGCAAGAGCATCCCTGCCGCCATGCTCATGGCCACGTTTCAGGCCAGTCTCAAAACGCTTTCCACCGCGCAGGTCGCCCTGCCCGAGCTCACCTCCAACATGAACCGCTACGCCTGCACCAACAGCCAAGGCGGATTGCGTTTCACCACCGCCTTCCTCGCGGAATACGATCCCGTCCGCCGCACGCTTGACTACATCAACGCCGGCCACAACAATCCCATCTTGCGCCGCGCCAGCGGACAGATCGAGCGTCTGGACGTTGGCGGCCTTCCCTTCGGCATTCAGCCCGAAGTGAAATACGATTCCGCCACCGTCACGTTAGCGCCGGGCGACTGGCTCATCATCTTTACCGATGGATTAGTGGAGGCCGAGAACGCGCGCCAGGAAGAGTACGGTGAACCGCGCTTGCTGACTGCGATTGAAGCGGGAAAGACCCTCGAGCCCAGCGAAATGCTCAAGCGTCTCATGGCCGAACTCGATCTCTTCGTCGGCAACACCCCCCAGCACGACGACGTGACCTGCATGCTGCTGAAAACCGAGAGCCTCTAGAGCCTGTCGGCTGTGTTGACTTCCTTGTAGCGCCGGCATCTTGCCGATTGTCGCGAGGGCATCTCGCCTTCGAAAGGAGCCAAGAGGCCCCCACGACCGCCGCCGCGACGACGGCGATACGTTTGCCGGTACAACCGCACCGCGCGTAAGTCATTGAGACTTGGTGTAAGTGATTGAGAGTTCGTGGAACGGCCCTGGAAGGCTCAAGGACGAGCCATTTTGTCGAGGATGGGTTTCCCCTCGTCCGCGGCAGCGATCGTCGCTGCCAGAGCCGTTTCCGGCTCAGGAAAGGGCATTCCAGGGAACCTTCGGGACGCCGAAACCAACTTCAAGGAACCTTTCCTTTTATACGTACAATACAGTACGTCTATAATGTACTTATATCGTTGTACTTTAGGGTTCCATCGCTGCCGCGCACGAACACCCTAAGGTTCCGCCAGTCCGTTGGGTTTGTGAAATGTTGGCCCGAATGCGCCACCTGGCTCCTATGACCAAACCAACTGGCGGGTTCGCAATCGTAGTTTCTTCTTCCGCAGCGAATACCGTCACGTGTGTATAAAGCTGCGTGGGCGGTGTTCAGGCCTGCGATCCGGGGCCTCGACCTGAAATGCCTCTTTGACAATACCCGTTACTGCTCGCCGACTAAGCCGGAACATTCTACGCGGTCCGGTTGCGGTGCGCGGTTGACGTACGCCTTTAGGCTTTCCCAGAATGGGAGGGGATCTCCGCTTTGCAAGCGCTGGCTGCTTCAGCGTTCTACAATGCAAGAGGCATCGACTGACACGAATTGTCAGTCTGGACAGCGCATTTTGGCGGCACCCGGGATCGAACTGCACGAGCAAAGGCACTGAAGTTTGCTCTTTCGCTGAAAACAAAGCGCTTCCCAAAGTGCCGCGGGCAACCAAAGTAACTAGCGACTTTGGCTAGGCAAGTGCAATTATCGTGACGACTGCGTCATTCGTGACCAGAATTAAATTCGAACGAAGAAAACGAGGGAAAATCGAGATGCGTAAACAAAAGGGTTTCTCACTGATCGAGCTGCTGATCGTGGTGGCCATCATCCTGATCATTGCAGCAATCGCCATTCCGAACTTGATGCGCGCCCGCATGTCGGCCAATGAAGCGTCCGCCGTGGGTTCGACTCGTAGCATCAATACCGCCGAAATCTCCTACAACGCCGCTTATTCAAACCTCGGCTTTGCCACCACGTTGTCCTTTTTGGGTGGCCCGGCCGGTGCGGCCTGCGTGCCGTCCACCAGCAGCGGGTGCTTCATCGATAGCTCGCTATCGACTGGAGTCAAGAGCGGCTACCAGTTTACACTTGCGATCGGTAGCAGCCCCGCCGTCGGTGGCGTAACGCCGTCTTACAGCATCCTGGCTGCCCCGGTGACCCCGAATCAGACCGGAACTCGCTACTTCTGCTCCTTTGAAGATGCGGTTGTCCGTTCTTCGACGGGCGCACTTACCAACCCCTGTATCGCGACGACTCCGGCGCTTCAGTAGTGATAACTCAGTTTGGCGAAGTACCTGGGGGAGGGTACAAGCCAGGGAGCAGCGAACGCAAGTTCGCTGCTCTTTTTATTGTTTTCTGAGCTTTTTCTTCTTGCAGTCTGGTTGCACTGCCAGTCTACGGACTTGAATGACAAAAACTGTCATTGCAGAGCGAAGTTTCAGGACCAAACCGAGGACTTGCTGCGTGTTCTGTCACGGCAATACCTGAAAACAGGCAGGTTAAAGGTGCCTTAGAATCGGCCTGAAACGTGCTTCAGAAGAATTGCCGTCTTAGACGGATGTGAGCATTCATAGCCGCCCCTACGGGGAACACATACAACCGGCGAGAGGATGAACTAAAAATGCGGAAACAAAAAGGTTTCTCACTCATCGAACTACTGATCGTGGTGGCCATCATCCTGATTATTGCGGCGATCGCCATTCCAAACTTGATGCGCGCCCGTATGTCAGCCAATGAGGCGTCCGCCGTGGGCTCTGTTCGTAGCATTAATACGGCCGAAATCTCCTACAACGCCACTTATTCAAACCTCGGCTTTGCCACCACGCTGGCCTTTTTGGGTGGCCCGGCCGGTGCTGCCTGCGTGCCGTCCACCAGCAGCGGGTGCTTCATCGATAGCTCGCTATCGACCGGAACCAAGAGCGGGTACACCTTTACACTGGCGATTGGTAGCAGCCCCGCCGTAGGCGGTATCGTACCGTCCTACAGCATTTTGGCTAGACCGGTGACCCCAAATCAGACCGGAACTCGCTACTTCTGCTCCTTTGAAGATGCCGTTGTCCGCTCTTCGACGGGCGCGCTTGTCAACCCCTGTGTCGCGACAACGCCGGCGCTTCAGTAGCGATAAATCAAGTTTGGCGAAGTACCTGGGGGAGGGTACGAGCCAGGGAGCAGCGAACGCAAGTTCGCTGCTCTTTGTTGTTTTCTAAGGCTTTCTCTTCTTGCAGTCTTGTCACTGCCAATCTGCGGAATGAGTGACAAAAACTGTCATTGCAGGGCAAGGTTTTCAAGGTGAAGGCGGCGGCCTTCCGCGTGTATGGTCACAGAAATACGGTGAAAGCAGGCACTTTAAAGGTGCCCGAGAAAACTGAAATTGGCCCGAAACGTGCTTCTAAAGTAATTGCGGACTCAGGCGGATGCCAGAATTCACAGCCGCCCCTACGGGGAAACTTGGCAACCGGCGAGAGGATCAACTCCAATGCAGAGACAGAAGGGTTTCTCACTTATCGAACTGCTGATCGTGGTGGCTATTATCCTGATCATCGCAGCGATTGCCGTCCCTGCCCTGATGCGCGCTCGTTTGTCGGCCAACGAGTCGTCTGCTGTGGGGTCCGTCCGCAGCATCAACACCGCCGAAGTCTCCTACAACGCCGCATATTCGAACCTCGGCTTTGCCACCACGCTGTCCTATTTGGGTGGCCCGGCCGGTGCTACCTGCGTGCCGTCCACCAGCAGCGGGTGCTTCATCGATAGCTCGCTATCGAGCGGAACCAAGAGCGGCTACACTTTTGCGCTGCAAATCGGCAGCAGCCCCGCCGTCGGTGGCGTAACGCCGTCTTACAGCATCGTCGCAACGCCCCAGCAGCTCGGTATCAGTGGAATGCGGTACTTCTGCTCCTTTGAAGATGCAGTTGTGCGCTCTTCAAGCGGTGTCATCGCGCCCCCCTGCGCTGCGACAGTTACGGCTCAGTAATCGTGCCCCGTTGCCGAGGTAGCCGGACAAACTGAGGCGCGTGGGAAAGACACTCTTCGCGGTCTGCCGTAAACGCTTTAGATTTTGGTTTGGGCGCAGCGCTTCAGTGCTGCCGTGAGGGCTCGCCGGCAGACGAGTCAGCTACTCCTTCAAGAGAATCCGAAAAGTAGTTACGAAGGTACTTCGAACTTCCTACGCCGTCATCCACCCATGGCGTGGCCTCAGTATAATTTCCCTTGTATGGCGACAATTTCAGAAGCGTCACCGACAGCGTTACTGGCGCCGACCATTGAGTCGAGCCCAGCAGCACGGGGCTTATTCTCGTCTTCGCGAAAACGTAACGTAGTCCTCTCTCTGCTGCTGGTTCTAGCCACGCTCGCTCTTTACAATGGCATTGTTCACAATGCATTTATCAACGTCGATGACAACGGGTACGTGACTGAGAACGAGCACGTTCATGCGGGTCTGACTCCGGCTACGTTGCGATGGGCGTTAACCACTTTCGCATGTGAGAACTGGCATCCGCTGACATGGGTTTCCCACGCTCTGGACTGGCAGTTATTCGGAAAGAATGCCGCCGGACACCACTACATGAGCGTTCTGCTGCATGCCTTGAACGCGGTGCTGTTGTTCTTGCTGCTTCAAAGCGCGACTGGCTTCACGTGGCGCAGCCTGGTTGTGGCCGCGCTTTTTGCAGTGCACCCGGTGAATGTGGAATCCGTGGCCTGGGCCGCCGAACGCAAAAACGTCCTGAGCATGATGTTCTTCCTGCTCGCCATGCTGGCTTACGGATGGTATGCCCAACGCCCTTCGGTTCGACGTTATGCCTCGGTAGCGGTCCTGTTCGCATTTGCGTTAATGGCAAAACCTCAGGTCATTACCTTTCCCTTCGTTCTCATGCTTTGGGATATTTGGCCCCTGCGGCGCTTTCGCTCCGCCGCGAACTCTGAAGATCCATCCCGTTTTGCCCCGGCATCGATGCGATGGCTGATAGTGGAAAAAATACCGCTGCTTTTGCTCTCTGCAGGTGACGCCCTGCTCACCATGCGTGCGCAACACAATGCGGTGCGCGGTGCCATGACGGGGTACTCGCTTCCCGTGAGGCTGGGAAACGTGGTCGTTTCCTATACCCGCTACGTCGGTCACGCTTTCTGGCCGCTCCATCTTTCTCCTGCATATCCCCACCCGGGTGGGGCAATTCCCTTGTGGCAGGTGGTTGCATCGTGTGCGTTCTTATTGTCTACGACAGCTTTGGTACTCGCATCGCGAAAGGGCTACCTGCTGGTGGGTTGGCTGTGGTTTCTTGGCATTTTGGTCCCCATGATCGGAATCGTGCAGGTGGGCGATCAAGCCATGGCCGACCGCTATGCCTACATCCCGTTCATCGGCCTGTTTTGGATGGCCACCTGGACTATCGCGGAGGCGGGCCGGGAGTGGCAGCTTTCTTCCCGCTGGCTCTCCGTGCCCTTTTGTCTGGCGGTCGCAGGTGCCGCCATTCTTACCCCTCGACAGGTTGGTTACTGGCAGAATAGTGAGACCCTGTGGAGGTATGCGCTAAGTGTCACTGATCGCAACTTTATCGCGCACTCCTACTTGGCCGCGGTGCTAACCAAGGAGGAAAGGCACGAAGAGGCTATCGTGGAATATGCCCAAGCGGAGGAAATCCATCAATACCCGCTAACTGAGGTTGTGTACTTCGCCGATTATGAACTGCGCCATGAGCACGTTTCCGGTGCCATCGCAGACGCGCGCCGTGTCCTTCAAGGCACAAACAACCGCATCGCGCGCGAAATGGCATACCGAGATCTGGGAATCGCGAATACCAGGCTTGGCAAAGCGTCGGAGGCAAGAGAAAACTATAATCAGGCGTTGCAACTCGATCCCAATGATCCTTACGCTTTGATGGGCATGGGACTGCTGGCCTATCGCGATACCGACTTCCCAACCGCAGCGGATTTCTTTTCCCGAGCCGTTAAGGATGATCCCATTGATTTTCACTATCTGCTGTTGGCCACGGCCTTGCAAAAATGCGATCGCCAAGCCGAGGCAAGCGCTGCCTATGCGCAAGCCCGGCGCATCTCATCGGACTGGACACTAGCGCAAAAAAAAGCTGACTGGTTTCTCTCGAACTAGGTGGCGCCAGCCCAGTGACCTCCGTAACCGGACCATCAGCCTCACGCCTACGCCCTTGCATATAATGTTATTCGGAAGTGCTTCGGTAAACACTCACTAACACACCACACTTTGACAATGGCTGCGATCGAAATCCTTGGGCTTGAAAAGACCTACATGGTGGGGTTCTGGCGCAAGCATCCGAAACGCGCCTTGCAACCGCTGCATCTCACCGTCGAAGAGGGAGAGATCTTTGGCTTCCTCGGCCCCAACGGCGCGGGTAAAACCACGACTTTGAAAATGCTGATGGGTCTGGTATTCCCGACAGCCGGGACAGCTCGCATCCTGGGTCATGAATGGATCGATCCTGAGGTCAAAGCACAGATCGGCTTTCTTCCGGAGCAGCCCTACTTCTACGACTACCTGACTGCCCATGAATTGCTCGATTACTACGGACAGCTTTCCGGTGTTCCGGGTAGGGACCGCAAGCACCGAATCGAAGAAGTGCTGCAGCGTGTGGGGCTCACCGATGTGAAGGGCGTGCAGTTGCGCAAGTTTTCCAAAGGCATGCTGCAGCGCGCCGGGATCGCGCAAGCGATCTTGCACAACCCCAAACTGGTCTTCTTCGACGAACCCATGTCGGGCCTGGATCCGCTCGGACGTCGCGACGTTCGCGACCTGATGGAGCAACTCAAGCAGGAAGGCAAAACAGTATTTTTCTCAACCCACATCCTCTCTGACGCCGAAGCACTCTGCGATCGCGTCGCCATCCTTCACCAAGGGGAATTGCGCGGCGTGGGTGCGGTGGAAGATTTGACCTCGACCGTTCAGGGCAAGGTGGAAGTGGTGTGGCATGGCACCCAAGTCCCGGCTTCGATGAAAGCGCTAGGCACCGAATGCCACGTCACCGGAGACACCGTACGCGCCATCCTTCCGGAGAACCAGCAGGACGCCGCCATTGACGCGCTTCGGCGCGAGCGCATTCGCTTGATTGCCATCACCCCGCTGCGCACCTCGCTCGAAGCCTACTTCGTGGAGAAGTTGCAGCGCTCCCAAACTACCGCGGGGAAGACGTCATGAGCGCACGCATCCTTCACATTGCCGCCAACACTTTCCGCGAAGCGGTTCGCGATCGCGTCCTCTATAACCTGATCGCCTTCGCCCTGCTGCTTTCGGGCGTCGCCATTTTCATTGGCCAGATTTCCATCAACATTGAGCGCCTGGTTGTCATAAACCTTGGACTTACGGCAATCTCTCTTTTCGGCATCGTCATCGCCATCTTCATCGGGATCGGCCTGGTCTCGAAAGAAATCGAGAAGCGCACACTCTACACCGTGCTTTCGCGCCCCGTCCGCCGCTGGGAGTTCATTGTCGGCAAGTTTTTGGGCCTGGCCGGAACGCTGATCGTAAACACGTTCTTCATGGCCATCGGAGTCTTCGGCGCCCTGCTCTACGTGGCTCATAGATTCTCGGCGCCCGACGCGCTGATCCTGGTAGCGCTCTATTTCATCATCCTCGAATTTCTGATCATCTGTTCGATTGCGTTGTTGTTCTCGTCGTTCTCATCGCCGCTGCTTTCCGCCGTCTTTGCGTTCTCACTTTTCGTCATTGGCAGCTTCGCTGACGACCTAAGGGGGTTCGCCTCATTGGCTCACGGGATCAGCCGCTGGCTCGTCATGGCCGCGGCCTACCTGGTACCTAATTTCTCGGCGCTCAATGTGATTAACGCGGCCGCCCATCAACAACCAATAGGTACGCCGCTCATTTTGCAGAACACGCTCTACGCCTTGTTCTATACCGCGATGGCCCTTAGCGGCGCAGTCTTGATCTTCGAACGCAGGAATCTAAAATGATGCTGCGGATCGTAAGCAGAAATTCGGGCTGGAGTCCTCGAAAATGAGCACCCGGGGGCGCACTAGCGTGACCGCGGCCGCATGCCTGGCCGTCTCGATGGTCGCCTGCATTCTTCTGCTGCGTCACACCGACCAACTCCGTCCGCACGCGACCGTTGATGACGCCCTCTACATCGACTCCCCGAAAATAGTGAAGCGTGCCAGCCTGGGTTTCGACGGCCTGATGGCCTGCATTTATTGGACGCGCACCGTTCAGTACTTCGGGGAACGCCACCTTAACCGCGCGCGCAGCTTCAACGAATTAGCTCCGCTGCTGGAGATCACCACCGTCCTTGATCCGCAGCTGTTTCCCGCATACCAGTTCGGCGCCAGTTTTCTCGCGCCCAATCCGCCGGACGGAGCCGGTGAACCCAACCGCGCCATTCAACTGATGGAGTATGGGATCCAGCACAATCCCGACAACTGGCGGCTCTACTACAACCTCGGATTCGTTTACTACACAGAACTTCGGGACTATAAGAAGGCTACCGAGGTCTTTACGCAGGGATCGAAGGTTCCGGGCGCACATCCCATCATGAAAATACTAGCCGGTCAGACGGCCGAGCATGCCGGCGAATTCTCTACCGCGCGTATGCTGTGGAGCGCCACCTACGATTCCAGCAACGATTCCGACATTCGCCAGAATGCTCTCGAACATCTGCGCGCGATTCGGGTGGACGAAGACGTCACCAACTTGCAATCCGCCGTCACCAGGTTCGGCGAGCGCACTGGGCGTCTCCCTGCCAGCATGTCGGAACTCGCCGCCGCCGAACATCTGCCCGGCATCCCCGTCGATCCGGACGGCCATCCCTACAAGCTCACTCCTAAAGGCCGCGTCCTGGTCGAGAATCCGGACGATTTCAACTTCCTCACCCAGGGCCTGCCTCCCGGATACAAACCTCCCGCGTTGCCCATATACCACACTCATAGCTAGCAGTCCGGGGGGTGGCTTTGACCACGACGACGCGGTACCCCGTATCATGTCTAAAACGCTTCTCATTTTTTTCTCATGGATTCGCCTCCGGAAATCAGCGTGCTGCAAACCGCGTGGCGATGGTGGACTTACGCCGCCTCGTACGAGGGATACTGGGCCGCGACCCGTCGCCTTCTAGGGGTTCTGTGGGAGTACGTGCACGATTCCACTCCAGAGCGTCTGCGCCAACGTTATGGCGATGCCGACTACGACTGGGATTATCGCGTAAACACGACCAGCGGCGCTGTGGGATGGCGCGATCGACTGCTGGGCATGTTTCATTCCGCGTACCAGCCGACTGAGCCGGCAGCGTTTCACGATATGCTGGACGTCCTCCAGCAGTCGCCCAGCCCCGACCAGACAGTTCTCAACTTTCGCGAGTTCACCTTCGTCGACCTTGGCTCCGGCAAGGGACGCACGCTCCTGATGGTGTCAGACTATCCTTTCCGCCGCATCGTAGGCGTGGAGCTTCTCCCTTCTCTGCACCAAATCGCGCAGCAGAACCTGCGTCAGTACAAGAACGAATCGCAGAAATGTTTCGCGATTGAATCGATCTGCGCCGATGCCACCGCCTTCTCTTTTCCCGATCAACCACTCGTGATTTATCTCTTCAATCCCTTCCCGGAGTCGGGAATGCGCCAGGTGTTTGCGAACCTGGAACAATCTCTGCGCATTCATCCCAGACCGGTGTACGTGCTCTATCACAATCCGCTGCTGGAGCACGTGCTGAGCGAGCGAGCGCTGCTAAGAAAGATCGCCGGAACGCACCAGTACTCAATGTTCAGCAATCGAAATGGTTAGGCCCATTGCCCGCGCCCTGGGCAAGGTCCAGAGGTGATGGGAACCCGGGCCTCCATCCCCCGCATAACCCACAGGCCGGAACCGAGAGCGGTTCATTGTGGATTTCAAAACCCCCGAGGAAATGACAAGTTCTGTGGCACGGCTTACAATCGCCGTAGGAGCCCTCCCGTAGGAGCTTGCCCCGTGTTTCCCTCCCGAGAGCGCGTGAGGGTGCTGACATAGTTGGGCGAGTACCCGGTGAAAAATTATCGAGATGCGAGTCCGTTTACTTCGCCTTGCTATCGTGCTGTCTGTGACGGCGACTCTTCTGTCGGCTGCCGGCTTTGCGGTTGACGTCAAGACGCTGGCGGCGGCGGTGGATGCCCATTACAACCATCTGCGCTCGCTCCAGGCGGAATTTACCGAGGTATATCGCGGCTCGGGGATGGAACGGACCGAGTCTGGGACGCTGTGGCTGAAAAAACCCGGCAAGATGCGTTGGGAGTACCGTTCTCCCAGAGACAAGCTGTTTGTCAGCGATGGGAAAGACGCGTGGTTTTACGTCCCGGACGACCGGCAGGCGCGTAAGACTTCGGCAAAGAAGCTGGAGGACGTACGCTCTCCGCTGGCATTCTTGCTGGGTAAAACCAAGCTGGAGAAAGAGTTGAAAGGATTATCTCTAGCTCCAGATGTAGGGCCGCTGCAGTCGGGGAACGTGGTTCTGCGCGGCGTGCCGCAGGCCCTGGCGGATCGCGTGAGCGAGATTCTGCTGGAGATTACGCCAGACCACCAGATTGCGCGGATCGTCATCCAGGAAGTGGATGGGGCGGTCACAGAATACCGCTTTGGCGAGATGAAGGAGGACGTGGCGATCGGGGATATACGATTCCAGTTCAAGCCTCCGGTGGGAACGGAAACGGTGGAAGGAGGACTGGGGCCTTAGGGTCCGGCAGGAAATGCCTCGCTACGCGAGCTTGGTTACTTGCGTACTGGCAGGGGCGGTTTTGAGCGTGGTCGGCGGCTTAGAATGGTAACGGGAATGTTAGACTGAGCGGTAGGGAGTTCGTCCGAAAAAATAGCGGAAAAGTCGGCAAATGGCGGAATTTGTAGTAAAAATCGCGGACGATCGCGGACGGGTCCAGCAGCACGTCGAGCATGGATACTCGGAAGCCGAAGTGCGCGACCGCTTCTCGCAGCAGGGGTATCTCGTCTACTGGGTCAAACCCCAGGGAGTGTTTACATCTGGAGTTTCGCTGCGGCGCCGGCGGAAGCTGAAGCAGGACACGTTTCTGGTGTTCAACCAGCAGTTCCTCACGCTGATCCGGGCCGGGCTGCCCATCCTGAACTCGCTCGAACTGCTGATCAAGCGGCAGAAGGACGGGCAACTGCGGCAGATTCTGGAGAACGTGCGGGAACGCGTCAAGGGCGGAGAGTTGCTGTCCGAGGCCTTCGCGGCCCAGGGGATCGTTCCCAAAATCTACACCACAACGTTAATGGCGGGAGAGAAGAGCGGCAACATCGACGAGGTGCTGACGCGCTACATCAGCTTCCAACGGCTGGCGATGACGTTCCGCAAGAAGCTGTTCGTGTCGCTGATTTATCCCACGCTGCTGGTCACCGTGGTGATGATCATGGTGACGTTCCTGTTTACGTACGTTGTGCCCAAGTTTGCGGACCTGTTCAACAGTTTGGATGCGAAGCTTCCGGCGATCACGGTGTTCATGCTTGCGGTCGGGCAGAACGCGCAGAAATATGCTCCGTTTGTGTTTGTCGGGCTGGTGGTCCTCGGATTTGTGCTGTGGCGATGGAAGGATACCGATCGCGGGGCGGATCGCATTGACCGGATAGTGTTGAGCTTGCCGCTGCTGGGTGATATCCGGTTGAAACACCAGGTAGCGAGTTTTTCGCGGATGCTTTCCACGCTGCTGCAGGGCGGGCTGCCGCTGGTGCCCGCGATGGAAACGGCGGGCTCATCCATGAGCAGTCGGCGCATCTTAAAGGGTGTGATGCGGGCCGGCACTCGAGTGCGCGAGGGACAGGGACTCGCTCCCAGCCTGGAGGAGCAGGAGATTTTTCCGGAACTGGCGGTGGAAATGATTGAAGTGGGCGAATCTACCGGGGCACTGCCGGCCATGCTGAATTCGGTGGCGGAATTTTACGAGGAAGATGTACAAACGGCGCTGGGCGCGTCGATGGCTCTGATTGAACCTGTCATCCTGATCATCATGGCGATTTTCGTGGGCGGAGTGCTGATCTCGCTGTATTTGCCGATCTTCACTCTGGGCGTGCACTAAGGGCGGGGAAAAGCAGATTCCTCCCTTCGGTCGGAATGACAAGGTTTTCGCGATGCGGGCGCAGGTAACGAATGGCAACAGCCGATAAAAAATCGTTGTTCGTGAATGGCGGCAATGGCGGGCCAATCAGCCCCACCGGCAATCCCGTTACCGACCTGGAGCGCGCGCAGGACGTGGCGCGACGCTACCGCTGCGAATTCGTAGATCTAAGCGGTTTCGAACTGCATCACGAACTGTTCAAGAAGATTCCAGTCGAGTTGATGTTCCGCTACAACTTTGTGCCGCTCGAAGAAACCGCGGACGGGAAGCTCGCCATCGCCATCGCCGATCCCAGCCAGTTGATGATGATCGACGAGATCAGCCTGTTACTGAAGCAGCGCATTATCACCAAGGTTTCGACGCTGAAGCAGATCTCGGACATTCTCAAGAAGACCGAGCAGTCGCAGCGCGTGCTCGAGGAAGCCAGCGAAGGCTTCCAGATTATTCGCGAAGACGAGAACACTGGCGCCGAAGAGACGCTGAGCATCGACAAGCTGACGGCGACGGGCGACACCAGCCCAATTATCCGGCTGGTCGATACCACCATTTTCACCGCGCTGCAGCGGCGCGCTTCCGATATTCACATTGAGACCCGCGACGACTCCGTGGTCATCAAGTTCCGCATTGACGGCGTGCTCACGCAGGCCATGCCGCCCATTGGCAAAGAGCACCACTCCACCGTGATTTCGCGTATCAAGGTCATGAGCGAGCTCGATATTTCCGAGCGGCGCGTGCCCCAGGACGGGCGCTTCCGCGTGAAATATAACGGGCGCGCCATCGACTTCCGGGTTTCGATCATGCCGTCGATTCACGGCGAAGACGCGGTGTTGCGCGTGCTCGATAAAGAGTCGATGAGCGAGAAGTTCCGCACTCTAACTCTCGACGTAGTCGGGTTCGACGAAGAAGACCTGCGCAAGTTCCGGCGTTACATCAAAGAGCCGTACGGCATGGTGCTGGTCACGGGGCCTACCGGCAGCGGCAAGACGACTACGCTTTACGCGGCCGTCAACGAGATCAAGACCGACGAAGACAAGATCATCACCATTGAAGATCCGGTGGAATACCAGCTTCGCGGCATCACGCAGATTCCGGTAAACGAGAAAAAAGGACTGACGTTCGCGCGCGGACTGCGTTCGATTTTGCGCCACGACCCGGACAAAATCATGGTCGGCGAAATCCGCGACACGGAGACGGCGCAGATCGCCATCCAGTCGGCGCTGACCGGACACCTGGTATTCACCACGGTTCACGCCAACAACGTAGTCGACGTGATCGGGCGCTTCCTGAACATGGGCGTAGAGCCCTACAACTTTGTTTCGGCTTTGAATTGCATTCTGGCGCAGCGCCTGGTGCGTTTGATCTGCGAGTCGTGCCGCACCGAAGTGCATTATGCGCCCGACGTTCTGGAAGCCAGCGGGCTCGATCCCGAACAGTGGGGCAAAGTTCCGCTTTATGAAGGGCCGGGGTGCATTGAGTGCGCGGGCACGGGATTCCGCGGGCGAACCGCGATTCACGAACTGCTAGATTTGAGCGACCGCGTGCGCGAGATGATTCTCGCCAAGAAGCCGACTTCGGAGATTCGCCGCGCCGCCCGGGACGAGGGCATGCGCTTCCTGCGCGAGTCGGCGCTGGACAAGGTCCGGCTGGGCATGACCACGCTGAAAGAGATCAATAAGGTCACCTTCATCGAAGCCATGCGGTAACGAATTCCGAACGATTGAGTGGCAAGCCAAGGGGCCATGAGCCGCGCGTAAGACGTGGCATGGGTCGTGGGCTGAGTGCCCTTCCAGCTATTGCATTTGTTAGTGATTCGAGTTCTGATTTACAAAAGAATTTTTTCTCAAGGGCGTGTCCGGGAAATGAGTTCCACTTCAAACACACCAAAGCCTAAGCTGGCCTGCGAAATTGCAGCGGACCGCGTGCTGGCCGGGCGTTTTGCCGACAACGGAAGCGGCCTGGAAGCGTCCGCGGCGCGTGAACTGGCGCCGGGAAGCGTGATTCCCGACCTGGTGGAAAATAATCTGCGCCAGCGAGCCGCGGTGCGCGCCGGGATCGAAGCGGCGTTGGGCTCCGTTGCCGGACGCTCCAAGGATGTGATTGCAATCGTGCCCGATGCCGCCGTACGCGTGATGCTGGTGGAATTCGATACTCTGCCCTCCGATCAGAAAGAGGCCCTCGCAGTGGTGCGGTTTCGGCTGAAGAAGTCCCTGCCGTTTGACGTGGAAAAGGCGAAGGTTTCCTACCACGCGCAGAAGGTCAACGATGAGGTGCGGGTTGTCGCAGCCGTAGCGATGGCGAGCGTAATCGATGACTACGAGGCCGCGTTTCGCGATGCCGGATTCGATCCCGGCGTCGTGCTGCCGTCCACGCTGGCGGCGCTGGGCGCGGCGGACGCCAAGCGGCCGACGCTGGTGATCAAGGTGGATGCACACACGACCAGCATTGCGATCTTGAATGAAGATCAGTTGCAACTGTTCCGCACGCTCGAAAATACGCGCGGGGTCACCATCACTGGTGAGCAACTGGCGGAGGAAGTCTATCCGTCCGTCGTTTTCTTTCAGGACACGTACCGCCTGAACATCGAGCGAATTTATATTGCAGGCCTACCGGAGTCAGGCGGCGCGGCGCCGGCGCTGCGTGCGCAGACCGGAGCCGAAGTGCAGGAGCTTGTGGCTTCTTCGCAACTGGGGGCGTCCGCCGGCGGTTCTGTGCCGCGCTGGAGAATGGCAGGAGTGGTGGGAGCACTGATCTCTTAATCATGCGTCTGGATATCAATCTCGCGAGCCAGCCCTACGAAGATGCGCGGCAGTTCTGGATGCGCTGGGGCACGGCGGTGGGCGCGGTGGGACTGCTCACGCTGGTGCTTCTGGCGCTCGATGTCACGGGATGGGTGAATGCCCGGCGGGATCGGGCGGCGATCGCACAGAAACGCGTAATGATTGCCGATCGCGACCAACTGCGCGCCAACGCCGAGAGAATCCTCGCCCTTCCCGAAAACCGAAGCACCCGTGATCAGTCGCAGTTCTTGAATGAGCTGATCGAGCGCAAGGCGTTCTCGTGGACGCGGGTGCTGGAAAATCTGGAAAAGGTCATGCCGCCGCGAGTGCACCTGATCTCCATCAATCCGCAACTGGATGAGGACAATCAGCTCGGGCTGAGGATGACGGTGGCAGGCGATTCGCGGGATCGGGCCATCGAACTGGCGCGCCGCATGGAGGAATCGCGCCGCTTCTCGCAGACCAATATCATTGCCGAGAGCGCGAGAAATTCCTCCGTCGGTGACACCGAGCAGTTTGAAATCGTCGCGACTTACATTCCTGAGCCGCTGGCGACAGCCGCCGTGTCTCCGAAGACGAACACGAAACCGAAGACGGAAGCGAAACCGAAGACACAAGCGCCGAAAGGGGTTAAGCACTAATGCCGGACCTGCGGCGAACCCGGAAGAACCTGAAAACCGCACTGGCGATCATGGCGGGCGTGGCTCTGCTGGCGGCCGTGGTGTACTTTTCGCCGCTGGTCGGTTCGGCGGAATCGCGCCGCCAGGAAATGAATCTGCTTCAGACCGAGCTAACTACCAAAACGCGCCAGGTGGCGCCGCTGAAAGATCTGCCCCAGAAGGTCGTGGTGGCAAGACATCAGATCACCGATTTCTACAAGACGCGCTTCCCTTCCCAGAACTCGCAGATTCTGACCGAGCTCGGCAAGCTCACTGCGGCAAACGGCGTGACGATCGAACACGTAACCTACAATATGAAGGAAGCAGAAGAGGGCGGGCTGCAACCAGTGGAGATGGAAGCGGCCCTTGCGGGCAACTACACGTCGCTGGCGCGGTTTATCAACGCGCTGGAACGGGACGAGATGTTTTTCATCATCAACAGCGTGACTCTGGGTGGCCTGCCGCAGGGGCCGGTCAACCTAACCATGAAGTTGGAGACTTATCTGAAGGTGGGAACGTAGTGCACCTGGGACTCGAAAACAAAAACAAGACGACCTGGGCAGCCGTGCTGGTTGTTGTGGCGCTGCTAGCCCTGGCGTACGAGTTCATCCCGATGTTTACGGAATCGTCGACGCCGGCTTCGAGCGCGCAGGCAGCGGCTCCCGTGGCGACGCGTGCCGCGGCGCGTCCCGGAAGGAAGCCGGGGAAGAGGCCGCGCGTGGAAAATCTTGATCCGACACTAAGGCTGGACTTGCTGGCCACGAGTGAACAGACTCAGTACGAAGGCAGCGGACGAAACATTTTTGTGTCGCAGGCGGAAGCGGTGGTCATTCCTCATCCAGATTCTTCCCCGGTGACGGACCCGCAGCAAGGGATCGGATACCAGACGCCTGCGCCTCCACAGCCTCCCGCCATCCCGCTGAAGTTTTATGGCTTCGCCAGCCGGGCCGGGGAGCCCAAGAAGATATTCCTGAAGCTGGGCGAGGATGTGTTCGTGGCGGGTGAAGGCGAGATCGTGGACCGGCGATATAAGGTGATCCACATTTCGCCCACGTCGGTTCAGATTCAGGACGTAGTGAACAGCGGTCCGCCGCAGAACATCCCGCTGACGCAGGGGTGAACGGATTTGGTAATTGGGTAATCGGGTAATTTGAAACTTTTGGACAATTTTCAATTCCTCAATTACGCAATTCCTCAATTTTTCCGATGACTTTGCATTCCCAGATGCGGCGCAGGCGACAGAGTGAGGACGGCTACGTCATGCTAACCCTGCTTCTGGCCATGGCGCTGCTGGTCATCTTCGCAGCCGCAATCGTACCCTCGATTACATTTGACATCAGACGCGATCGCGAAGAGGAAATGATTCATCGCGGAGTACAGTATTCGCGGGCGATCCGCGCCTACTACAAAAAATTCGGGCGCTATCCGACAAAGATTGAGGATCTGGAAAGCGCCAACAACCAGCGCTTCCTGCGTAAACGCTATAAAGATCCCCTGAACTGTAAGAACTCGAAGTGCGCGGATTTCAAGCTTCTGCACTTCGGCGAAGTCCAACTGACGCTCAGCGGAATCGGGGGCGGAAGCATTCCCGGCGCAAACGCGATCGGGACGAACGGCGGATTGAACGGAGGATCCGCAGGCTCGGGAGGGTTCTCGCAGCCTTCCACCTTCGGTGGGAACAGCGGGTTTGGAGCGAATTCCAATTCGTCGGGTCAGAATCAGCAGACGGCCAGCAATCCGCAGTCGGGACCCGATGCGTCGCAGTCGGGATCGCAGCCGCCTTCGGATGAGTCGGGAACGAATCCGTCAGGGACCGGGAATTCCGCAAGCAATCCGTTTGGTTCTGGCCAAATCATCGGCGGACCGATCGTGGGAGTTGCCAGCCTCAGCAAGGACAATACGATCCGCGAGTTCAATCACAAGAAGAAGTATAAGGACTGGGTGTTTGCTTACGACCCGGCCATGGACCGCGGCGGCATAATCACGACTCCCTACCAACCCCAACTGCAGGGATTCGGGCAGCAGGGCATCCAGAACCTCAATGGGCAGAGCGGCAGCAGCGGCGCCTTCGGCACGGGCACATCGCCTTCGGGGATGCAGAACAATCCGAACACGCCAGCTACTGGAGGGTTTGGGACGCCGAATCCACCCAGCAATCCTCCGCCGCAGCAGCAGCAGCAGTAGCGCCTGAAGGCAACATCGTCCCTACTAAGGAAAACGGCCTCATCGCAAGCGATGAGGCCGTTCGTTCTCTCAGAGATGCTTCTTACAGAATCTTCGTCGTAAGCTTAGACGTTGAAGGAAGATCCGCAGCCGCAGGTGCTTTTCACGTTCGGATTTTCGAACTTGAAGCCCGCACCTTCGAGTGTCTCGACGTAGTCGACAATGCAGCCATTGAGATACATGACTGAAGTTGCATCGACGAACACCTTGAGTCCGTCCATTTCGAAAGTCTTGTCCATCATTCCGGCGCCATTTTCAAATTGCATCGAATAGGAGAAGCCGGAGCATCCGCCACCTACGACTCCGATGCGCAAGCCGGAGGGAACGGGGTTCTGCTGACCCATGATGTCTTTCACCTTGGCAACAGCATTGGGGGTGAGGGTAACAGGCGCGGTCTTCTTGGTCACTTCAGGGACGGTTGTGGTGGCCATTCGTATCTCCTTGGCTTTAAAGCTGTTCGATTATAGCAGATGTCGTTTCCGCCAGACATAGCGCTCTGCACCAGTCTGAGGAAGCTACCTTAACTGCTTGGATGCGGCCCGAGGTCTGGAAGTCGCATTCTTCCCGCTTCCGTAACAGGTTCCGAACAAAGGGATTTATTCGCCGCCAGGGCTTGCAAACAGGGCTATAATCATTCCCGTTAGGCCTTCCCCGGGACTGAATGCGGCGTTCTGCGCGCCCCGCTCACGAAGTGGAAAGCCGCTGCACTTGGGTTGGAACCTGCCGAGGTGGCTTATGACGCTGACTATAGTGGCGGTTGTATTCGGAGTTTTCGCCGTTGGTCTGGTCGTCCTCCTGATTTACAAGAGCACTCTCACCATGCACGAGGATGAGCAATTGTTTCTGGATGACGCGAATTCGCACATGCAAGAAGAGCAGACGGAACTGTTGACCAAAGTCAACCGGCTTACAATTCCGGTTCGCGTATTCAGCATCGGTTCCGGAGTATTTCTGCTGGTGCTCGTAGCGATGCTGATCTACCAAAAGCTGAACGAAGTACAATAGCGTCGTTTTGCGGGGAGTTGCGCCATTCGGCCGGCTTCCGGGCGCAGGGCAATGCGAGGCGGCCGCAGGGCTCCGTGGCGGTCGAGCGTTTGCCTGTCCGCGCAGAGACGACCATCCCGCACCGTTTCCCGAAAGCCTTTCGCCGATCGACACCAAACCCTTGCCCAGCTTTGCAAATCCCGCCGTTATCCCCAATTAAGAAAGTCCCCAATCAGGCTACAAAACGGACAGGGCGTGCTGGGCTACTACCTTGACCTCACAACGCGAAACTATCCGAGTACCTGGAGTAATTACCAGCGCTTGATGACAAAGACGGTCTTGTCGTCGATGCGGTCCTTTTCGCTAACCTGCTGCAGGTACTCGTCCTGGCTAACCGCGTGTTCCAGAATCGCATTGCAAATCCCTTTTGCCGGCTCATCTTTGTGCTCACGGATCACTTGTTCAATCTGCAGCCGGTCCTTCTCATCGCTGCCATCGTAAACCCCGTCTGTATAAAGGAAGAGGATGTCACCGGAACTCATGAGTGTGATTTCTGCCATATCCGAGGAGTTCATTTTCCGTGTCCTGAGCGCCATCGAAAGGTACTTGTTCCGGTCAGGATAGTCCTCGGGAATTTCCAGTCCGAGCGCAAGGAACTGCACCATGCGAGCCTTATCTATATCCATGAACTTTTCGTATTCTGCAGAGAATACCAGAGGTGGTGGGTGGCCGAAATTTACAAAACGGAAATATCCACCGGGACGTATCTCACCGTAGAGCATGGTCGCGATTTCGCGCGAATTGTCATTCTTATCCCGTCCCAAGGCGTTCCTTGCGGTGACGGACTGTGCGAGCCGAAGATTAACCTTCTCGAACAGATCGGGTGTTGTTTTTCCGTTCCGATCCAGCTCGGCAAGCATGAGTGCATGAAAAGTGTCGTGTACGGTTGACGCAATTTTTGCCGAGATGATCCCGTGCCCCTGAGCATCGACCAATAGCACTCCCGCAGTCGTGTAGAGTTCTTGCAGATTTTCGGCGATTCTCAGTTGCTCTGAGCTTTTGGCCCTTCTGTACCCGGCGGCAGCAGCAGAGTCGTAGTCCGGCTTAGACTTCAACCACTGCACATGCTCGTCCACCGAGTTTCGCGGAGTCTGGCCTTTGGGAAGAGGCTCCAGGTACAGCTTCGACCGCTTGAGGGCACCTGCGATGCGAGCGTCAATGTTGTAACGCTGCTGAAAGTTGATGTACTCAAAAAGATCGCCCCCCACGCTTCCAGCAGGAATGGAATTGCCATACATATCGATGCCGGCCAGTTGGGGAATCACACCCTCCACGGGCATCAATCTCTTGCGAAAGTACTCGTCAATGCTGGGTTCTACCGGCGCCGCCATAACACGGATCCTGTACTGCCTTTACCTTTCGTGCTTCCTAGAGTCGACAATCAGACATAATTAAATTATACGGAAGCCTGCCCCGTGGCCTCATGACAGCCCGCCTGCGCGACTCTTTTTTTCGTTTGTACGAAAACTAGGGCTGCAGCGCAAAGATCGTTGGAGAGCAACGAGCCGCGGTGGGCACAGGTTAAGCGCGAGAACAATGCGGAATGACGACGCCCTCATGCTAGTCTAAGAATTAAGCGGGGCTGGCGGAACTGGCAGACGCGCTGGCCTTAGGAGCCAGTGGCCGCAAGGCCGTGCAGGTTCAAGTCCTGTGCCCCGCACCATATTCTCTTCCTACTTGGTGCTTAGCTCTGTCAGTTTTCCAATTGCATTTTCCAGAAGCGCGGGAGTCGGATGCACGTACTTCTGAGAGATCACGATGCTGCTTCGTGTGGAATATTTATGTTATGTTGTCGATTTAATTGATGTAACGAAAGAAATGCACCAGACTTAGGGACTGTGGGGGGTCTCATCCTAGCAATTGTCATTCCATTTCTGTAAGTACTTTTGAATCAGTACAGCGTTTCCAGACTAAAACCTCAACGGCATTAGATGCGATTGATTGCATCTACAAAATTATCTACAGCGACAGAACCGGTCTTCTGGCTAGTCAGCAGATATAGCGTCAACTACATGCAACCGAAGTCTCAAGTGGGCATTATCCACGTCCTCTCCAATCTTGAACATGGGGGTCATCGTGCCAGCAGACTGCACCTTGAACAAATCGACGATGTACGAAGTGTGATACACCGCATTCTTGAAATGCGGTCTGTAGGCGATACAGATGACCACTGCGGGAGAGAGTATTTGCCCCGGAAAATGGACGCCAAGGAGGGGGTCTTTTGCAAAGTCGGAAATATCCTGATTGTTGAATGTGACAGTTTCATCCTGCTCGAATGGGACACTGGGAAAGAGAGCTACGCCGAATCGTGGGTACGTCGAGGTTATTCTAGTGGCGTCACGGCAGACTTGTTCTCGGTAGCTAGCAGCATCGCTCCCTTTGTGGCCGATCAGCGTGAGTGGCGAAATAGTTACCGAAAGAGCGGGGGAATGGCCCGTGTTTCTCAAGACTATTTTCAGGGTGATATTAGCTCCATTGACGTTGAAGGACAGAGGCCCATCGAGCGAGATTTCGCATCTACCCAAGGGCGTTCAGCAAATTCCAATTGAGCCGCAGCAGTTTCTGCCGCGCTCTTCGTAGCTTCGGCGGAGGTATGCAATTCCGGCAGTTGTTTATTGATCGCGCTCCATTGGCGGCCGGCGTAAACGGCATAGATCGCCGTGGCGACAGCCATGACAACGGTAGCAGCGAAAGTCCAGAAACCCTTATCCAAAGAGCTTCACGCCAGATGTAACCGAAAAAGCGCCTCGCCCAATAAAGGACTATGCCAACATAGTGCTCGGCGCGGCTCTGTTTGTGCTGGGAATGAACATCGTTAGGGCGAGTGGGAACATGGAGGACAATTGGCACCTCGGGGTCACTGGTATCGTAATCGGTTCTTTGTTCCCCATCGCCTTGCATTGGCTGATCATTCATGGAGTTTCCCCAAAGGCCGACATTGTACAGCGCGAGAAGGGCGGGGGAAACGCGGGTGTTTGCTGAAAAAGTCGTCATACGTTGACACGCTTCCCATACCGCACTACGATCCGAGGTCATGCGCTACTTTGCTTCGCTGCTTCTCTTACTCGTCCCGCTTGCGGCTAGTGCTGCTGACCAGACTTGCTTGATTCTCGCTGTATCGCCGCCGCCGACTGGCACAGCCACTTGGAGTCGGGCGGGCCGAGAGGCCAGACATGCATTGCTCTATGTAGCCGGAGAGTATCCTCCGGGTTTTCCATTCCGCGGTCAGATCAAAGACAAAGAACTCGACAAGATAAAGGCTAAGGGCCGCGTCATTGTTCTCGATTCGCAGTACACGCGCGCCGATCTCGAAGATGCAAAGAAGCAATGTGGCACTGCGGCTAATACAAAGTAGGATCTGGCGGGTAAGACCGTGGGGATTCGAGTCCCCCTTTTCGCACCAAATGTTCTGGACCGATTTTGAAGATCGGCGATTTTCTGTCCGCGGCTAATTTCGTGCTCGCCTGGCGTTTCAGGTCAGTTTAATCGATTGGAATCATGACCACGGCACCCTTTCCGCTTCCCGAGGAATTCAACGCGGCGAGCTATTTCATAGACCGCCATATCGCCGAGGGCCGCGGTGAGAAAGTCGCAATCGAATGCGGTGACCGTCGTGTGACCTACCGCCAACTCTTTGAGTCGGTAAACCAGGTTGGAAACGCTCTCAAGAAGTTGGACGTCCGGCCCGAGGAACGAGTCTTCCTGCTTTTGCTGGACACACCGGAATTTGCTGCGAGCTTTTTTGGGGCCATCAAGATCGGAGCCGTGCCGGTTCCCGTCAACACGCTGCTGAAGCCGGCCGACTACGAATTCCTGCTCAACAACTCACGAGCGCGAGTTGCGATCGTCAGCGCTTCCCTCTTCCCCAACCTGCAGGTCATTCCCAAGGCGCAACTCCATTACGTGGAAAAGTTCATCGTCATTGAAGGCGCAGAAAAACGAGGGATACTCTCGTTTGAATCTTGGATACGCGACCGCTCCGTCAATCTGGATGCGGCACGCACCAGCAAGGATGATGCCGCCTTCTGGCTTTATTCTTCGGGAAGCACCGGGAAGCCCAAGGCCTGTGTACATCTGCAGCATGATATGGTCGTGTGCGCCGAACGTTACGCCAGGGCGATTCTCAATGCCACGGAGAGCGACCGCTTCTTCAGCGTGGCTAAGCTTTTTTTCGCCTACGGGCTGGGCAACGGACTTTATTTTTCTCTCGCGGTCGGAGCGACCAGCATATTGCTGCCCGGCCCTCCCAGATCGCAAAGCATTTTCGAGGTGGTGGAACGTTTCCGTCCGACTCTGTTTTTCTCTGTGCCTTCAAACTATGCGAAGTTGCTGGCGCACTTGCCTGACGCGGGCCGCAATCCGGATTTTTCTTCCGTTCGCCATGCGATTTCGGCGGGGGAATGTCTTCCTGCCGCCATCTTTCACCGTTTCAAACAGCGCTTCGGAGTTGAGATTCTCGATGCCATCGGGTCCACGGAGGCGCTGCATATGTTCCTCGCGAACCGTCCGGGCGCCGTCAAGCCCGGGTCGAGCGGCACGATCATACCTGGATTTGAAGCGCGCATCGTGGACGAAACGAATCAGCCCGTCGCGTCCGGCGAAATGGGCGATTTAATTGTTAAGACCGATGCCGCCTGTGCGTGCTATTGGAACCAGCATGAGAAAACGAAAGACACGATCAGCGGCCATTGGCTGCGCACCGGCGACCGGTACTATCAGGATGCGGAGGGATACTTCTGGTACGCAGGTCGCTCCGATGACATGTTGAAGGTCAGCGGCACCTGGGTTAGCCCAGTGGAGGTCGAAAATCAACTTCTCGAACATCCGCACGTACAAGAAGCGGCAGTCGTCGGACGGAAAGATGAGGACGGCCTCGTAAAAACGGTTGCTTGCGTTGTGTTGCGCGATGGCAAACCCGGTAATCCTGAAGTCGCTTTGGAGTTGCAGCGATTCGTTCTTGAGCGCCTGCCTGTCTTCAAGCGACCGCACCGGATTGAATTTTTTCTGGAACGTCCAAAAACAGCGACCGGCAAACTGCAACGCTACAAGCTGCGCTAATGCGCTTCCGTCTTGACGGTTCGGAGGATCATGAACGATCAGGAACTATTGCAAGAGGCTCTCGAAGAGGCGAGGAAGGGACTGGGCGAAGGAGGCTTGCCGATCGGTTCGGTCCTGGCCGACAAACAAGGGCAGATCGTGGCGCGGGGGCATAACTTGCGAGTTCAGAGTGGAGATCCAACCGCGCATGCCGAAACGGTTTGCCTTCGCAATGCGGGCCGCAGACGAGACTGGGCGGAGTTGACTCTGGTCAGCACCCTGAGTCCCTGCATTATGTGCACGGGCACTGCCTTGCTATATCGTATCCCCCGCGTCGTGATTGGCGAGAATCGTAACTTCAAGGGCGCTGAGGACCTTTTCCTGCAACACGGAACAGGTCTCGTCGTTCTCGACGATGCCGAATGCTTTCGGATGATGTGCGAGTTCATCCGCGCGCATGCCGACTTGTGGAATGAGGATATTGGGAAGTGACGGCGAGCTCGCACGTAGTCATTGGGCTGAGGGAGTCTGGCGATCCGGCTTCGGCGAAGTCCCGGTCTCGCTGGCGGGAAGAGCGTTCTTCAAGTCCCACCTACACAACGGGCAGCGGGTCGCGACCGAATAGACGATGCGGCCAAACGCTACGCATTGGGTATTGGGACATGCTCTCATCGTTGACCTATACACCGCAGTGGAAATAGGAACCGATTTTTTCGGTACCAATCGGCAGCTTCGAAAGTCACGTTAGCACGAAGCTCACAACCTCACGAACGTCTTTTCGGTTGCCACAGATTGATTTTTCTTCTAGCCCCGTCTCACCCGTCTGCGTGATGCGAGTCTCAACGACTGTTGTACAATCCCACCCCAAACGTATTGGTAGACGAAGGAGTGTCCCAGCAAATGGAACCAACGCCGGAGGATTCCGCGACCGCTGACTTTGGCTTGCGGCGCGGAATTCTTTCTCCCATGCAAACACTGGCGCAGTCCGTTTCCACGATGGCGCCGACCACCACTCCTGCGGCGACCATTCCGCTGGTGTGCGCACTCGCGGGCAATGGGACGTGGCTCGCATACGTGTTGGCTACAGTCGCAATCTTTCTTGTCGCTTTGTGTATTGCACGCTTCGCCCGGCACTCGGCTTCTCCTGGGTCGCTCTATACCTACGCGTCGATGACCTTGCCGCCATGGCTCTCCGCGACCGTCGCCTGGAGTCTTCTGCTGGCCTATGTGGCCACGGGTTCCAGCGTGATTGGCGGCTTTTATCACTATGCGAACTTGTTGCTGCGCGATGCCACGGGGCACGTTTTCTCTGCGACGTTGCTGTCCTTGTTGGTCACGGGAGTTTCGATCTGGATCGCCTGGCGCGACGTGAAGATTTCCGCGCGGCTGATGTTGTGGATCGAGGCCGCGTCGGTTTCGGTAATCGTGATCGTGGTCGCGCTGCTGCTTTTTCGTCACGGTTGGCATTGGGATGTGGATCAACTTCACTTGCGTGGGATGAGCGGGAGCGGGCTGCGCCTCGGACTGGTATTGGCGCTGTTTAGTTTCGTGGGCTTTGAAAGCGCCACAACCCTGGGCGCGGAGGCACGCAATCCTCTCAAGACGATTCCTCGTGCGGTAATTCAGAGTTCGGTGCTTGCAGGAGCTTTCTTCACGGTGTGCGCCTACGCGGAAGTATTGGGGTTTCACACCGTGGGACAGGATCTGGGGACCAGCCAGGCTCCGATGTACGTGCTTGCGCAGGTCGGCGGCGTACCGGTGCTGGGATTACTGATCGACATCGGCGCATTGGTGAGCTTGTTTGCCGGTACCCTGGCCTGCATCACCGCCGCGTCGCGCGTGCTGTTACGAATGGCGCACGACGGCCTCGCGCATGAATCACTGGGCACGACTCATGCTCGCAACCATACCCCGGGCCGTGCCGTGGTGATCACCGGCATCGCTGCCGTGCTGCCGGTGGCTGTGCTTGCAGTTCGCGGCGCCAGCGGACTGGACGTGTATGGCTGGTTGGGCTCTCTGGCGACCTATGGCTTCATCGTGGCGTACGCACTGGTGTGCGTTGCGCTGCCGCGCTATTTGCGGCAGCATGGCGCGTTCAATCCCGGTGCGCAAGTCGTTCCATGGCTGGCTGCGGCGGCCATGCTGCTGGCCCTGCTCGGCAATCTTTATCCCGTGCCCGAAGGGCCTTACGGGAAGCTCCCTTACATCTATCTCGCGTATTTGATTGCCGGGCTCGGGTGGTTTCTGGTCAGAGCGCGAAGCAAGAAGGCCGCCCTGGCGGCGGAAATCGAGTTGTCGGAGTCATAAAAATTACTGATTCCGGCCAAAAGAATTTTCACTGGGTCTCTACCTTCCGCTTTCGCCGGAGTTCGCGTACATTGGCCGCATAGTTTTCCAGCCTGGTAGTTGCGGAGCAAAGTGCAGAGTGAACGAGCTCTGCGACCACGTCGTTCAAAGTCACACAGTAGTCTGCGATCGTTAACGGCCGCTTTGCGGTTGTGTTTCTACCCTGACGAGGTTCACATTCATGGCGAAGAAGATGAAGCTTGGCATTTTCTTATTGGCTGTGTTTTTTCAGTTCTCGCGGTGCGCTCTAGCGCAGCAGACTCTGGGCGGCATCACTGGAACGGTAGCCGACAAGAGTGGCAGCGTGCTGCCCGACACCGCGATGACCATCGTCGGCGATCAGACGAAACTGACGCGCACCCAGAAGACGAATGGAAATGGCGCCTACGACTTCGTCAACCTGCCCATCGGCACCTACACCGTCACCGTTGCTCACGAGGGATTCCAAACCGAGAAGCTGCCCTCGATCCTGGTGCAGGCCAATCGAACGGCCACGCTGAATGTTGCATTGAAGGTCGGCCAGGTTGGGACGACCATTGAGGTCGAGGCGGCGCCGGCCATGAATGCGGTCGACACCACCAACGGCTACGTGCTCGAAGATCAGCAGATTCAGGCCGTGCCTTTACCCACAGGCAGCTTCACGGGGCTGGCGATTCTTTCTCCCGGTGTGAACGCGGAACTGGCCGGGGGTACGGGCGTCAACAGCGGCTTGGGCAACCAGCCGATCTGGGCCAATGGCCAGCGTGACACCAGCAACACTTTTTTGCTGAACGGCGTCGACGCCAGCAACTTGTTTAACGGCAAGAGCACCAGCCAGGTAGCGTCGGCGCGCATTGTCAACAACACCGGGGTGGCCAACGCCGCCAGCACCAGCGCGGCACCAATTCAGAGCACGGCATCGGTCTATCTTGCGATCGGGCAGGCTTTGCCCACTCCCGCTCCGGAAACGGTGCAGGAACTTCGCGTCAACACCTCGATGTACGACGCACAACAGGGCTCGACCAGCGGCGCTCATATCGACATGAGCACCCTCTCGGGAACAAACGCGATTCATGGCGAAGGCTACCTGCATCGCGGCACCGACTGGCTGAATGCTGCTCCCTTCTTCGACAAGCAGGATCCGAACATTCCTGCCAACGACAAAGTTCCTCAGTTGCATCGCTACACCGCCGGCGGCAGGCTGGGCGGTGCTCTTATCAAGGACAAGCTGTTCGGATTCGTGAGCTACCAGCATACCCACGATTCCGACCAGGAGATCGGCCTCTCCCGTTTGCTCGTTCCTCCAGGACTTACCGACACGAACCGCACGCCGCTGGGTCTAGCCGGGATTTCGGATTCTATTTGGGGTACGAACCTCGTTCAAGCGCTCGCTACCAATCCCAATGCCGTCAGCCCAGTCGCGGTCGCGCTGTTCCAGTACAAGCTGCCCAACGGGCAATACATGATCCCCTCCGCCGACGGTCAGATACCGACGCCAAGTTTTCCGGAGAACGCCATCAGCCCAGGCACGGCCTATTTCTTCTCTGATCAGGCGGTCGTCAATCTGGACTGGAACAGAAGTACAAAGGACACGTTGTCTGCCAAGTACTACTACCAGCACGATCCCAGCATCGCGCCCTACGCGTATTCGAGCGTCGCGGGATTTTCACAGCACCTGGACGCCGGCAGCCAGGTTGCTTCTCTTACGAATTCCCAGGCACTCACTCCTAACTTCAGCATTACGGAAGTGATCGGCATCCTGCGGGAGAAGGTCTACAGCACGATCGCGCAGCCCTTCACACCGCAGCAACTCGGCATCAATACGTTCGGCTCTTCGTTCTTTCCCGGGATCACGATTGTTGACCCTCTCGGTCTCAACGGGCCCGCTAATACCGGCGGCGTTACCAACCTTCAGTTCTTAACCATCGGCCAGGGTGCGGCCTCGCAAGGCGCGTTTACTGGGGTCTTTCAGAACCGCGTCATGCCCTCGGCCAACGCGATCTGGATTCGCGGCCGCCACTCGCTCACTTTCGGCGGCAGCTACTCCTACACGCAACTCAACACTCGCGACCAGAGGACGAATCAGGGAATCGTTTCAACGGCGGATTTTTCGCAGTTCATTCAGGGACTGGTCACCACCAACGACGATTTCACGACTACCAAGTTCCTGCAGGGTAACGCCAATCGCTATTACCGCGCTGGACAGGCCGGGGCTTACATACAAGACAAATTCCAATTGCGCCCCAATCTTAGCGTCACGGCTGGTCTGCGCTTCGACTGGAATGGAGGCCTGACCGAGAAGTACGGACGCATCTTCAACTTCGATCCGTCGCGCTACGCCTACAACGATGTCACCGACACTATTGCGTCGAACGGCTTCATTATTGCCGGCAATAACAAGCTGTTTCCTACGAAGGGCGTCAGCAATACCACGCTCACCGGACGGCAATGGGGACTTGCGCCTCGCGTCGGCGCCGCATGGACTCCCCGGAAGTTGAACGACAAGGTTGTGATCCGCGCCGGCATGGGTCTCTACTATGACCGCGGCGAGTTGTACTCCTATCTGTCTCCAGGTTTCGCCGAGGGCGTAATCAACGGCGGACCGTTTGGAGTGAATCAGACTCCGCCCTACGTGAACGCGCAGGCTTGCGCTCCGAGTTCTTACTACCTGGGCTACATTCCGACTTGTGATCCCGCCGTTGCTTCTCTCTCGAACCCGTGGGGGCCCGCGCTTGGTCCTGCTCCCAGCGGCAATCCCGCCGATATTACGCAATACCTGCCCAACGAGGCGGCGATCGCCAGCGGCGCGCAAATGTTTTCCTTTGCCACCTACAACCGCGCCAACAAACTGCCGTATACCATCAATCAAACCTTCGATGTTCAATGGCAGCCGCGCAACGATCTGATGTTCGAGGTGGGTTACGTTGGCAACCTCGGACGTCATGGAGTCATCCCGATCCCCTTCAATCAGCCGGGGATTGCCTCGCCCACAAACGTCATTCATCCGAACTCGCTGTATCCGCAGTCCTACACCTACGGCTACACCCTGGTTGATTCCGATTTCAATTTCCAGAACTTGCCCAACGGTCAGCAGTATCTCGCGACTTACGAAGGCGGGAATGTGGATCTCCGCGTGCCCTATATCGGCTACTCGGCGGAGTCGGAGACGTACAAAGCCGCTGGGGTTTCGGCCTACAACGCGCTGCAAACACACATCGAGAAGCGCATGAGCCACGGTCTGCAAGTGGGCTTCTCCTACACTTATTCTCACGCGCTGGACGAGCAAAGCGGCATGGGGCTGTTTTTCAACGGCAACAATCCGCTGAACTTGCGCTCGGCCTATGGATCGTCGGACTTCGATCGCACCCATGTTTTCAACTTCAGCTACGTCTACGAACTTCCCAAATTCTTTAACGCATCATCTTTTAAAGGAAAGTTCGCGAACGGATGGGCGGTCCAAGGCATTACCGTCATCCAGAGCGGCCAGCCGTATAGCATCATCGACTACACCGGCGCGGTAGGCAGTATCTTCTACAGCGTCTACGATGGCATCACCAACCCTGTCGTTCCGCTCGCGCCTGGCTGCACGCCGAAGAACGCGCTGACCGGCGCATCGGGCGCGTTCAGCACTCCTGCGCTCAAGTCTTCCTGCTTCACGCTGCCGCTGCTCAATCCCGGCGATCTGGGGGGAGCCATTCCTGCGGGCGATACCTTCGAGACCAACTTTACGAATGGACAGCGCAACATCTTCCGGCAGGCGTGGCAGAAACGCGCCGACGTTTCTTTTGTAAAGCTCACGGAGCTCACCGAGCGCTACTCGCTGCGGTACAGCTTCGACATTTTCAATCTGACGAACACTGCCAGCTTCGACATTCCCATCGACGACGTTTCGCAGAACCAGTTTTACAATCAGTTTCCCGTCGTGGGGACGACACCGAGGCCCACGGCCTGCGATAGCACCAACCAGGGTTTTTACAACTGTCCTTCCGGACTGGGTGTAACCAACAAGACGATTGGCAGCCCGCGGCAGATCCAGATGACGCTCCAATTGATTTTTTGACACGGCGGCTTGTAAGGCGAGGTTTGTCAGGCGAGACCAAGACTGGCAGCCGCAGTATCAACAATGGTCTTGCCGATGGCCAGCGAAGCCGTGGCCGCCGGCGAGGGAACGTTCAGGACGTGCAGCACCTTACCGGAAGGCACGAATAGGAAATCGTCCACTAAGGCGCCGTCGGGTTTGAGGGCCTGAGCACGCACGCCGGAGCCCCCGGGAACCAGATCCCTCTCACCTACTTCCGGAAGCAAGCGCTGCAAAGCGCGCACGAAAGCGGACTTCGAGAGCGAACGGCGGAATTCGTCCAAACCATTCCGCCAATGATGACGGGCCATGCGCCAGAAGCCGGGGAAGGCTAGCGAAGAAGCCAGGTCCCTGACGCTGATGTCGGAGTGACGATAGCCCTCCCGCGCCAGGGCCAAGACGGCATTCGGGCCGGCGTCCACTTTGCCGGAGATGCGCCGCGTGAAATGTACGCCGAGAAACGGAAAGCGCGGATCGGGCACGGGGTAGATTAACGCGCGCACCAGCGAGGCGCGCTCTGGCACCAGGTCGTAGTACTCGCCGCGGAAAGGGATGATCATGACGCCGGGATCGTCGCCCGCCATCCGGCTGATTCGGTCGCTGAACAGACCGGCGCAATTGATGAGTGAAGTGGTGGAAAACGCGCCGCGCGAGGTTTCGACGATGATTTCGCTCGCCAAGCGGCGGATGCCAGTGGCGGCTGCGGAAGTGAGAACCGTGCCACCGCGCGAGGAAATCAACTCCGCATATTTTTCGCACACTTTGGCATAGTCGGTGATTCCCGTCGAGGGTACAACCAGGGCTTGCATCCCGGTGGCGTGCGGCTCGATTTCGCGCAACTCCTCGGGTCCGATCAGGCGCAGGCCGGCAAGGCCGTTGGCTTCTCCGCGCTTGCGCAATTCTTCGAGACGCGGGAGTTCGTCAGCGTGAGTTGCAACGATGACTTTCCCGCAGACCTGGTGGGCAACTCCATGCTCGCGGCAGAACTCGACCATCGCCGCGGCTCCGGTAACGCACAGACGAGCCTTCATGGACCCAGGCTTGTAGTAGACGCCGGAGTGAATGACCCCGCTGTTGTGACCGCTCTGGTGGCGGGCGACGCGGTCTTCTTTCTCGACCAGCAATAGACGTAAATGCGGAAAGCGGCGCGTGATTTCGAGCGCGACACCGAGCCCTACCACGCCACCGCCGATGATGACTACGTTGTAGCGAGAATCGGTCATTGAGAGTAAGACTAAAGCATCGCGCGCGCCGGCACGCAGCATATTTAAGCGGCGCAACGTCTTAGTCTACGATGAGAGTCACTACTGTGCTCTGGCCGGCATCGGGAGTCGTTTCCGGAGACGTGCCGGTCACAGTAATCTGGTAGATGGTGGGCTTGTTCCCTGTGGGGGGCGGTGTCCCGCCTCCATTGCTGACGCCGCCACAGGAAAGCATCGACAACGCCAGCAGAAGCAGCATCGTGACGCCTGACACCTGAGCCCTGCGTTTCCCTGGGCGAGTGCCCACCGCACTCCAACCGATCACGATTCCCGGCCACAGCAACCACAGAGTGTAGAAGACCGAATGACCGGCGGGTGACCGCAGAGCAGCCTTCCTTGCTGTAGTGGAGATGCTCATCACCACCGCCGCCGGTCCGTTCACGAGTGTCACAGTCGCGGACGGGGCGAACAGACATTGTGCCCCCGCGGGAAGTCCGCTGGGACAAGAAAGGGTCACCGCGCCAGCAAACGAAGAGGCGAACGGGTTCGGCGCAACGGTCAGTTGGTAGGCCCCGCCGGTTTGCCCCGCGCTCAGAGTCTGGCTGGGAGTCGCCGAGGTGACCGAGAAATCCTGCATCACCGTGAGTGGCAGTTGCAACGTGTGGCTCGGCTGTCCGGACGAATCGGTGACCGTAACATTGACGTTGTATGTCCCGGGTATGACGGTGTTAGGTACGTTGACCGCTACCGCTAGAGTCGCCGGCGCATTCGCGCTGATCGCCACCGGACTGGCCGGCGTGACCAGGCATTGTCCCGAAATCGCGCTCGCGTCGCAACTGGCATTGACCGAGCCAGCGTAGTTCGATGTTACAGACACTTTAGCCTGCGCTTGCGACCCTGCGGCAACTCCGGCGGAGAAGGCTTGGGCGACCGCAAGCTGGAAATCGCCGCTGCCGGCAACAGTATTCGTCACAGTGAGGGAGACGGTTGTTGAGTGGGAGAGTGAATCAGACTTTCCTGTGACCGTCACAGTGGAAGTTCCCGCGGTGGTGGTGGCGCTAGTGAGGATCGTCATTGCCACTGCAACTGGCGAGCTTCCAGGCGTGGTCTGCGGAGAGGGCTGAAAGTTGCATTCCGCCCCCGGGGGGAGTCCGCTCGAGCAGGAGAGTGTTACTACGCTATTAAAGGATGTTGTTATAGCCTGAACCGTCAGATTGTACGGGCCGGTAGCTGCGCCGGGACTCACGGTTTGGCTCGCCGTGGAGGAACTTATGCTGAAGTCCTGGACCGTGAGGGGAAACGCAAGGCTGTGACTGGGTATGCCCGAGGTGTCTTGAAGACTGACATTGACGTTGTATATCCCGGGCGCCGCATTGTTCGGCACGCTGATGGTCGCCACGAGCGGCAACGTTGATCCCGCACCGACCGCAATCGGATTGGGAGGAGTCACGGTGCAAATTGTGCCCGGGAGTGAACTAACCGTGCAAATCGAGTTGGCGCTGCCCCTGTAGTAGGTCGATGCCGTAACTGTGAGGTTAGCCGTGCCTTGTGTGCCGGGTCCGAGCGTGAGCGATTGCGGACCAGCGACTTGAAAATCCGCCACATTGAAAGGAATCAGCAGCGTATGTGTGGTGGTGCTGGCGGTTCCCTGTACAACGAGTTGATAGCTGCCCGCGCTCAAAGTTGTCGCGTTCACAGTGACAGACGCAGTGGTTGGGATCGAGTTCACCGACGCCGGAGTCACGCTGCAACTACCGCTGCCAGAAACCAAAGAACACGTCAGATTGATTGTGCCGGTAAATCCATTTGCTGCGGTAACACTGATTGGTCCGCTAGTCGTGCTGCTGCCTGCGTTTACAGTGGGGAAAGAACCGGTCTCGCTCAGCCCGAAATCAGGAGCGCCGCTCAGAATATGCAGTTCGGCGTTAGCCACGTGCGTCGTATGGTTCGAATCAGAACCGACGCCTTGAACCTTGAAATAGTAATCGCCGACGGCCCCGCCGGCAGTGACTGTAAAAGACGTGTTAACTCCCGGAGTCAGCGGAGACTGCGGAGAGGTGCACGAACTCGGCGCTTTGGTCACGCCTGCTGTGCAGGTCAACGTCACAGTGCCGGAATACCCGTTCAGCGCTGCCGCTGATCCAGTGAAGGTCGGTCGCTCCGGCGGAGATTGTCAGCGGCGAGTTGGTAACGGAAATCTGGAAGTCCGGTGTTGTAGCAAGATCGAATTGCCAGATGCCGCGGCCATAGGTGGAAGCGCGCAGCAACTGCTGGCCGCCGGAAGCGAAAACTCCAAGCGCGGTGACCGCGACGTTGGGCAGGAACCCAGGCTGGTTGGGACCGGGGTTCGGTCCAACTTCTGTCCAACTGGGAGCGGAGATCGAACTGCCGAACACTCCGACGTCGGTTGCGACATACACCTGAGACATTGTGGGATAGACGACCACCGCGTTGACCGGCGAGTCGGGAAGATTCCCAGTGAAGTCCGTCCAGGCTGCGCCCGCGCTGGTGGTCTTCCAGACATGGCCGGTGCCTCCGGTAAAGCCCATCACCGTGACATAGGCCGTGCCGCCAGTTAGATCTGACGAGTCGGTTGCGACCCCTGAGACCGGGAACTGCTTCGGGTTGATGTTGCCCTGCGGGCCGTTGTTGGTAACATCTGCGAAGGCGGGAATCCCCGCCGAGGCGTCGGTCGTGACCCAGACGTGACCTCCTGTCGGAGTGTTGAGTGGACCATCCAGCGGTCCGAGCCCGCTGGTGGTGGCGTAGATGACGCCGGAACGGTTGCTGTCGGTCTGGCCTCCCACAGCCAGAGCACGAACCTGGTTGACCTCACTTCCCGAGCATGTTCCTGAGCCCAGCGTGTCAAAGTTCGGGCTGAGCGCCGTAAAGGCGCCGCCCGCGCGAGGCCCGCGCCAGACCCGGCAGGTGCCGACCAGCATCGTCGTCGAAGTATATGGGTCGAGAATGTAAGGAAAATAGAATGCGCCATCGTCGCCGCCAACTGTGCTGCTGGTGACCACGAAATTGAAGCCACTGTTGTTGCAGTTCACCCCACTCGCACAGAATTGAACGCCGAGGCCACCGGGAGGAATGTCAGGGTTGGAAGCGTACCAGTTTGATGGGATGTTCGGATCGATGGCGTCGTAGCCGCCATCGCCGCCGAGAACATTCCCCCAGCTCAAGCTCGTGGTTGCTGCGGCGGTTGCCGGGGAACCGTTATCCTGCGTTCCGCCGAGCAAAGTGTTCGGGTCGGTCGGGTGCTGCGAAAAGCTGACGAACTGCGTCATCGATCCCAGATTCTGGTTGAGGTCGTCGAACTGATTCGTGCCCGCGCAGGACCCTGTGGTAAGACCCGCAAACTCGTTGAGGGCGCGGTAAATGCCTCCATCGTTGGCGAAATACAGCAGCGCGTTGCCCGAGTCGCTGCCCGAAGTGGGGATCGTATAGGCCAGGGCGTGCTGGTCCGGATGCACGTGCGCGGGCGCGCCAATGGGGTCGCATCCGTAAACGTGGGTGAGGTTCATGAACGGGGAGGCCGCGCAGGTCGGATTCTGCGAAGTGATGCCGCACTTGTAGAGGTTGATCGCTCCAGCGTACAAGTCCGTAGCGGCTCCGTTCGGCACCGCCATCAGTTCTAAATTGTAGGAGCCCTGTTCGACGCCGCAGCCATCAACGTCTCCGCAATTCGTGATCATGGAGTCGGGAATCGGAATCCAGGACGCGCCACCGTTGAGGCTCTGCCAGATACCACCATCGACGGTGCCGCCGCTCGCGGACGGGTAAATGAACCAGGCGTACATCTCGTTGCGTCCCGGGACAACTGTAATTTCTGCGCGATAGATGGGGCACCCGTAATTGTTCGACGTGGATTGTGGCGGGCAACTGGTCGTGCTGAGCGCAGTTCCGCCGGGCTGGACGGCGAGACGCGTCCAGTGAGCGCCGTCGGGCGAAGAGTAAAAGCCGTGGTAACGAACCGCGGCGAAGAACTGCCCAGCGCTTCCGTTGTAGACAACCGATGTTGCCGAGGTGGCGTCGGTTGCGACGCCGGAATCGAGCAACGCGTCGTAGGTCCATGTGAGTCCGGCATCGAGCGAAGTGTAGAGGCCGCGCCTGGTATTGGCGGTGACAGCGCCGTCGACGATGCCTTCCGAGGTGGTAGCCATGGCGGCAACCACGGTATTCATTTGTCCGCTGGCTGTGCTGAATGCAATGCGCGTTCCACCCAGGCCGCTGAAGGACAGCGCGCCGCCGCTAGCGGTGGGAATCAGAGCCCACGTAGTGCCGGCGTCGGCAGAGCGCAAGATGCCGAGGCCAAAATACGAATCACCGGAGTTATCCGCTTCCCCGCCGGCGGCAAGAATCACAGTCTTTGTGGGATCGGCGTTGCCGGCCTGGACAGCGATCGCGCCAATCGACAGCGTAGCTTGATCGTCGGTGACGGGAGTCCAGGTCACGCTGTTGGCCGTGTTGTTGGCCGCGTTGGTCGATTTCCACACTCCACTTTGCGCGCCGCCGATGTAGATCGTATTGCCCGTCGCGTCGGCGGGATCGATGGCAATGGCGGTCGCCCGTCCAGAGACCTGGTGGTAATCCTGCGTACCATTGCCGGTTGCATCGGAGGCCAATGGCATGGGACCTAATGGTATCCATGAAACTGACGAGAGCGCGGCCTGTGCATTGGCGCGAGCCGTTGCGGCGAGGGCTGCACCGTGCCGCGCGCGCATCTGAAGCTTGGCCTGATAGGCTCGGCGGCGAAGTTCGGCAGAAGGTTTCCCGAGGACCAGACGACCGCGGAAGAACCATTCGTTGCGCTCTTTAATGTGGTCGGCATCGGAATCGGGGATGGGGTTCTGCGGAGCATTCTGTTTCGCGCCTTGCGCTTGCGCGATCGAAACTAGAGAAGAACAACTCAGAACCAGAGCCAGCACTCGCAACGAGCGAAGGAAACGACGGCTTGGCATAGGGACCTCGCTCACCTGCCAGTATCGAGAGCGGACGCGGGCGAAGCAACGCAAAAGCGCCGTCGCGAGCCGTCTGCGGACCACTTTGGGAAAATCTGCCTCCGCCAGGTGCGTGCCACGGCACGCGCTGACCTGTACAATCTGCTTTCCGTCATGGCTTCGCTGGAGTGAATATAGAGATGAAAGGGATTGCCGCGGACGTGAGATCTTTTTCCTGCACCTTGCTGGCGGCGTGCATTGTTCTGTGTGCGTCTTGGAGTGGGGCGCAGGAGAAGAAAAACGCTGAGGTCGCCGTGGCTGCGGCGGCCGATCTGAGCACCGCGCTGAAAGAGATCGGCGATACCTACGAGAAGAAGACCGGCGTGAAAATAAAGCTTTCGTTCGGAGCATCGGGGGCGCTCACGCAGCAGATTCACAATGGCGCTCCATTCGATCTGTTTTTTTCGGCGGACATGGATTATCCGCGCCAGCTTATTGCCACTGGCGAAGCCGATGGCACCACCTTGTATCAGTACGCAGTGGGGAGGCTTGTGCTGTGGGTTCCGGCGGAGTCCTCGCTCGATGTGGAACACAAGGGCATGAGTATTCTGCTCGATGCTTCGGTGAAGAAGATTGCCATTGCCAATCCGCTGCATGCTCCCTATGGCCGCGCCGCGGTGTCGGCTTTAAAGCATGCCGGAGTGTACGATCAGGTTCGGGAGCGCCTGGTCTTTGGCGAGAACGTCTCGCAGGCAGCGCAGTTCGTGGAATCGGGCAACGCACAGGCAGGGTTCGTGGCGCTGGCGCACGCCATTACACCGGGTATGCGCGGCAAAGGAAAGTATTGGGAGGTTCCCGTGGAGGGCTACCCTCCGCTGGTACAGGGAACGGTTGTGCTCTCGCACTCCCAGCACAAGAAGGAAGCAGCGCAGTTTCTGGAATACCTCAAGACGAAAGAGGCGGCCGAGTTGTTTCGGAAGTACGGATTTACGTTGCCGCAAAACTAGCTGTTCGCTCCCGGAGCGGCAAGCGGGGACGCCCGCCGGACGGCCGTCGAGACGGCGGCGCTACATCGAACATTATGGCAATCGACTGGCAAGCATTCTGGCTGACGCTGCAGTTGGCGATCACGGTATCGGCCGTATTGCTGGTGCTTGGTCTGCCTCTCGCCTGGTGGATTGCATTTTCCCGCTGGCGCTGGAAATTCTTGATAGAGGCGGTGGTGGCGCTGCCCATTGTCCTTCCGCCGACGGTGCTTGGTTTTTACGTGCTGGTGGCGCTCGGACCGCGCAGTCCCTTGGGACGCTGGTGGATCTCGCTGACCGGACATACTTTGGCTTTCACATTCAGCGGCCTGGTGATCGGTTCGATCCTTTATAGCCTGCCGTTTGCAGTGCAGCCGTTTGCCGCGTCGTTCGCCGCCGTAGATCGCAAGCTGATTGCGGCTTCGGCGACCCTGGGCGCTTCTCCGCTGCGCACTTTTCTTCGCGTGATCGCACCGCTGTCCGTTCCTGGATTGATCACCGGCACCGCCTTGAGCTTTGCCCACACCATGGGAGAGTTCGGCGTCGTGCTCATGGTGGGCGGAAATATTCCCGGCGTGACGCGGACAGTCTCCATTGATATCTTCGACCGGGTGCAGGCCTCCGACTACGCCGCCGCCAATCAGACCGCGTTGCTGTTGCTCGCGTTCTGCTTCGCGGTACTGGCCGTCGTGTATAGCATCAATCGAAAGGCGTGGGTCGTCGGCCCCATAAAATAATCTGCCATGAGCGCTCCCCGCACCGACGAACCCGCAGCCCTTGCCGCTTCGTCTTCCTCCACTTCTCCAGGAATACCATCTGGCCCGCTGCTCGATGCCCGATTCCGCAAGCGATTCGCCGCGCCAGCGCGGGTGTTTGTTCTGGAAGCCGAGTTTCGAGCCGCGCCCGGGTTCACGATCCTATTCGGTCCGTCCGGAGCCGGCAAAACCACTGTCCTCGATTGCGTTGCAGGATTAGCTAAACCCGACTCGGGGCGCATCACTATCGGAGACCGCGGCCTGTTCGATGGCGCGCAAGGCACCGATCTTGCAGTGGCCAAACGTCGCGTGGGATATGTGTTTCAGAGCCTAGCCCTGTTTCCCCATCTGACGGTTGAAAAGAACGTCCAATATGGGCTCACGCATTTGCCGCAGGGCGAGCGTGCGATGCGTACGTCCGCGATCCTTCAGGCATTCCGCATTGCTCATCTCGCGCAGCGTTACCCGCGAGAGATTTCTGGGGGAGAAAGCCAGCGGACGGCGTTAGCCCGAACTCTTGTGACCGATCCCGCCGTGTTGCTTTTGGACGAACCACTGGCCGCGCTGGACGCTGCGACGAAGGCGAAGATCATTGACGATCTGCGCGCGTGGAACCAGGCTCACCGCATTCCCATCCTTTACGTCACGCACAGCCGCGAGGAAGTCTTTGCCCTGGGCGAGCGCGTAATTGTTCTCGACGCAGGACGCATCGTGGCCCAGGGTACGCCCCACGAAGTGATCGAAGCTCCGCAACAGGAAACAGTCGCACAATTGGTAGGTTTCGAGAATATTTTCGACGCCATTGTGGAAGCGGTCCGCCCGGAGCGCGGCACCATGACCTGCCGCATAGCTGGAGACGGCGGCCCGGTGCTGCTCGAAACCCCTCTGGTTCGAGCAGGCGTGGGCTCGGAATTGCGCGTGGGAATCCGCGCGGGCGACATTCTGCTGGCCACGTCGCCGCCGGTCGGCTTGAGCGCGCGCAACGTGATTCCGGGGCGCATCACTTCACTCGAGCAGCGCGATGTAATCGTCTGCGCGCGTGTGAAGTACAGAGTCGAAATGGAAGTCCACCTCACGCTGGCCGCGCGTGATTCGCTGCAACTCGCACCCGGCCGGGAAGTGTGGCTGGTGATCAAGACGCACTCCTGCCACTTAATGCAGCTGTAACCAACCCCACAAACTCGGCGCTCGGGCCGCGGCCGAAACAGGAAATCTAGACGCTGATTATGTCGGTAGGAGTTCAGAAGCGCGGCCGGCGAGAATCGGACTCTTCCTCCGCGTTCAGTATTTCTCCCTGCTCCATCTCGATCACGGCGACCCACTGCCCCTTGTGCTCTTCTGAAAACACGATGCGCCCTCCGAGAATCTGGGCGATGGCAACTGGGGGCAAGTCGCGGTGGAAGCCGAAGAATCGGCGCTTCAGTTCCCCCCAGGCCTTCCAACGATCCAGCAGCGGATGCGCGGGCTCATATTTCGTGGAGAAAACCAGCGCGACCTCGAAGTGCGAGCGGTAGTCAGCAGCGGAGAGCACTTCTTCAAGAGAGAAATCCTCGATGCGCACGACTTGTACCGGGCGCGTAACGTAACCCAGCCACGGACGCGTGAGTTCATCCGAAGCCGGCCACGCTGTGAGCGCGTGCGCCATGGGATAGCGGGCTTCAAGGAAGCGCTCTCCGTCCTGGTGTAGGACGATGTAATCGCGATAGGCGAAATTGTCTTCCGGCGAGAATCCGTACGGCGGATTCCAGTACCACGCGGACACGAAAGCAACCGCAACCACGGCGACAGCCGCGGGCCAATAGCGCAGCCGCCTACGCAGGGTGGAGACAGCAACGATAATCACAAGCGGCACCGCCGGCAGCATGTAGCGCGCCAGCACTGCGCCCCCAATTAACGCCATGGCAATCACATACACTTTCACCACAACAAGAAATATCATCTGCACCGGGATCGCGATGCGCGGGCGTTCGACACCGTCGTCCTTCACCGGCGGCAGAAGCATAGCCAGCAGCATCCCGAGCGTCAGTAGCCACAAATGCAAGTACCCGAAAGCCTGCCACAGGCGCAAGACCAGGGCCATCAGGAATCGCAAAGGGTTGAGAGTCGCAGCGACGTTGTAGCGGAAGAACTCCGGATTGCCGAAGACGTAACCGGTGCGGGCGTAGTGATACGCGTACCACAGCATCAGCGGAAGCAGAGGAACCAGAAGCGGCAGGACGCGCCGCGCGACCCGCCTTCCGGGTTCTGAATCCGCGCCGTCGGCGTCTTTCCACAGCCCTCGCAGGGCGCCCCGCTTCGGTATGACGAAACGCAGAACTTCCCAGCCTGCCAGAGCCACTGGCGCGAGAATCGCGGTCTCTTTGGCGAGAGCGGCCAGCGAGAACCAGATCGCGACCGCTGCGGGACGATCCTCCAGACACGCATACAGGCCCCAGAACGTGAGCCCCGCCGCAGCCAGATCCACCTGGCCCAACGAGCTTTGCGCGAAGAAAACCGGATACAGCGCCGTACACAACGTTGAGGCAATCGCCACCTGCGTATTCGCCGCACGCTCGGCCAGGCGAAACACTCCCAGCAACGAGAATGCAGCCACCATCAACATGGCCGATCGCGTCACCAGCGGCGCGTAGCCCACGCATTTCCACCACAATGCAATCCACGCCAATACCAGCGGCGGATGGGCATTCGACACCGTCGTGTGCGGGATCAGACTTCCGCTCAGCAACAGGTCGCGGGCGGCGGGAACGTAGTATCCGGCTTCATCCCAGAAGTACGGAAGCTGCAGCAGCGGAATGTGCAGCAGAAAAATCACAACAAAGATGACCGCGAACACGACCGCGGGATGCGGACTGGACGAGCGCGTAGAAAGAGTCATTCTATTGGTGCAAACGTTACCCTCAGAGACGTTGCTTGCAACGTCTCTCTCACACCATCGCCCGGAATGTTGCCGGCGGAGACACAGCCGGCCACGCCTCCAGCGCCGCGGCGCTAGTGCACCGGCCCCTGCGATCCCATGCGCGGGTCGAGCTTAATCTCTCCGAAGGCGCTCTCGTAACCGCCCACATTCTGCTGCAAAAGTCCGAGCAACGCCTTAGCCTGCTGCGGACTGAGATAAATGCCCTGAAAGTTTTTGATCTCAACGTGGGTCTCGGTCTGTTGCTGCAATGTGCCAAAGACCAGGAAGAAGTCCCAGATGTTGACGCGCATCTGCACGCTATTGGCATAATTTTCGCGGTAGTCGGCATCGTTCGTTAATTTCACGTTAGGTTGCGTCGGATTATTCATAGGCTGGAAGTGTAAACGAGTTCGTGGCCGGGAAGGAAACGCCAGAATTTGAGAGCCCCGGCATTGGTGCAAGTGACGAAAACTGTCATCGACGTGATGATTTGTGGCGGGCCACGGAGTGGCTGACGCTCCGCTAGACACCGACTTCAGTTTGGCTCTCCGCTGAAAACACAGGACTTACCAGCACCACCGTCGTTACTTTCGGAAGTACCTTGTGGTAGACAAAATGCGATAGAGTCTAGGTTGCTCCGGGAAAACGGAGACTGTGCGGCTACTATGACCCAAAATAAGGATCACGGGCTGACGGAAGAAATTGTACTTCCTGAGCATCTCCTCCCCTTGGGATCTGTGTTGGGCGAGGGTGTATCGGCGCTGGACCTGTGCATGGTCCTAGCCAAGATTTTTCGCGTGCAGTATACCGAAGTTGCGCTGATGCGCCTGGAGGGCGGGCTGCTGCACTTTGTGTTTCCCGAATACTTACGCACTTCGGGCGCGATTCCGTTATCCAGCAAAGCGGTGGCGGCACACACGGCCCTCAGCAAGAAGCCGGAGATTTTTAACAACTTTGCCCGGGTGAAGCACGCCAGTATCTTTGAGACCATCAAGCCCGGCACCGAAAATTCGGACGAACCGGTTCCGCCGGCGCCCATTCAGAAGCTCATGTCAGTGCCGATCATGGACCGGGATTCGGCAGTCGTGGGCGTAATTCAGATTTCGCGCAAGGGGCTTGATTCGAAGTTAGCGCAAGATTTCAGCCGCGAGGACCTGCACGACCTGGAGTTAGTGGCAGGCCTGCTGGCCACGGCGCCTGCCTTGCTGACGAATTAATGTCGTCCCGTAAATACGTTCAATAAATCGACACGCCTGACGGAATCAACGCATGCCTAGCCTTTGCGCCCTTCGCCAGCCCTTTGCGATCTTTGCGGTTAGAGGCTTTGCTTGCTTCGGATGGCGCGCCCTGATGCCGCAGACTGATTCCTCGACTCCATTCAGCCCTTCAGCGGAAGTCGCAGATCCGTTCCCGTCATCTCTTTCGGTTCGTCGACACCCAGCATCCCCAGCAGGGTGGGCGAAATATCACGCAGCGATCCGCCGGGCTTCAGCGTGAACTCTTTGGCATTTTCCGAGACCACAATAAACGGCACCGGGTTGGTCGTGTGCGCCGTGTGCGGCCCGCCCGTCGCCGGGTCGATCATCATCTCTGCATTGCCATGGTCGGCCGTGATCAGCATCGCTCCGCCCTTTGCCCGCACCGCGGTCTCGATGCGTCCGAGGCAGGCATCTACGACTTCGACCGCCTTGATTGTGGGTTCAATTTTGCCGGAGTGGCCCACCATGTCGGCATTGGCAAAGTTCACGATCATCACATCGAACGTCCCTTCCTCCGTAGCCTTCACCACCGCGTCGGCAACGCCCGCCGCGCTCATCTCTGGCTTCAAATCGTAAGTCGCGACCTTGGGTGACTGCACCATCACGCGCTCTTCCCCGGGAAACGGCTGTTCCACGCCGCCGTTGAAAAAATACGTTACGTGCGCATACTTCTCGGTCTCCGCCACCCGCAAGTTGCGCATCTTCATCCCACCCATCACGTTGGCCAGAATATTGGCCATCGACTCCGGCGGGATCACCACGGGCAGGCTGAAATTCTTGTCGTACCGCGTCATGCAGACGTAATGCAGATTATTCGGCACGCGATCGCGCGGAATGGTCGCATCCAGATCGGCCGCGCCCGGAAGATCGCTGCCGCCCTGGTCGTTCAGTCCGCTGTTGCGGGTGAGCGCGCGCGTGATCTGGCGAACCCGGTCGGCGCGGTAGTTGAAGCAGATGCACGAGTCTTCATCGCGAATGGTGGCCAGTGCCTGGCCGCGATTGTCGGTGCAGACGAACGGAATCACGAATTCGTCAGTCACTCCTTTGTTATAGGAATCTTTCATCCCCTGCGCCGGATCGGCGCACTTGCCGCCTTCCGCGTCGCCGAAAACGATCGCGTTGTAGGCCTTGGCAATGCGTTCCCAGCGCCGGTCGCGATCCATAGCGTAGTAGCGACCGTTAACAGTGGCAATCTTGCCGCAGTTGTACTCCCGCATTTTTTTCTGCAGCTGTTCGAGGTATCCGGAGCCGTTGGTGGGCAAGGTGTCGCGTCCGTCCATAAAGGCATGCACGAAGACGCGCTCCAGTCCATTCTGCTTCGCCATCTTCAGCAGCGCGTAGAGATGAGCCTGCTGCGAGTGCACGCCGCCGTCCGAGACGAGCCCGAACAGGTGCAGCCGCCGTTCGCCGGACCGGGCGTGCTTCATCGCGTCGAGCAGCACGGGGTGCTTGAATAATTCCCCGTTCTGGACCATCAGATCGATGCGCGTGATGTCCATATGCACAATGCGCCCGGCCCCAATGTTCAGATGCCCGACCTCGCTGTTGCCCATCTGCCCCTCAGGCAGTCCCACAAACGGCCCGCTGGTGTGAATGAGCGTGTTGGGATACTCGCGCAGCAGCCGGTCGTAAGTCGGTTTGCGCGCGAGCGCGATGGCATTGGCTTTGGTTTCGGCACGATAACCCCAGCCGTCGAGAATGATAAGAACGAGTGGTTTAGGACGAGACATAAGAATCAGCTTCTAGCTCCTAGCCTTTAGCTTCTAGCTCCTAGCCTTTAGCTTCTAGCGTTTGCCTTTTGCGTACGAAAGCGGGAAGGGCTCGACTTCAGTCGTGCCACTCAAATCGATGGGATCGTGGCTTTAGCCTCTGAGGAAAGCTTCTTTACTACCATAAGAGTTCCTCGATCTCCTTCGGCAACGGATCGTTAAAATCGTCGGGCACGGTAAACGAGAAAATAATTTCGCTGTCGGCCATATCGGTGAAATTATACGATGTTCTTTGCCGGACCTGGGCTCCGCCGCGCTATCGCGTCGTAGGTGCCCTCTCGAGTCGCGACTATACTCATGTTAGACGGAGACACATCATGCCAATTAGCGAACTGCTGCTACCCGAGCTCGATCAAGAAATGAAAAAAACGCGCACAACCCTAGAACGGGTTCCTGCCGATAAGCAGGACTTTGCGCCTCATCCCAAGTCGATGCCGTTGGGCAAACTGGCGCCTCATGTCGCACAGCTTGCCGGATTCGGCCTGACGGTGCTGACCACCCCGGAACTGGACTTTTCCAAGGGCAGCTACAAACCGTTGCCTTTTGAATCTGTCCCGCAACTGCTGAAGGCGTTCGATGACGGTGCAGCCAAGGTTCGCGCCGCTCTGCAAGCCACGCCCGATGCAGCTTGGAAGGAGAACTGGAAGCTCAGCTTTCAGGGCAAGCCGATTTTCGAAGGGCCACGCTTTCTGGCTTATCGCGAGATGTTCCTGAATCACCTGGTGCATCACCGCGCCCAACTCGGCGTATATCTACGATTGAACGATAAGCCCGTGCCCGCGACCTATGGGCCTTCTGCAGATGACACGATGGGGTTTTGAAACGCGCTCGACCGGCCCCGGAAAACTGAACCGCGGCTAACGGTGGTAGTTCAACGCCTTCAATCCCAAGAAGCGCGCCGTCCCACCCAACTCTTCCTCAATCCGCAGCAGTTGGTTGTACTTGGCGATGCGGTCCGTCCGGGAGGCCGACCCGGTCTTGATCTGGCCCGCGCCCGTGGCGACGGCAAGGTCCGCGATGAACGTGTCTTCCGTCTCGCCCGAGCGATGCGAAATCACCGACGTGTATCCATTCCGCCGCGCCAGATCAATCGTATCCAGCGTCTCGCTCACCGTGCCGATCTGGTTGACCTTGACCAGGATCGAATTCGCCACGCCCTTGTCGATTCCCTCTTGCAAAAACTGAATATTCGTCACGAAAATATCGTCGCCCACGAGTTGAATCTTCCCACCAAGCTCTTTCGTCAGCTTCTCCCAGCCGTCCCAGTCGTTCTCCGCCAACCCGTCTTCCAGCGAAACAATGGCGGGATAATCGTTCACCCACTTCGCCCAGAACTTCACCATCTCGTCGGAACTCTTGGCCGATTTATCCGACTTCTTGAACACGTACTTTCCATCCTGATAGAACTCGCTGGCGGCCGGATCGAGCGCGATGGCAATCTCTTCTCCCGGCTTGTAACCTGCCTTCGAGATCGCTTCCAGCACGACTTCGATCGCTTCCACGTTGGACTTCACCGAGGGAGCAAATCCACCTTCATCGCCCACGGCCGTGTTATAGCCGCGCTTTTTCAGCACGCCCTTGAGCGTATGGAAAACCTCGACACCCCACCGCAACGCCTCGGAAAACGTGGGCGCGCCCACGGGCATCACCATGAACTCCTGGAAGTCCACGTTATTGTCGGCATGCGCCCCGCCATTCAGAATGTTCATCATCGGTGTAGGCAGCGTGTTGGCCCCAGCTCCGCCGAGATAGCGATAGAGCGGTATATCCAAGCTCCGTGCCGACGCGCGCGCCGCCGCCATTGAAACCGCGAGGATGGCATTGGCGCCCAGCCGTCCTTTGTTCTCCGTGCCATCCAGTTCGATCATCTTGCCATCGAGCCCGCGCTGATCGAACCCATCCCAGTTTGCCAGCGCTTCGGCGATCTCGCCATTGACGTTCTCGACCGCCTTGAGCACGCCTTTGCCCTGGAAGCGGTTTGCATCCTCGTCTCGCAGTTCAACCGCCTCGTGCTCGCCGGTGGACGCACCGCTGGGAACAATCGCCCGGCCCATCGAGCCGTCCGCAAGAAACACTTCGGCTTCAATCGTAGGATTGCCACGGGAGTCCAAGACTTCTCGTGCATGTATGGCTGCAATATTTGACATAGGTAGGTCCATTTCCTTTGATTTCGGTTATTAGAACAAGGCCCGCGTAGCCACAAATCCGGCATCATCACTACTCAATGCGCTCTACGTCCCATCAGGAAGCCCGTGCCGGCATAATCTTGCCCAGGCTGTATTGTGAAACCAACGATTATATCGAATGGCGGTGAACGCATTGTGACTTCAGACACACTCGTCGGCGGCGATTTCCGCCTTTGGAACCGTCCGTTCGGCCACCATCGACCGCGCCCTTATCTCCGCTGGTTCCCTGTCCTGCCCTCATATTGTCGCCGCCGTGCCCCTGGACTAGAGTCAAGAGATACAATAATGCTCGGGAAGTTTGAGGAGGCACGATGAAGAAATGGATCGCTCTACCTTGCATCCTGCTCTTGGCCGCTACGCTGGCAGCCCAGACTGGTTCTCCCGTACCCGCAGGGACTGCCCTGATGGTACGGCTCGATACGACTCTCGCAACCTTCAGCAATCGAGTCGGCGATCCCTTCCAGGGAAAAGTCACTCAGCCAGTCGTGGTCAACGGCAGTACGCTGATTCCCTTGGGATCGACCGTCGAAGGCCGCGTCACCAAGGTGAGTGAGCCGCGCCGCATCTCGGGCAGGCCGACCCTCGGAATTCTTCCCGAGGCCGTGATACTTCCCACCGGAGAGCGTTACTTCCTCGACGCGACCCTGGTCGATACTAATATTCACGGCACTGACGTCAATCAAGAAGGCCAGTTCAAGGGATTAGGTCACGACCGCCGCGACACGCTCGAGACCGGCGGCGGCGCTGCCGGCGGAATGCTCATTGGCGGACTGATCGGCGGAGGCCCGGGAATTCTCATCGGCGGCGCAGTCGGAGCGGGTTCAACCACAGTACACTGGCTGGCCAAGCACCGTTCTGCCACTCTCCCGGCCGGCACCGAACTCACCCTGGAATTGAACCGCCCTATGGCAATGGGCCCTGCAGCGACAGCGACACCGGCTCCTGCTCCGGCACCCGCGCCCTCAAGCGGCGGCAGCAAGTAGCCAGTTTTTGTTCTAGACAACGAGCCGGAGGCGTAAGCCTCCGGTTATTTTTTTGCCTGAAACTCGTCCCCGGACTGCCTGACACGGAAGTTACGTCGACTAGGACTCCGGATCGAGCTACGATTCGGCGTTGCGTGTGACCTGGGAGAAAAGAATGCAGCCAAGCTCTCATGCTCGGCGAATTGCCTTGTTCCTTCTGATAGTCCTTGCGATCGCCGGAGCGACCTTGGTGATTCGTCATCGTAGAGCCGCCCACAAGGTCGCCGCAGCACCCGTTCTTGCGGCGCAGGTCGACGGGCGGCCGGTCTGCTGGCCGCAGACCGTCTGCTTATGGCTTTTGGGGGTGTCAGACCTGGGGATCAATTCGGGGATGTGCAATCGAGTACCCCAGAGCAATCCAAATTACGTTTAGCATTACAGGAACTGGGCGCAACTTTTGGGCCCGGCTTTGCAGACGCCTTCTATCACTACACGGAAAATTGGCTCAACGAGGCAAGGCAGTTAGACCCGGACAGTGACGGGGGAAAGCTGGCGCTGTTAACTTGGATGTCCAGCGGGGATGTCTGCGCGGTAGCGGAAGGGTATTCCCAAACAGCCATAAATATGGCAGAATATGCCATGCGAACTACCGTCGACATTCCGGACTCGCTCTACCGGGCACTGAAGAAGAAGGCCGCTCATGAAGGCCACTCGGTCAAGGAGCTCCTTCTTCGGGGAGTTGAACTGCAATTGCGGACGCAACCGAAGAAAAAAGGGCGCAGACGGCCTCCAGTCATCGACTCCGACACGCCCGGCAGCCTGGATCTAGACAATGCCAAGATCTACGAGATCATTCCTTTTCCCTGACGTCAACGTGTGGATCGCGTTGACGTTCAGAGGCCACATTCATCACGCCGCGGCCAGAACGTGGCTGGATTCCGTACCCGATGATTCCGAGCTTTGCTTTTGCCGCCTGACTCAGCTTGGGTTTCTCCGCCTGCTCACAACCGCTGCGGTCATGGGGAGCAAGGTGCTTTCTCAGGCTGAAGCTTGGGATTTTTATGACGACTGGCTGGAGCACGGCCATGCCGCTTATGTTGAGGAACCGCCTGCGATTGAGCTTACCTTCCGCTCTCTTTCGGCGTCTGGGCAAGTCGCTCCAAAAGATTGGGCGGATTCCTACGTCTCCGCGTTTGCGCAGGTTTCTGGCTTGCGGTTAGTGACCTTCGACCAGGCTCTCCACAGAAGAACAGCGGGGGCTGTCTTGTTGAAGCCAATGCCGAAAATGTAAGCTCAAGCCCCGAAGATCAAATCTCCCTCGCTCAGCACCTGCAGCTCGATCCACCCTTCCAGCGGCAGAGAATCCACTGGCAGACGGTTCTGCCACAGGCTGAAGCGAAGCCTCAGCTTGCTGGTGGATGCCACGGCGACCGCCCCCGCCTTGCGCTCCGTCGCTCGTTCCGCCGGGGCAGCGCTAGGAGTCGCCAGCAGCCACGCCAGCGGCAGCTTGAATTCAAAGTTGCGCAGCAGGGCCAGCTTCACGTGTTCCTCCGGTTGCGCCGACGAAGCCATCACCCGCTCCTCCGATCCGTTCTCGATCTTCCAGACGTTCAGCTTACGCTGGTGCACCGAGGCCTCGATCCGCAGCGCACGCCGTGGACGCGGTTCGCCGCTGGCCCACGACTCCACGTTCACGACCAGATCAAAATCCTCCTCGGGAACCTTGCCCGTGAAATCCAGCCTCCCATACACATGGCTGGCATCGATGCCGGCATAGACCGAGTCCAGCAGAAACTGTTTGCCGTGCATTGCGCCCGCGCGCTGATCGGCGGTGTACATCGCCGCACCCATCCACTCGAAGTAGCGCACCTTGTCGCCCGTGACTCGCGGATGAATATAAGCCGTCTGCGGCACAAACGATGGGCGCACCTCCGCGCCGGTGATGGGCTGCGCCAGAGAGTCTGGCGGAGCCGCTCCCAGGGCCTGATACACGTTCGAAAGATGCTTGCGGTAGAGCTCGTCGAAATCGCGGTCATTGGCCGAGTGATGTTCCGGCCCGTACCACCAGTTCCAGTCGCTGCCTTCGGCAATCAGGATCTCCTCGAAGGCCAGCTTGCGCTGCTCCTCGGTCGCACGCGCCGCATTGTGCGCGTAAAACTCGCGCGCATGGTACATGTAGTCCCAGGCGCGATTGTCCTCCGGAGCGCCGATCCACACATTGAAGTTCGCGCTGATCCACGACCCAGGCACCAGCGAAGTCATTTTGCCGAAATCCTTGTGCCGCGCAATCGCCTCGGATACCGTTACTGCCTCCACGCCTGGCTCGCGCTGCAGCCCGTCGTAGAAGCGCCGCAAAAATTCGCGCCCCGACTTCGGGTAGTACTCCCAAGCATTCTCGCCGTCGAGAATGATCGACACTACCGCATCGCGGCCCTTGGCCAGCACGGGCTTCGCCGCTTCCTTGATGTTGCCAATCAAATGCCGCGCCGCTTCCGCCGGAGGCATGCCCGAATACACGAACCCGATCAGATCGGAAATCGTGTGATCGCGAAACACCAGGTTCATCGCCACCGAGCCGTTCTCATAGCGATGGATGTTATAGAGCTTTTCCGCCAAATTCGCGGGCATACGCCCGTTGCCGTCGCGGGCGAAGAACAATCCTGTGCTCCGTCCCAGCACGCCTTCGTCCGTGGCCATCCACTTGATGCCCACGCTATGCGCGATGGCCAGGACCTCCTCCGAGACGCTGCCTTCCGACGGCCACACGCCCTGGGGCCGCAGGCCGAAGACCTTCTCGTGCAAATCGAGACCGCGTGTAAGTTGTTCGCGCGCGTCTTCGGGATGGCGATAACGGTTCTGCGGCAGCGGCAAGCCCGGAGACGACACCGCCCCCGCGCTGGTATCGCATACCAGCGGCAGGATCGGGTGATAAAACGGCGTAGACGAAAGCTCAATCGATCCCTTCTTCGCCGCCTCGGCATGCGCCGGCAGAACCCGCCCCAGCAGTTCCCTTTCCCGCGTGATGACGAGTCTCTGGTCATCTAGCGAGTAGTTATGTCCCTTCGCCACCAGCGCCGCGATGTCCTTCTCTTCCAGAAATAATTCATCGAACCAGGCAATCTGCGACAAGACCTGCAGGTCGGTAAAATCCTGCGCCGGAAAATACCGTTCCGCGCGCTCCGGATGATCGCCATGTTCGCGAAACCGCTCCCACAATTCGCGGTAGCGCGGATAGCGTCCAATCAGATTTTGCGGATTGGCCTGAAACAGATATTGCAGCGCAAAGCGCCGCTCCTCCAGCGACAGATCCTTGGCCGGCTTGGCCGCTACGCTCAAAAATGGATCCTGCGCCGTCCCTGCGACATAGTCTTGAATCTGCACCATCAGCGACGGCACAAGGTTAAAGTTTTGGTGGACGTTGGGAAACTCGTCCAGCAACTTCACCATGCCGTAATAGTCTTTGAGCGCGTGCAGCCGCGTCCACGGCAGACGATATTCGCCCGTGACCAGATCCTTGTAAAACGGCTGGTGCTGGTGCCAGAGAAGAATGACGCGTAAGGCAGGCATGATGAACTGGTCAGTCTAGCATGTGGATTTTCTGAGGCTCCGCACGAAAGGCTCCGAATCAGTTTTTGTCCTGAAGTCCATGTCTATCGCGCGGCAAGACGCAGCGAGCAGGGTGCGGAGTCCGAGCGAAGGGAGGGGCAAGTCAAGCATGTACGCTCAGGCCTATAATCCCTGGATCATGCCAGCACTGCTTCGCAACCTCCGTTTCGGCGCGCGCATGCTGGCCAAGAATCCTGGATTCACTTTCGCAACAGTCCTCACTCTGGCCTTGGGGATCGGCGCGAATACCGCCATCTTCACCGTGACCAACGCGCTGCTGCTGCGGCCATTTCCTTACCATGAGCCCAAGCAACTGGTGAGTGTGGCCGCGAAGGACAAGACGACGGACCGCGGGGGCACGTTACTCCGTTACGAGTTGGTGCGCGACTTCAACCGCTCGTTCCAGTCAGTGGCCGTATGGACCAATGACAACCTGAATCTTACCGGCTCGGGCGAACCACTACAGGTGCCGGTGGCGCGTGTCTCACCGAGTTTTTTCCCCATGCTGGGGGTGCAGCCGCAACTTGGGCGCACCTTTACCGAAGAAGAAGGCCGTCCGGAAGGCAAGGCGGTGGTTGTACTCAGCGATTCAATGTGGCGCAGCCGGTTCCAAGGCGACCGCAACATCATCGGCCAAACGGTCACGCTCGATGCCACACCGCACACCATCGTCGGCGTATTGCCTGGCGACGTTCGGTTCCCCTTCGTCGGCCCGGCCGACATCTGGACGCCACGATATTTCGAGTTCTCGCTGATGACCCCGCAACGGCTGCGCATGGGCGTGGGTTATCTGGAGATGGCGGCGCGACTGCGACCGGGAACAACGTTGGCGCACGCCAACGCCGAGCTTGCCCTGCTCAACCAGCGCTATCGAGCGCAGAACCCCACGGCTCCCGACGCCGATCCCGCAGTGGTCATGTCGGCCGAAACCTTGCGCGACCTCGTTGTGGCCAATGTACGCAGCAAAGTATTGGTGCTTTCTGCCGCCGTCGCGGTGGTGCTGCTGATTGCTTGTGCCAATGTGGCCAGCCTCCTGCTTTCGCGCGCTCTCGCCCGAAAAAAGGAAATTGCGGTACGCACCGCGCTGGGCGCAAGCCGCGGCATCTTAGTTCGGCAACTCCTCACCGAGAGCATGCTGCTCGCGCTCTTTGCCGGCGTGCTGGGCGTGGGGTTGAGCTGGGGCGCCACCCGAGCGTTGGTCACATGGGGAGCAAGCCAGATCCCGCAAGGAATTCCGATCGCCATGGATCTGCGCGTGCTGTTGTTTATGCTGATCGTTTCGATTTTCGCCGGAATCATGTTTGGCACTGTCCCTGCGCTGCAGCTTGCGCGGGCTGACCCGAACATGACGCTGCGCGATGAAGGCCGAGGCATTTCCGCTGGCCACAGGCGGGCGCAGATGAAGAACCTTCTCGTCATAAGCCAGGTAGCGCTCTCACTGCTGCTCTTCATCGGCGCGGGACTGCTGTTGCGCAGCTTCGTACGGCTGCTCCACGTTGATCCCGGCTTTGACGCCCAGAACGTACTCACGATGAACCTCTCGTTGCCCACGGTAAAGTACGCAAAGCCGGAACAGCAGATTGCGTTCTTTGACGAGGTACTGCGCCGCGTCTCCGCACTGCCCGGCGTGCGCGACGCCGCAACATCGGCGGCATTGCCCCTAAGCTGGATGCGCATCACCCCAGTGTTGCCGGAAGGCCAACCCGACGTGCCTCTGCCCCAGCGCCCGTTCATCGACATCGAGGCAATCAGCCCGCAGTGGTTCCGGACCATGCGCGTTCCACTGCGGGGCGGCCGCGAGTTCACTGCCGCCGACAACGCCCAGACGCCCAAGGTCGCAATCGTGAATGAAAGCTTCGCCCGGCACTTCTGGCCCAACCAGAACCCCCTGGGCAAGCACATCGTCATTGGCCGCGGGCCAGCGCCGGTTGAGGTAATTGGCATGGCCGCGGACATCAGGAACAAGGGCTTGGATCAGGACACGCAAGCGCAGCTGTATCTCCCCTTCCCACAGTTGCCCTGGGGCAATATGAATCTTCTGGTGCGGACGGCTGTGGCACCGAAGAGCATAACCTCAGCGGTGCGGGCGCAGATCGCCATGGTGGACCTGGACCAGCCGGTCACCAAGATTCAAACCGTCGAAGAACTCATGGACGGCTTACGCTCGCAGCCGCGCTTCACCATGCTGCTGCTCGGCGGTTTTTCCGCCACCGCACTGGCGCTCGCGGTGATCGGAATCTACGGAGTGTTGTCCTATTCGGTGGCCCAGCGGCGGCAGGAGTTCGGCATCCGCCTGGCGCTCGGTGCCGAACACGCGGACATCCTGCGCCTGGTCGTGCGCCAGGGGCTCATGCTGGCGATTGCTGGCATTGCGATTGGGCTGATGGCCTCACTGTTGCTGACCCGGCTGATGTCCAGTATGCTGTACAAAGTCGGCACGCTCGATCTGGCAACCTTTCTTCTCACGCCGCTGGTCTTTCTTTGCATCACCCTGTTCGCCAGCTATCTGCCCGCGCGGCGCGCAACGAAGGTAGATCCCATAGAAGCGCTGAGGTGAATCTGGAGAATGAGACATCCTGAAAACCGACGCCATCTTCCGGTACACTAGACACTTCAATGCCCGACGCCACCACACACGCGGTGCCCGCAAGTAGCTCCCCTCAGCTGCTCACCGACCAGGACCTCTACCTCTTCAACGAGGGCAGCAACTATCGCATGTACGAGAAGATGGGAGCCCATCTCATCGCGCACAATGGCGAATCCGGCGCCGTCTTCAGTGTCTGGGCTCCGAACGCGCGCTCCGTCTCCGTCGTAGGCAGCTTCAACGGGTGGGATTCCAAGTCGCATCGCCTCAGCCCCCGCGCCTCATCGGGCATCTGGGAGGGCTTCCTCCCCGGCGTCACCCGCGGCGCACTCTACAAGTTCCACATCGAATCGCAGCGCCACGGATACCGCGTCGATAAAGCCGACCCGCTTGGCCTGCTGCACGAGAAACCTCCGCGCACCGCCTCGGTCGTCTGGGACCTTGACTACCAGTGGAGCGACCAGGACTGGATGAGCAACCGCGGCGCCCGCAACTCGCTGCGCGCCCCCCAGTCAATTTACGAGGTGCATCTGGGCTCGTGGATGCGCGTTCCCGAAGATCACAACCGTCCGCTGACCTATCGCGAAACAGCGCCCCGCCTCGCCGAATACGTAGGCCAAATGGGCTTCACTCACGTCGAGTTCCTGCCGGTCATGGAGCATCCCTTCTACGGTTCCTGGGGATATCAGACCACCGGATACTTCGCGCCCACTTCGCGCTACGGCACGCCCCAGGACTTCATGTACCTGGTCGACTACCTGCACCAGCACGGCATCGGCGTCATCCTCGACTGGGTGCCTTCGCACTTCCCTTCCGACGCCCACGGCCTTGCCTACTTCGACGGCACGCATCTCTACGAGCACGCCGATTCGCGCCAGGGATTCCATCCCGACTGGAAGACGCACATCTTCAACTATGGCCGGCCCGAAGTGCGCAGTTTTCTGATGTCGAGCGCCATGTTCTGGCTCGACAAATATCACATCGATGGCCTGCGCGTGGATGCCGTCGCGTCGATGCTGTATCTCGACTACTCGCGCAAAGAGGGCGAGTGGATCCCCAACAAGTTCGGCGGACGCGAGAACCTCGACGCCATCGACTTCCTCCGCCGCTTCAATCAGGAAGCCTACAAGGAACATCCCGAGATTCAGACCACGGCCGAGGAGTCCACTTCCTGGCCCATGGTCTCAAAGCCGGTCTACGTCGGCGGCCTCGGCTTCGGCATGAAGTGGGATATGGGCTGGATGCACGACACCCTCAAGTATTTCCAGAACGATCCCATCCACCGCAAGTATCATCACAACGATCTCACTTTCCGCAGTCTCTATTCGTTTCACGAGAATTTCGTGCTGCCGCTCTCGCACGATGAAGTCGTCCACGGCAAGGGATCGCTGATCGGCAAGATGCCCGGCGACGAATGGCAGCGCTTCGCCAACCTGCGCCTGCTCTTCGCCTACATGTACGCCCAGCCCGGCAAGAAGCTGATCTTCATGGGCTGCGAGTTTGGCCAGGTGCGCGAGTGGGCGCACGACACCAGTCTCGAATGGCACGTGGTGCAGTATCAGGTTCATCGTGGAGTGCAGGCGTGGATGGAGCAACTCAACCGCTTCTATCGCAGCGAGCCCGCCATGCATGTGTTCGACAATAATCCCGCCGGAATCGAATGGGTCGACTGCAACGACAACGCCACCAGCACGATTTCCCTGCTGCGCAAGAGCGAGTTGCCGCCAGACACCGTGCTCGTCGTTTGCAACTTCACTCCCGTGCCTCGCCTTGGATATCGCGTCGGCGTCCCCCATGGCGGCTACTGGCGCGAAATGCTAAACAGCGACGCCCGCGAATACGCCGGCAGCGGCCTGGGAAACCTGGGCGGAGTGCACGCAGAACTGATCCCCGCGCACGGCCGTCCCTATTCGCTCAATCTGACTCTCCCCCCGCTGGCCGCCCTGTTCTTCAAAGCACAATAGATGCCCCCGTAAAGACCGCCCCCTCGGCTGGTCACCCCAGGGCGAAGCCCGGCGGCCCTCCGAGCAATCCGTAAAGACCTAGCTTGCTACGTCTCCACTCGGCCCAGGCGCAGGCCGGTTCCGCCTCACAAAGCCTTCATCCGAAACCCTGGTATTCCTTCCAGAACTCAGGCCAAGGCAGACGCGGCCCACCGCACACGAAGATATCCGGATGATCCTGGCTCTCTTCATTGTGGATTCCTAAAGCGTTGCCGTTGTGCCCAGCCAGACGGCACGAGGTGAACATCCGATCAACGTATTCGCGGGGCGCCCCGAGCACGATCAGCATCGACGGCGGCGGCACGGGATACCCGCGCAGCCACGCCGAGTTCGTCCCACTGATGGGAGGAGGCAGGTGGTAGGCTGGGCCCAGGAGTTCGATCGCCCCCTGTTCGCCGTAGTTTCTTACCATCACGCCCACATTCTCCCGCTGCTCCGCAGGCAAGGAATCCCGAATATCCGCCACCGTCTTGACCAGTTCGTCCCAGCCAATCTCTTCCCGCAGATCGCCGTTGTTCTCAAGGGCGAAATTCATCAGCGCACCGCTGGGAGCCAGGGGAAGAACGATCGCACTGATGTACAGTCCGGAGACCACGAGTCCGGTGAAGAACACAGCCTCGACGCTGCGCCGCGGCACCTTGGAGAGTGACCCGACCCAGCGCTCCCCTGCGACCGCGCCCATCGCGATCAGCATTGGATACGCCGCCGCCAGATAGTAGCCCCGCCCCTTGCCCATCACGAAAAGCGCCAGCGGGATCAAATACATCCAAGCCAGAAGCCGATAGCGCCGGTCCCGCAAATAGCCCAGCAGTCCGGCGATCCACAACGGAGCGGCAAACAAGTTCGCGCAGATCCGAAATTGAGCGCGCATAAATCCATTCGCCCGCCCCTCGCCCACATCGCGGGCATGAATGTGCTGCAGGAAATGCAATGAGATGAATCCGTGTTTCGCCTGCCATGCCAGATTTGGCAGGCAAATAACCAGCCCCAGCGCCATTCCGCCCCAGAACCACGCGCTTCCCAAATAACGGCGTGAGCGCGTCAGCAGAACTCCGCCCAGAATCCCACAGACATAAAACCCCATCGTGTATTTGGTCAGAAAGCCAACGCCGATGGTCGCACCGATCGCCAGCCACCACCGCGGATTCTCCGTCTTCAGCAACCGAATCACGAAGTACGCAATCAACACCCACCACAAATAATCAAATGTCGTATATTGAAATTCCGTCCCCTCGAACAGCGGCAGCGGAGAGAGCGCAATCGCAGCCGCTGCGGCCATTTGGGCAAGTCGTCCGCCGCCCAGTTCCCGCGCCATCAGCCCGGTAAAGAAGATGGCGAATGCCTGCGCGATTACGGAAAACAACCGCAGTCCCACCATTGACACGCCGAAGATGGAAAGGCCCACCCGCTCCACAAACGGCGTCAAGGGCGGATACGGCACAAATCCCCAGTCAAGATGCCGCGCATCGCTCAGAACCTGCAGCTCGTCCCGGTGAAATCCGTAGCGGCCGTTCGTGAGCACGTGGACCAGCGCCAGGATCGCTGCAATACCCACCAGCAGCAAAGTGTCGCCCCGAGATCGGCTATCGATCTGCCCCGGATTCTGCTCTGATGTCATTCGCGCGCTCCTCACCCATGCGGCACTTTCACTGCAGCCATACGCACCGCAGCAGGCTTTCGTTCCAACGTCTAATCGTAGAGACGTAGCTTGCTGCGTCTCGACTCCATCCACCGCCCTAAGGCTTCCACAGCGCCTTTCCCTGCCTCGTGCTATCCTCGCCTAAAGCGCGTCCCTCATGCGGATTCTGACCCGCTACATCCTACGCGAAGTGACCGCCCACGCGCTCATCGGCGCGGGGATCTTCACCTTTGTTCTGTTCACTCGCGACCTGGGACGCATTCTCGAACTGGTCGTCCGCGCCAGTGCTCCCCTGCCCAGCGTCGCCGAAATTTTCTTCTTCACGGTCCCGCTCGCCCTCACCTACACCCTGCCCATGAGCGTGCTGCTCGGAATCCTGATTGGACTGAGCCGCCTTGCCGCCGACAGCGAAATCACCGCCATGCGCGCCAGCGGCATGGGCGTGTGGACCTTCCTCCGCGCCCTCTCGATTTTTGTCGTCGCCGCGTGGCTCCTGGCGCTCTTCAACGGCCTGTACGTCGCTCCGCGCGCCCAAGCCGCATTGGGCCACCTGGAAGACCGCCTCAAAGGTTCGCAAGTGTCCTTCGAGATCCAGCCCCGGGTTTTCTACGAGGGATTCCCCAAAGTCGTCCTCTACGTGCAGGACGTAAAAAGCGCCCAAGGCGCGGCCGTGTGGAAGGGCGTGTTCATGGCGAATCTTAGCGACGCCTCGAACCCCAAGATCACTTTGGCCAAGGAAGGGATCGTTGTCAGCGAAGGTCCGGACCGCCTGCACCTGCACTTGATCGAGGGTTCGGAGCACGAGACCGACCCGAAAGACGCCAGCCATTACCAGATTTCCACCTTCCAGCAGACCGACATCCCGCTCGACCTGCCCTCCACCGAGAACAAGCCCGATGAGTCGCTTCCCGCCGACTTGATGGATACTTGGGCCCTGTGGCATAAGGCCGGACGCGTCGATTCCATTTCCGCCCGCTGGTATCTCATCGCCTTCCACAAGCGCTTCGCGCTGCCCACCGCGTGCCTCGTGCTGGCACTGGTCGGAATCCCCCTGGGCCTCTCGTCGAAGAAAAGCGGCAAGTCCGGCGGATTCGTGCTGACCATCCTGCTGGTATTCGCCTATTATGTGATTTCACTGCTCGGCGTTTCTCTGGCCCGGCAGGGCAGGGTTTCCCCGTGGTTCGGGGCGTGGTTGGCCGACCTGATGTTTCTCACTTTGGCGGTTTTTCTGTTTTCGCGGGCCGAGAAGCGTCCCTTTGAACTGGCCTCGTTCCGCGCTTTCTGGAAACGAGACCCGTCTGGGTCCCATCCTCTGAGCGCCCGCGGCCGCCGCGAAAACGCCTTCGAACGCGCCTCCACTCGACGCCGCATGTTCAGCGCCAGTTTTCCTACGTTGATCGACGACTACGTGCTGCGCGATTTCTTTGTGTACCTGGGACTAATCCTTTCCACGTTCCTTGTGCTGGTGATTGTCTTCACCCTGTTCGAGTTGCTGGGAGATATTCTTCGCAACCAGGTTCCAGCCACCGTGGTCGCGGAGTATTTGCTCAACGTCGCGCCCTACCTGCTCTACAACGTAGCTCCGCTGGTCATGCTGCTTGCCGTGCTGGTCACATTTGGCCTAATGCAACGGTCTAACGAAATTACGGCGATCAAGGCCACTGGAACCAGCATTTACCGCATCGTCATGCCCGTGATCGTGGCCGCCGCTATATTGGCCGTGGGACTGTTTTTCGCCGACCAGTTCTACCTGCCCCACACTAACAAGCGCCAGGAAGCGCTGCATAACCAGATCAAGGGCAAGCCTCCGCAAACCTATCTGCGCCCCGATCGCAAATGGATTTTCGGGCAAAGCAACGACATCTACTACTACCAGTTTTTCGACCCCGATCGCGACCAGTTCGGCAACGTCACGGTCTTCCAGCTCGACCCCGCCAGCTTCTCCATCACGCGCCGCATCCACGCGGACCGCGCTCACTGGGCCGAAAATCTGAATCGCTGGGTCTACGAACAGGGATGGGACCGCTCCCTCAACCTCTCGGCCATCGCCAACTACCGCCCATTCGACGTCTCTACCTTCCCCGACCTCCCGGAAACGCCTTCGTATTTCAAGAAGGAAGTGAAGCAGTACACGGAGATGAACTACGAAGAGCTGCGACGCTACATCCGCGATCTGCAGCAGAGCGGATTCGACGTTGTGCGCTTGCGTGTGCAATTACAAAAGAAGCTGTCGTATCCCCTGATCACTCTGATCATGGCCGTGCTCGCGATTCCCTTTTCGCTTTCGACAGGAAAAAAAGGAGCGATCACAGGAGTCGCTGTCGCCGTGGGAATCGCCGTGTTCTATACCGTTGTGTCGCGCCTGTTCGAGGCCATGGGCGACCTCAGCCAGCTCCCTCCGGCCCTGGCGGCCTGGTCGCCAGACCTGATCTTTATCCTGGTAGGTGGATATCTGATTCTGAAAGTGCCGACGTAGAAGGCAGTGGTTGGTGCTTGGTCGGATTGCTGGGACAATGGCAGGCAGGGGGCGCGCGACCAATCGGGAAGGGCACGACAGTCGTGCCGCTCATGCCCATCAACGAAGCGGGCTTTCGCCCCTGAGATCGCTCGCGCACGAACGACTAGCCTACTTATTTCACCGCAACGCCCCACGGATAATTATCCGTTGGAAATGCCGGCTGGACCGACAGCGCTCCCGTCGCTGGCGTGATCGAATACTGTGACACGGTGGGAGGGTTGTAGTTCGTCACGAAAAGCCAGTTATCATCCGCGCGAATCGCCATCGACTTAGGCTGCGACCCCGTAGCCACTGTTGCCGGAGTCAAAGCCGTCAGGCTCCCAGAAATCGGGCTGATTTTCAGCGGCGAGATCGTGTTGGAGAGCGTTCCCATCACGTAGACGTTATTGCCATATGGATCGACCAGCAGCGGCCCGGGGCCATTCGAACTCCCCGACAGGCTGAAGGGCGAACCCGAAATCTGCACCAGACTCCCATCCGGCGTCTGCGGGCACGTCGGCGACTGCGTATTGGAACCGTTGCACATGGTATAGGCGCTGACTTTGTTCGACAGACTGTCGCTCACGTAAACGAATCGATTGCAAGGATCCACGGCTACCCCTGCTGGTATCTGATCGGCGGGAAACGACTGGGGCTGAGTGTGGTTCGGTGGATTCGTCAGCACTCCTGACGACGTATCCACTGAAAATTCAAATACCTGGTTCCCCAATCCATCGACCGCGTAAAGGTACTCTGTTGTCGGCGGACTGAGGCCCGGGGCCGAGCACACCGAGTTCTGCACTCCATTAACCCCAATTGCCGGAAACACTGTCGGGGTCGGCGCCACGCTCACGATGTCGAAACTCGATTGAGAGACGGTGGTCGCAGGATTAGTAGTACCGGTGGTAAAAAAGGGTGACCCCGCCACTTCCGTCACACTCCCTCCACTCCCGAGCGCAAATACCGAAACCGCGCCCGGCACGTAGAGTCCCGCAGCGTCCGTGGTCGCTCGGTCCGCGACAAACAGAAATTTCCCGGCCGCGTCCATCACCATCGTGCTCGGAACCACGTTTACTTTCTCCGTATTGGCCGTACCCAGGATGGTTACGGTTCCCTGGCTAAACGCGACTGGGCTTCCGCCCGACGTCGTGCTCCCGTCGGAATTGACTTTGAATGTCAGGATCCCGGTACTGCTGCCCGGACACGCGGAATTGGCGTTAAGGATCACGTAAGCGAAAGTTCCAGCCGGGTTCATCACAATCGACGTGGGTACGCCGTTCAGAACGCAAACTTCGTTCGCCGTGTCCGTAGGCGTGTTGGCGATCGCGGTGAGGTGGCCGTTGAACGGATTGAAACTGAACGTCTCGATCAGCCCCGACCCCTGACTGCCCACCAGCACCAGACCATCGGACGACTGGTTATAGTTGCTCCCGCACGCCACCAGCGCCCCGATTGTAACCAGAACCACCACCCCGAGCAGCCACCCGAATCGTTTCGACATTCTCTGGTTGATCTCCATGTTGATGTGAGGTTTAAGGGTACACACACCCGCGGCGCCCCCGCCGGCCGGGTTCTGCAGTCTGGAAAAAGCGGGAAAATCTCAACCCATTTGTGTATCAGGAAAGCGCGGGAAGAGCAAACTCCCACAACGGCTATTGGAACCCAGGGAAGGCCGCGGAGTTGCCCGCTTTCCCAGCAGTTCCCAGTATACGAGATGAGGTTCAAATAGCGCCGGCATCCTGCGGCTGTCGCGAGAGCCTGCCCTGAGCTTGTCAAAGGGGCATCTTGCCCTCGCATTCGACGGTGAATCGCTGTCGCCTGGCCGTCGCTACGCTTCCCGCCCCGCAGGAACCGCTTCCACCCGTGCCATACTCCCCTGCCCATCCGTGCTCAAAGGAAGCCGAATCTCCACCATCAACCCGCCCTCCGCGCGATTAAAAGCCGAAACTTTCCCCCCGTGGAAGCGTACCGCTCTCTCCGTGATGGCCAAGCCCAAGCCAACGCCCCCGGTCAGCCGTCCCCGGGCATCATCCAGTCGGTAAAACGGCTCGAACAATTTCTCCAGAGCATCCTCAGGAACTCCCGGCCCCGAATCGCTCACTCGAAGCACAACCTCCGCGCCGCCGGCCCGTTTCTCGCTCGTCAATTCGATCTCGACCGACGTCCCCTCCTGGGTGTAGCGGATCGCATTGCGCACCACGTTCTCCACCGCGCTGTGCAACAGAGAATCATTCCCCCGCACTCCCCAGTCGCCCTCGGGGATCACCGTGTGCACGTGGCAATGCCGCTCCTGCGCTTCAAACTCCGCATCCTCAGCGACGCTGGCCACCAACTCGCCCAGCGGCACCGGAGTCTGCGGCACACGCTGTTCTCCGTCTTCCAGCCGGGCCAGAGTTAGAATCCTGCCGATCAACTCGTTCAGCCGGCTGGCCTCGAGTTCAATCCGATCCAGCATGTCGGTGCTTTCCACTCCGGCGCGCTGCCGCGCCAGCCCCAGCGCAACGTTCAATCGCGCCAGCGGAGAACGCAGTTCATGCGAAATGTCATTCAGCAGGCGAGATTGCGCCTTCACCAGCATCTCCAGCCGTTCCGCCATCGCATCGAAGTCGCGCACCAGTCCCGCGACTTCGTCCCGCCGCTTGCTTGCCGGAGAACCGCTCCGCGCCGTCAGATCGCCCGCGGCCAACTGCCGGGTCGCCGCCCGCAGCCGGACGATCGGCTTGGTCAAATACCACGCCAGGAGATAGCACACCAGTCCGGAAGTAATTACTCCAATGATCAAGCCCGGAATCGGCATGCCCCTCGGACCCAGAAACACGCGCGGCCCGGGAGGAAGTCCCATGACCAGCGTGAAGCGATGCTGCCCGTCCGAAGAAGCCCGCGATTCCTTGAGCACTTTGGGAGCCGGAATAATGAATCCGTCACGCGGAGCCGGAGATCCGCTGATCAGCACGCGCACCGCCCAGTCGGGCGCACCGCGGTGGGAAACCTCCTCGCCCTGCTCGTTGAAAAGGTACGCGCGGATGTGCTGCGCGGTCTGCAAGCCGTCCAGGTATTCCCGGACCGGCTGCGCTCCGCCCGCCTCGTAAGCGCTGACCGCTTCGTTCAGCGAGGTCGTACGCAACGCCTCCCACGACGAGCCACGCGGCCGGAACGCCAGCGTAACCAGGATCGCGAGCACCACGAACAATGCCTGCGCCATCCAGAACGACAGAAAAATTCGCAGAAACAGACTCTTCATGTTGGACTCGTTAACTCTAGACCTTCGACTTCTCTCGCGGACGCGCAAAAATGTAGCCTACACCACGCACCGTCTTGATGTGTTCGTCGCTGTCCGTATCGCCCAGTTTCTTGCGCACCTTGCTGACGTGCATGTCGATGCTGCGGTCAAAGGGCGAGAACTTGCGGCTGAGCACCGCATTCACCAGGCGTTCGCGCGGCACCACTCGCCCGGCTTCGCGCAAAAGCACTTCCAGCAAATTGAACTCCACAGAAGTCAGGTCCACCGGCTTGCCCTCAAGACGCACCGTCCGCGTCGCGGGATCCAGTTCCACGTCCCCCACGCTGACTATTTCCGGCGTCGCCGCCGAACCGCTGCCATCTGCCCGCGTCCGCCGTAGCACCGCACGAATGCGTGCCACCAGTTCCCGCGGATTAAATGGCTTCGGAAGATAATCATCCGCCCCAATCTCCAGGCCCACAATGCGATCCACATCCTCGCCCCGCGCCGTCAGCAACAGCACCGGCAGCCGCGAAGTCGCGCGCATCCTGCGCAGCACCTCAAATCCGTTAATGCCCGGCAACATCACATCCAGCACCGCCAGCAGGTACTCGCCCGCCGTCGCCTTCTTCAGCCCGCTCTCGCCGTCATGCACGCATTCGACGGTAAATCCCTCCGCCCGCAGATATTCCCCCACCAGTTGGCAGAGTTCCACATCGTCGTCAATGACCAGAATGCGCTCCATCGCTGTCATCATTGTGCACTATGTGAAGAACGCTTCGCAGTAAAGAATTGTCAAACCCACGACGACTCGGACTGCCCTACTCTTTTCGCGCTTTTTGCGAAGACGGTGGGGACTCGCTTCGATCAGGGAAGCAATACATTCCCTCCCCGAAAACCTTTTACAAAACTTTACCCTGCTTGACCGACTTTTTACCGCCTTTTCCTCCCGGCCCGTGTTCCTATCAGTGTACGCACAGCCCGGGACATCCCGGAGAATCTTAGGAGTCACACATGAAATCGATTCGTTTTCGCTTGTTGATTGCCGCCATGGCAGTTTTGCTGGGCAGCGCCATCGCCAGGTCGCAGACCGCTGACGCTCCGCCGCCACCGCCCATGCACGGCCACGGATTCGGCATGCAAGGCCACGGGATGGGCTTCTTCGCCAAGTCCCTGAACCTGACCGATGAGCAGAAGGCGCAGATGAAGACCGTCATGCAGAAAGAGCATCCGGCCATGCAGCCGCTGTTCCAGCAGGAACGCCAAATCGATCAGCAGCTTCGCACGTATGTAACGGGTACCTACGACGAAGCCAAGGTTCGCGCCCTGGCCACACAGAAGGCGCAGATCGACGTCGAACGCACGGTGGCGCAAACCCGCGTTCACAACCAGCTCTACCAATTGCTGACCGCGGACCAGCAGGCCAAGCTGAAGACGATGGAGGCGAACCACGAAGCCCGTATGCAAAAGCACATGAACCAGGCCCCGCCCGCTGCTCCAGAACAATAGCGCGCGGAAGCGGAACTCTCCGTTGAGATAACCGGAGAGTTTTTTAGTTGCCGGGCGCGAGGTCACTCTGGCTCCTCGCGCCCGAAACCGAAAACGAATGACGGATCAACCCCCATGACCCTCAGTGATTCATTTCTCTCCAATGCCGGATGGCTCTTCTTCGCCGCCTGGAGCGCAATGGTCGCCGTCGTCAGCATCGCTGCCTTCGGCCGCGACCTGCTCGTTTGGAGCGCGCACCTCAATCCCGCACCTAAGTCCCAGCCCGCCGACCACGTCCGCCCCACCCAATCCAGCGCGCTCTAGCCCTGGTTACGACAGCAGTCGAGAAGAACAAAATGGCCTGACCGGGGTGCCCTACAAACAATTTTCTCGGGTCGCCTGGACATTTTCTAGCCCCCCAATTTTGGCTGTTTGAGACGAAAAGCGAGTTTGCCAACGGCCACGCCTGATTGCAACACTAATCTTGCCGTATCATGTTCCGCGACGAGGGAACAGGTTCATAAGGCACTCGACGTACTAATGGGAAGCCGCTGTGGTCGTAAGGTCGTGCTGCTGATCTGGAATGGTTTGCGTTCGGTGAGCGCGGCTGTCGTGGCGGTACAAAGGAGGTTGGAGAATGATCTCTCCACGTTCAGTGTGCTTGGCGCATCACGCACGAAAATCAGGTGGTTGTCGGCAACCGCGATGTCTACGTTCCGGCTGTACGGCTCTCCTAAATACTGCAAAGTCAAAGACCAGAACTGTCGAACCGACTAAACTCACAGTAAGAACATCCGCTAAGGCGAAAATTAAAACAGGGAGAATCCACAATGAAAAGACATCAGTCGTTTTTCGGCTTATGCGTGTGCTTTGTGCTGATCCTCGGATTGGGAATTGTGCCAACAATGATGGCGGCGGACCCGTCGCCGATCGTGGGAAATTGGGAAGGGACTCTTGATCCGGGCGCTCAGCCTAAGAAGCGAATTGTCGTGCACATTGCCGCGGCTCAGGACGGAAGCCTAAGTGGAACGATCGACTACCCTGACGAGAGCGCTTCGGGGGCGCTGATCACTGCCATAAACTATAAAGAACCCGCCCTTCACTTCGAAAGCAATTCCGGTCAGGTTTCGTACGATGGCACGATGAACAAAGAGAATTCAGAGATCGCGGGCACCTGGAAGCAAGGCGCATCACCGCTCCGTCTCACGCTCAAGAAGACCCCCTAGAGTCACAGGCTTCGATCTACATTATGAGCGCGGCTTCAACGAGTGAAATGGCCTTGTTACGACAGTTACTTCCGGTTTTGCGGTTATACGTCCATTGACCACAGAACTGCATCGCGGTCCCGCGAGCTGAATTCCATGGTTGGTCAGGTCTATATAAGGGGATGTCAAGAACATTTTTCTCCCTCCGCCGGAGGCGCGGGTTTGGTTCGCGACATCCAGCCTCCTGTCACGGTAGAAGACGCTCGTGTGGTGTCGTGCCCCTGGGTTATTCGATCTCAGCAGCTGCATCTCGTTAGTAGCGACGACGCCAATCAGTTTCGAAACGGAATCAAGCCGTGCGGTTGTACGGTGTCA